>OFGG01000379.1_pt1 | contig 39582 bp, 40 predicted proteins | sample 1521701 | NCBI WGS metagenome assembly OFGG01 (sample SAMEA3504081, study PRJEB24116) | mouse gut metagenome | biome: mouse gut; feature: mouse-associated habitat; material: faeces | place: Denmark | collected 2011
CAGATTTACAAGGGAAAAAAGAAATAGCCGCCACTACTGCAATAGCGACGGCTGATATAAAAATTAGCTTTTAACTGTTTGGGGTAGAGCCGCTTCTATGGTTCTCCCTTTTCTGTCTACAATATAGCATATCTGAAAACTTGGTATTGCATTTGTTGCACTCTGTATATGCCTCAGACCTAACAGTCTTTAAAATATACGCTGAGCCAGTTCTGCTGCCTTTGCTGTTGTATTTCGTTGTATCCATCCACTGGTGGTTACATGTAGGGGCTGTTCCTGCTACAACGTTGATTGTGCAGATGTAATCACGATATCTACCCTGAGCGTCTTTGCCTCTGTTTACAAGAACTTTTACCTGACCGATCCCTGTTGCTGTTACTCTACCCGTTGAGTCGATCGTTGCAATATGGTCATTGTAAGAAAATGTGCTCTCGTAATCTGGATACTGACCCTGAATAAGTAGAAAACTTTCGCCTACCCTTAAGGTCTTGCTCGTAGCTGTAAGATACGGTTTAGCCGGAGCTTTCTTAACCGTTACCCTACACTTTAATTTCTTGTTTCCAACTTTAGCTGTAATTGTAACTTTTCCTGCCTTCTTCGCCACTACGTTACAGCCCTTCTTTGTAACCGTTGCAATGCGCTTGTTTGACGAAGTGCATGTAGCCTTTTTGCCTGTGCCCTTAATGTTCAGCGTAAAACGCTCCCCTGCCGTCAAAGTAATATTCTTCTGGTCTAATTTGACCGTTGCCGCTTCTGCGTTCTTCGGCAGAAAAGAAACTGCCGCAAGCACAGCCATCAATGCAAATAATGTTTTCTTCATAAATCCATTCGTTTTTCCCATATCTTTTCTCCCTCCAATATATTCAAACAGCTAATCCCCTGTTTGTTCCGCTCCACCAGCCTGTCAAATTCCCTTAAAATTTTCTTCCTTTTGACATCTAGTGAATGTCATTTATTGTCTAATTATAGCTTATACTGTCCCATATGACAAGCAGTAAATGTCAAACGTTCAGAGGTAAATAAGGTGGGTATATGTATAAGAATAAAAGTTCAGACGGAAAAAATAATATCTGCGGAATCAGGATAAAGGAATTAAGGCAGTCTCTGCCGGAAAAGACTTCCCAAAGGAAGTTCGCGGAAATACTGCAAAGGGAAGGAATTGACATTGATAAAAACGCCGTACAAAGAATTGAATCCGGTCAGCGGTTCATTACAGACATTGAATTAAAGATACTGTCAAAGGTGCTTCATGTCACTTGTGATGAACTGCTGGAAAACAAAATCTGACTGCCACCAGATAACATAGAATCTTCATAAAGGCAACCAAGCAACCGCATAGGAACAAAGTATGTAAATCATGCCAATAAATCCAATAATAAAAAAAGGGATATTTTCAAATGCACTTTTTGAGAATATCCCTTAACTGTATGATTTTTTTACATATTTCTGCAAGCCTTCACGTGAAACTTAATCTCTCTGTAATCCACATTTAGAGCAGTACTGATTACCTCTAAATTTATCTAAGTTATGGCTCTCTCCACCACCTGCTGTTGTATAACCTGCGTGAGATGTAACAGTATGTGCATGTTCATCATACTCACTCTGTAATAAATATTTCTGATGACATGTATTGCATTCTGTATATGCTTCATCTCTGCAAGTCTTAACCGTAAAAGCTGTTCCTGTGAATGAACCCTTAGAACTATATTTCATTGTATCCATCCACTGATGTTTGCAAGCCGGAGCCGTTCCCGCTACAACGTTTATTGTACAAACATAGTCTCTATATCTACCCTGTGAATCCTGACCTCTGTTTACCATTACTTTTACCTGACCGATTCCGGTTGCTGTTACTCTGCCCGTTGAATCAATCGTTGCAATATGGTCGTTATAGGAAAATGTGCTCTCATAATCTGTATACTGCCCCTGAATAAGCAGAAAACTTTCGCCTACCCGAAGTGTCTTTGTCGTAGCTGTAAGATAAGGTTTAGCCGGAGCTTTCTTAACCGTTACCTTGCATTTCACTTTCTTATTGCCAACCTTAGCTGTGATTGTAACTTTTCCTGCTTTCTTTGTCACTACGTTACAGCCCTTCTTTGTAACCGTTGCAATGCGCTTGTTTGACGAAGTGCATGTAGCCTTTTTGCCTGTGCCCTTAATGTTCAGCGTAAAACGCTCCCCTGCCGTCAAAGTAATATTCTTCTGGTCTAATTTGACCGTTGCCGCTTCTGCGTTCTTCGGCAGAAAAGAAACTGCCGCAAGCACAGCCATCAATGCAAATAATGTTTTCTTCATAAATCCAGACGTTTTACCCATATCTTTTCTCCCTCCAGTATATTCAAACAGCTAATCCCCTGTTTGTTCCGCTCCACCAGTCTGTCAGGTTTCCTCAAAATTTTCCTGTTTTGACATCTAGTGAATGTCATTTATTGTCTAATTATAGCGTATGCCGTCCTATATGACAAGCAGTAAATGTCAAATCGACAGGGATTCACAGGGTAAACATTTGTATATAAGAATAAATGTTCAGACGAAAAAAATACTATTTGTCTGCCGCATAGAAAAAGTTCCCCCTAACCATTTATCAAAGATTAGGAGGAACTTTTTCTGTTTTCCCCAATTATTCTATTCTGCATATCCATGATGAGACAGTCTGTTTCAAACTTCTCCGTTAAAGTATACAAAAAGGAATCTTCCCCAGAACGCATTTTCTGTCCTTTAAACAAACTTTCTTTCCCTGCAAGATTTTTTCTTCCCTGCATGTTACGTTTCGTCCCAGAGGTATACAATGCACTTATAAAATGCAGATAAGGGGGTGAAACTATGCAGACATAAACAGGCTGTCATGTTTCCGAAACCGAAACAGGGGATTTCGGAACGCCTGACGGGAGCCGGAGACGCCGGAGGCGTCGAAGGCGCGCGGCAGGCAGGGCGCACCCGCCCCTAGTATTACAGGTGGGTGTCGCAAGTACCAAAAACCATTGATATTAAAGCGATTAGGAACTGCGACATGATTTGTCGCAATGTCGCACGAAAAATAAGAAAGGAGCGAATGCTGAAACATGGGTTGCGAATACCTAAAAACTGAAACACCTGAATACCTGAATACCTAAACACCTGAATACTTAAATACAAAAAACTCATTACAGCGGAATATATGGAAGAAAGAAAAAATTACAGCAGGGAGGATTTTTCCCGGCAGGAAAAATTAAACGCCTTGCAGAATGTGCTGTTATGCAGTAATATTGATTTAGATGAAGTGCTGGAAAATATAGACAGTATGACTAAGAAAAAAATATTGGAACAGCACGCATATGCGGTTACAGAAAATAAAGACGGCAGATTTTCAACTTATGTAACGGATACCACAAAACCAAACAACCGTCGTAAAATCGTAAAATCTTCCAAAGAACTGCTGGAAAAAGAAATCATAAAATTTTATAAGGAGCGTGAAAAGAAGAATAAAGAGAAGAAAATATGTTTAAAGGATTTTTATGCAGAATGGCTCAATTACAAATCGTTACGGACAAATTCAAGCGCATATATAAGGACAATAAACGAACTTTGGAAACGCTATTATGTCAATGATAAAGTTTCCGATATTCCCCTTGTTGATTTAGACAAATATACGCTTGATGTATGGGCGCACACGCTGATTAAAAACTGCAAGATGACAAAAAAGCAGTATTATAATATGGCGGTCATCATGCGCCAAGCCTTGGAACTTGCAGTGGAAAAGAACATCATACCGGAAAATCCGTTTTCAAAAGTAAAGATTGACCGGAAATTATTTACCCCTGTAAAAAAGAAGCCGGACGAAACGCAGGTGTATCTTTTGAATGAGCAGTCATTGATTGAAAAAGAAGCTTATGCAGACTTTGAAGCAACTGGAAACACCGCTTGTCTTGGAATCCCTTTTGCGTTCCAGACAGGAATGAGGATTTCCGAAATTGTTGCGCTGAAATGGTCGGATATTGGAGAAGAAAAAGAAAACTGTATCCATGTCCAGAGAATGGAAACGAAAGATTATAAGCGTTTGCCGGACGGAACTTTTGGCAGTCCGGAGAGAATTGTAATTGAGCGGACGAAATCCCTTGCAGGAACAAGGAATGTATATTTGACCTCAAAAGCAAGGGGCATTCTTGAACAGATAAGAAAAAGCAATTTAAAAAACGGTTACGACAATTCGGGTTATATTTTCCTGAATGAAAAGGGACGTATGAACACCCTCTGTCTGGATACAAGAATCCGAAAATACTGCCGTCACATCAATATATCTGAAAAAGGAATGCATAAAGTCCGAAAAACATATATTTCAACTTTGATTGATTCAGAGAATATCAATATTAATTATATCAGAGAGCAGGTCGGGCATTCAGACGAACGGACCACGTTTGGAAACTACTGCTTTAACCGGAAACCAAAAGACCAGACCGCAGAAGAAATGGAAAAAGCTCTGGTTTTCGGCTTATAAGATTTGTTCTCAAGTGTTCTCAAAAAAAAGGACAAATTCAGAACAGCAAAAAAGTCGGGAAGCACTGTAAAATCAAGGCTTCCCGACAATTTCAGCCAGTGCGGGTAACAGGACTTGAACCTGCACGGTCTCCCACCAGAACCTAAATCTGGCGCGTCTGCCAATTCCGCCATACCCGCAAAACCTTTCTTATCATAATCATTTTCCGGTCGGCTGTCAAGTCTGATTTTTGGCGCAGATCAATTTTGATTCCAGCAGCTGATCGCCTTGATAACGTAATTTCAGCGAAAAGAAGGCAGTTGTTTCCTTTAATAGCCGCAGGAAAATCTTATCGCCTTCCCAAAGGGAAAGCGTCTCTATTTGATCTTTGGGAATCCATTTGAGCGTACCTTCGCGGCATTCGCCCGGCGTACCTTCAAATTCTGAGGCAGTATACAGATGGATGTATTCGCTTTCCCATCCTTCTGCAATAAATGTCAGGATCCCCCGGTATTCATAAGAGAGAAGGCGCAGCCCGGTTTCTTCCTCCACTTCCCGCAGCAGGCATTCTTCCGGCATTTCATCCGGTTCCAGTTTGCCGCCGACGCCGATCCATTTTCCATGGTTTACATCGTGGTCTTTTTTTGTCCGGTGCATCATAAGATAGCAGCCGTCTTGTTCGATATAGCAAAGTGTGGTAAGTTTCATAACAGATTCAGCTCCTTTTTGCCGGCAGCAGCAAATTGATATTACAGTTTCGGGTGTTATTTTCGATGAATCAGTTTATTCATGTCATTCTGGTGGCAGATCACCATTAAATGTTCGTCTTCTTTAAAGATATAGTCTGTCGGCGGCAGAATCTGCGTGTGTTTTCCGTATCTTATGCCGATGATACTCATATGATATCTTGCGCGGAAATTCAAATCCAGAACGCTCTTTCCGATCCATTCCGGGAGCGGGGAAATTTCATAGATAGAATATCCGTCGGTAAGATTGATAAAATCAAAGATTTCATCGGCGCTTAAACTTACGGCAAGTTTTTCTGCGATGTCCCGATCCGGGAAAATGACTTCGTCAGCGCCGTTTTTCAGCAGGAATTTTGCGTGAATATCCCGGTTTGCCTTGCTGACGACGCGTTTTGCACCAAGTTCCTTTAACAGGCTTGTGATTTCTAAGCTGTTTTGAAAATTACTGCCGATACATACGATGCACAGGTCGAAGTTGGAAATGCCGAGACTTTCTAAAACTTTCACATTGGTACAGTTGCCGATTTTAGCGCTGGTGACATAGGGAAGCAGATCTTCCAGTTTTTCTTCACAGGCGTCGACAATCATAATTTCATTGTCCAGTTTTGACAAATTCATACATAAATGGGAGCCAAACCGTCCCATTCCGATCATTAAAATAGATTTCATGAAATGAATCCTCCTAATTTATTATCCGATATTAATCTTTTCCGCAGGCTGCATGACATGCGCAATTTTCTTTTTATCTGTAAAAGACATGGCAAATGACAGGCTGCCCACACGTCCTAAATACATCAGCAGAATAATGACGATTCTGGAAGCAGCGTTTAACTGTGTGGTAAGCCCGGCGGTCATTCCGACCGTGCCGATGGCAGAAAAAACTTCCAGCAGGGAGTTTGTCCCGTTAAAATTCTGGAGACCGCATACAATAATGACGGCAGCTACAGCCAGCGTTAAATTGGTACAAAATACAGCGGCTGCTTTATGTAGCGCTTCGTCTTCCAATCGCCTTCCGAATACGTTATAACCTACCGTGCGCGTGAGAGACGCTTTGATATAAATAAATAAAACAACGATAGTTGTGACTTTTACGCCTCCTGCCGTGGAGCCGGGAGCGCCGCCGATAAACATGAGAACGACAGTAAGCAGTTTGCCGCCGTCAGTCATAGAACCGACGTCAACGGTGTTAAATCCGGCGGTTCTTGGCGTTACGGAGCAAAAGAGGGCATTTAAAACCGTATCGGTTATGTTCATACCGGCGAAGAGGTTATTGCGTTCCAAAAGATAAAACAGCAGCGCGCCGCCAAAGATTAACAAAAATGAAAATGAAATCACGATTTTTGTATGCAGAGCATATTTGCGGAAATGAAATTTATGTTCATACAGATCGTTCCAGACAAAAAAGCCGATCCCGCCGATGGTAATCAGAGCCATAATAGTAAGCAGGACGATCGGATGACTGCTGTATCCGGTAAGTGAGGAAAACGATGCATAACGTCCCATCAGATCAAATCCCGCATTGCAAAAGCCGGAGACAGAATGAAAAATTCCGTAGTAAACGCCTTGAAAAATACCCATTTTGGGAATAAAGCAAAGGGAGAGGATGACGGCTCCCGTCAGTTCAAAAAAGAGTGTTCCCAAAATGACGCGCTTTGTCAGGCGAACCATTCCGCGCAGCTCAATAATATTGAAGCTTTCCTGAATCAAGCCTCTTTCTTTTAGTCCGATTTTCCGGCGTAAGAGTATAGATACGGTAATGCCGATCGTAATAAAGCCCAGACCTCCGATTTGGATTAAACAAAGAATAACGGTCTGGCCAAACAGCGTCCAGTGTGTAAAAGTATCTACGACTACAAGGCCGGTCACGCAGGTTGCGCTTGCCGACGTAAATAAGGCTGCCAAAAAAGAAGTGTGTTCGCCCGGTCGGGATGCAAAGGGAAGCAGTAAAAGAAGCGTTCCGATGAAAATAATAAGGAAAAATCCGCCTGCGATTAACTGCATACCGGAAAGTCGTTTCGTAAAGTTTGAAAACATAGTGATTCATGCCCTTCTATAAAAGAATACTGTTATTATAAGTTTTAAGAAGATTTTTGTCTATATTTTCCGTGTAATTTGTGATACTATTAGAACGTATTTGAATATGGTTTCCTGAAGAACCGCAGGAAGCAGCGTTGAGATACCATGGAAACCTGTTGGAAAATTAATAAAGGAAGTGACGGACATGGAACAAAACATGCCAATACCGGGAACGCGGTATTTTGATAGAGAAGAAAGGCAGTATCAGCTTATGCTTGTGGCAGATCATTCTAAGACAAATGAAAAAATGGCGGTGTATCAGGCGCTTTTTGGGGGATTTGAATATTTCACCGAACCCTTGGGGATTTTTATGACAGAAAAAACAGAAGTGAGTTCTGAGATTGGGAGAACAGGCGGGAGCAAATGGAGCAGACCGGCCGTTTTGCAGACGGAGGCGGCGAATCCGGTGCAGGATCCGATAGCGAAACCGGAAAACCAGAAGTTGAAAACGGAAGACAGTTCTGTATGCCAGCCGGTTCAGCCGCATCATCAGACTTTGGAGGAAGAGATGGCAAATCCGATCCTGCTGGAATTTTTAGATGCGGAAACATTAGAAGAAAAGTATCAGGTGATCAAATCGCTTGGAAATTCCATTACAAACAGGCTGATCGACGATTTTGCCGTTGTGCTGGATCTTGTGATACCGGACGGCAGCTTAGACAGCCGGTATATGCAGCTTTTAAGCAGCGTCCGTACGATGCAGAAATTTGAAACGAATCGATTCCGCAGATAGTGTATACAGCGTAAATTGCGGCGCAAGCTGCATGTATTCCGGCAAACAGGAAAAAGCAGACGGATCAGTGGACCGCCTGCTTTTTTTGGCTTAATGTGCTGTTGTGGTACATGGAAGAGAATGTGACGTCTTCCCCGAACCAGTCCGGAGGGCGAAAAGCGAGTGCTTCATCCTCGGAAGAAAATTCTACTTCTGCAAGAACCAGAGGAGCAAGAGAATCCAGAAAAATATCCAGTTCAATGGTATAATCCCCCTGATAGGGGATCAGATATCGGATTTTATGGATAAGTATGCCGTCAGTTTTGGGACGGAGATGTTCATACGATTCTTTTGTCAGAGGAAGATTATATTCTTCTCTTGACAGAAGTCCCAAACCTTTATAGGTCAAAGTATAGGTATCGTTTGATTTTCGGATTCTTACGACAGGATTTGTGGATAAATAGCCCTGTTCCAGTTCTTTATGCGGATACGCGTCATAACCGTCCGGAAGTTTTGGTATTAGAAATTTGCGTTCGATTTCCATGATCGTCACCTAAGTGTAGACCAGCTTTTGTTTTAGATCGGAAACTGCAGCATCATCTTTTAAATAGGAAACGATTGCAAGTGCAAAATCGATGGCAGTTCCCATGCCGCGGCTTGTGATCACAGTCCCGTCTGTCATAACGGTATCTTCCGAAACGATCGCTCCCGTCAGTTTCTCTTCAAAACCGGGATGGCATACGGCATGTTTACCGTCTAAAATTCCGGCGGCTCCCAGAACGGAAGGAGCGGCGCAGATGGCGGCTGTCAGTTTGCCTGACGCTGCAAATTGACGGATCACGGATGTTACCCCTTCGTGCGCTCCTAAATGTAAGGTTCCCGGCATGCCTCCCGGAAGTACGACGGCATCCAATGCATCAAAATTTACATCTTCAAATACCGTATCTGTAAGAAATGTAATCCCGTGTGATCCTGTTACGGATTTAGAGCTGCTGATGGAAATCATTTCAATTTCCAGACCTGCACGGCGTAAAATATCAACGACGGTTAAACCCTCAATTTCTTCGCAGCCGTCTGCCATAAAAATACCAGTTTTCATTGTAATTCCTCCTTTTTATTTGTGTAAATGAGCTGACCTTATAAGATTTCTAAAGCTTTCGTATTTAAATTGTATTCTTTTTCAAAAACCAGGGCATCTTTTTCTGCTGAAAATTCCAGACTCATTGCAGCGATGAAACCCGGATGCCATTGTATTTTTTGCCTTACATTCCATTCTCCTTTGTATGTTTTCAGTATAACATAATTTTTGCCTGTAACGCAATCGGCAGAATATTTTGCCGATGCCTGAAAAATTTTTATCTGAGCTTCCAGATTCATCCATGGTGGAACTTTCCAAACATAAAAAAATAAAATTGCTCCATACTATTCTCAGGATAAACAAAACAACGTTTATCCAATACAAAAAACCGGCGCAGCCGGAGAAAAAACTATGGAGGTGTTTTACCATGGCAAGTTCAAGCAGAACAAATAGAGTAGAGGTACCGGAAGCAAAAGAGGCTTTAAACCGTTTTAAACAGGAAGTAGCTTCAGAGATCGGTGTTCCTTTAAAGGAAGGTTACAACGGTGACCTGACTTCTGCACAGGCAGGCTCCATTGGCGGAGAAATGGTTCGTAAAATGATCCGCAGCCAGGAAGAGAAAATGTCTTCTTCCAAGTAATTGAGAGAAATGACGGATAAAAACTAAAAAAAGGCGGAGTACGAAGCAATGGGGTTTCGTATTCCGTCTTTTTGATTGTCTTGTATGCAAAGAGATGTGTTTTGCTTAGTCTTCTTCGATCACATGGATTTCCAGATAGTCAAAGGGAATCGTTTCTATGAATTGATCCTGCGAAAATCTGGTTTTGGCGTGGCGCTGAAATTCCTCTATGTTGGACGCCAGCCAGATCGGTTTGCCGAGGTCAAATGCAAGGCAGATTTCATCCAACGCCTGAAACACTTTATGGGTTCTGGTATCCTCCGTATCGTTTTCTACGGTCAGATCTTTTAACAAATGGTTGTCTTTGATTATTTTTGCCCACAATCGAAACATGACTGCCTCCTTCTCTGGCGGTTTGCTTCATACATCAGAACGGCAGATGCCGCTGCGGCGTTTAATGATTCCGCTTTTCCCTCCATGGGGATTTTAATGTAGGAGTCTGCAAGTGATGCTGTCTCATCGGTAAGCCCGTTTGCTTCGTTCCCGATCAAAAAACCGCAGGATTTCGTATAATCCGGTTCATCGTACAATGTTTCCGCAGTTAAATGTGCGGCATATAACTTCATTCCGTTTGATTTCATTCGCTGAATGGTTTTTTTCCATTCTTTGAAGGAAAAAAAGGGCATTCGGTAAATGCTTCCCATAGTGGAGCGTACGGCTTTCGGATTATATAAATCGACCGTCGTATCGTTTGCAATGACTGCCGTAATTCCGGCGGCTTCGCTGCTGCGCAGGATCGTGCCAAGATTTCCGGGATCTTGTATGCTTTCCAGAAAAAGGAAACAGCCGTTTGTTTGGCCTGATACTGTCTGAAAATCCCAAGACGGAATAGAGACGGCTGCAAGAATGCCCTGCGGAGTCTGCGTGCCGCTGATCGTCTTCATTACAGAATCTGAAACCACTTCGTAATCCCTGCGGCAAAAACGGTCGTCTCTGCTATGTTCCATCAGGTAGGTTTCGGATACATACAGTTTTTGAATCCAGTGTTCCGGCGCTTCGCCTACCATTTTGATGCCTTCTGCCAAAAACAGGCCCTGTTCTTTTCGCGCCCGTGTTTTTTTGCCCAGTAAGACCAGATTTTTGATCTGTGGGTTTGCTGTGCTTGTGATCATACTGCCTCCGATCCTGCCGATTGCTTTGTGTTTGTTACAGGGTATCATAATTTGCCGGGGGATGCAAGTACGCGGCGGATCTGTACCGTTTTTGCAAAAAACACAATGGAATGAATTGGAAAAGAAGCAAAATAGAATGAAAATGAGGCCTTTTTGAACTGTGAAATGGTAAAACTGCACAAAAATGCAGGCGTTCTTTTGTGAAATATGGCGGTGAAAAATGAAAAAAAAGATGATATAATAAAGGGACAAATATGGTACTGGGGTATTTGTAGTTTATTTATCCAAAGCGAAATTATCAAAAAGCAATCAGAAGGAGGGGAACGGTTCAATTATAAAAATGTACACACCGATTGCAGGTATTTTCGTTTATGTAGGTTTGTTTTTCCGGTAACGGCGAAGCAGAATGGAAAATGAAAAAGGAGAAATGAAAAATGAAATTGAAAAAATGTATATTGGCGAAAGTTCTCGCAGCTACGATGTTGTGCGAGAGCTTATTTGGGTTTGCCTTAACTATGCCAACTCCTGTATACGCAGCAGAAGAAGACGGCAGCGTGGATAATACAGGCGAAGAAGACTACCCAAATGTAGCGGAGGGCAAAGCAGTAAAAACATCGAGTGCGGATACGACGCAGTCGAATGTTGCCGGATCTAATGCAGTCGACGGTAAGGACGATACGAAATGGGTCAGCGTTAATCTGCGTACGGAGTCTCCTCAGTGGCTGCAGATCGATTTGGGAGAAACGAGAACAACGGTCGGCAGGATTGAAGTGAAATTTGACGGCGTAGCATGGGACCAGGGGTATGAGATCCAGACGTATGATACGGAAAAGAACGCACAGCGTCACACGGTTAAGACAGTTGGTGCAAACGGACCAAGCTCAAGCGCAGATGCAAACGAGAAACGGACGGACGTCACGGATACGATTACACGTAACGACAGCGATGAGAAAATTGTATTAAGAAGATATGTGAATTTCTCGTTCTCTATCCCGAGTAATTTATCCGGAAGCGACGAGAAAAAAGTTTCCGTAGCAGAAATCAGAATTTTCGGAAAACCGGCGGAAAAAGTGCACGGACCGAGCATTTCTATGGTAGCTCCGGAGGCTGACCAGTATCCGGAACCGGCAAAAGTATTTGCTCCGGCGCAAGACGTGGCGGTTCGTCATACAACGCTTGCAGACAGGACGACACCGGGGGCTACGTTGATTAGAAAAGGGACGGGAACCCAAGGAACAGAGGATCGTGAGGTAGAAGGAGAAAACGCTCCGGTACAGGCTCCGTTATGGACAGACGGTACGATTGTGCAGGATATTTCGGATGCCGAATTTTTTGCGCAAGATGGAACATATGGGTTTAACGTTGCGGCACAGACACCAGGGACATTAAATAAGTTTGATGTATGGGGAACAGACGTTAAGATTATATCGTTTCAGTTATATTTGAAAAAAACTCCAAACGGGACGAAGAATATTTTCGGCAAAGGCAATAAATATGCTATGCAGATAGACGGCACGAGATTATATATGTTTATGCACAATAAAACTAATGGATGGCCGGAAGAAGCAGTGACATATGCAAGTGTTTCTGGTAATGCAAATGATTTTTTGAATAAGTGGCACGATGTTTTATTTGTTGTGGACGGCGTTGGAAATCAGAGATTGTATGTGGACGGCGTAGCGTCAACTACAGCCAGGCCAAATGCCGGAAACGCAATTGCCCCGGAAATACCAAACGGCGGTCTGCAGCCGTTCAGCTTTGGATATAATTTGTCTGACGGTAATGGAAGTGCTAATTTATTCACATCAGACGACGGTGCCATTGCTAGATTTAAGTTTTATACGACAAAAGACTACCACGGTGTGACAAACGGTGCAGGAATGGATATATCAGACTCGGCTGTATTGTCATCTGCATTTGATAATTCCGGTGAGGATCCTGCTTTTAGCATAGCGAAAATAGAACAGGATAGAACGAGAAACGACGGTTATAAGATCATCACAAACATGCTCCAGAAAGAGCAGCCGACAGCAAGAATTTCTCTCTGCCCATACAGCAGGGCAACCGTATGGAGCAAAAAGACCGGAAATACATGGACAGAAATGGCTGCAACAGAGAAGTTTGCAGCAGATACAAAGTATAAAGCAACGACAAGGCTGATTGCAGACGACGGATTTATCTTTGACGAGTCTTGTATACAGACAGTAACAGAAAGTCTGGAGCAATCGGGAGATGGTTCAGAGACAGCGAGATCTACCGTAAAAATCTCCAATAAAGAGAGAGAGCTGACAATTGTAACATATTATGGCTGTGAGGCGTCTGACGTAGAGGATACCTGCCATATCGACGATATTCTGCTTGAGAATGATCCGATTCACATGACGGTTGGCGATACAGATGTTCCTGTTGGAGCTGAAGCAACCGGTATTGGTGTATGCGCAAACCACAGCAACGCAAAGGCAGAATTGAAGTATACGTTGAGCGAGGGCGCTGATGGCGTCACATTATCTGAAGACGGTAAGCTCACCGCTACAAAATCGACAAAAGGTATTTTGGGATATGCTCCGGTCACAGTGACCGTTACGGCAACTTTAAAAGATGCGAGCGGCAATACGGTACAGTCGAACAACGTAGACGTAACACGTACAAGGACAGTGAGCGTACAGGTAGACCCCCAAAAAGAAGAAGATGCCGCAATTGAAGTAGCTCCTACGATCACGGTACAGGCTCCGGTTGCAACGAAATATCCGGAGGTAGCGAATGTTTCAATCCCAAAGGAAGCGAAGCATTTTGAAGATATTGCAGACAGAATGAATCCGGCGGCAACGTTAGAGCCCCTGACGAAGGATTACATCAATAACAGTATGTATATTACTACAAAACCGACAGCTGGTTGGACAGATACATATGTAAATGAACCGGTAATTAAAAACGTAGACGGCGTATGGGCATTTAATGCACAGGGGCAGACGCCTGGCGATACGAATAAGTTTGACGTATTCGGAAGGGATATTAAACTTGTTTCCTTTAAACTGTTTTTGAAGAAATGGCCGACAAATCCAACGCAAACGATTAGTGTTTACGGAAAAGGTAATAAGTACGCATTGCAGGTCACAAGCGACAAGAAACTGATCATGTTTATGCATAGTACGTCAGGATGGCCGCAGGAAGACTTTGATCCGGAAGATACAGAGGCTTTCCTGGGTAAATGGCATAATATTTTCATGGTAGTAGACGGAAAAGGCTGGCAGCGTCTGTATGTAGACGGCGTTCCTTCCGTTACTGCTGACGGTAGACCGGCACAGGGCGGCGCTTTTGCGCAGGAGACGACCGGAGCGCAGAAGAAACCGTTCAGTCTTGGTTATAATTCAAATGATAACCGTCCGAACTGGTGGGGCGGTATGTTCACGGAAGAGTATGGATATATTGCGGACTTTGAATTCTACAGTGATAAGAACTATGACAATATCATCAACGGTTCCGGAACGGATATTTCGGAAGCACAGGTTTTGGATTCACAGCTGACAGAAAATATTGATTTGGAAGAACTTGAGAGAAAATACGGCCAGAATGTTGGAATCGTTCTTACCAATATGCTGCAGGAATCCAATGCAACGGCAAATATTACGGTAACTCCGTATGTGGCAAAGACAAACTGGAGTCAGGAAACATCAAAAGGATCCAATCAGTTTGAATTAATTGATAAAAAGACTCCGACAGCATTTGGATATGCAGCACGCTATCGTTCCACGACAACGCTGACGGCATTCGACGGATTTGTATTTAAAAATGAGGACACATTTAAGAATGCTGTAAAAGATAATTTCTATACGACCGGCGGTGCAGAAGCGGCGGAAGTTACAGTCAATGTGAAAGCAAATGCAAAAGGCGAAGCAAATAAGGTATTGGAAATCGTTGCTACTTATGGAGAGACAGAAGAAGCGCCGTGTACGTGTGAGATCGATATCGTGACGGCTCCGGCTCCGGTCAGCATCACGATTCCGGAAAATGCGGCAACGGGCGAAGGAACGCTTGCAGAGACAACGGAAGATGACGTTGTGATCGAGTGCTTAAAAGAAGAGCATCCGCTGCAGGGAAGAGTTCTGTTTACCTATGGAGTGAAAGAAGGCGACGAGGATAAGATCGACTTTGACCTTGAGACAAGGAAGATCACCGCAAAGAAAGCCGGCACGGCAAAGATTACGCTGACAGCGGCATTCCAGACACAGAACGAAAGCGGAACATGGGAAACCTACGTGAATGAGAACGAGGAAGAAGTTACGGTAACCAAAGAGATCACGGTAACGATCACAAAAGAGGGCGCGGCATCCCAGGCAGAAAAGAGCGAGCTTTCGGACGCAGCAAACGACGCGAAAGCAGATTACCCGGCAAGCCTGGAAAGCGATTACGAAGCGGAAGCATGGCAGGCGCTGCAGACAGCCATTGCAGAGGCAGAAGAGCTGGCGGCAAACCCGAATGCGACGTCTGCAGAGGTTACGGCGGCAAAACAGAAGATTACAGATGCAATCGCAAACCTGGCAGACCATAAGAGTGCAAAAGGAAAAGCAAAAGACGCGCTCAAGGGCGTGTTAGACAGCATGAAAGCCGAGTATGATGCGAACAACAGCGACAAGAAATATACGGACGCAAGCTGGAAGGCATTCACGGACGCATACAAGGCGGCGATGGATGAGCTGGCAACGGCAGACGCGACAAGGCTTGGAGTCTTAAAGACGGCGCTGGAGACGGCAAAGAAGAACCTTGTGGCAGCAGGTGGACCGGGAGGACCGGGCACGCCGGGCACACCGGGAACGGAAGTCAAAGACGGGCAGGTGCTCACAGGGCCGGACGGAACGTACCAGGTAGCGAGCGCGAAGGATAAGACAGTAGTGATCACGAAGGGCAAGGATGCGAAAAACCTGAAGGTTCAGTCTGTCGTAACGATCAACAAAGTAACATATAAAGTAGTCGGAATCGGCAGCAAGGCGTTTGCAAACTGCAAGAAGGCAAGGAAGATCACGATCGGCGACAATGTGACGAGCATCGGGGCAAATGCGTTCAGCGGATGCAGTAAAGCAACACAGTTAACACTCGGAAAGAGCGTAAAGAGCATCGGAAAGAAAGCATTCTATAATTGCAAAAAGTTAAAGAAAGTGACGATCAAAGGAAAGGCATTGAGCACGATCGGCAAGCAGGCCTTCCAGAAGACGGCGAAGAAAGTAACCGTGAAATGGCCGAAGGGCTTGAAGGCAAAACAGAAGAACAACTTGAAGAAGAAGCTGAAAAAAGGGAAGATGAAAGTGAAAGAAAAGTGAAAGAAAGGTGAAAGAAATGAAAGAACCCGGAGATTTTCAGATTTCCGGGTTCTTTTTACGGTCATGCATCCTGCGGAAGTACAACGGTGAAAACATAAAGTAAGAGCCGTGCCGGCAGGCGGAATGAATGAAGATAAATTATCAAAAATCCGGCACAGAAAATAAATTGCAGCATACAATAATGAGAAAATGAATTGCAGGAGCAAAAAGTTGGCAATCATTGTAATAGACGCCGGACACGGCGGATTTGACAATGGCGCGATGTATCAGGGAAGAAAGGAAAAAGACGATAATCTGCGCCTGGCGCTGGCAGTCGGTCAAATTTTAGAGCAGCAGGGATATGATGTGATTTATACGAGAACGACGGATGTATATCAGTCTCCTTATGAAAAGGCCCAGATCGGGAATGAAGCGGGAGCCGATTATTTTATTTCATTCCATCGAAATTCCGGAGAAAACGATAATACGTATAACGGTGTGCAGACGTTGATTTACGGAGGCGATGAACGGGCAGAACGTTTGGCGGAGGCGATCAATGAGGAATTGGAACGGACCGGATTTGCAAATCTTGGGATTGAAGAGAGAACAGGACTTGCCGTATTACGGCGTACCGAAATGCCTGCGGTATTGATCGAAGCTGGATTTATCAATCATGACAGAGATAACGAAATATTTGACAATAACTTTAACGAAGTGGCGAGCGCCATTGCGATGGGAATAGAACGGGCCGTTCCATTGGAAAAAAATCTGACCAATCAAAGCCGCAGAACCGAGGAAACAGACGATGTGCCGGAAATAGAAACCGAAGCAGAAGACAGCTCATCCAAAAGGGATGTTAAAGATCGAACCGAGGTGGTTTACGGAGTGGAAACCGGTCGGTTTGCCTATCGGCCGACGGCAAATTTTCTGGCGCAGCAGCTGACGGATCAGGGATTTTACAGCTATGTTGTAAAAGACGACGATATGCTGCGGGTAATCGTCGGAAAAGAAAATTCTCTGGATAACGCCTTAAAACTGCAGGATGAACTTAGAAACCTTGGATATGTAACCATGGTGGTATCCGCATCATAAATAAGTTTTAATCTTATTTTAATCTTTCTGCTGTAAAATGAAGAACAAACGGTTATAATGGAGATACTTTAGGAAAATCTTCATTTACAGTGGGAGGATATATGCGTTTACTTGTAGTTGAAGATGAAAAAGATATGAATCGGATTATTGTCAAAGAACTGGAATCAGAAGGCTATCTGGTAGACCGCTGTTTTGACGGAGAAAGTGCATTTGATTATCTGTGTATGGCAGAATATGACGGCGCTATTTTGGATATCATGATACCGGGGATGGACGGATTTACGATCGTAAAGAAAATACGAAGCAGGGGAATTGCAACGCCAGTCTTGTTTTTGAGTGCAAAAAGCGATGTGAATGATATTGTCCGGGGTCTGGATCTGGGGGCGGATGATTATATGGTAAAGCCGTTTGAGTTCAAGGAGCTTTTGGCGAGAGTCCGCATGATTACCCGTAAAAAAGCAGATGTTCACGGGAATGTCTATCGCTGTGGCGATCTGGTCGTGGACTGTAATGAATGTACGGTAAAAAGAGAGGGAAAAACCATCGAACTTTCACCAAAGGAATATTCCGTATTGCTGTATTTGATTCGGAATCGGAACATTGTCGTTACAAGGGAACAGATCGAAGCAAATATCTGGGACTTTGAACGGGAAGGCACGTCAAATCTTGTGGATGTTTATATTCGGTACTTAAGAAAAAAAATAGATGATGGGTTTGAATTTAAGATGATTCAAACCATCCGGGGAGTTGGATATATATTAAAGGAAAACAGCTAAAACAGGCATCGCTGATTCGGTATATTGCGGTTCTGCCGACAATAGCCATGGTGGTTATGTCGTTTGTGATGTTAGTAACCATACGGCTTTTATCAATTGCTGCAGTAGATGCGGAAATTAAGCGGGAATTGCGGAAAAGCATTGAAGAAAACCGCAGATATGTTTCGGCGGATAGAGATGAAGTAAAAATTGAAGACAATTTTCAGTTTCAACGGGATCATGTGACGTTTCTGCTTGTACGCAGGAACGGATATGTGATCGCGGGAGAGTACCCAAAAGAGACGGAAGCGGAGTTTTATGATTACCATGCGGTGAATAATTACAGTTCTACGATCGTCTGCGGCGGTACAAGGTATTATGTCAGGGATGTACGGATAGGAAGAGACAACGAAAAAGGGGTTTTTATCAGAGGAATCATTAAAAAGTCAGACGCCGACAGTTTTTATCAAAATCTGGAAACGGTTGCTTATATTACGGTCGTATGCGTGATGGCGGTGATTTTAACCTGTGAAATTGTGTTTGCCGGAAAAATTTCAAGAGAATTGAAAATGATGTGCCGGACGGCGGAAGGCATAGGGTTAAGCCTTGACATGTCGCAGAGGATGAAGTGTGATAATCAGTTTTATGAAATTGAAATTTTGGCACAGGCCAATAACCGGATGCTGGACCGGATGGAGCAGACAATGAAACTTCAGGAGCAGTTTACGTCGGATGTCGCCCATGAGCTTCGGACGCCGGTTGCCGTTCTGCTGGCGCAGTGCCAGTATGTCATGGGAAACGAGGTAAGCGGCGAAGAGATACGGGAATTTATTGAGGTAGTGCACCGTCAGTCCGAAAAGATGGATACGCTGATTCTACAGCTTTTAAAGCTTTCCCGGCTGGATCAGGACCGCATGGAGATCCAGTATGAAACGCTGGACCTGAAAGAAATCGTGCAGTCTGTCTGCGAGGAATGGCAGGAAAAATCGGAAGAGTCCGTGAAATTTCGGTTTGATTTCCAGGAAGTGTATTCGAGAGGAGATATCAGCCTGATTTCTATCGTGATCTTAAATTTGATTACCAATGCGGTCAAATTCAGTGATCCGGGAGGAAACGTTGATGTTATTATGGGCAAAGAAGATGCGTGGGTCTACGTGTCGGTGAGAGATTACGGTATCGGCATGAAGCCGGAAGAGATAGAGCATATTTTCCATCGGTTTTATAAGTGCGACAAGTCCAGGAACGCGGAAGGATTTGGGCTTGGACTGCCTCTTTCGAAAAAGATTGCGCAAAAGCATGGAGGAGATATTACAGTTGAAAGTGAACCGGGAAAAGGCAGTATTTTTACGTTGTATCTGCCGGATTTACAGCCCTGAACTTTTATGTTCAGGGTTGCTTTTTTTATGCGTTTTAATGTGCCTTTAATATTTCTTTTCTAATATAGTAGTCGTGAAAATTTTCTTTCAAAAGGGGAAACGATAAATTACGGATAAATCAGAAGGAGTATAACATGAAAACACTGCACATTCATATTGGAACACCCAAAACGGCAACCACGGCAATACAGTCTTTCTGTAAAGAAAACGCTAAGGTTTTGGAAAAACACGGATATTGCTATCCGATCTTTCCGTTTTATTATCCGGGGAACGCCGATGCCCATAACGGGAAATTTCTGTTAAGTGAATTGTTCGATGAAAACGGAAACCGTGACCGGATACAGGAAGAGAAAAATTTCCGGGAAGGAATGGATATCGTACTTCAGCTGTTTGAGACGTATGACGATATTGTTGTTTCCGATGAGAGCATCTGGAGAGGAATGGACAGCGAAAAGAAAGGTTTGTGGCAGCTGATGAAGAAGGAAGCCGAAGCGAACGGATTTTCGCTGCATGTGGTTGTATATTTTAGGCGTCAGGACAAGTATTATCTTTCACACTGGAATCAGCAGGTGAAAAAACTGAGGTCAGAAGAGACGTACGAAGAATATGCAAATCGGGTAGGCCGGTTTCGTCTGGATTATTACGCAAAACTGGAACGGATGGCTTCTGTGATTGGAAAAGAATGCATTACAGTCCGTCGTTTCGACCGTCAGGAGTTTGAGGGCGGCAGCATTTATTCGGATTTTCTCTCCGTAATTGGACTGTCTCTGACGGATGAATATGTGGTGACGCAGGAGATGCGCAATATGGGATTATACGGAAACACGCATGAGATTAAAAGGATTCTGAATGGGATTCCTCAGATGAAGGATGGAAAATGGCAGATGTATTTTCTGGATATTCTGCAGGATTGCTCGGAAATTTCAAAAAAACAGTATCCGAGTGAAATGATGTCAAAAGAAGAGATTTCCGAGTTTTTGGAAGCGTATCGGTCAGGCAATCAGAAAGTGGCGGAAGAGTATCTGCATGAGACGGGAACCGATCTGTTTGACTATTCGGTTTCCGATTTGCCGAAATGGGAGAAGGACAACCCGTATTTTATTGACGATGTAGTGCGGGTATTCGGTGTTGCGGTTGCAAAACTGCATCAGGAAAATGAAGATCTGAAAAAAGAACTGATCAAAGATATGAGAAAAGAATTGAATGAGGTCAGCGCATATGTCAGGCACCGTAAGCATCCGTTTCGGACGGTGTTTCGTTGGATTAGCAGGAAGTTTGGAGGGAAGTAACAGAAAAATGCCGAAGGCTGATGTGCGTATAAAAAATAATTTTTTGTAAAACTTAATAAAAATGCATCGTTTCGGGGGATTTGAAAATACAAAATTGGTAAATTTTTGTAGCTTTTATGTCTGATGTATAGTATAATTAGTGCTGATATTTAAAAAGAAAGGAAATCACATTGGATGAAAACGTTGTATGTTCATATTGGTTCACCGAAGACAGCCTCTACTGCCCTGCAGTTTTTTTGCGTGGACAACAGTGAAGTGCTGAATCAAAAAGGTTACTGCTATCCGTTGTTTCCGCAGACATATCCCGATGCTTCCAGAATCCGCGCGTATTTTTTAATTGTAAAATTAAAAAACAAATTCGGAAAACGCTCAAAGAAATGGGAAGAGGATGTGTTTCAGGAAGGAATGGCAGTCATCCATAAGAGCTTTGAGAACTATGACAATGTGATTATTTCCGACGAACGGATCTGGCGGAGTATGGATATCGAACGGAAAGATCTGTGGGAAAAGCTCATGAAGGAAGCAAAGAAAGGCGGATTTCAAATCCGCGTGATTGCTTATGTGAGACGCCAGGATAAATTTTTAATCTCCCTTTGGAATCAGCAGATTAAGATCATAAAGGTAGATCTGGCGAAGTGCACGATCGAAGAATGGATGAACAGAGTGAATCTGCGTGCAAGGCTTGAGTATGCGGACAAGCTGGACCGTATTGCAGATATCGTCGGGAAAGAAAATGTGATTGTCAGACGTTTTGACGGAACAGATAATTTTGAGGGCGGCAGTATTTATTCGGATTTTCTTTCCGCCGTAGGACTTGCACTGACGGAGGAATACGAGATTAAGCAGGAAGTCGTCAATATCGGACTGTACGGAAATACGCAGGAGATTAAACGGGTGATTAATTTCCTGCCTCAGATGATAAAAGACCGAAACGCACAGAATTTTATCATGGAAATGCTGCAGGAGTGTTCGGAAATTTCTAAGAAAAATTACCCCTGCGAGATGCTTTCGGCCAAAGAAGTTGCGGCGCTTTTAAAGGAATACGAAGCGGGAAACCGCAAAATTGCAGAGGAATACCTGCATGAGACAAATCGGGGGCTGTTTGACAATACGATCAAGGACATTCCCAAATGGCAGAAAGACAATCCGTTTATACTCGAAGATTTGGTTCGGTTTGCCAATGTATCCATGCGGGCGCTTCTGGTAAAATACGGGGAATTGAGACAGGAATTAAGCGGGCTTGAGAAAGAATTTAAAACGCTTCTTTCTGCAGACGGGACAGAGGATTCCGATTGGACCGGCGGTTCTGCGGCGGAAGCGAAAGTTCTGCCGAAATGGGATAAGGAAGATCCGAACGGGATAGACCCGGTTATTTTGTTTGTCGGCGGCGCCGTTCTTCGGCTGTATCAGGAAATCCGGGATTTGAAAAAAGAAGTCAGCGCCATTGGGGAAGCGGTGAAACAGGACAAGGCACAAAAGGCCGTTACGGCAAACCATGCACAGGGCATGCGTATTCATTATTTTTGCAAAAACGGCGGAACGAACGATTTGGAAGAGCGGATTGCAGCGATACCGGATCCCATAGAGAGCCAGGAATCGCTGGCTGAGCGTTTGGTAGAGGCGGTTGATCAGGCGGCAGTCCTGTTTGACCAAAAGAATCAGAGGTTTTGGCAGGAGACTGCCGATATGAAGCGGCTGGCAGATCTGCGGGAAACGCCGAAGAAATCGTTATTTGAAAAAATATTCAGTAAATAAAGGAACAAAAAGGAGAAAAGTATGGATCATTTAGATGAACTGGAAGCAGAAGCCATATATATTATGCGCGAAGTAGCGGCAGAGTGTGAGAAACCGGTCATGCTCTATTCAATTGGAAAGGATTCTTCGGTTATGCTTCATCTGGCGCTCAAGGCATTTTATCCGGAAAAGCCGCCGTTCCCGTTTTTGCATGTCAATACGACTTGGAAATTTAAAGAGATGATTGAATTTCGGGATAAGATTGCAAAAGAGCTGCAGATTGAAATGTTAGAGTATATCAATGCGGACGGCGTTGCGCAGGGGATCAACCCGTTCGAGCACGGTTCGGCTTATACGGATATTATGAAAACGCAGGCGTTAAAGCAGGCGCTGGACAAGTATCAGTTTACGGCGGCGTTTGGAGGCGGAAGAAGAGACGAGGAGAAATCCCGTGCGAAAGAGAGGATATTTTCGTTTCGGGATGCCAATCACGGATGGGATCCCAAGAACCAGAGACCGGAAATGTGGAAACTGTTTAACACGAGGATCAATCAGGGAGAGAGCATCCGCGTATTTCCTCTTTCCAACTGGACGGAAAAGGATATCTGGCAGTATATCAAACGGGAAAACATACCGATTGTTTCTCTCTATTTTGCCAAAGAGCGTCCGGTGGTAAACCGCAACGGCAATATTATCATGGTAGACGACGACCGGATGAAATTAGAACCCGGTGAAAAGATAGAGAATAAAATGGTACGGTTCCGTACGCTTGGCTGTTATCCGCTCACCGGAGGCGTAGAATCGGAAGCGGTGACGTTAGATGAGATTATAGACGAGACACTGGGAGCAGTGGAGTCGGAGCGGACCAGCCGTGTGATTGATTCCGACGGAGGGGCTTCCAGCATGGAGAAAAGAAAACGTGAGGGGTATTTTTAGATGAAAAACGATTTGTTAAAATTTATTACCTGCGGAAGCGTAGACGACGGAAAATCAACGTTGATCGGTCATATGCTCTATGATGCAAAATTACTGTTTGCAGACCAGGAGGAAGCGTTGACCTTGGATTCGAAAGTCGGATCTGCCGGAGGCGAGATCGATTATTCCCTGTTGCTGGACGGACTGATCGCGGAACGGGAACAGGGGATTACAATCGATGTGGCATACCGTTATTTTACAACGGAGAATCGGAGTTTTATCGTTGCCGATACGCCGGGACACGAAGAATATACAAGGAATATGGCGGTCGGCGCGTCCTTTGCGTCGCTTTGCGTCATTTTGGTAGACGCCAGCCAGGGCGTGCTGATTCAGACAAAGCGCCATGCAAGAATCTGCAATTTAATGGGAATCAAGCATTTTGTCTTTGCCGTTAATAAAATGGATCTGGTCAATTACAGCCAGGAACGTTTTCGTGAGATCGAAAAAGACATTAAGCTTCTGATGGCGGAATTTCATTACGAAAGCATTAAGATCATTCCGCTTTCTGCAACCAAAGGCGACAATATTACGGTGAAATCCGAACGGATGCCGTGGCATCACGGTTCTACGCTTTTAGAATATCTGGAAAACGTGGACGTTTCGGAAGAAGGCGGCAATAAAAACTTTTCTATGCCCGTACAGCGTGTCTGCCGTCCGGATCATACGTTCCGTGGATTCCAGGGACAGATCGCATCCGGCAGCATTGCGGTCGGAGATACGGTTACGGTGCGTCCCAGCGGCGAGACGGCGAAGGTTTCTTCGATTCTGGAAGGAGACCGGAAGGCAGATCGAAGCGGCAAAGGCGCGGCGGTTACGATTTCACTGGATACGGAAGTTGACGTTTCCAGAGGTTGCGTGTTGGAGAAAGACTATCACTTGAAAGTGGGTTCTATGTTTGCCGCATCTATCTTATGGATGGACGACAACCATCTTGTGACAGGGAAGAATTTTCTGTTGAAGATCGGGACGCAGCAGGTTCCCGCAACCATTATGAAAATCAAATATAAAGTCGACGTCAATACCGGCGCAGAAGTAAAAGCGGATATCATTTCCAAAAATGAGATCGCGTTCTGTGAGATATCCGTGGGAAGCAAGATCGTATTTGACGAATTTTCCGGGAATAAAGACTTAGGTTCTCTGATCTTAATCGACAGGGTTACAAATATGACGTCTGCATGCGGCGTTGTGGAGCATGACATTCAAAAAGACAACAACCTTACCTGGCATAATATGGATATTACGAAAGAGCTTCGGGAAGGACAGTTAAACCAGAAAGCGCTTACGATCTGGATGACGGGACTTTCCGGCTCCGGAAAATCCACGATTGCCAATGCATTGGAAAAACGCCTGTTTTCGCTGGGTAAGCATACGATGATCTTGGACGGAGATAATATCCGGATGGGTCTGAACAAAAACCTTGGATTCGGCGAAAAAGACCGGATTGAAAATATCCGGCGGATCGCGGAAGTTTCAAAACTGATGAACGATGCGGGATTAATCGTATTGACGGCATTTATCTCCCCATACCGCAAAGACAGGAGAAAGGCAAAAGAAATCATTGGAGACAATTTCATTGAGGTTTATGTCAATACTTCTTTAGAAGAATGTGAAAAGCGTGATGTAAAGGGATTATATAAAGCGGCGCGAGCCGGAAAGATCTTTGATTTTACCGGAATCAGCAGCCCGTATGAAGTACCGGAACATCCCGATATCGAGGTGATGACGCCCCAAAACAGCGTGGAAGAATGCGTGAATCAGATTTTAGAGAAGCTTGAGAAGTATTTTGCGGATTAGAAAAGGGAGTTTAGAGAATGAAGATACTGCATATCCACATTGGAACGCCGAAGACGGCGACCACGGCAATACAGAAGTTTTGTGCAGACAATAATCCGGTTTTAAACCGGAAGGGCTATTGTTATCCGGATTTTTCTTTCGACTATGGAAGAGTCGGAAAGGCACGCAACGGGCATTTTTTGATCGGGTTTCTTTATGATGAAGACGGAAACCGATGTGTGGACAAAGAAATGCAGAGAATTTCCGAAGTGATGCAAAAGATCGAAGAGCTGTTTTTGACGTATGATCATGTGATCCTTTCGGATGAGGATATCTGGCGGTTTATGGACGAGGATCGGACGGATCTGTGGAAGATTTTGAAAGCGGAAGCGGACCGTGTGGGCTATCAGGTTCATATGATCGTATACTTCAGACGCCAGGATCAGTTTCTGACTTCCAACTGGAATCAGAATGTCAAAGGAAGAATCGGTACGCTGTGTGAAGAGCTGTTTGACGATTTTCTGGAAAAAGTGGACAAAGACGTCAGGCTGAATTACTATGAAAAGCTGGAACGTGTGGCTGCAGTGATCGGGAAAGAGAATATTACGGTTCGGCGTTTTGATAAGAGCAAGTTTGTAAACGGCAGTATTCATTCCGATTTTCTGTCTGTCATCGGGCTTGCGATGACGGACGAATACCAGATTACCAAGGGAATTTGGAATCTTAGTTTATATGGAAATACCCATGAAATCAAAAGGGCGGTAAACAGCCTGCCGGCGCTGGGAGATCCCGGAGCGCAGAAGTTTATCAAGAACAGGCTGATGGAATTTTCAAACGTATCCAGTAAACAGTATCCCTGTGAAATGTTTTCCAAAGAAGAAGCGGAAGCATTTTTAAAGAATTACGAAGAGGGCAATCGTAAAGTTGCGGAAGAATATCTGCATGAACCGGGCGGAGAGCTGTTTGACCTTACGGTCAAGGATACGGAGAAATGGCAGAAAAACAATCGATATATGGATGAGGATCTTGCAAGGTTTACGGCTTCTGTCGGTGTTTATCTGCAGAAAGAGTATGAAGACCTGAAAAAGGAAAATGATGCTCTGAAAAAAGAAGTCAATCGATTGAAACGAGACGTAGAAGAATTGTTTCAATTCCGTGAGAATGCAAAGCATCCGTTTCGGACGATGCTGTCGCATATCAAACGCAGATTCAAAAAGGGAAACTAAAATTCAAAATCAGACGGCGGCAGAGTTTATATTCTGCCGCCTGTTTTTCACATATTGTATTCCGGCAAGTTCTCTTGTTTGATCTCCTGTGCTGTCTCGCCTGTGATATCCCGGTAAAACTCTGCGTTTACCTGATTGATATAGGGCGATACCCAAAGCAGACCGATGCCGAACGATAACCCAGACAGCAGAGAAAGTCCGAGAAAACTGCATGCGATATAGAATTTTCTGGCTTTGTTTCCCCGCATCAGACGGCGGCTTTTTTTGAAAAGATGCAGGATCTTCTCGTCGGGATATTCGATCAGCAAAAAGAAGAGCGGGTCATAGGAAAATGCAAGGATGCACAGGAACGTGAGTGTCGGAATCCAGACCGCCGCAGCCAGAATAAGACAAAAAAGCGTGTCCGCTCCCGTGGTAATAAGGAATATCGTTACGGCTGCAGCGGGCAGCGCCGGCACGGCTATTATGCAGACCAACAAGAGACCGGAAAGCAGAAAGCGGTCCGGGCGCCTGTTAAAATAGCGGAAGACATCTTTGACCTGTGCTTCTTTGTTTCTGGAAAGCTGCAGATGGATATAGAGGATGCCGCTATGTAACACGATGGCCAATAAAGAGATAAAAAGTGTGGCAATAAAAAATACGGCAATTTGAAAGCCGTTGAGCGGTTGCTGCAGGGAAGGCTGAAACGGCGCGTTTAACAGGAGAACTAAAAGTTCCATAAGTACAAAAGCCATCATAGGCAGTCCGTAGCGCCCGGTTAAAATTTCCCGCGCTCTTCGTTTTAATTCTTTGGAAGAAAGTTTCATCATACTCAAAACTCCTTGTGGGATTTCTTATAATCAGACCACTCCGCAAGGAGTGTGTCAAAAAGGTATCCTTGTAGGATTACATTTTTTTATTATAGCAGAATTGTTTCAAAATACAACAGCCGGATTGCAAGATAAAAACGGATATGGTAAAATGCCGCCAGGACGTGTTTGCAGTATCGGTTTCTGCAAAGGTATCATGCGGTCTGCGGAGATGAAGGCCAAATACGTTCCGAGAAAAGAAAAGGCGGTTGGATATAGATGAAATCAGATCAGTTGCAGGAAGAGGAACGAAAGCGTATCGAATCTAATTTTTATATTCTGGGGCTGTGTCTGCCCGGTATAGGCGCCGGTTTGTATTTGCTCATTCGTCTGCTGCCCGCCGGGGTATTGTCTGTGTTTTCGGTTCCCTGCCTGTTTCATGCCGTGACCGGATTGTACTGTCCCGGGTGCGGAGGAACAAGAGCAGTTCAGGTATTGTTCGAGGGAAAGTTTCTGCTTTCCTTTTTTTACCATCCCATTGTGCCATACTGCGCGGTATTGTACCTTTGGTTTATGATTTCCCATACGGCAGAGCGGTTGTCAGGGAAGCGGCTGCCCGTCGGCATGCGGTATCGGAATCTGTATTTATATCTGGCCCTGGGGATCGTAGTCATAAACATAGCCGTCAAAGACATTGCTCTGACGGCCTTTCATCTGGATTTTTTGAAATTACTGGACAATGCCCAGCATCTGATATAATTCTTCTATCGTATCTGCCTGATACATCCGCATGTATTCCTGCAGAATACCGTCGATGCCCCCATATTGGCTGAGCATAACCAAAAATATTCCGATGTATAGAAAAAGCGTAAGACCAAGACCGACGGAGCTAAGCGTCAGCCCGATCTGTCCTTTGGTATCCATCGTCAGTTCGCCGCCTTTGGATAAAAGCGCGAGGATGATACCCAGCGAGCCGCAGACGATAGAAAGATAGATGCAGCAGCATGTAACAAGCGCAACGATGCCCAGGATTACGGATGCCAGAGCCATTGCTTTGGAACGTTTGTCCGGAACGGGCGCTTTTGGGAAAGCCATATCTTGAAAATCCATAAAAACCTCTCATGTACAGCCGGTTTTGGCTGGTTTATTCCATAAATTCTACGTGTCCGTCATCGATATGGTACACTGCGCCGATAACTTTCACGCCGTCTTCCGTTCCTTCTGCGGGAATATGCAGATTATCGGAAATACGCCGGATGCTGTTTTCAATGTTTAAGCAGCAGGCTTTATATTCGTCGGTTTCGTCTCCGATTGCAGCTTTGATTTCATCGGTAATTGCTTTGATAAAACCGCCGGTATGGCCGCTCATAGCCGCTCCTACGGCGCCGCAGTGGGTATGTCCGAGTACGACGATCAGTTTGCTTCCAAGATGATCCGCCGCGTATTCTACGCTGCCCAGCTGAAAATCATTGATAACGTTTCCGGCAACGCGGATCGTAAAAAGTTCTCCGATTCCTGCGGAAAAAATGCTCTCCGGAATCACGCGGGAGTCGGAACAGGTTACAACCACTGCGTAAGGGAACTGTCCGTTCTCACAGGTGTCTTTGCGGATGTCAGGAGAAATATCTCCCGGATTGGAAGCTGCGTTTACATAGGTTTCGTTTCCTTTTTTTAATTTGAGTAAAGCCTCTTTGGCAGAAATGCCTGTTACATCATGTGCCATTATGTAACCTCCTTTTTTTATTTTCAGGTATGCCCGTCGGGTTATTCCAACACGCATTTTGCGGTTGCTTATAAGTTCCTTACGGGCATCCGGTATGACGCGTTCTAACGGAACGGTCGTATCAAGTATAGCATGACAGGAAAAGATTGTAAAGGATGTGGCATACTTGGGTTTACGCATCAAAAATGAAATTTTAATAAGATTTTGCAGGAGGTGTGAAAGACGTGAAATATAGGCATGCCCAAAGGCGGAACCGAGACTATCACTGCATAATTCAGAGAAAGGCAGAACCGGAAATTCCGGCTCTGCCCGCTTGTAACTATTCAATATTATTTTGTTGATTAATTGACGTAGCATTTCTCAGTATGTAATAGAAGGTCCTGTGAATAAATAGGAATTTCAAAGTATGAAGCATTACTTAAGTGAAATGTTTTATACCATTCATAATTACTTTTATGTGTATAAAGTCTTGTAAACTCTATTGTTTTTGTCTCCCCTGAGAAAATGGTTGTGGCAGGAATAAGGCAATATCCAGTTACATTTGATTGATGCAATATCGAACCCGCTAATGCATTATATACCTTCATATATCTCTCCTGCAAGTCTGTATAATTACCCAAATGAATTTTTCCTGCGCCTGTGTTTTTTATTGTAATGCTAATTTTGTCATATGCGCTGCTTGCATCTAAGTTATTTGTTATATTTACCGCATATAACGGCTGCGGTATTTGCGTATCTGCACTGTCGTTATAAGCTTTTACAATCATATTGCATTTATATTTCTTCTTTCCGACTTTTGCAGTAATTGTAGCCTTACCTTCTTTTTTACCTGTTACTTTTCCTTTTTTCGTAACTGACGCAACCTTCTTGTTTGATGTACTCCATTTTACTTTTTTATTGTTATTCTTCAATTTCAAAGTAACTGTTTCCCCCACATAAATGGTCGCTTTCGTTTTGTTCAGTTTTACCTTTTTTGGTGCTGCGTTGACACTGACCGCTGGCAGCAGTGACAATGATAATACGAATACTAACACTACTGCTAAAATTTTCTTCGTTTGTTTCATAAACCTCTACTCCTTTCCGTCTTTTAAAAATTTTTAGGCTTTTCCAAACACCAGAAGCTGTATAAATTTCAATTCCAACCGCTTTCCTCCTGAATGTATTTCTGCAATACTCTCAAGAGCTACGGGATTTCTGTGGGTTTGACGTTGTATCGGATGCTTCTAAATTTACCCGTTTTAAACAGGATTTCCCGGTATTGCTTCTTCCTGCGGGAAAATGATTTACGTTTCTTAATAACATAATCTCTGCGCTTACTTCTTGCCCCCTATCTGTTTTATTTTTATACCTTAAAATCCTGTTATCTACATACACTTTCTTAAAACCCGGCGATACCTAATTCTTGCCTTGCTGGAATCAAAATTACAAACTTGTTTCGCAATTGCTTATTTTTAAAATTTGAATTATATAGGCATAATACAGCCAATAAGATTAACTTTGATGTTTCTACTCCATGAAAACTCAAGTTGTTTTTATATAGTCGAGTTTCCCCATTTTACAGATAGATAGTTTAACTCTATAAGAAAAATGTAAAAATATTGTACAAATTTTATAATCAAATCACGACAAGCAACGAAACAAAAGAGTGTTTCTGTATTTTTCATTATAACACACTAGGGTATAAAATTGAAAGGAATTATGTGAGTTTTTCAGAAATATTTTGCAAAGGGCTGGTCAGATCAAAAGTGTAGGGCTTTTGGGTGATCGGATTTTAGAAAATGGGGAAATTCAAAACATTCCTATTTCATGAAATGAATATTTTATCTTTATCTGAAATCAATCAAGTTATGTGATTCTGAAAAAAGTTGATTGAGTTTTTGTGTAGGGAAGGATTCAAATGTCAAAGCTGTTTGGGATGAAGATGAGATTGTTCCATATGTATCGGAACTATAATAGAAGAAATGTATTTGTGGAAATAAAAGAATGTTGACAAAATATAAAATATATAATACAATTTTACAATAAAAAACATAAGTGGTGATAGTAATGGAAAAATAGCAACAGTAGTGTTAAATCTCGTTGTTTTGGCTGTTTTTATATTACCGATTACTACATATGCACAACAGACAATGACTCAAAAAGACAACAGACAGGATAAAAGTGATATAGAGAGTGAGGGAGAATCATGAACAGGAAGAAACAAATAGTTTCTATAGTACTGCTACTAAGTGTATTATTTTGTGTCGGATGTACCAATCCGTCCAATCCGCCTCTGGCAAAAAATGAAGATGCAACGGAAGGTTCTCTTGTAGAAAAAGACGATACAAGCATTGCCGAAGACAGTCAATACGAAAAAAAAGATGCTTATGTAAAATTAGAGTTTGTAAACGAAATTCCTTATTCGACAGTAAAAGAATTTGATATTACCATATATAATTATTCCTCCGACATTTCATACTGCATGGTTTCTCCTGAGTGCGGAAGCGTTTCTACAGATAAAATGTATTTAGAAAAAGAAAATGAGATTACATACTATTTGCCGGATTCTATGGAAGATTTGAAACGTGATTGGATCGTGATCGAATATTACGATCAAGATGCAAATTTGATTCAGGATTCTAAAATCAGCGTTACCTACAACAGTGATGCAAATTCCGTTCAGATATTTGAAATACAAGAGACCGAAGAATAGGGATGTTTGACACATGTGAAATCCTCTCTCTGCACGAATTATGTGGAAGAAATGTCTTTCAGCGTGAAGTGAAATTAAGAATACTGAAATTTTACAGGAAGACATAAACATAAATAAGATAAAACTATAACGTTTTTCAGTTAGATGAAAGGAAGTCGAGATTAGGCGGTATAGCTCCATTTACAGGGACTGCACCGTCTTTTCGTATTTTTCTGACGAATCCTTTCACCGGATCATATCATCTGAAAACGACCGGATACTTTGGCGGAACGAGCAAAATAAGCCAATTGACTTCCTATATTTGATAAAGTATACTTTAAGAGACCGCCTGGAAGGCGTGTCATACTGGGATGCCCCGTGGGTATACTTTAAGAGACCGCCCGCAGGCGTGCGGAAATCATATAAGGAGAGCATGAAACATGAAAACTTTATGGATCCACATTGGAATGGCAAAAACCGGATCAACGGCAATACAGTTTTTTTGTAAAGAGAATGCAGATGTGCTGGCAAAGAAGGGGTACGGTTATCCGGCGCTTTCTTTTCATTATCCCGGTATTTCAAAAGCGCATAACGGGCGATTTTTACTGGGAATGCTTATAGATGAAAACGGAAACAGAGATTTAGAACAGGAAGATAAGAATTTCCAGGCAGGTATGCAGATGGTAGACGAGCTCTTTTTGGAATATGACAACGTTGTCCTTTCCGATGAAAGTATCTGGCGGGGCATGGATATGGAGAAGAAAAATCTCTGGGAACTTCTGACGGAAAAAGCAAAAAAAGGGGGATATGGTATTCGTGTGATCGTATACTTCCGGCGTCAGGATAAATTTTTCCCTTCCAACTGGAATCAACTGGTCAAAAAACAGTGGTCGCAGGAGACGTTTGCACAGTATACCGGCAGAGAGGAACGATATTTTCTGAATTATTACGATAAATTAGAGCGGATGGCGTCTGTGATCGGAAAAGAGAATATTATCGTCCGGCGGTATGACGGGAAGGAACATTTTGAAGGCGGAAGCATTTATTCGGATTTCCTTTCCGCGATCGGACTTTCCATGACAGAGGAATATACCGTATCTAAGGAAGTCAGAAATTCCGGTTTGTATGGGAATACGCATGAGATCAAACGGGTGTTAAACAGCATTCTTAAGGACAGGGACAGAAAAGTCCAGATGTTTCTTATGGAGCGGCTGCAGGAGTTTTCCGATGTTTCGCAGGAAAATTATCCCAGTGAAATGTTTTCCCAGGAGGAGATTCATGAGATTTTAGACCGGTACGGACCGGGAAACCGGAAAGTGGCGGAGGAATATCTGCAGGAAGCGGGCGGGGAGTTATTTGACAATACGGTAAAAGACGTGCCGAAATGGGAAAAGGAGAATCCGTATATGCTGGATGACGTGATCCGGCTGCTGGGCACGACAAGCGTTTATTTTTACCATGAAACGATACGGTTGAAACAGGAGTTAAATACACTGACAAAGCAGACGAATAAGGAGATCCGTGCGTTGTCGAATGATTTGTCCAATCTTAGGAATTCAATCAAACATCCGCTCAAAGCCGTCTGTCGGCAGATCGCAAAACTTCTGAAACCGGATACATCTGCAGAAAGAGAGGAATAATATTATGGATCTTATCACAGCCCTTGCACAAGAGTTGGGAATCAAAAAAGAGCAGGCAAAGGCTGCCGTAACACTAATTGACGAAGGCAATACGATTCCGTTTATCGCCCGCTACCGGAAGGAAGCGACCGGGGCGTTAAACGATGAAGTTCTTCGGAATTTATATGATCGCCTTATGTACCTGCGTAATCTGGAAGAGAAAAAAGAACAGGTGCTGGCGAGTATAAACGAGCAGGGGAAGCTGACTGAAGCGTTACGGGCGCAGATTTTAGCCGCAGAGACGATGGTAGTCGTGGACGATCTTTACCGCCCCTATCGTCCGAAACGGCGGACGCGCGCCACGATTGCAAAAGAAAAAGGCCTCGAACCGCTTGCGAATTTGATTCTGCTGCAGCTGACGGAACATTCCCTGGAAGAAGAAGCGGAAGCTTTTGTAAATCCGGAAAAAGAAGTCCGTACCGTGTCCGATGCGCTGGAAGGAGCGGGCGACATCATAGCGGAATATATTTCCGATGAAGCGGATTACCGGATATACGTCAGGAATCTGACGATGAAACGGGGACGGATTGTTTCTGCGGCAAAAGACGAAGGGACGGAATCGGTCTACGAGATGTATTATGCGTTTGACGAATCGATTTCAAAACTTGCAGGACATAGAATTTTGGCGTTAAACCGCGGGGAAAAAGAGAAAATACTGACGGTGAAAATAGAAGCGCCGGAGGAAGATATTATTCGTTATCTAAACCGTAAGATCATCCGCCGGGACAATCCGAATACGACGCCGGCATTGCAGGAGGCGATTGCAGACAGCTATAAGCGCCTGATCGCCCCGGCGATCGAGCGGGAGATCCGTAATATTCTGACGGAACAGGCAGAAGACGGCGCGATCCGGGTGTTCGGAAAAAATTTAGAGCAGCTTCTGATGCAGCCGCCGATCGCGAACCAGACAGTGCTCGGATGGGATCCGGCGTTTCGGACCGGGTGTAAGCTCGCGGTTGTCGATTCCACCGGAAAAGTGCTGGATACGACCGTTATTTATCCGACGGCGCCGCAGAATAAAGTAGAAGCGTCTAAACGGACGCTGAAACAGCTGATTCACAAATACGGCGTTACTTTAATCTCCGTAGGCAACGGAACGGCTTCCAGGGAATCCGAGATGGTCATTGTAGAGCTGTTAAAAGAAATTTCGACGGATCAGGGCAGGGATTTAGACGGCAGACAAAAAAATGTGCAGTATGTCATTGTCAATGAAGCCGGCGCTTCCGTCTATTCCGCAAGCAAGCTGGCGACGGAAGAGTTTCCGAATTTTGACGTGGGGCAGCGGAGCGCGGCGTCCATTGCAAGACGTTTGCAGGATCCTTTGGCGGAGCTGGTAAAAATCGATCCGAAATCCATTGGCGTCGGGCAGTACCAGCATGATATGAACCAGAAGAAATTAGGGGAAGCGTTAGGCGGCGTGGTGGAAGACTGCGTAAATAAGGTCGGCGTGGATTTGAATACAGCGTCGGCGTCGCTTTTGGAATATATTTCGGGCATCAGTAAAGCGGTTGCAAAAAATATTGTGGCATATCGGGAAGAGCACGGCAGGTTCGATTCCCGCACGCAGCTTTTAAAAGTCGCGAAGCTGGGACCGAAAGCTTATGAGCAGTGCGCCGGGTTTTTACGAATCTTGGACGGAAAAAATCCGCTGGACGCCACAAGCGTTCATCCGGAAAGCTACGACGCTGCCGCAAAGCTTCTGGAAAAACTCGGCTATACGGCATGTGATTTAAAAGAGGGAAATTTAAAGGGGATTTCCAAAAAAATCTCCGGTTATGATTCGCTTGCCAAAGAACTTTCGGTCGGGGAGCTGACGCTTATGGATATCGTCAAAGAGCTGGAAAAACCGGCGCGCGATCCCAGGGAAGATATGCCCAAACCGATTCTGCGAAGCGATGTCTTGGAGATGAAAGATCTGACGCCCGGCATGGTATTAAAAGGAACGGTGCGCAATGTCATTGATTTCGGCGCGTTTGTGGATATCGGCGTACATCAGGACGGGCTGGTACATATTTCCCAGATGACGGAACGTTTTATCAAACATCCGCTGGAAGCAGTCAGCGTCGGCGATATTGTGGAAGTGAAAGTTATGAGCGTGGATCTTAAGAAACAGCGGATCCAGCTTACGATGAAGTTATAATTATTTTTTCCTTTGGAACAGCCTTTGGGGAATGGAAAATCCGAAAATGATGCCGACGGAAATAGCGCCGGCGATTTTGAAGGTTTCCATTCCCTTTGCCGTACAGCGGCTCATTTCATTCATAATGAAATAATACGATGTATAATAAATGCCTGCGCCCGGGACAAGCGTAAAAATGCCTGTGACAAGATAGAGCGTAACGGGATTTTTACGCAGCGCGGCAAAAAAACGGGAGAGGATTGTCAGAAAAAACGTGGCATACAGTGAAGCAAATACGATGCCGGCGCCTAGCTCACAGAAGATCAGATAACTGATCCATCCAAGCGCTCCGGTCAGGGAGCTGAAAAAAAACTGATCCCTCGGAACGCCGAAGAGGACGGCAAACGACGCGCAGGCCGCCATGGCAAGCAGAAACTGTAAGATCATGATAACGGGACACCTCCTGAAATATTCTGATAGGAAATGATTACAAACCCGACGCCTACGGCGATACACATTGCGGTTAAAAGCGCGTCGAGCAAATGGATAGCGCCGGATAAATAATCGCCGTTAAATAAATCACGGATAGACGTAGTCAGTGCGATACCGGGCAAAAGCGGGACGATTCCGCCGATGACGATGGTATCCTGCCGGATGGGAAGTCCCAGGTTTAACAGGATCAGACTTGCCGCCGTTAAAAAAGCGCTTCCGATAATATTGGTCAAAAATTTTGAGGTACCGCGTTCGGTCTGGTCCATGCGCATATACTGCAGAAAAATCCCCAGGACGAGAGTAAATACGGCATCCAAAAACATGCCGCCGAAAATCGAACAAAAACATGCGCAGCCGATGCCGCAGGCGATCCCCTGGATCCAGGGTTTCGGCAGGGATAATTCCCGGCATTGTGCCAAGCGTTTCCATGCGTTTTCCATATCGCAGGTATGGTCTGTGATTTCTCTGGAAAGCTGGTTGAGCGCGGCGATCTTGCCCAGATGTACGTCTCCGAGCGGCACATGCCGTATGATACTGCAGCTTTCTTCCGTATCTTCGTTTGCGCTGGCAAAGATACCGTTGGAAAGCACATAGACGTCGAAATTTTCAAGACCGAGCGCTTCGAGTATATGCAGCATGGTATCTTCCACGCGGTAAATTTCCCCGCCGCTGCGAAGCAGTTCGTCGCCGATCTCAACGGCAAGGTTTAAAGCTTCTTTTTGTGTGCCCATGTTCTCTTACTCCTTTCGCATACCGTCTATTATAATTTATTTTATCTTTTTTTCCAGACGTTAAGCATATTTTTTTTGAAAAAGATACATACTACTCCAATAAAAAGTAATATCAAAGCAAAGGGAGTGAGCAGAATGAATCGGAAGACATACCGTCTCTGCCTGATCGTGCTGATTGTGTCTGCCGTAGTATCCGGCGTATTCTATTATCGTTTCAGTCAGGAAAAACATGCCGTGCCAAAAGAAGCTACATTTGTATCCTGTCCGTTGACGGGGAGTGATTTCGCATGAGCGCAAATGATGAGACCATTTATCTCAAAATCGATCGGAACGTCGTAGTCTATGAACCGAGCGTAACGCTGGGAGATATTGCGTCTGTCACAAGCACAAACAAAGCGATGGTCCGACAGTTAAAGCAAAAGAAAATATACCGGTTTAAAGAAAACCAAAAGAACGAAAAATCTTCTGCTATCCGGAGAGAAATTTTCTCTATTTTAAAAATCATTGAGCTGATCCATGAAGAGTATCCCAATGCGGAAATTGACAATGAAGGAGAAACGGATTTTATTGTCGAATACGTAGTAAATCCCTATCCGAACCGCTGGCTGCAGTTTGCCAAAACGGCAGTATTGTGCGTGATCGTATTTTTTGGCGGCGCGTTTACGATTATGTCGTTTAATAATGATATAGGTATAACGGAATTATTCGGAAAATTTTACTATCAGGTTATGGGAGCGGAAACCAGCGGATTTACGGAACTGGAAATCAGTTACTGCATCGGGCTTGCCGTAGGAATTTTGGTCTTTTTCAATCACTTCGGTAAAAAGAAAATTACGCCCGATCCGACGCCTATCCAGGTTCAGCTTCGTAAGTATGAAGAGGATGCGGATACCACTTTTATAGAAAACGCCGGAAGAGGAGGCAAAGAGATGGATGTGGGTTAGACATTTCTTTTTGGGGCTGATGGGATTGACCAGCGGTTTTGCAGTAGCGGGAGGCACATTTGCGTTGATTGTGGCGATCAGCGTAGTGCCGCGCATTATCGGCATGAGCCGAACGGCAAAGGAAGTGCTGCGCTATGAAAATATGATCATAGCCGGAGGCATTTTGGGCAATCTGATCACCGTTTTTACGGATATTTCAATTCCGTTTGGGCGTCCGATGCTGGTTTTATATGGGCTGTGCAGCGGCATTCAGGTAGGATGCCTTGTGATGGCGCTGGCGGAAATTATGAATGTATTTCCGATTGTGTTCCGCAGGCTGAAGTTAAAAATCGGTATGCAGTGGGTGATTACCTCTTTGGCAGTCGGAAAAGTGCTCGGCGGCCTGTGGTATTTTTTCCGGCAGATCGGACAGTAACGCACGATATTGACGGAAGGCGGCAAGGCGTATACAATGTATTCCCATAGGGCATTTCCGTTAGGACCGCGGTGTCAGCGTGTGCCCGATTGCTTTTTTGGTTTTTCATATCACAACATAAGGGGGATAAGACGATGGTGACATTGGTAGCCAGACAGAGCATCATTTTAAAATGCAGTATGCAGGCTTCCGTGATGCTGGGAAATTATGAATTTTATTACGGCGCAGGACTTTTCTGCCGGCTGGCAAAACTGGATGTGAAGGAAGAGATTCATCCGCAGGAACTGCATGAGCTCCTGCTTCCCAGGCTTAAGGATTTTACAGGGAAAGATGAAAAAGAGCGGTATTTGGTGAAAATGCTTCTGGCGTATCAGCCGGAGCCGGAATACGATGCGCAGATGAAAGAACTTTTGATGTGGGGGCTTGGAGAGAAAAAGATCTGGAAGGCAGATTAATTTTGCGCATGTGTTTGAATACTTGAAAGAAAGCGAGGAAATTGATTTGGCGAAGGAAAAGAAAATCAGCCCGCTGAAAGCGGAAGAACAAAAAGCTTACAATGAATATGTCAAAGAGGTAACGCCGACGCACTCTCTGCCGAAAAATATGGCGAAAGCGTTTCTGACCGGCGGAATTATCTGTGTGGTCGGACAGGCGATCCTGCAGTATTGCGGAAGCCTGGGGCTGGATAAAGATACTTCCGGCAGCTGGTGCAGCCTGATTCTGGTGCTGCTGAGCGTAGTTTTGACCGGATTTAATATTTATCCGAAGCTTGCGACCTTCGGGGGCGCGGGAGCTTTGGTTCCGATCACCGGATTTGCAAATTCTGTGGCGGCTCCCAGTATTGAGTTTAAAAAAGAAGGACAGGTATTCGGGATCGGGTGTAAGATCTTTACGATCGCGGGACCGGTGATTTTGTACGGAATATTTTCCAGCTGGGCGCTGGGGCTTGGGTACTGGGTTGGAAAATTGATTGGGATATTTTAGAAAGAAAGCAAATGCATAGCGATTGTGGCAGGGCAACGGACTTAAAGGGGTCATTGCTCTGCTTTTTATTGATATGAATTAGGAGGTCAATGTGATGGTATTTTATAGAACAAGGGGAAGAATGGAAAATGTTCATGGTAATTATAGGAAATTCTCTTAAGATTGTCTTTGCTATTGATAAATTATTGTAGTAAGATTGTAACCAGAATAAAATTTATTCAGATATTGTAATGCCTAGTAACAGAGCGAATTTTTATTAAGATGATTTTTAAGGGAGCAAGTATGGAAGAATTGTTTGAACTGGAAAAATTTGATTCCTACAAAGAAGATAACCGCAGGGAAGTAAAAAAGGCGGAGGGAGGACTTCCAAATAGCCTATGGGATACTTACTCTGCTTTTGCCAATTGCTATGGCGGAGTTATCATTCTTGGTGTGAAAGAGAATAAAGATGGTAGTTGGCATACAACCGGAACTACACTGGACAAGGGCATAAAAAGATGCTGGCCTGACGGTATGCCTGCCGTCAGATTTTCCACTCAATTTGCAGCTTCTCGCTGGTGGCACGAATGACGGTAATCATCAAATCCACCACCTGCTGCTTGTCCTCAAAACTGACATTCTCCCAATCGTCCAGGTAGTTGGAAATCGTGTCAATCTGCTCCGGGG
>OFGG01000380.1_pt1 | contig 39578 bp, 43 predicted proteins | sample 1521701 | NCBI WGS metagenome assembly OFGG01 (sample SAMEA3504081, study PRJEB24116) | mouse gut metagenome | biome: mouse gut; feature: mouse-associated habitat; material: faeces | place: Denmark | collected 2011
GCCGAGGAACTGAAGAGGATGGTCAGGGAGGTGAACGACACGCAGGTGGCTCCGGAAGAGGTGCTGTCATACAGCCTCTACCGTTACCGCCGCACGGATGGGCGGGTCACGATAGTATGAAGGCCATGAAAGGATACGGGGAGATATCAAGGGACAGGATCGGACAGACAGGAGAAAGAGGAGGAGGCACGATGTCAGAGAAGATGATGGAGAACAACAGGGTGCAGGTGATGGGAGAGATTGTCTCGAGGCTCAGCTACAGCCATGAGATATATGGAGCGGTTCTATATGATGGACATCTCAGTGTGCCGCACCAGCGGGACGAAGGACTACATACCGATCATGGTCTCGGAGAGGCTGATGGATGTCACAGGGGACCATATCGGAAAGCTGATATGCGTAGAGGGGCAGTTCCGCTCCTACAACCGCCACGAGGAGAGGAGGAACCGGCTGGTGCTCTCCGTATTCGCGAGGGAGGCCGGCTTTGTGGATGGGATCGGGATGGAAGGAGGGGGGAGACGAACCAGGTCTTCCTGGACGGCTATATATGCAAGGAGCCGACCTACCGGAAGACGCCCCTCGGGAGGGAGATAGCGGATGTGCTGCTCGCAGTGAACCGCCCTTATGGGAAATCCGACTACATACCCTGCATCTGCTGGGGGAGGAACGCGAGGCTGGCGTCCCGGCTCAATGTGGGGGACGAGGTGATGGTGGCGGGCAGGATACAGAGCCGCGGGTACATGAAGAAGCTGTCAGAGACCGAGGCAGAGGAGCGCGTGGCATATGAGGTGTCCGTCAGCATGATGGAGACGGTCGGGTGTGCCGGAGAGTGACGGCACCGATGGGGCTTGCAGCCAGGCTTCCGGCTGGGCCAGGAGGATGGAAGTGACGGGACATGGAAGCTGTTCCTTCCGACCACGGCGGTGGCGGAGGAAGGCTGAGGCGACCGTCAGAGACCAAGGATGGCCGTAGAAGACAGGAAAAGGAGATCCGTATGGTTAGGGACGCAGGAGGGCCGAAGACGACCGTCCGGGATTAGAGACGACCGTAGATGGCCGTAGAAGATGACAGGGAGATCCGTACGTCCGACGGAGGAAAGCCGAAGACGACCGTCTGGGATTAAAGATGACCGTAGGCGGCCATAGAAGACAGGACAGAGAGCCCCGTACGGCTGGAGCGGATGCCGGCTATCGGAGGCCATGGAGGACATCTGGGACTGAGAGGAGGAAAAGGCACATGACAAAGATGGAAGTGATGGAGATGCTTGACGAAATGGAGGAAGAGACGACCAGGAGCGTCGGGTTCATAGCCGGGTTCGTGACGGAGACGTTCGTCATCCACATGATCAGGAGGAAGAAGGCGCAGGTAGGGGCGAAGGAAGAGGGCTGGGCAAATGACGGCCCGGCCGCCTGCAGAAGGGAAGACGGCTTAGGGAAGGGCGGGGCGCACTGGCCTGCCAAGGGGGACCGGGAGCATGGCACCAGGGACGGCAGCCAGGGGAAGGAGGCTGCATGCCCCATAGAGGACCCGGAAGGATATGACGACCTGTTCCTGTATGTCCCGGAGGCGAGGCAGGCCATCCGGATCGCTGAAGGGAGCGGGGACAACCTCCACCAGGAGGACATCGAGGACGGATACGTGGACTACATCTATTATGAGCAGCATGGGATCGGGGCAGGCATGCCGATAGTGGACGGAGGGCAGGTCCTGCTGGAGGAGCGGCTGAGGGACAGGTACGAGTGCCTGGCCGGCTGCATCCCGGACGTGCTGGACATGGCGTACGGGAACAGCAGGCTGGGCTACATGATCCTATAGGGATTGGCGAAGGAGGGATATCATGGTAAGGCTGGACGATGGGAGGTACATCATAGGGTTCGACAACGGCTACCAGTTCGGCAAGACGGCGCGCTCCCTGTTCGACAACGGGGTGCATGCCATGGGGAAGGTGGAGCCGTCTGTCATGGAGCACACCTTGAAGCACAGAAGAGGAGGTTCTACAAGGTCGGCGAGGGAAGGGCCGCCATCACGGAGGACAAGGTCTCCGACGAGGACGCGAGGCTGCTGACGATGGCGGCGGTGGCGAAGGAGCTCTCGGTGGAGGGAATCAGGAAAGCCAGGATCGTCCTTGCGGTAGGGCTGCCGTTCTCTGACTACGGCAGGGAGAAGGGGCAGCTCCTGGAATATTATGGACAGGAGCCGGTATTGCGGTTCGAGTTCGAAGGGACGCGGTACGATGTGGAGATATGCCGCACGCTCGTGTTCCCGCAGTGCTATTCCGCAGTCGCCCCGCGCCTTGGGAACATGAAGGGGGACTACCTGGTGGTGGACGTCGGGAGCAAGACGACGGACGTGGTCTATCTGGAGGAAGGGATCCCGGTGGAGCGCAGGTGCGTGACGATCGAAAGGGCGATGGTGAAGTGGATGCGGCAGATTCAGGGGAGCCTGCAGGTGCAGCAGGGGAAGGACGTCCCGGAGGGCGAGATACTGAAGGCCGTCCTGAAGAAGGAGGGCTTCCTCCCGAGGGCATGTGCCGGCCTGGTGCGGAAGGGCATCAGGGAGCAGGTGCACATGCTGGAGCTGGAACTGGAGGAGCGGGGATACAGGCTGGACTATATGAACGTCATCTATGTCGGGGGAGGCGCGGCCGCGGTGAGGAACTTCACCGAGCACAGGCCGAATGTCGCCTACGACTGTGACATCCACGCCAATGCAAAGGGATACGAGTTCCTCGCGCATCAGATACTGAAGAGGCAGGGGGAGGCATGATGTCGGATGAAAGGGTCGTCACGCTCCGGTTCCAGGAACAGAGGGCGATGGACATGGAGCTGTACCGGAGGCTGGAGGACGGGAAGAAGGAGACGGGCCTGTCGATGCCTGCGTATGTGAAGGGCCTCCTCCGGCAGCATTTCAAGAGCGCAGAGAGGGCCGGGACGGACGTGGGGGTGGAGGCATGCATGGAACGGATACGGGAGATCGTGCATGGGGAGCTTGCCTGTCAGGGCGCCGTCCTTGCCGGGACGCTGGAAAAGATAGCGGAAGGGTTCCCGGAAAGGATGAAGAATGCAGCGCAGACAGGCGGGCCGCCGGAAAGCGGCGAGGCCCTTCCAGGGTACAGTGACAGCTTCCCGGAGGGATTCGATAGCGTCCTGGAAAGGTTCATGTAAAAGCGGCTAGGGCATGCCGGAGCAGGGCATGTCCATTTTTGTATCATGTGGGAGGGATCTGCTGCAAAAATTTAGCAGGGCACAGCCCTTCGGTGCAGATTTGCAGCAGAATCCCCTCCTTATTAGAGTGATCTGCTACAAAAATTTAGCAGATCACATTGTTGATGGGATTTAAAGGAGGCAGAAAGTATGGAAATGCAGAAAGTTATAGAACAGGCAGAACAGAATATCGGACAGGCTCTTAAAGATTACGGAAGGCACACAGGCCAGGTCGGAGTGCTTGATGACGTGTCGGACAGGTTCATCTGCCAGCTTGCGAAGGACAGCTCCTGGGCCAAGCAGGAGCTTCGTAAGCTCTTCAGCAGGTCTCCGGTATGGGACGAAAGGATCGATGCACTGGTCATCAACGGGACGAGGACGCACAATCCGGATTATGACAGGATAAGGGACCTGGGGAACGAGATCATGGAGCCGCTGATCGGCTTTGGAAGAGAGATAGATTCGGACAAGGAAACCCAGATATTGAGCGCTATCGATTTCTTCGCCTCTCCTGATACGGACACGGGCATCAAGGCGCGCGGTGTCTCGGCGATTAACAAGCTTGCGCCGGCAGCCTATGCCCCGACCAGGAAACCGAGCCGGGTGTTCAGGTCGCTCTGCGCGGCGCTTGGTGTAGCTGACGAGACCGCGGGCAGTGATTTCCAGAGGCTCTATGCGCAGTTCGCTGATGAGCTGTCCGCGAAGAAGATCAGCTTCAAGCTGTACGTCTCAATCAACCCCGCCCACTTCCTGACGATGAGCAATCCGAAGGGGGACCGCAGGGGCATGACGCTGACGAGCTGCCACTCGTTCAATTCCACGGAATACCGGTATAACAGCGGCTGCATCGGCTATGCAAGGGACGAAGTGAGCTTCATCGTGTTCACAGTAGACGGTCCAGGCAGCCCTGAGTCCCTGAACAACCGTAAGACGACGCGCCAGGTCTTCGCATATAGGCCCGGAAACGGCCTGCTGCTGCAGAGCAGGATGTACAACACTTCGGGCGGGACGCGCGGCGCACAGGCGGATTCGAAGCTGTACCGGGACCTGGTCCAGCGCGAGATCTCCATGCTCGAAGGGGCCCCGAACCTGTGGAGGACGTATCCGTACTGTGGAGGGCATGAAGACACTGTCGATACTGATGATGGCTTCGGGGGATACCGTGATTGGGAGTATCCGGAATTTGATGGGAAGGTGAGCATCCGCGCGGGCCATGAAGGGGACTGGGAGGCCCTGAGGGTCGGGGCTCCCGGGCTGTGCATCTGCTGTGGGGCGGAAACGGGATCTGAGGGCTGGCTCTACTGCGGAGATGGGGAAAAAGGGATCTGCAGTGAATGCGGCCATGCCTGCGGCAACTGCCATGATTATGTCGGAGAGACGTTCCCTGTGTACAACGGTGAAGGGGATATGGTCTATGTCTGTGAGGGCTGCCGGGACAGGTATTTCACCAGATGCGGCGACTGTGAGGACTACTACCCGAATGGCCAGGTGAGGTCCGTGGAGGGTGACTACGTCTGTAGCGGCTGCCTGGCTGAGGGCTATTTCTGCTGTGAGGAATGCGGGGAATACCACCATGATGGCTGCCGGTTCTCCGTGACGGACGGGCATGGCGAGGGAATCGAAGTCTGTGGCAGCTGCCGGGACAGGTGCTATACGCAGTGCGCTGGATGCGGAGGGTATTTCCACGATGACACCGTCCATATGGCCTATGGCCGGAACGGCCATATGATATGGGTGTGCGGTGCGTGCCTCGAACAGTACCAGGAATGCCCGTCATGTGGGGAGCATGTCACTGTCGGCTTAGAGAGAGGAGAGGCCTGTCCGTTGTGCGGAGCAGCCTTTGGAAAGGAGGAGGTACCAGCATGAAAGCATTGGATGATTTCTTAAGACCGACACAGAAGGAGCTCTTCATGGAGCTAGACAAAATGTATAAGGGCCATGCGACCGTCTGCAAGGATAAATATATCCTTGTCCGCGGGGAGGCCCCGGCCATGCTCCTGGCCCACCTCGATACAGTCCACAGGAGCCCCGTCCGGCAGATATGCAGGACGCAGGATGGAGGTATCTGGATGTCGCCGCAGGGCATCGGCGGGGACGACCGCTGCGGCGTCTACGCCCTGGTGACGGCTTACAGGAAGTCCGAGGTAAAGCCCTGGCTCCTGTTCACCTGTGATGAGGAGACCGGCGGCGTTGGGGCGCATAAGTTCAGTGATATGCACAGGAAGGGCAGGCTGCCCAAGGGACTGGATGGCCTGAAGATCCTGGTGGAGCTTGACCGCAGAGGGAAGGACGATGCCGTCTATTACGGCTGCGACAACCCGGAGTTCGAGGATTATATCACCAGCAAGGGTTTCAATACGGAGTGGGGGTCATTCAGCGATATCTCTGTCATCGCACCGGAACTTGGGGTTGCCGCCGTCAACCTCTCGTCCGGCTACTACAATGCGCATACCCAGCACGAATACATCAACAAGAAGCAGCTCGACACGGCCGTGAGGAAAGTGGCTGAGATAGTGGCCGATGCCGCAGAGCCCGGGTTCCCCAAATACGAATACATCGAAAGAAGAAGGCCCTCCAGGCATGAAAGCCATAGGGGCTGGTTGGATGACGTGGTGGCAGCAGGCGGGAAAGCCCTGTCAGAAGAAAGGTTCCTAGATACCGTTCCGAAAGAAATCAGGGATTGTTATGAGGCGCTGCTGGATTATTACACGGTCGGAGAGCTTGAAAGCCTCCGGGCCGAGAACGGCGATAAGGCCATCCCGATGATGTGCGAGGCAGAGCTCGGCTTCAGTTATAGTAAATACAGGAAAGATGGTGGGAAAGCATGGAGAGGAGGCGACAGAGGGTGAACAGGACCGGTATCAGGGAGTCAGGCTGCTCCCTGATGGATTCCGGGAATCTTTACAGGATGGAAGATATCTGGAGGAAGATCTGGAAGAGGGGATGCTGCCAGAGCCGCCTGGATCGTGGCTGGTGGCGTGGATGCAGCGGTTATGGTCTGTACGGCTGGGAAAGGAGGGGCATAGATGGGGTCAGAGAAAGATGTGAGATTTCAATCAGGCTTGTTGTGGCGGGATGGATACCATGCAGCTGCCCGGATTATTGAAGTCCTGCAGGGCACAGTCAGCAGGGAAGCTGAACTGGAATACCTGAAAGAGTTCGCCCGGCAAAGCTGCTTTGACGACGAACTCAGCAGGGATCACCTGCGCTGCCTGTGGACGGCCTATTGCTTCCACCATAATCTGGATGTGGATACGGCGAGGTATGACAATGACCTGCTCGGAGTGTGGAACGTGATGCTTGAGGAAGAACCCAAAACGGCAGATTGGAGCAGCCATGATGAATTCGACAGTTTCATGTGCCGGTATCTTGTGTAAGGGGATAATGGGGAAGTGAAGAAGGAAACCAATCGTCGGAGCAGTGGGCCTGGTTCACCGAGATGATTTGGAGGAGCATGACCAGCTGGTAAAAATAATCTATGATTATCTATCATATTCCGTCAGGACATAGGTGATGGACTTCCGAGGGGAAGTATGGTGGACAATGAGGGGCATTCCTAGGCTTTGGGATGCCTCCCGTCTATCATGGAAGGCAGCGGGAGGATGGCAGGATGTCTTGTTGGGGGAAATGAGTCTAAAATACAGCATTGTCTATTTTTTCTAAGATACACGAAGGTTTTGGGGTATTGGCTGGCCGACAATAGAAAATGTTGTTTTATTGAAAGCGACGGCTTGTTGATAAAGAGTTTGTAAGCTATAATAATGGAAGCTGTTGGAATTCAAGGACTTGACATGGAGATAATCAGCCAGGTGGAACGTAAGCGGATAGTCATTGACAATGCAGATATATTGCTGGATGACGATACAAGGAAGCATATTTCATTGGATGGCAAGAACCAGTACCTGATCATCGGCAGGAATCCGGGGAATCTGTTTGCCGCTAAGGAGAACCTGTTCGAGCTGGTGAGCAGCAAGGCCGGGGAGCAGACGGTATTCAGCATAAGGCCTTATCTGTGATGCCCTAAGGTGGAGTTTGGCAGGATTGTAGGCTGTTTAAATGGCAATGACGGATGTTTTTCCATATAGGGATAGGGGTGATAAAAATCAAAAAGGGACTTAGGGTATACAGTTCAAAGAAAATCGTCCTGACGGAACAGGAAAAAGAAGAGCTTGAACAGAGGATCCAGAAGCAGGTGGAAAAGTATGGGAGGGACTTGAAGTGCGGAGGAATCGATGAAAGAGGTAATTTTACACGCCTGCATGATAGAAATGAAAGCTATTGAATGCAGCAGGCGTTAAGCGCTTATTTTTTAGATATGGGAAAGCTCAGGCGGTATCGCATTGATTATGGAGGACGCAGCTTCATGGATTCAATAGCTGGCTGCCACAGCTTCTATAGGTTATAATAGATGAAAGGCCGTCCGGAATCATTTGGATATTGCAAGAATGAAGGCTTGAAGGCATTGTGGTGGCAGAAGTGCTGAGGAAAATCCTTTTAAGGAGACATTTTCATAAAGAAGATGCCGTATAAAGAAACAGGCTCACTATTGGAACTGGTTACAGGAAATGGAAATCGGATAACAGAGAATAGAGAGAAAGGTGATACAGTCCGTGAGTGGTCTGTCAGATGACGATCTGGGTTTTCTGCTTGATATGATACTTCGCTGATACCCTATTACGAAGAGCCGTTTATCATATCGGTATGACTTATATGGAAAAAATGACATGAGGCCGCTGGACAATACAGCGGCCTGTTTCAGATTCTTTTCAGGACAGATTGCTTTGCGACAGGATATATTCTTTCAGGGCCTCTTTGGGAATCTTCCACACTCTTCCAATACGGAAACCTTTCAGCTCCTTCTTTTCCAACAGCTCATATACCCGGTTCTTCCCGATGCAGAGGGCTTCCGCTGCATCATATACGCTTAAGATGTCCAGATATTGCTCCAGCATTGTTGCCTGTGCCTCCTTTTTATTTTTTTATTAATTTGTTAATGATCTGAATACTTACATGTAAAGAGCATAACAAAATTCAAAAAAATAAAAAGAAAGCGAGATAAGGCTAATGAAAGTACATGTAAGCATAGATGAAGTTCCATACAACAGGAAGCCGGATAAAAGCGGAATCGGCAAGATGAAGTACAGGGTAGCGAGAAACTGGAAGCAGCTGGAACTGGCAGAGCTGGCAGACATGAACGGCAACAGGGGGCATACGATAGTCCCGGCGCATCTGGAAGGAGGCATATCTGCAAAAGACTGTGTGGCGATGCAGGTATTCGCCCTTGATTTTGACCATGGCTGCAGTTTTGCCGACATCAAGTGCAGGTGCGATGAGATGGGGATCAAAATGGCATATGCATACCATACTTTCAGCTCTTCCGAAGCAGAAGAGAAGTTCAGGGTGGTCTTTGTGCTGGAAGAACTGCTGGAAGATAGGTTCGTAATCAATATGCTCCTTCATATATTCCAGTGTATTTTCCCAGACTGTGACCGGAGCTGCAAGAACATGGACAGGATGTTCTTTGGAGGGAAGGAAGTAATCTACTTCGATGGAGAAGCACGTTTGGCTTTGGTGCAGCTGCTTAGTCCTTTACTGGAGTCCTTTGACATAGGGAAGCATTATAGTGAAAATATGAAAAGGTTCGCAAGGAAAATGGATATCCTGTTGGTAGATGGGCATCTTGCGATGGGAAGACTGGAAGACAGGGATGCTATTTTAGGGGGAAATATGGATTCTGCTATTATACATAAAATAGGAGAATCCATGAAATCCCCATTTTTTGTGGCGGAAGGCTACCTGCACCAAAGCCCTACGTGCAAAGGGAAAGAAATGAAGAAGATAGATATAGGGACCGGAAGGACCAGCTGCCAGCTCTATGATGACTTCAAGGAAGGGAAGGATATTGGGCATGAAGCAAAGTTTGCCATCATCACCAACTTCCTGCATATCAATGGCGGGAAAAAGGATTTCCTTGATACGATAGGAGCGTTCTATGGGGACGAGGACCGTGACAGATGGGGGAGCCAGATAAAGTACATGAAAGGGTACTATCCAAAGAGGTGCTCGTGTGACTTCTGTCCCTATTATGGAAGGTGCGAGAACATAGGGACGATTGTGGGCACTTTAGCGATGGACAAGAAGATATATCAGGAGGAGAAGGAATATGTCTCAATCCATGAGGCGGAATGCTGCCTGGAAGAGAACATAGAGAGCGCGTTCCAAAGCGACCAGGAAGGAATCCATCTGATAACTGCGCAGACAGGGCTCGGAAAGACGGGCGCATATATAAAACTGATCATAGACAATCCAGACAGGAAGTTCCTGATTGCGCTCCCGACGAACAAGCTGAAGGAGGAGGTATACCAAAAAAGGCTGGCATGCATACCGGAAGAGGAGAAGTTCATGACCGTAAGCATACATGGGAACGCATTCTTCCCGCCGGAGATACAGGTCCAGATCAGCAAGGCGCATGCCTGCGGGATACATGACATGACAGCGAAGATCGTTGCGGAATACTATGAGGAGGTGAAGGGCAATCCTGACAAAAGGGCAGTGGCGGAGGAATGCAAGAGGGTCCTGAAAGGCATGGCAGCCATTCAGGAGGAGAGGGTAATCGTGACGACACATGCATATTTTCTGCAGATGCCGGAGGCGTTCCTGAAAAGATATACAGTCATCATAGATGAGGACATCCTACAGCTCCAGGCGTTCAGCAGGATGAACAGCATCAGCCTGGAATGCCTGGACGAACTGGCAGGGATGGGGTTCTCTGTCTACTCCCGCCTGGCATCCGAACTGGTGGATTCCGAAGAGGGCGAATATGGACGGCTGAGGGCCGTCGGCATCAGTGAGCCTTTATCTGAGAACCAGCTGGAGGCTCTGGAATGCTTTGGTACAGATGACAACATAAACGATCTTGTACATGCCGGCTCATATGTACGGATGAAGGACAGGGAGACTGGAAGGGATTCCATCAAGTATTTCTGTCCATTGAAGCTTCCTCCGATGAAATACATCATCCTGTCTGCCACTTTGAACCATGATGTCTACCGGGAATATTTTCGGGGGAAGATGGAGGTGTACCGTTACCGGGAAAAGAAAGCGGCGTACAAAGGAAAGCTGCGGCAATATACATACCACTCTTTGGGGCGGAGAGACCTGTCAGAAAAACTGCAGGTCTTTTCTTATGTAAGGGATATGGCCAGGAAGCAGAACCTGGAAATAATCACTTTCAAGATGTTTGAGGACAGGGGAGATGTCGGGAGGCTGAATTCGGCAGGCATCCATTTCGGCAACAGCACAGGGCTCAACAGCCTGGGAGGCAAGGACCTGGCCGTGGTCGGGACGCCGTACAGCGTAGACGAGAATTACAAGCTGATTGCCTGCTACCTTGGGGCTGACGTGAACCAGAGGGAGGATAGGAGGCCGCGCTTCAGGCGGGTGGAGTATAATGGGAGCAGCTTCCTGATAACCACATATAAGAACCCTCTGCTGCAGAAGATTCAGCTGTACTCCCTTGAAAGCGAACTGGAGCAGTGCGTGGGGAGGGCCAGGCTCCTCAGGAATGACTGCAATGTCTATGTCTTCTCCGCCTTTCCATGTGAACAGGCGGAGCTGCATACCAGGGACTATCTTGACTGCTGAGGAAGTCATTCCGCTTCGGAGTCATCTGCCGACATGAACAGCTCACCGGCAGGAACATCAAGAGCCGCACAGATTTTAGCGATGGCCTCGAACCTGATCCTGGAGCTTTCGTTATGGATGAGCTTCCTGAAGCTGCGGTAGTCCGTCATTCCGGTCTGCCGGAAGAGCCAGTCTTCCGTCTTGCCGCGCTCTTCCAATATCTCTGTTACACGTAACCTTACCATATCAAGTGCCTCCCGATTATGGAATAGCGGCCATGGGAATATCATGTGATTATCTGATGGCCTGGATATATTATACATATCCGTTTGGACGCTTCGTGTCCAATAGGAGAGATTTGTTTATTATTTTTTAGGACATGGAAACGGGAAGGCCAGGGACATAGATTTTTGAAAGAAGACAAAGCGGGAAAGGGATTTTTAAGGGTACCAAAAAAGGACAGATGAAACCAGGACGATAGCATAACCGATATAAGAAAAGTGATTACGGCTGCCAGCCCTTGCCATGCTCATTGCTCGGCTTCTTCTATCTGCTTGAACAGATCTCCCACCGGCACCTCCAATATACGGCTGAGCCGATCCAGAATCTCGAACCGGATGCTGGAAGTCTGATTGCTGATGATGTTGTTGAAGTTCCGGTAACTGAGCATGTCCATCCGTTTGTACAACCAATATTTTGTGTGTCCCTGCTCTTCAAGTATCTCTATGATGCGCAACTGTACCATGTGATGATGCCTCCTGTTTCTATTATAATGCATATCTTTTTTAAAGATAATTTATGTTTTTATAAATATATGATTGAATATCATATGTAAACATAATATAATTGAAAAGAGGAGAGAGGATTCAAAAAAGAAACCAGGGAGGAAAGAAATATTTTAGATTGGACATATCGTGTCCAAATCGAAATGTATAATGGACCTGAAGACAATCCAGTTTGTTTTCAGGCTCAGCCATAAGCTGACAGGAAGGAGGTAGGGATGGATGTTCTTGGATGTCCTGCAGGAGAGGAACAAGGAGATGTTCCTGAAGGCATGCGTAAGTGCTGCTGCGCCGGATAGGTGCCTTACTGAAAAAGAAAAGGAAGCATTAAAGGTGTGCTGTAGGAGATTGGGGGTTGCTGAGCACATTCCGCAGAGCAGCGATGATGCTGCAGGGATTATAGCAAGGATGGCGGCACAGGCGGATGTTCCGGAAAGAAGAGCCATGGCATTGGGAATCCTGGCCTTTGTCCGGATTGGCGGATGCACGGATGGGAAAAGCGGGCTCATTGATGGACTGGCTGAGGGATTGGAGATTGGGAAAGATACGGCATACAGGCTGGACTTTCTGCTGGAACTCTGTGCCTCTGCATCCAGGGAGATGAGGCGCACCGTATTTGGATGAGGCATCACATAGAGGCAGATGAAGCGGGGTGAATCAGTTCCATAAGCTGCGAGGACTTGCAGATGGAAAAAGGGCATAAAAAATAAGCCTGAGCGCAGATCAGGCCCTGGAAGAGGGGCCTTGGAGCTGCACTAGCTAGGACGATGCTGCAGGCCGCGGATGACTGCCAGGATTGTATCAAGCTGGACTTCGTCCAATTTCTGCAGTTCAGCAGCAATCTGCGCGACCTTGATAGGAGATGGGCTGTCCTCGTCAAAAAATTCCTTTGGGGAGATCTGTAGGTATTCGCAGATGTAGAAGAATGCCTGTAGGGAAGGGAACGTCTTGCCGTTCTCGATCCGGTTGATGTAGCTCTCGTTCTGGCCAAGGGCAAGGCTCATCTCCCTGGCGGAGACGCCTTTCTGCTCCCGCAAGGAAGCGAGCCTCTTGATAAAGGAATCCTCAAACATGATATCATCACCTCGTATATGGGATTATATATTATGGCTTGGGCAAAATGCATGGTATGGGATGAAAGATGATATTTATTATCATATAATATGTTGACATAGGATATAAAAAATCCTAAAATAAGTGTGGGTGGATTTTGTCAGAAAAGTGGGAATTGTGGGACCAAGAAGAATGGGAAATCTGACAGAAAGGGGAAGAAGGTTTGGAGGAGATGCAGATTGGTAAGAGCAACCGTGTCCTGTTCCTCTATTCGCGGCTCATGCATGGACAGATGCTGCGGAAGGATGAGCTTGCGGCGGAATTCGGTGTCTCAGAAAAGAGCATCCAGAGGGATTTGGAAGCAATCAGGGACTTCCTTGACAGGAAGATGGCCGAGGAAGGGTTCGGGAGCAGATTGGTCTATGACTATCAAGAGAGGGCCTATTGCCTGGAGCAGGACAACGGGATGAACCTGTCGAACGAGGAGATACTGGCCATCAGCAAGATACTGCTGGAGAGCCGAGCTTTCACGAGACGGGAGATGGAGGACATCCTTGACAAGCTGGTGGTGAACTGCGTTCCGAAGGAGAACCGCAGGCTGGTCAACGATATGCTGCTGAATGAAAGGCATCATTACGTGGAGCTGCAGCACCGTAGGCCATTCATGGACAAGCTGATGCCGCTTGGGAATGCTATCAGGGAGAACCGTGTCATACGGATAAAGTATGGGAAGCTGAAAGGGAAGGAGACGGTAGAGCGCAGGCTGGAACCGCTGGCGATTTTGTTTTCGGAATACTATTTCTATCTTGTGGGCTTCATTGAGGGGATTGATAAGGAGAAGGCTTTCGAGAATGCGGATGACCCTTTTCCTACCATATATAGGATTGACCGGATTGAGGAACTGGAAATTCTGGATGAGCGCTTTAATATACCATACAGGAACCGTTTTGAGGAAGGTGAGTTCAGGAAACGGATTCAGTTCATGTTCGGTGGAAGGTTACGGAAGGTGAGGTTCAAGTATTCCGGGGAATCTGTGGAGGCGGTTCTGGATAGATTGCCTACTGCGAAAGTGGTTGGGGAGGAAGACGGGGCTTACATAGTAGAGGCGGAAGTGTTTGGGAAAGGGATTGACATGTGGGTGCGGAGCCAGGGGGAGATGGTTTCGGATTATAAAACAATATAAAGGGATATAGTGAAATGAAAGAAAAGGGAGAGGGGAAAGATGAGAAATTCTATGAAAATGGAAGAATAAAATCAGGGGGATATGTAAAAAAGTATTGGGATTCTTTGAGTAGTTTTTAAATTTACTATAAAAGTTCCTATACTACTACCGCAGCGAAATATTTTGCGTTTCCTACGTGCAAAAACAGAGACAGCTGTGCGCCAAAATGAGCTTCTCTTGCTCATTTTGCGTACATCAGCTAAACACACAGACTTTTATGTATGGTGGTACGGCTGGTTGCATGAGAGTTTAGGAAAAGAAGAAGTTATGTAAATGCTACACATATAAACTTAGGGAGGTTTTCATGACGAAAGTATATCTTAAATATAATCCGTATACGGTTGAATCTGATATTAAGATTGATGGGGTTCCTGTACAGGTGCCAAGTAAACTTGCAGACCTCAAAAACGAAAGGTTACAAGTATGGCTTGAAAATTTTATCCCAATTCTTAATGAAACTTGTAATGATGATGAATATGAAATCGAATTCTATGGAACAAGTTTAGATTATAGTGATTTAGCTGCATATGTGAGTGGTTATTGTGAATCGGATTCTGATACGAAGGTAACTATTAAGTTTATACAGGCAAAAGGTTCAGAAGACAGATTTAACGAGTTGATTAATCTGTTCGAGGATATGCAGAGAAATTGTCCTTTTGAAGATCTTACTACTAATCAGATTAAAGAAAATTTTCAGAATGCGATTAGTTCGGAATTTGAGGTAAGTGTTATTGCAACCATGAGTTCTGGGAAGTCTACATTAATTAATTCGCTTCTTGGTAGAGAATTGATGCCTTCCAAAAATGAAGCATGTACTGCTACAATTGCGAAAATTAATGATGTAGATGGGATGGACCATTTTGAAGCCATATATCTTGACAGGGATAAAAGGAAATTGGGTAAATATCCTGACCTTACTCTTGAAAATATGGTGGAAATGAATGACGACCCTGCAACTGCCTACATTAATATTCGCGGTGATATACCCAATATTGATTCGCAGGGGATTCAATTGGTATTGGTTGATACTCCAGGCCCCAACAATTCAAGAACGGAAGATCATAAGAATCATACTTATAGAATTATTAAGGAAAAAAACAAACCGATGGTTCTGTATGTTCTAAATGCCACTCAACTCCGAACCAATGATGACAAGGAGTTGTTGACAGCTGTGTCTGAAGCGATGAAAGTTGGGGGAAAGCAGTCTAAGGACAGGTTCTTATTTGCTGTAAATAAGGTTGATTTATTTGATCCGGATAAAGAATCTGTTCAGGGTGCAATAAAGAGTGTTCAGGAGTATTTGAAAGAATTTGATATTGAAAATCCGAATATTTTTCCGACATCAGCTGAATTAGCCAAACTTATACGCATGAATGAAGGGGGCATGACACTGACTTCTGCTCAAAAGAGAACTCTTAGAGATTATGATTTCTTCATTGATGAGGAGCAGCTTCATCTTTCTGAGCAGGCTACACTCAGTAAGGATAATATGAAGAAAGTGAAAGAACGGCTTCAAGCTGCTAGGGATATTGGGGACGGATATGCTGAGGCTCTTATACATACTGGAGTTCCGGCAATAGAACTTGCCATTGATGAATATTTAAGAAAATATGCATATACGGCAAAGGTCAAGACTGCAGTGGACACCTTTAGAAAAAAGGTTGAAGAAAAGGACATGCATGCAAAGATGATGGCATCTATTCAAAAGGATGAGGAAGCTCGTTCTATTATTAATTCACAGCTTAAAGCAGTTAAAGTTCAGTTGGAAGAAGGTGCGACTGGTATTGAGTTCAAAAAAAAGATTCAGAATCTTGATATGATGAAAGAAGCAGATGCAAGAATACAGATACTTCGAACTAAAATCAATAAAATTGCAAAAAATAGTAGTGGTAAAAAACAAATGACCAGTTTGGAAGTATCTCAGATGATGGGGAATCTGGATAGAAGAATCCGTGAATTACAAAGTGATGTCCGAACTGAACTTGAAAATATCATTGAAGATGTTGTTAATCAGGGGGGTCAGAAAATTATAGCAGAGTATAGTTCACAGATGCATTCGCTTATTTCCAGTGGAGCATTACAAGCGGGCAGCTATTCCGGAGGAAGTGGAATAGAGTTTTTGGAAGAGTCAATTCCTGATGCGCAAGAACTTATTGATCAGTATAAGTATACTGAAGAAGTGGATACAGGTGAAAGAGAGACATATCGGAATGATGCTCATAGATGGTGGGATATTTTGGAGCTCTTTGAGCCCAGAACTATAACAAAAAAGATTTTTGCTGAGGTGGAGATGGTAGATGCGGATAAGGTATATGGAGAATATATCGATCCGATTATTGCGGGCTTTTTTAAGAACCTTGACAATGCTAGAAAAACTGCACAGAAAGAAGCTGAAAAGTTCAAGAAATTTTTCTTAAAAGAGTTGGAGTCACTTGAAGAAGCATTGAAAAAGAAAGTTGAAGAGAATGAAAAACTTACCCGGAACCGCGTAAGTATTGAACAGAAGATTAGAAAAGATCAAAAAAGCATTGAGTGGCTTGATTCATTTATGAAACGTTTGGAAGAAATATTGGCAATATAGAGAGGAAGCGAAAAATGGTAATGAATGAAAATTTCAGAAGGGCGATTGAGAATAAAGATATTGTTTCAATAAGGAGTTTTTTCTACACGATAATTCTTTCTGATCCTGGATTCAAAACAAATAAGTTTGATGAAGCGCTGGCGTTTGTAAAGGACAAAAATATTGAGGGTGTCATTGTGGCGCATGATGAAGAAGAATTATTGCCTGAGGAAAAATGGACAGAGGAATATTTTGACCTTTTGGCATCAAAGTTGCAGGATAATTTTTCTGAAGAGAGGATTGAACAGATTAAGAAAGTTGCCAAGAGATTAAATACAGCAGAAATTCCGAACACAGGGGCTTCAAAGAGAGAGGCTCCGACATATAAAGAGAAATCTGAGAGAAATGAGGAAAATAGGGACAGAACTGCGTCCGTGTGTATGCCTGATGATAAGAAAGTCTTAGCTATTGCAGCGACAGGTGCGATTCTTGCAATTGGATTTGTTGTTAAGGTGATAAGGAGGGCAAGAAAATAATATGGCGATAAGTAAGACGATGGAAGAGGCCGTTGCGACCAAAGACTTGGGGAAAATATACAGTTCCTTTTATACAATTCTATTATCAGATCCTGGTTTTTCCACGGGAAAGTTTGATGAGGCATTTACGTATGTAAAATCAAAGAAGATTCAGGGATTCGTTCAGAGGTTTGATGGAGTTGCTTTTGAAGATGAGAATGAGTGGTCTCAGGAATATTGGGACAGGCTTGCATCAGAATTAATGGATAATTTTTCGCTTGAAAGAATTGATTTTCTTAAAAAAGTAGGGAAAAAAGTTTATCAAGAGGTTCAAACAGGAGCATCAACACAGAATAAGTCGCAGGAACAAAAAAAAACGAAACCTGTCTCATCGAAAAAATATCATCAGAGTCCGGTCAATGGCAAGTTGATAGCAATAGTAACAGGAGTGATTGTCCTTCTGATTATAGTTCTCGTGTTAGTACCATAAAAGAGGATGCAAAGAAACGTGCTAAAGTCAGAAATGCAGAGTTTTTCGATGTCGCAATGAAACGTAACAATTAGGAAAGGGTGTTTTTATGGATAATAATTCATTAGAAGTGAGAAGACAGCAGGAGCTGGAGGCAGCTTTGTTGGAAGCTGATAACATTATCATGAAGAAATATATGAATAATATCAGCAAATATGAAATTAAGGAGATAGATGCAGAATTTGCCGCTACTGAGTTGAATAGTATTTTTCGGCTTAACAGGATTGAAAAGCTCGTATTCAATGCAGATGAAAACAATCTTGAAAAGCTTATGACTGTTTATAATGCGGTCGGGCTTTGTGGGGGAAGCATCGTGAATATAATCGTCAGTGACGGTAAAGCAGTAGAGTACTACATTGGAACAAGGGCAAATGACATTAATGGTGTTGCAACTTGTCAGGATACTTTAGTGAGCGCATTAACTGGAAATTTTCAAGGATCAACAGTATCTTTGCTAAAGAAAGGAAGTATGCAGAAGTGTCTGGAAAAAGTCTTTGGAGAAGATGAAAGAAAAGTTGTTACAGTAGTAGGTGGAATCCCTGGATATAGAAATGAAGAAAACAAGGATAATGAGAAATTTGTACAGGGAATGGAGAGAGTTATTGATTCCATGCATGGCAAGGCATTTGCACTCGTTACTATTTCTGCACCTTTAAATGCTGTACAGATTACAAAGATTAAGGACGGATATGAAAGCTTATATACGCAAATATCACCATTTGCTGAAACACAGCTTTCTTATAATGAATCTGATAGTAATGCCGTTGCCGAAACAATTACTGATGGAATTACTAAAAATGTAGGAACAAGTCTCTCGACAACGATTTCTAATTCTACCACCAGAACAGAAGGGTCAAATACTTCGAAGTCATTTAATGGGTCAATAGGAGTACTGGGAAAATCGACTTCTGAAGGAACAAACTATAGTACTGGTATACAAGAAGGAGAGACGAAAGCGGATTCTAAAAATGAATCTACAGCAGATTCTCATAGTGTTGGAAAAACAGATACATTTACAAATACAAGTGGACGCTCTCTACAGATTAATATTGAAAACAAGGCTGTTAAGAATTTGATGGATAAAATCAGCGATATGATTAAAAGGATTGAAGATTCAGCCGATTTGGGTTTATGGAATACAGCAACATATTGTATTTGTGACGATTCGCAGACAAGCCAAGTTTTAGCGAGTGCTGTTGAAGCGATTTGCAGAGGTGATAAGACGACAGTTGAGTCTTTTGCAGTTGAAACATGGAGCGATACTAGAAAGAACAGACAGGTAAAGGAGTATTTAAAGAAACTTGTTCATCCTGTTGTTCTTGTAAATGGGAATAATGGCGATTTTGAAGTAAATCCAGCCTCGCTGGTTAGCGGGAAGGAGCTTGTTATTGAGGCAGGGTTACCGCAGAAAAGTGTTCCTGGGTTACCAGTAAGTGAGATGGTTGGATTTTCAAGAAATGTTGTCAATGAATTGCCTAATACAGGCAATTCATTAAAACTCGGTAAAATATATCATATGGGTCTTGTAGAAAATGTAGAGGTCGAGCTGGATATCGAAAGCCTCTCTGCGCATACATTGATAACCGGGTCTACGGGTTCAGGTAAATCAAATACTGTCTATCATATGCTGAATGAATTATCGGCAGCAGAAATTAAGTTTTTGGTAGTTGAGCCTGCAAAAGGTGAGTACAAGAATGTATTTGGAAATCATCCTGAGGTGAAGGTATTCAGTACAAATGATAAGTATGCGGAATTGTTCCGAATTAATCCATTTAAGTTTCCTGTATCAGTACATGTGCTTGAACATGTTGACAGGTTGATTGAGATTTTTAATGTATGCTGGCCAATGTATGCCGCTATGCCTGCAGTATTAAAGGATGCAGTGCTGAGTGCATATGAAAGCTGTGGATGGAATTTGGAAGAATCTGAGAATGAATACGGGGAGAATGTGTATCCTACATTTAAGGATCTTCAGAGGGAGTTGGTTGATGTCATTGAACGTTCATCATATTCTGATGAGGTAAAGGGAAATTATATTGGCTCATTAGCTACAAGGGTAAAGTCTTTGACAAATGGAATTAACGGAAAAATTTTTACAAATGTTGATTTTGATTATTCTGTATTGTTTGATAATAATGCGATTATTGATTTAAGCAGAATAGGATCTACGGAAACAAAGTCTTTGATAATGGGCCTGGTGGTCATGGCATTAAATGAGTATCGGATGGATCAGTCTCCTAATGTAATGAATCAGAAACTGAAGCACATTACAGTATTAGAAGAAGCGCATAATCTTCTGAGAAATTCTGCTTTGGCGAGCGGATTATCTGAAAATGGAAATTCTCTTTCTGGTAAATCAGTTGAAATGATTGCCAATTCAATTGCAGAAATGAGAACTTATGGGGAAGGATTCATTATTGTTGACCAGTCCCCCAGTGCAATAGATATTTCAGCGATCAGAAATACAAATACAAAGATAATTATGCGGTTACCGGAGGAATGTGATAGGCAGCAAGCTGGAAAATCTGCTGCATTAAAAGATAAGCAGATTGATGAACTGGCGAAGCTTCATAGAGGTATTGCTGTAGTATATCAGAATAATTGGCTTGATCCTGTATTGTGTGCAATCAGTAAGGCTGATGTTGAAGAAACGCCGTATCTGTATGACGCGGAGGCGGAAAAGAGGAAAACTGATCATACAGATCTTCTCAAGATGCTTATGAAAAACCGCATGGACGAGAAACTGGATTTTAACCTTTTAAGAGTTGAAGAAGATATTGAAAAATCTGGTTTTTCAACAAAAACAAAATTGTTGTTGGAGAGTGTGGTTGCAGACATAAAAAATGGTAGTGAACCGATTTTACTTAAGGAAAACGGGTTCAAGAAGTTATCTGATGTCGTTGTTGACATTTTGGACTGCTCAGAAAAGATCCAGAGATATTCTGAGTTTGGTGACAATTGTGATTTGCTGCAGCAAGAGTTGAATCGAGAGATTGACCGTTCTGCGGTCGAGGTGACAAGGGAACTCCAATTAGCGGTATCGCAGTGTATTGTAAGGCAGATGGTTGAAGCTGACAGCAAACAGGTAGATTTATATGCCAAATGGAGAGAGTTTGCAGTTGAACAGAGAAAGCTGGTGTAGTGTATGGTTGAATTTATGGGAAAAATTGTAGAAGCTACTGCGAATGGGGTTGAAAGGCTCTCGGAGGAGGTAACTGAGATAAAGAGTAAGATTGCAGATTTGGATAAACCTTTGACGGTTAATGATATCGAAGAAATTGCAGACAGAACAGAGCCTGGAAACTTATTGAATATTTTAGATAAACCATTGGCGGAGGAGGCTGTTGAATATGATAAGGATGGCTTTAGAACTCTGACAGAAGAAGAAAAAAAGAACTTCATAAAAACACTGATTGGGCAGATAAAGCGGAAGGAATTCAGGGGTGTAAAATTAATGATGATGGTGTAATTAAATATCCATGTCGAAATGAAGAACTTGCTGGAACAAAAAATCCAATAGGTGTAGAATATGAAAAACGAATAGTTGAAATTGGTGGTTATCAAGTTGAAGTAGTCATGCCTAAGTTTGATTCGGCGTTTGATGTACAATTGCCTGATGAATTGTGCAAAGGAAAAGATAAAGCACAATTTCAGGAATGCAATAGGCAATTATATGATGCTATACAAAATGATTCCGAATTGGTCAAAAAGTTTACCCCAGACCAGATTGATCAGATAAAGGATGGAATGACTAAGGGAACTGCTCCAGAGGGATATACATGGCATCATGATGCTGAAACAGGGAAGATGCAATTAGTAGATTCAGATATACATAATAATTCGAGACATACTGGCGGAAAACCGTTATGGGGTGGCGGAAATGGAAACCGGTAAAGGGAGGAAACAATGGAAATAAAATATATTAAGCCTATACAAGATGAAAATGTTATTGAAAGATTTGCAAATGAAAATGGGATTTCGTTTACGCAAGATTTCAAGGAGTTTTTTATGGTTAATAATGGCGGAAGACCATCTCTTAATACCTGCCTATTAGAGAATGGAGATGAAAAAGTGGTAAATGCTTTTCTGTCATTTAATGAGTGTGATAAAGAAAATATATATAATGCAAGAAGAATTATTGCGGAAATTAATGAAGAATTAATTCCATTTGCCAATGATCCGGGAGGTAATTATTATTGTTTGTTAGAATCCGCTGTGGTTTTCTTTTCACTTGAAGATGAAGAGGTTTACGCCGTTGCAGATTCTTTTGCTATGTTTCTTAAAGGGCTTAAATAATTTGTGGTTTTGCTATGAACAAACCGAGCGAAGTTATGGTAACTACCCTGCAGCTTGCTGCGGGGTAGTTTACTAAAATGAAACTGTATGTGGAGGGAGAGTTATGGTTTATATCATAATAGGGATTGTAGTCCTAGTTGTTGTAATAGGTATTATTGGAGCGGCTGTTTCCTGGATGTGGAAGCACAAAGGAATCGCTTTGGCAATTATTCTTGCTATGGCGGCAGTTGGTTATTTCACAAGAGCTGATAGGCCATTAGCGTTTTTGCCGGTGTGGGGACAAAATATTAAAAATTTCCTTTGGAAGATAACTTATCGCCATACGGTATTTGACACAATCTGGGTCTATTTATTGTTGATTTTAACAGTATTTTTTGTGTCAACAATACTGCAGCGACTATTTTCAAGAAAGATAGTTCGCCTTGGCATTTGTACAATCAGTTCTTTTGCCATCCTTGTGTTGACATTAATAACCAGAAATGATTTTTGGGCATTGGTACTTACATTTGAACTATTAGTAAGTGTATCTGTGCTATGGTCTTTTGTGGTTCTTTCGGTGAGGCATATTGGTTTGGTAAAAGATGTATATGACACATATTATAAGATTGAAATTCCTGTCTTGCAGATGGCAATATTGGATTTAGTTATTATATCTGGTGTTATTCAGATAATTAATGATTTTTTTGATGTTAATATTCAGGTTACGCTTGTCCCTGTAATTTTGTTTTTGGGTTATATTGTAATTGAGATAAAATGGTATTGTTTTATTTTTTCTGGATACAAGCACATTAATCATTTTGTAAAGCAGAAGGGATTGTTTGAATACAGTGATTTTGAAAGGGATGTGAAATTACAATATTTATCAGATGCTGATGAGTATGTATCTTCCGTAATTGATATTATGGCTGTAGGAAAGAAAATATATTTACTTCCATTTGGAAATCGTGTGTATCTTAATCAGGCACAGGAGAAACTTTTGGTGAAGCTGGTAAAATCTAATCTTTCATCTGAAGAGATAGCGGCTAAGACGGAAGTTGATTTCAGGGAGTATGGGTTTGATGCGGTATATAAAGCTTTATTCGCAAAAAGTAAGGGATATGAGATTGATTTTTCTGAAAGTGAAGAAAGCAAACAAAGAAAGAAGTCCGAGGTGGGAATAGGCGCAGTGGAATTTGTCATGATGCGATATCCTATAAAAGAACATCCTTTATTGAATGAAATGATGGACATACGATCCGCATATATTGTTGCTTTGGACGCATTAGTACGTAGAGGGAATATTGATTATGCAAAATGGGAAGCAAAAGTCGAGGAGTATAAGTCTGTATTTGAATTGAATGAGTTGAAGATGAATCCAGAGGAGGCAATTAAATTGTTTTCCTCAATCATAAAAAGAAAGGAAAGTTTATTTAAGACCATTAAATCAGATTATAGTTATCTGTTATTGCTTGAGGCAATTTTCTTTAAAAATCTGCTGACTGAAGATGATATTTCATATAAAGAAATAGAAAAGACTTTTGAGCAGTTAAAGATTAAACGCGTCTACAGAGATTTTGTTTATCAATATATCAAAGCGATGTTTATTGCTGGAGATATAGATAAAGCTGAGCTTTTGCTGACATCAAAAGTGAAAGCTGATGTCAGAAAGGTTTTGGAATATATTCATCGTAATGTTATGTGGAATGAAAGATATGTGGTTTCTAAACAATATTCGGTGGCGGTATGTGCAACTATGAGTGCAGGTAAATCAACCTTCATTAATTCTTTATTAGGAATGGATTATATTCCGGCAAAGAATGAAGCCTGTACGGCAAAGGTGACAACCATAAGAGATAATGATAATTTGGATCAATTAATCGGATGCTACACAAGAAATGATGGTTCGAAGGTTTACTCCAATATAATTGATGGAGAAGTTTTGAGTGCCTGGAATGATGATATTGATGTGGCTGAAACTGTCCTTGAAGGCAACATAGAAGAAGTAAGTTGTGATAATGCAGTTCTGGTTATTCATGATACACCTGGAACTAATAATTCTGGAGATGAATCACATCATGATAAAACAATGGATTTTATTAAGAATAATTCTTTGGATTTAGTGATATATCTAATTAATGCAGAATATATTTCGACTACTGATACTGAATTGTTGTTGAAAGAGATTCAAGGGACAATAAAGGAAAGTAATACAAAAATTATTTTTGGACTTAATAAAATAGATGCCTATGATGAAGAAGGTAATGATAGTATAGGGAATGCTATAAAGGGGCTTATTGAGCAGTTGAAATCATATGGATTTGAGAATCCTATTGTATTTCCGTTTTCTGCAAACGCGGCAAGATTGTTTAAGCTTGTAATAAAAGGAAAGAATCTTACAAAAAGAGAAAAGCGAACCTTTAACAACCTGTATGAATATTTCTTGAAGTTTAATGCATCTGATTATGTTGTAAATGCACCTACGACTAGTTTAAATGAGAATTATCCTTTCAAGAAAAAAGATACCAAATTGATTGTAGATGATATTGAATATAGTTACAATAAAGTGATAGAGGCGCTTAGTAATACTGGACTCTTTAATATTGAGAGCTGGTTAGAGATGGACATGAAGGAATGCGAGTAGGAGTTTTTTGAACAAGCAGTACAGATATTGCTAGGAAAGAATATTTAAATCGAAATTATATACTGTATATGTGGAATTAGATATGAAAAAATGTGGCTCTTCAAGGGTGATGGTGGGTAAAAAATACCCACAACCCCAGTGTTTATGCTGACTAAGCGGCTTTAGGTTTTCTGTTGGGAAGCGGAACCCTCAAATCCGAGCAGACCAGATACACCATATCCAGCATGTTCTGGATGTTTCGGAAGCCATATGCCTTGCGGACGATCAGCTTGATCTTATTGTTAGTTGCTTCAATCCGTGCGTTGCTCATCCCCAGCCTGATGGTATTCAGTATGTGATCCCTGTGACGTTTGATCTTGAGATACAGTTTCTTAAAAGCATCGATCCTGCTGTGGCTTGCCCACCAGAGCCAGCGTTTCAGTTCTGAAGCTGCTTCATCAACGTCTTTGATCTTCAGGAGCAGGCGGAGGGTTTCTTTCATGCGGTAGGCACGGTAGAGCCGATTATTGTTTTCTGCGATCATCGCCACCTTTGTCTGCTGGTTCTCTGTCAGGTGCTCAGGCGCTTTGCCGAGTGCATATGCGGAATTTTTGATCTCCTCCGCTTTCGCCCTGGCGGCTCTCACGATCGCAGACTCTGCATCGTCTGCCTTGGGACGCCCTTTCTTTCCGGGATGCGCTTTGGCAAGCTGCACGGCTTTATTGTAAGCCTCGCGCCATACCTCGCGGCGTACTTCGTCAAGGGCTTCCATTGCCCATTCGACGACATGGAAGGGATCCACGCAGCGTTCACAGTCAGGGGTGAATTCATTCACGCATTCGGTGATCCATTTCGCCCCGTCGCCGGTAACTACCCGGATGGACGAAAGCTGCTGTGGCGTGAGTTGCCTGTAAAACTGCGTCAGGACGCTTTTCCCATGGCCCTGCGCCGCCCATACAACGGTATTGGTGTCGTGGTTGACGATGACTGTGATGTACTTATGGCCTTTCTTATAGCTGGTTTCGTCAATGCCGATATTTACAAGTCCGTCCAGCCGTCTGGAGCGTTCCGGTTCGATATCGTTCAGGGCACGGTTGACGCATCGTCCTACGGTCTCCCAGTCGATGCGCATATATTCTGATACAACACTCCTGGGAAGGTAAGTGGCAAGCCATGCGGCAGTCAGGTCAAAATCTTTCGTGAAGCCGCTGCCGGGATAAGCCCATGGGACATCGGCAACATATACCCCGTGTTCAGGGCAGATAATACGGTGTGTCTGATATTCCACATCCACAAGGATGCCGCCTGCATCAAGTCCCCTCCATGTACGGGGGACGGAAGAATGTCTGTCATATACAGGGCAGGGCTTATGGCAGAACGGGCAGTCGTTTTCGTGCCATTTATTGGGTCTTGCCCTGATGCGGATATGCTTCACTCCATCAGTATCAGAGAAAAAGTTGCAGTCTTCGATAACAGCGTTCTTGACATTTAGGATATTTTTGCATAATGTATTAACAGAAACCATCTGTGGGAACTCCTTTATGTGTTTTCTTGGTCGTTAATACATTAAAGGAACACAGGTGGTTTTTCAATATGCAGTTGTTAATTGGGCATGGTCAAGTACCCACCATCATGCCAGAAGCCTCAAAGAATAGCACAATTATAAAAAAGGCGACATACGATAGCAAAACAGTCGGTATGGCCAGAGCCATTGGGGATGGTATGTCATATCTTTTAGTTGACGTAGTAGTCAGCTCAAAATATCAAAAACAAGGAATAGGAAAAAAACTTGTAAATTCCATAATAGATGCTATAAAAAATGAAACTATGGCTGGAGAATACAGTACTATTAATTTGATATCAATTAGAGGTATGGAGAAATTTTATGAGAGCTGTGGATTTGAGGCAGTACCATTTGGATACAATGGCAAAGGGATGAGAATAAAGATTGAAAAATAGAGATACAGATCCATAAGTCCAGCTAAGAAATACCAAGAGCTAAATGAAAACAGCCCATGTCCGGGTGCTGGGCGGGGCAGATGCGGAACCATAATAAGGAGAAAAGCAATGAGCATACAGGATGGCAGATGCAGCGGGAGCAGCCTGGCGCTGGCGGAGCGGATACAGGAGAAGCTGGAAAGGATTGTCCGGGAAAAGAAAACCACGGCGGCCTGTGCTGCAGTCTGCGGGTCGGAAGGGCTCCTGGCGGCGGCCTGTGCCGGCACAAGGGGATTCGATGACAGCCCGGCCCGGGTGGATGACCTATATAATGTAGGCTCTGTCTCCAAAATCTATGTGACGGCGGCTGTCATGAAGCTGGTGCAAGAGGGAAGGATATCCCTGGACGAACCGGTGCGCAGATACCTGCCGGACTGGAGGATGGCGGACGAAAGGTGCGGGGAGATCACCGTCCGGATGCTCCTGAACCACTCTTCCGGAATCCCGGGGACGAACCTCCACGACCATCTTGACCTGGAGGAAGAAGAGGAGCTTTATACGGGAAAATACCGGAACACACCGGCATACTGGCAGACAGTGAAGCTGCGGGCCAGGCCGGGCAGCTTTTCCAGCTACGGCAATGACGGCTTCGACCTGGTGGCGGAAGTAGTGGAGGCAGTGACAGGCAAGCCCTATATCCGGTGGCTGCGGGAGCATATAACAGAACCGGCAGGAGCCTTTTCCACGGGAGTGGGCAGAAGGCTTGCGGAAGGGCATGTGAAGGTAGCCTACCGAGGTGACGAGCCTGAATACTACAACTGCTTCGGCGCAGGGGCGATTCATACCACAGTGCCGGAGTGCGCCATGTTCGGCTCCCTCTTCATCGATTCCAGGGGCATCATCGGACAGGCATATCTGGACGAGACCAGGCGCCCCCAGGGAGCGACCTTTCTGCAGGGGGCATACGATGCGGCAGATTACTGCCTGGGATGGGACTCCCTCTACAACAGGAACCGGATTCCACTGGGGGAAGGGGCGGTGATAAAGTCCGGCGGCACGGAGCAGTTTACCAGCTATCTGCTGGTGAGCCCTGCCTGTGGGCTGTCACTGGCGATTTCGGCCACCAATGATGGAGGTGCCCCATGGCTAGAGGTGTTGGAGGACATTGGAGGGGAAGCACTGAAGTTTATTGAAAAGAACGGAGAGGATGGTGTTGAAAATCAAAGCTCTCAGACACCGGAACCTGGCAGCAGCGGAAAGCAGAGTTCCCAGAAACCGGAATCTGACAGCATCGAAAAGCAGAGCACTCTGGGATTAGAATCCAGTAGTGGCGAAAATCAAAGCTCCCAGACATCAGAACCTGGCAATATAGAAAAACAAAGCGCCCAGGCATCGGAACCCGCCGGCATCAAACAAAGCGCGCTCCTGGAAGTCCCCGGCAGATACAGCGGACTGGCATACGGAAGCACCAGCGTTTACCGCTTTTCCGTACAGGAAGAAACGCTGTACACGGAGACCCTGCAAAAGGGAGGGGCCTGGCAAAGGGAAGAGGGGCTAAGCGGCTTCCAGTGGGACGGGAAAGCCTTCGTAAAAGGGGAGCATGACCGGATTACAGCGGAGGAATATGATGGAAAGGTCTACTACATAAGGTGGGGAGTGGCCTTCTGCCAGAAGAACGCCGGATACCCGTCCCCCGGAGCCTTATGGCCCAATCTGGCGGGAGTCTGCTTCACGGCAGAGGGAGGGGAGGATATTTTCGGCAGAATCTGTCTGGAGAGCATCAATGAGGAAAACGTGCTGATTTTCACTACGGAGCATGAGGAATACCCGGTGGTGCCCCTTGTATGCGATTCCCGGAACGAAAAGGAGACCTGCCTGATTTCGGAAACTACCCGGGATGGGATTGTCTTCCGCCTGGAACAGGAGGGAGACCGGACATGGCTGTGCACAGGGACGGACAGATATGTCAGGGAAGTGTGAACCATGTTTGAGCCTAAACTGGAAACAGCCGCCGCGCTGTTAGGGTTCTCCTGTTCCGGCAGCCTGCTGTTCCTGTTCACAGTGCCGTTAGGACTGGGGGCGGGAGCCATCGACATTCCGGACAGGGAAGCAACCGGGGAATCAGGTTCTGGTGACAGTCAGGGAACGGGAATGAGACAGGAGGGATAAAGATGTGGACATTTCATGGAGCATGCCGACTTATTGGAAGGGGCATAATATCATCCAGTTTGCCGGTTTCAAAAATCATGTGGGCCTGTATCCGGGGCCGGAGGCTGTCAGGGAGTTTTCCGAGCGTCTGAAAGGATACAAGACCAGCAAGGGAACCATACAGCTCCCTTACAGCGGGACGGTTCCGGCGGGACTGATTTCCGATATCGCCAGGTGGTGCTATGAGACGGGGAACCATCCGTAAAATCGGAAAGTGTCTGAAAGGTGCAGAGAATGGTATTGACGGATGTGAAGCTGGAGCTGGATAACGGCGTCTACGGGCTGTTGGCGCCCGACGGGGCCGGGAAGACCACGCTGATGAAAATGATTACCACGCTGCTCTTCCCCACAGAGGGACAGATTAAATACGATGGGGAGGACATCCGCAGGCTGGACGGTGCGTACCGGGAGAAAATAGGGTATCTTCCCCAGGACTTCGGCTATTACAGAGACTATACGCCGAAGAAATATCTTCGCTATATCGGTATTCTGAAGAGCATGCCCAGGCAAAAGCTCACAGAGAGCATAGACAGGTGCTGGGGCTGACCGGGATGGCAGCAGTATACGGTCTTCCGCCTGTTGATTGCGGCGGCTTTTTCCACAGGGCTCTCCCTGATGCTGTTTACGGTGACCCATTATCTGGATAACTATGTCACGGCCATTGCCTAGGCGCTGCTGGCGGTGGTGGGAGCGGTATTTTTCTGCGGCTTTCGGTTGTGCGCTTTCGGTGAGATTGCCCGCGGCAAATGGCCTGTGTCCCTGGCGGGCGCTACCGTGCTGGGACTGGGGATATTGGCGGCCATGCTCCAGGGACTCCGGGAGATGCGGCGGGATGTGGGGATGTACTGATGGACGAACCTACTGAGGCGCATAAAAGGACGGGCAGGGATGTTGATGTACAAGGATGCTTCAAAATGGAGCAGATCATTGTTAGCGAGGATTGTGAATGCTTCTGAAATATAGTATAATGGAACCGTAATCCAAGATATTTCCCCGAAAGGAGCCGCCATGAACGCAACAGCCAAACTGCCTATCGGCATTGAGAATTTTGAAGATATCCGCAGAAACGGTTTTTACTATGTAGATAAGACTGCCCTGATAAAGGATCTCTTGGAGGGATGGGGAGGCATAAACCTATTTACGCGCCCCAGGAGGTTCGGCAAATCCCTTAACATGAACATGCTGAAGTACTTTTTCGAATATGGCTGTGACCCGCAGCTCTTTGAGGGGCTTGCCATCAGCGCAGAACCGCAGCTTTGCCAGGAACACATGGGAAAGTACCCTGTCATCTCCATCACCCTGAAGGATGTAAGCGGCAATGGCTACACCACAGCTCTGGAAATGCTCCGTTCAGTCATCGGCAGGGAAGCCATGCGCTTTCAGTTCCTGCTGGACAGCGAAGCGCTTACTGCCTGGGAAAAAGCATCTTATGAGAAGCTTATCGCAATTGATTCCTCTAATGAACAATGGTTCAGCATGTCCTATGGAGCGCTTGCCTCCAGCCTTCTGACCCTTTGCGAGCTCCTCCATAAGCATTATGGGCAAAAGGCAGTTCTTTTGATTGATGAATACGATGTGCCGTTGGACAAAGCGCAGCATTTCGGCTACTATGACGAGATGGTGAGCCTGATCCGCAGCCTTTTCAGCCAGGCGCTGAAGAGCAACCACAGCCTGGCATTCGCCGTGCTCACAGGGTGCCTGCGCGTATCAATGTCTTCCTGCGGAAGACATTTAGAGAGCATCTTCACCGGGCTGAACAACCTGAAGGTGTATTCCATCACAAATACACAGTCCGACGAAAGGTTCGGCTTTACCCAAAGCGAAATCCAGGCCATGGCGGAAAGATTCCAGTGCACCGACAAGCTTCACCTGATCAAGGAATGGTATGACGGATACCGTTTCGGCCGTGCGCAGGTTATCTGCCCCTGGGATGTGATTAACTATATCGACCAGCTGCGTTCGGAGCCGGACGCGCTCCCCAGGCCCTTCTGGATCAATACCAGCGGGAACGACATCATCCGCAATTTTGTCCGGATGGCAAAGGCGGGCACCAGGAAGGAGCTGGAGCGCCTGATCGACGGGGAGACGATTCCGAAGAAAATCAACCAGGAGCTGACCTACCGCGACCTCTATACCTCCATGGACAATCTCTGGAGCATCCTCTTCACCACTGGCTACCTGACGCAGCGGGGCAGCGAGGACGGGGAGGTATACCAGCTGGCGATACCGAATCGTGAGATACGGAAGATTTTCATTGACCAGATTCTGGAATGGTTCCAGCAGGAGGCCCGCAGGGACACGCCCACGCTGGACGCATTCTGCGATGCGTTCGTGAGAGGGGACGCGGAAGCGGTGGAAAGCCAGTTCAACGCCTACCTCTCCAGGACTATCAGCATCCGGGACACGAATGTGCGCAAAAGCAAGAAGGAGAACTTCTACCACGGCATACTCCTTGGTCTTCTGAGCCACCGGGAGGACTGGTACATCCGCTCCAATGTGGAGTCCGGAGACGGCTACAGCGATATCCTTGTGGAAATCGAGGAAGAGGGCATCGGCATCGTGATAGAGGTGAAGTACCCGGACAGCGGGAAAAAGTCCGCGGACGGTACAGATGCATCCACCAATCGTGCAAAAGGCGGCAATGCAAAATCCCCATATGAAATGATGGAAAAAGGCTGCAGGGAAGCCCTGCAGCAGATAGATACAAAAGGCTATGAGGAAAAGCTCCGCCAGGACGGCCTGGAGACCATTCTGAAATACGGCATTGCCTGTAACAGGAAGAAATGCAGGGTCATGCTAGAAGATTAGAACAGCAATTAGCGAAGGCTTACCAGGGAATGACTTGCGCTGTAAAATGGGGATTGCAGGGGAGAAAACCATGAAGAAACCAAGCTATAGAGAGGAGTTTTTTAAAAGAATTTTCCTTTGGATAAGTACAGGGTTCATTGCCCTAGGACTGTTGGCATTTGGCGGCGTATTAAGGCCCACGACATATTCGGAAGTGCAGGAACCGAATCTGCTGGGAACTGAATTTTTAGCATTTGGCACAGTGCTTCTCATTGTACAGACAGTGCTGGGGGGCATCGTCTCCCGAAAGAAAAAATTACACAATGAGCTGCTTGTAAATGGAAATAGGATAAATGGAACCGTAGAAAAGGTATCTGTGGAAATGGGTGTGCGGTATGCGGGGAAGACTCCGTATATAGTTATTTATACCTTTCACCATCGGGGAAAGGCATATCATCGGGAGAGCTGTTTTTTATGGGATAAACCGGATGTGATGGCAGATGATTCCATAGTGGTATATATCAACGATTCAGGAAAATCAACGATTCAATTAGGATAGATTTGAACCATGAATCCAATGAGAAAATCCCCGGCTCTAATGCCAATGCCGAATCGCAGCTGTAAAGCATGCATAACTGTTTCCCAGGAGGAAATCTCCAACCACCGAAACAGGCTCATAGGGAGGAAGGCGCATGCCGCATTTAGATGGAACAGACATAAACAGACTACAAAAGCGTCTGCCCAGGGATTTCTTTACCAGGGACGGCATCACTGTGGCCAGGGAGCTGCTGGGCAAGATATTGGTACATGAAACTGCCGTGGGCACCGTCCGGGGGATAATCACGGAAGTGGAGAGCTACATGGGGGAGACGGACAAGGGCGCGCACACTTACGGAGGAAAGCGCACGGCAAGGACAGAGCCCATGTACCATAACGGGGGCACATCCTATGTGTATCTGATCTACGGTATGTACAGCTGTATGAACATTGCCGCCATGACGGAGGGGATTCCCCAGGCCGTGCTGCTGCGGAGCGTGACCCCGGCGGACAGCCAGGAGAAGGAGAGGATGCTGGCCCTGCGCCTGGAGGAACTGAACCGGAAGCGGACGAAGAGGGGGAAAGAGCCGCTTTCTGGCCAAAGCTGTCCCGCAAGCCTGAAAAAGCACCTGGCGGACGGCCCGGGGAAGCTCTGTACCGCTATGGGAATCACCAGGGCGGACAATGACGTGGACATGGTGGAGAGCCAGAGCCTTTATGTGACGGAGGGAATCAAAATAGAACCGGAGCGCATCCAGGCGGGAAAGCGCATCGGCATAGACTATGCGGAGGAAGCCGCGGAGTATCTCTGGAGATTTTACCTATAGGTACTTGTTGGCATGATAAGAACCTCGATGCTGCTGGGAGATTGTGTAAACGAGAAGACAAATAAGGAAATCATCGCATCCTGAAAAATCGTTACTATAACAAAAGTTGGTGGAATAGACCATAAGGTCAGGCTAGAAGATATTGTTTATCCTGATACATTCAAGGCTGCAGAATAAATGGTATGATGAGTGTAGGCAGACGAATTGTGCCAGAGGGATGCAGGAAACTCAAAAAATTTGCCTATTGAACATCTGCGCTGAATGTGCTACACTCAGATAAAATCAATCTGCTTCGACAGACCGCGAAAGGAGAATGATATCATATGACTACTTTTAGAGGTATCGCGTCTTAAAACTGCATATTTGGCGCAGGCAATGAATGGGGTTCCACGGGGCATATGGCCTCTTTATTGTCGTGCCGTTTCCAAGTAGCCTTTCGTGAATACTATACCTTTCGGTTATAGCACACTCAAGAGGTGTGTTATTTTTATACCCATAATCAGCCGCAGGAAGTAACCACAGATAAGGAGTACTTTCTGCGGCATTTCTGCGCCCATTTTCAGAAAATGAAAAACAAAAAAGAAAGGGTATAGTGAGCATGAAAATAATCCGTTCTGTTTTTGGCATCACTGACATGAGGAAAAGAAGCTTTACAGGATTATGCTTTCTCAGCTTTGTAAGAGGCATCTTCTATATTTTGTACATCAATTATATCAAAGAGATGATGAACTGCCTTATAAACAGACAGTTTCAGGAAGCGTATCTTTCTACCGGCCTTTTTATCCTGTTCGCATTATTGCAGCTGACTGTGAAATGTATTTTTGATTTGCTCCGCAATAGAGAACAGGCGGCCTTGGAGGCCCATGTGAAAAAGAAGTACTTTGACAAATTAAGCAGGGCAAAACTCTCTGAACTGTACCAATTCTCCACATCGGATATCCTGACAAGATTCGACGCGGAGATAAGCCAGATTGTGACATTTAACGTGGTGACATTGATGGATATTTTTTCAGATGCCCTCATGCTGTCATTTATCATTATATACATCGGCGCCAACAATGCGTTCCTGCTTTCCTTTCTGCTCTTGACACCGTTCATCATCTTGTTGACCAAACGATTTGGGGCAAAGAGCAGAAAGGAATATAAAGAGGGACAGGATGCCCTGATTGACCGCAATGAGCTTGCAAAGAATATCATCGATTATTCCGATAATATCCGGGCCTATTCGGCGGAACGGTTTTTTATGACAAAATATCATAGACAGGAATGCAGATTTACGAAACATAAAAGGAAAGAAGCTTTTTATAACCGGATTTTCTGGCTGGCGAATATTGCGGGATATCAATGCATCTACATGCTATTCTATATAGTGGGGGGATTCCTTGCTTTCGTCGGCATGTTTGAATTCGGAATCATCGTCAGCCTTTTCGTCCTATTGGATCCATTGATTGTCATGATCCAGTCCCTTGCGGACATATCCCCTGCTTTTTATAAGGCAGGTGTCAGCATTGATTTTTATAACGATATCATCGGCCTGCAGGATGTGGCTGACAAGATGACCATTCCCGTGACCAATGAATGTCAAATCGCTTTCGACCATTTGCATTATTCCTATAAGAATAAAAAAACTGGCCCCTCAGCGCCGGTACTGGAAAATATCACCATGAAATTCGGTACAGGACAGAAGATTGCCGTCATTGGTGAAAGCGGCAGCGGTAAGAGCACATTATTGAAGCTTCTCATGGGGTATGACGACAGATATGAGGGCGCAATCTATATCAATAATATAGAGGCCAGGAATCTGGATCTGGAGATACGAAAGACCATATTTTCATATTTACCCCAGGAGGAACGCTTTCTGAATGAAACCATTGAAGATAATATTGACAAAATGGTCGATGCAGATTTGGACGGCTCGAAAATGCACGCAAATATGCGTTATTATGCAGCTATGGCAGAGGTTGATAAAGAGATACAGGGTTTCGCAAATTCCTACCAGACCGTGATGGAGAACGGCGGACAGAACATTTCGACCGGACAGAAACAGCGAATCTGCCTGCTGATGGCTTTGATAAAAGAACGCCCCATGCTTCTGCTGGATGAAAGCTTCTCGGCAGTGGATCCGGACACTATGCTGAAAATAATAGACAATATGAGCAATCAGAAAAAATGCGGGATGCTTGTAGTCATGCACACAGTCTATGAAGCCGTCTTGAGCAGATTTGATTCCATCATCATCATGGAGAATGGCAGGATTGTATCAAGCGGAGAATATGATGCAGTGAAACATAGTCCCTGCTATCAAAAACTTGAAAAAATATAACATAAGGGGTATGGAACAATGAAATCTTACTTTTACAAGAACTACGCCTTTTTCCTTTTTGCAGCATCTTTCATGGAAATGTTGAGAGGGTTCGTCATGACTCAGGGCGTCGCATGGGGAGTGAACTGGATAACCACAGGCTGCATGGATAAGGATTATGATGTTTTCATCACCGGTATCGCTGTATTCGCCACATCCATTGTCTTTTCGGTCGTGGTCGTAAATGTAAGCGGCATATTAGTGGACGTAAAGATGATTCAACTGGAAAGCCATATCAGAAGCGGCATCATCAGGAATACACTGTCCGGCAATTTCAAGGATGGAAAGGCCTTTGAAAAGGATGACATCTTATACCGGTACAACAATAATGTGGCTGATATCAAAAATATGTTTGTGGGCACCATGAACTTCATCGGCGGCTTTGGTAAAATTCTGGGAGGGTATATAGCAGGCCTGATGATTTCATGGCAGCTGACGCTTATATTGATTGGTTTTGGCTTTCTGAAAATATTTGCCGACCGGTGGATTATGAGGCCAGTGGTAGAGATGGCTGAGAGGAGGAACGCCGCCGCAAACAAAATATTTTCCAATATACTGCAGTTCCTGGAGGGCTTATTGTTCTTTCGCCTGACAGCCAATCAAGACAAAATCAGGAAAAGCTTTCACCAGGAGCTGGAACGGCACAAAAATATCGTTGTCCCCGCAAACAATATCCAGGTCTGTATGGATGCGTTCAGCAATCTGATTGAACTGGCTGTCATACTCAGCGTGATAGGAATCGGCGCAATCCTGTACATCAAGCAAATCATTTTATTGGGAGCCTACGTATCGCTGATTTCCTTATATGACTTTTTTGTCAATCCCTATAAATTTGTAAGCAGCTTTATCCATATGAAAAGGCAGTTCTCTGTGGGCTGTGCGAAGGTTTTCGAATTATTGAAAACAAATGAGGATTCAAACCAAAATCATGAGCACATAGAATTAACGGGCGAATCCTTTTGCCTGAAAATGGAGGATGTGAGATTTGCATACGAAGAGGGCCATCCTGTACTGGAGCATCTGAGCGCTAATTTTCTATCCGGACAGGTGGCCTATATAACAGGCAGCAGCGGCGCGGGAAAAAGCACATTGCTGAAACTGATTCAGGGGATTGCGCCCTTACAAAGCGGACGGATATTTGTGGAGACGAACACGGGAAAGCGTATTGATGCAATTGGTTCATCACTGGTCACATACGTGTCCCAAACGCCGTTCTTATTCCCCGGGTCAATCGCCGAGAATATCGCCCTTTGCGAAGAATCAGATATAGATTTTGACAAAATCGAATATGCGCTTGAGAAAACCTGCTGCCGCTGCTTTGTGAAGAAGCTGCCGGGTGAAAGCAGATACATCATCCAGGACAACTCCAAAAACCTATCCGGCGGCCAAAAAAGCAGGATTGCCCTTGCACGGGCGTTCTACAAGCCGACACCTGTCATTTTATTGGACGAAGTCTATGCGTCCCTGGACAACGCAGCTATTCCCGAGATAGAGCGCGCACTACAGGAGCTATGCAATCTGAACTGCTGCATATTATTCGTGACCCACAGACGGGAATGGATTCCGAAAGATGCCAGGACTTTGAGGCTGCAAGAGAGGGCCTGAATACAATCCGCTGCATGGAAGGAATGAAAGCGGGAGAATGGGTTTGCGGAGTCGGGAGCGGATTGTCAAAGATTGCATTGACTTTTCATCTGCCGGGACATAAACTGGAGGAAAGAGCATGGATGTACTTTCGCTTATAGGATGGAGGTGGCTTCAATGGGAACATATTTGAATCCGGGAAATAAGGGATTCCAGAAAATCTTACAGTCAGAATATGTGGATAAAACCGGCATGATTGCATTGATCAATAAGACCATAGGGACATCTGAGATGCTTCTGTGTATCAGCAGGCCAAGGCGCTTTGGCAAATCTTACGCGACGAAGATGCTTTGCGCATACTACGATTGTTCCTGCGATTCCCGTGGGCTTTTTGACGACAGGGAGGTTGCACGGACTCCGGGGTATCTGACACATCTGAACCAGTATCATGTAATCAATCTTGATATTACCGGTTTTATTTCCGAGGCAAAGAGGCAGAGGAAACCGTTGGCGGATGTACCCGAAAGAATCGTGGAAGCTGTCCATAAAGAGCTGAAGGACATGTTCCCGGAGTTGCCTGCGGGGGAAAGCCTCATGGAGAATTTGTCACGCTGTGTGGAAGAAACAGGCAGAGAATTTGTATTCATCATCGACGAGTGGGATGCCCTGATCCGGGAGGCGAAGGGGGATGGGGAGATTCAGTCGGCATATTTGAATTTGCTCCGGGGATGGTTCAAGAATAATAATTTTACGCCCAATGTGGTGGCGGCGGCCTATATGACGGGAATTCTGCCCGTCAAAAAGGATGGTTCCCAGTCGGCTATCTCGGATTTCAAAGAATATACCATTCTGAACCCTGGCCGGTTTGTGGAATTCACCGGTTTTACGGAAAGTGAAGTCCGGTTATTGTGCGGAAGACATGGGATGGATTTTGAAGAAGTCAGGCAATGGTATAACGGCTATGATTTTCCCGGACATGGAGCCATTTATAATCCTTATTCCGTGATGTGTGCCATGCAGGATCAGAAGTGCCGTTCCTACTGGCAGAAGACCTCGGCGGCGGAATCGCTGATGACGTACATCAACATGGATTTTGAAGGATTGCAGGAGGTTGTCTCCCGGCTGATTTCCGGGGAAGAGATAGAGGTTGACACGGAAAGCTTTGAGAATGATTTTGAAACGTTCAGGAGCCGCAACGATGTGCTGACGCTGCTGATACATCTGGGGTACCTGACGTGGAATGAGGAAGACGGCACGGTGCGCATCCCCAACGAAGAGGTGAGGGGCGAGTTCCGGAAAATATTGAACGGTACGAATGCAAACAGGAAATGGATGGAACTGATCAGCCGTTCCCGGAAGCTCCTGGAGGATACGATTGCGGGCGAGGGAGAGGCAGTGGCGAAAGCCATAGAAGAGATACGTGACACACAATATGCCCCTACGTTCTACAACAACGAACAGGCGTTGAGATATGTCATTAAGTTTGCCTATATCGCTGCGATAGACCAGTATCTGAAGGTGGAGGAGCTTCCATCCGGAAAGGGGATTGCAGATGTGGTGTACCTGCCAAAACGGAATTCCATGCTCCCGGCACTGGTGGTGGAGCTGAAATGGAATAAGTCATCTGAGGGAGCTATCCGGCAAATCAAAGAAAGAAATTATCCGGCAGTATTGGAGGGATTCGGCGGCGAGGTGGTCATGGTAGGCATCAGTTACGACGCAAAGAAGAAGGCTCACAGCTGCCTCATTGAAAGAAATCTTATGTACGGATAACTTTAAAAAGGAATGTGGCATATTACGGGTATATTTACGCCGACCGGATGCCGATATTCGGTCTTGATAAACCGGCGATGATTTAGTATATTGACAATATTAGGGAGTAGCTTGCGCGGTGAAACAGGCGCTGCGTAATGTGTTTCGTCAATACGAGGGGATGACCCTCCGGAGCATATTATAAAAAGCGAGACTTTTATTGCATTTTACATGCAATGAGAGCCTCGCTTTTTGCTTCCGGCGAACCCAAATAACATCAATGGAGGAGAAGAGATGATAGTATTACACATGTTGCTGCTTGCGGAGACCGTCGTGCATCTGTCCGGAACCGGGAAGGGCGGCAGGAACCAGGAGCTGGCGCTGGCCGCCGCGGAAGGGATAGCCGGACTAAAGGATACCGCCGTATTCAGCATCGGAAGCGATGGGACGGACGGCCCCACGGATGCCGCGGGAGGATATTGCGATGGGGATACGAAAGAACGCCTGACGGACAAAGGAATCGATATCTATCAGGTGCTGCAGGACAACAATGCTTACATGGCGCTGGAGGAAGCGGGCGGACTATCAGGAGGGGTGCAGGCCTTTGTCCTATCTGATGACGCCGGCGACTATCTGCCTGGGGATTTCCTTTGCCGAACAGGTAGAAAAGCTGAAAAAGCATATGGCGGCGATTATCGTGGGCGTGGCCGCCGGAACCGTCTGCAGCTTGAGCTCCGTTGCCGGGATGGCTTATCTATTCGGCATGGACAGGGTGATGACGATATCCGTGCTGCCGAAAAGCGTCACTACTGCCATAGGCGTGGCAATCAGCGAACAGGCAGGGGGAATCGGGGCGGTCACGGCGGCTGCGATTATTTTGACAGGAATCCTGGGCAACATGGCGGGGCCGGTTCTGACCAAAGTGTTTCATATTGAGGATGAGATAGCCCAGGGGGTGGCATACGGGACGGCGTCCCATGTAATCGGGACATCGCGGGCCATGGAGCGGTCGCCTCTGGCAGGAGCTGCGGGCAGCCTTGCTTTGACTGTGGCCGGATTGCTGACCTCGCTGTTTTTTTCAGTGCTATAGCGGCAGGGAGCAAAACCAGGCGTCTGTTCTCCAACACATAATACAGCATTAGAAAGACAAAGCTGGGGCTAATTGAGCTGTTAAAAAAGAGAAGCATATCATATATTATTT
>OFGG01000381.1_pt1 | contig 39557 bp, 44 predicted proteins | sample 1521701 | NCBI WGS metagenome assembly OFGG01 (sample SAMEA3504081, study PRJEB24116) | mouse gut metagenome | biome: mouse gut; feature: mouse-associated habitat; material: faeces | place: Denmark | collected 2011
TATCCAAAAGCATTGGGGTCAGAAGCTACGGCGACTTTAATATTTTCTTTTTGAGTTTTAGTGAGGGATTGCGGACGCCCAGGCTGTTTGCGCGGGCGGAGAGACTCAAACCCATGCTCATCAACAGACCTGACCCAGTTAGAAAGAGTCCGGTCGGTTTCTCCAGAGGCATCGGCAAGCGATTTAGCGCTCATACCACGGAGTAGGAGATTAACAATAGTTACTTTTCTTATGAATCTAGCATCATCCGAGGAAGAAACAATCCGATTCCCCTCCGCTATCAAAGCGTTTTTGTCCGATTTAAACTTTCTAATATTCATACTGTCACCTCAGTATTATTTTACTAAGGGATATCCGAAAAGTAAATAGAAAATATTTATGTCGCTTACTATAATACTGCAATTTTACAAAGCCATACTTCCCGGCATCCACAACGGCAATATCTGTCACTTCATATAATTCCCCAAAAGCGTCTGCCACTTTCCGGCATTTCTCCCGTTCCTCATCTGTGATATATGTTCCCTCTCCCATAATCCTTTCCTTTTCCATATGTATAACTTTTTATCCATAAAAAATTAAAGATAATATATTATTACTAACATATTATAACTGATTTATCAACATTAAAAAGGATATAATATACCTATTATATATAAGGAGGTATCTACATTGGGCGAAACAAGGGGTACAATTGAGATTCACCTGAAAGAATTGCTTGAAAAAGCAGATATAAGCAAAAACAAGTTTTGCCAAAGAGCAGAATTACAACGTTCACAGCTTAACGGCTACCTCAATAACACGATTACCCGATTAGACATTGATGTGCTGATAAGAATCTGTGATACCTTGGACTGCTCCATCGCAGATTTGCTCGAATGTAAACCTAACTAAAGGAACTTTTGCGCCGATTTTTGCTGCGTGCAAACGCAGATTTACCTTGCAAAAATCGTGCGCATCCCCCCGAAGGGGCTATAGTAAGCGGCAATTATTTATATCGTTTACTATATCTCCTCTGTAATACATGCTTATATGCCATGATGAAAACGGGAAGATGTATTTATATGATGCTATGGAAAAAAGAAACAGGCAACCCGCTTGAGCTGTAATAGCTGTACACGACACAATACCCGCTTCTCTTTGGCCATAATTTTATGCTGCCAGACACCTTTTTCAAGATGCAAAACCTACATAATTTTGAATCCTATATGGGAAAAATGTATTTACCACCTCCTCATAAAAATATAGCCATCTTCAATCGTATCAGAAAGGCAAAAACCCTGCTTTTCCCAAAACTTTTTGGCCGCAACATTTTCCAGATTTACCGGAACAGAAATTCTGCGTGCCGCAAATTCGTTTTTCAGGTATTCAATGCAAAGTTTTGCCGCCTGTGTTCCCAGGCCTTTTCCCTGAAATGCGTCATCAATCAAGAAATTGATGATCTGGCAGTTTTCTTCCCCGACATACATTGAGACAAAACCTATGATTGTGCCACTATTGTAGATGGCAAACGGCCTTGTCTCCTGATAGTAGACCCATGCTTCCGCCAGTGAATACTCTACAGAATCCACAAAGCTGTCATCCTGGACACTTGCGTGTACTTTTAGGCATTGCTGAAAATTGTCTTCGCTAATCTGTCTTAATTCTACCATGTGTAACCTCCAATTATATGAAACATTATAACACAGCAGACTTCTCCTTCACAGCGTGGGTTTCCTTATAACGCCTTGGTTTATTTCAACGGCCACTTCTATGGAAAGCAGATATTGGGAATGCTCCCTGATTTCTATCTCCCCCTTCACCATCAGTTTTTTAACCTGATCCCGGGACAATCCCAATACCATGGCAATCTGCTTTTCCAAACGGATTTTCAGCCCGTCAGGGTTCTTAACCGTGACCAAAATCCGTTCCCTGCCCTCACCGCCTTCTATGGATTCATGTACCTTAACAATGCCATATTGCAGCCTGCCCCAATCAATGTCCGCTTTATTCTCCCGGAATAACTGCATGCTTTGGCCATACCTTTCCGCAAGCTGTTCGTCATTGCCCAAAAAGCACTGATATTCTTCCCTGGGGATGGAAGAAGCCTTCCGCCGTTCATAAATGGCAAGGTTTAAGGTCTGCTTGCATTCCGCGCATTGGTAAATCAGCCAAACATCCAGCTTATTGCCATTGGCGTTGACGCGGAACTTTTTTGTGTTAATATAATGTGTCTTCCTGCCACATTTCGGGCAGTTCCTGACGACCCAAAAGGAATCTTTCAGGGTAATTTCATATTCAATTTTCTTTAAATAGCTCATATGCATCTCCCGTTCATTTCTTTTCGTCACGATGCATGGGCTATCACATTATTCCGTTTTATTCCTGATCATCCTATGCAATAGCCATGCTATGCACAGTAAACGGGTGTGGTCATAAATATCTTTCTCCTCTCGTATTAAATTCCTTCCGGCGGGAAACCCGCAAGATCCCGAAGTCGTTCCCACCGCTAGATAGCGTAACATATTCCGGTTCCCGCCTTCCACCTCACAAATTTATCCAAAAAAATATGAGCCGATACCCTAAACTGCCACCAAACCACTACAATGCCGTTTCGTGAAAGTTCCCTGATACCAGCTCATTGTTATACTTTTTCAAGAATATCTTTGTATTCTCAGGATACGCTGTATGCTTTTCTCAGACAGATAGTATTTACGAGCCAATTCCCCTGTCTTGCTTCCCGCAAGGTAATCCTCATAAATCTGCCTGTCACGGTCCAAAAGCTCCTGCTTAATTTTTGTGCCTGCCCCCCAAGCCTTTCTGTGTGACGGCTTGCGCGGAATATAAATGCTTTCCCCATCCACATACCGCTGTATCAACTCTATGATTTCAACCGGCAGAATTTCTTCCGCTCTCATATAGCCCATGTCTGCCTCCCTAAATTTTTATTTTTTTAGGAATAGCATTGGCTATAACAATTATTTTTGATTGCAATAGCCAGTGCTACGCAAACATAACATATCGTCTCATATCAATGCCCCCTTTCTGACATCAAGGCCTGCCCGTCACTTTCCATCCCATAGCAAAGTATAACACAATACACAGCTGATGTGCTAAAAATATTTCTCATAGTTTCCACAGATCTTACATTTGAAATTTATCATTTTAAAGATATTTTCTTTTTGCGTAAAAAGTGATATACTGACATGGCGTAATCCGAAAGGCGGTGAACTCACACAATGAGACTTATTCGAGATAACTACTCGGTGCAGTTGTAAATCTGGCAACAGATTGTATCGAGCTTATTTTATGATGTTGTCAGTTGGCTGCACCTATAATTGATGTATAAAACTATAACATTCAAAATAGGAGTAGTTACGATGAAAGAAAATGAATTGATAAACATTTGGAAAAGAGAAGAAAATGTTGCCCATATCCACGGATGGGATTTTTCACACATCAAAGGAAGATATACGGAAGAAACGGACTTGCCTTGGAATTATTCACGCATCATACTGGATTACTTAAAACCGGAAATGAAACTGCTGGATATAGATACTGGTGGTGGTGAATTCTTGTTATCCCTTGGCCATCCTTATGAAAAGACAAGCGCAACAGAAGCCTATCCCCCAAATATTCAGTTATGCAGAGAATCTCTGCTCCCTCTCGGAATTGATTTTCGTGCAGGCGATGGAAAGGATATGCTGCCATTTGGTGATTATGAATTTGACATTGTCATGAACCGTCACGGTGATTTTAATGCCAAAGAAATATATCGTGTTTTGAAATGTGGGGGAATTTTTATTACCGAACAGGTTGGGGCTGAAAATGATCGTGAATTGGTGGAACTTCTCTTAGGTAAAACTGAACTTCCATTTCCAGAACAATATCTGGATATCGTTAGCAGACAGTTTCTTGATGCAGGTTTTGACATTCTGGATGCACAGGAATGCTTCAGGCCAATCAAATTTTTTGATATAGGTGCACTCGTCTGGTTTGCGCATATTATAGAGTGGGAATTTCCTGATTTTTCTGTAGATAGCTGCAAGGACAGATTGCTATATGCACAACAGATTTTAGAGAAAAACGGCTGTGTTGAAGGACAAATTCATCGATTTTTATTAGTACTGCGCAAAGCAAAATAAAATTTGTTGAAATGAATCCCAAGATTGGCTAAAAGCAAAAAACTAAGGGCGAAGATGCTTCTACACATCTTCGCCCTTATATCTATCTGGAACATTTACCAGATTAATATTTTGCAGAAATTTTGTTATGATATAAAAAATTCAAATTCAGTATTGACTCTCTCGCAGCGTAACGGTTTACGATGAAACCGAAAGGAGACACTAATGAAAACTGTAAAGGAAATGTCGGCGATAACCGGAATAAGCATAAGGGCGTTAAGGTATTATGACGAAATCGGTTTGCTAAAGCCAACGGAATTAACAGAAGCAGGTTACCGGCTCTATGACAACAAAGCATTAGAGAAGCTGCAGGAAATTATGTTCTTTAGGGAATTGGAAATCCCATTGACAGACATTAAAGAGATCATGGATAACCCTGATTATGATAAAGAACAGGCCCTGTCAGCCCAGAAATCTTTATTGGAGCAGAAACGTAACCGGCTAAATGGGATTATCGATTTAATAACAGATGTAATGAAAGGAGTCAATACTATGAGTTTTGAAGCTTTTAACAACGAGGACGTACAAAAAATGGTAAACCACACTTTAGAATGTATGTCAAAGGAAAGCCTTGGCAGGCAGATACAAAAATATGGAAGCCTGGAAAAATACAAAGAACATCTGATGTCCGGCTATGCTAACGAACAGGTTACCGCAGACTTATTGAAATGGTATGGAAGCAAAGAGAAAGTAATAGAAGCAGTCATGCAGGCAACCGGGAATCCCGAAGAGATCAAGCAGGAACAAGAAGAAAATACCAAAATCTATAGACAGTTTATGGCCGCAAAAGAAGCTGGCAATATGGATATGGCACATTCCGCTGTTGAAATGCTTGCAGAAAATTATAAAAAAATGTTTGCGCTTGATAACGCAAGGAATATCCTGCTCGATCTGGCAAAGGAATATTTACAAAGCAAAAAACTTGCGGAAGCAACCGACAGCCAGTTTGGAAAAGACTGTTCTGAATATGTCGCACACGCTATCCAACATTATTATGGCGTATAACGCCTATAAAACACGGTTTCACTACACTTATCCCCCTGCATAGTGCAAACATATTTTCCCGTTTCCTATTATATAACATTTTCCTCAAAAATGAAAACAGCCCTTTTCCCATCCTTCAAAATAGCGCCTGTCCGTGTTATAGTATACCCATACGGAGCAATCCGGAAAATAAATTAAAATACGAGGAACGGAGAGCCAATAAATGGAAAGATTAACTATAAAAACCAAGGAAATCATGGATGAACGATTTGGCAAAGATACTATCATTGCTTTAGCAACCGTAAAGGATAGAAAGCCGATTGAAGAAAACCCCCATGTGGCAATCTCCGGCGATTGGTTTACGGCTCATGGAATAAATACCTGCATTCTTTGTATCCGGCTGACAGAGGGCGTTTTATTTTCACATGGAACAAAATATGATATAGATTTTTCGGACATTTCCTGTCACACAAACAAAGAAACGTTGTCTAATTAAGTAGGAGGAAAAATCTATGGATAAAAAAACAAATGAAGAATTTCAGTCCTTGATCGAAAAAGCCACGGCAGGAGACAAAAAAGCCCTTGAAACCCTCATCGCAGACGCACAGGATCTTGTGTTCAATTTATCCTTGCGGATGCTTGGTACCTTTCCGGATGCTGAAGATGCCACACAGGACATCTTACTGAAAATGATCACACATTTATCTTCTTTCAGAGGAGACAGCTCCTTTACAACATGGATATTTCGTATTGCGGTAAATCATCTGAAAAACTATAAAAAGCATATGTTTGCCCATCATGCGCCCAGTTTTGAATACTATGCGGACGATATCGAAAACGGGAACATACAGGATGTACCGGATCTGACTCAGAACGTGGAAAAAGACATATTAGCGGAAGAACTGAAAATGTCCTGTACCAACGTGATGCTGCAATGTCTTGATGTGGAAAGCAGATGTATTTTCATATTGGGTACCATGTTTAAAGCCGACAGCCGCATTGCGGGAGATATTTTGCAAATGACCCCGGAAGCATACCGCCAGCGCCTTTCCCGGATACGCAAAAAAATGGCAGACTTCCTCGGACAATACTGCGGGGAATATGGCGGAGGCAAATGCAAATGCACCGACAGGGTAAATTACGCAATACATAACCACAGGATAGACCCGTTACGACTGGATTATGTGACAGCTTCGGAAATCCCCTTAAAGACCATGATAGAAACGAAAAATGCCATGGAAGATATTGACGATCTCTCACAGGACTTTTCGTTCTGTAAGCCTTACCGATCTCCCGAACGCACGAAACACCTGCTGCAGGAATTTTTAGATTCCACGCAGCTTTCCATTATCCAGAAAACAGAGAGGAAATGACAGATCATGAATACACAGCTCATCATTGAATATTTATCGGCGCTTAGCCAAAACAATAACCGTGAATGGTACCACGCAAACAAAGAGGAGTATAAAAGGGCAAATGCGGAATTTGAAAGTTTATTACAGGCATTGATCCTGGAAATCGGGAAATTTGACAGCAGCATTTTGCAAAATGACCCCAAAAACCTTACCTTTAAGATAGTAAGGGATACCCGCTTTAGCCATGACAAGTCACCTTATAATCCTGCCTTCCGTGCCCATATCTCCTCAAAGGGCAAACTGCCTGTTCCGGTTGGATATTATCTGATGATAAAACCCGGCGGCCAGTCCTTTTTAGGCGGCGGCCTGTTTGCGGATATGTTTAAAGACGCGACCACCATGATACGGGATCATATTGCCCAAAATGGGCAAGAATGGGAAGATATCATACACGATCCGGAATTTGAAAAATATTTCACCGTGCAGGGAACCGGATTAAAAAATGTTCCGGCAGGATACGACAAAGATCATCCCCAGGCAGAATATCTCAAATTTAAGAGCTGGTATCTGGAGTATCCGCTAAAAGACGAAGAATTGGAAAACGCAGAGACATTTCTCATAAAAGCAGCCAAACTTTTCCGGATCATGAAACCATTTAACGATTATCTGAATCACGCACTTGCAGATTTTCAAATGCCGGAAAGATAACAAACTTTTCTCACCAGAGCATCGGGGCGGGAAAACGCCTGCCCCAGCTTCTTTTTGAAACTAAAAATCTTCCATAATCATATTCGGCTTCCTGTAAAATACCTGCCCCAGCGCTTCTTTATTTTTATGTACAATAACATGCTCCATAAACTCCATTGACCTTACATCCCCGTTTCCGATGATCAAATGGGAAAACTCGTTGATCCCCATATCCACATCCCCGTTTCCACATACCTTTTGCACCGAAACGGCCCTGCCATCCTGAAATGCCACTTCAAAAACACCGTTGTTCTCTTTGATCTGCCCGTCGCTTATTGAAATAGAAACTTTTCCGCTCCCTATATAACGAGCCCCTTTTAAAACAGTTTCAACATTCACAACGCGGACCATACCGGCATACAGCTTCCGGGCAGAGGCGCCGCTAGACCACTCCGGGAAAAACAGCGACATATCAACATCCGTCGGAAGCGTCAGCGTGACATATTCATGGTTGCTTCCCAGGGCAAGCAACACCTGAAACAGCCCCTTTAGCCCTTCCCCGCAGGTAAAACAAAACCGGGTGCAATTCAAGTTTCTTCCATCCGGCTCATGGACCGTCTTCACTGTCATGTACCCCATGGGGATTCCCGTACCGCTTCGATATACATAGGTAAATTCCTGATCCTTTACCGGATTAGACCTGCCCACCCATGCATATTCAAAATCCTCGTTTATGACCATCATATTATAATTTTCCTGCCATGTGCGGTAAATCTGCCTGATCTCTTCCGGCAGCAGTTTCCCCGGTTCTAACAGATGGATGCTTCCGCCGGTCTCAAAACGTTCCATGGAACTCAAACGCACATGATACTGCATTTTTTCACATCCCATTTCATATCCAAACTTGCGGTAATAAGCCGTCGAAAAAGGATATAGATAAGAAAAGGCCACCCCGTCCTGATACATGGATGGCAGCGCCGCCTCAAAACAGCCCCGGATGCCACCTCTTCTGCGGTACTGCGGCAGACTTGCCACACCGCCGATTCCAGCCATCTTATACTCTTTCCCGTCAAACTGTACCATATAAGGCAGGGCAGCAAAATAACTCATCATGGTCTGCCCGTCATCTTCAAATGCCGCCCAGCGCTCACTCCAGAATTTTTCATCCCTTGATCTGGGGTTTTTACTGACTTCCTCAAACACTTCCTCAGCACTTTTATTACTATCATTTGGGAAACCAAAAACAATTGCAAACAGCTCCATTGTCCTTTTCAATTCCTGGGGTCTTATCTTTCTGACGATCATCTCTCTTCCTCACTTTCCACATATCTTATACAACCCACATAAGTCCATACATTATTACACAGATCAACAAACTGATTATGCTCGCTTTATTCGTTTTATATCTTGTATTTGCAGGATTCCATTTTTTTATTTTACTTTTTTCAAACAAAAATCCTATTGTTGCGCTCATGATACCTAAAATCAGCAATCCACATACTTTCATTGCAGGCAGTGTATTATTCTCAATTCCTTTTGCTTCAAATACGATGCCTGTTATTCCTATTCCCACACAGAATATCAAGGTGTATATTGCAGTTACCAAAATACTGCGTTTGGCACGTTTCCTGTCATCTTCCCTACGATAAATTTTATCTGCCATTTTGTAGTTGCTCATTTCTATGCTTGTAAAAAAATTCAAGATATATACAACAATCAGGATGCCATTGAACCATTGCATTTTCAAGTTTAATCCGTTTATCACACAAAGCAGAAAAATAGATACCGCAGACAAGATTCCAATATGCAGATCAATCTGTATCAGCAGTTTCTTCACTTCGCAAATATTATACTCTATCCTGTCATCAAACCCTGCAATCCCATGAAAAGAATCATTTTTTATTGCATTGGAAAAATAAATATGCAGGAACAGTTGTATTGGGATACACAGAATAAACATACAGATAAATGTTCCAATACTAAAAATATCCGTTAATGCACTGTGAATCATATACGTCAATATGCATAAAACAGATATTCCTATAAAAACCCATGGCATTTTTCCTACTGATATTTCACCTTGCGTTGATGTTTTTTCCTTGTTCCCATTCCCCAGCAATGTTTCAACATCAACTTCAAATAATTGCGCTAACTTGATCAGATTGCCGGAGCTTGGTCTGGAAGTATTGGCTTCCCATTTGGTTACAGCCTGACGGCTGACCTCCAAATATTCAGAAACTTTTTCCTGTGACAGTCCTTTCTTTTTACGATAGTACATAAGATTTTCCGCCAATTGATCTTTATTCATATTGCTAACCTCCGTCTGATTTTGATAGCAATAATATATCAATTTATCCGGTTGCACTCTACCAACTATATGGCAACTATTAGTTGCAACCGCTGTTTTTCTTTAATATTCCTTCCGCTTAAAGATCTGGACCGTCAGCGGGCAGGATAACACAAATGCCAATAGCGAGCACCCCACCAATACGGCGGCTCCCATTACGATCGACCGGATCCCCGGCTGTGCCAGCTCATTCCATACACTGATAATCGTGAAATCAATGCCAAAAGCGCAAAGCAGAGAAATCACCAAAAACACTTCGCTTCTTTCCTCTCCGCCTAAATAAAACAGCGGAAAAAACAATGCCCCCGTAAACAAGCTCATGCTGATTCCCAGCGCAAACATGGAAAGCATATCGATAGAGTTATCAAAAGGACATCCGTGCAAAAGCCATGATAAACCTGTTACCGCCACGGCAAAGACCATGCCGGCCAGCATCCAGGCTGCCAGGTTTAAAAACAGGCTTATTATGATATCCGCCCGTCTGACCGGAAGGGTCAATTTGTATTTTCCCCATTTGGAGACAAACTCGTTTTTCGTGACAGCCGCCGCATTCACCGAAAATCCGATTATCCCCGTAAGCACAAAACCGATCACCAAAGACTGGCTGACCACCGCCACCGTAAAAGCCCCAAATAAAAACAAGAAAACAACAAACACTTTGGCATTTGCCCATGCGGCATAAAAATTATTTTTAAGAAGCCCTTTCATACCGTTCCCCTTTCACCAACAGCAGCATGACCTCATCAACGGATACATGGTCCGCCACAATCTCCCCGTATTTACGCTGCGCTTCTTTTCCGTCCGAAACCAGCACGTCAATCTGGAAATCCCGTTTCCTGTAGGCAAGGATATCCTCCGGGTCCAAGGCTTTAAACTGGCTTTCCTTGCAGCGAAGGACCGCATAACGGTATACCAGGTCATTTCTGGTCACCGTCATCACCAGCTTCCCCTCGTGGATAAAGGTAATATAGTCCGCAACCTTTTCCAGATCACTTGTAATATGAGACGAAAGTAAAATAGAGTGGTCTTCCTTCTGCACAAAATCCAAGAAGACATCCAGCATTTCATCACGCATGACCGGGTCAAGTCCGCTGGTCGCCTCATCCAGGATCAGCAGCTTCGGATGATGGGCCAAAGCTGCCGCAAGGGCCAGCTTCATCGTCATCCCTCTGGAATAATGCCTGATCTTCTGTCCTGCCGGCAGCTGAAACTCCGTCAGGTACTTTTGAAATAACCCGTGATCCCATCCTTGGTAGAGCCCTGCCATCACCTGGGAAAGCTGTTTTGCGTTCCAATGAGAAGGAAAATTATCCCCGTCATAGACAACGCCGATCTTCTCTCTCATGTCCGTATCCCGATCCAGCATTTCCCTGCCGAACAGTTTCACCGTTCCGCCGTCTTTCTTTATGGTATTTAAAATGCATCCGATCGTGGTCGTCTTCCCTGCGCCGTTTTCCCCGACAAATCCCATGACCGCCCCATAAGGCAGGGAAAAGGTCACATCTTTCAGCCAAAATCCCGACTTGGGAAAAGCTTTAGAAACCTGTTGCAGCTCCAAAATATTTTCCATACCAAGACCATTCCTTTCTCGTATCTGTTCATAAATTGGCTTGTTTGCATTGTTGCTGATAATGATTTCCACGTTTCAACATCCTGCTTTCTCAAGCGTGCCTATAACTGTACTTATTGAACAATCACATTATAGTCAATATATTTCATGTTGTCAATAAGTTTTTCTTTTATCCCACACAAAAACAGCATAGCCCGAAAGCTATGCCGTCTCTTTCAATCTTATGCTTTTTACTATATGCAGCAATCACTACATAGCCTCATGGAAAGTCCTGGAAATAACATCCGCCTGCTGTTCCGGTGTCAATTTAATAAAGTTTACCGCATAACCGGATACGCGGATGGTAAGCTGAGGATATTTCTCCGGGTTCTTCTGTGCGTCAAGGAGCATATCCCTGTTTAAAACGTTAACATTTAAGTGATGGCCTCCCTTAGAAGCATATCCGTCCAAAAGATTTACTAAGTTATCAACCTGTGCTGTGTTTGTCATGATGAGTTCTCCTTTCTTTTCCCTGTATCTTTCAAGCAATGAATGTTTGTTTTGATTTAAACACATTGTAACTGCTTAGGGGAAAAAAATCCGTAACTATAGTTACAAAATAAATTTTATTTTTAATCAAATGCGGATTTTTGATATGCATATCCAAAAAATGCGGTAACAATAAAGATATTTATCAAAATAATACCTATATTTCCCATATCTATCAGTTTGTCAGCTGCTGGATTTACCAATAGGCTGACTTGCTGCGTATATACAAATTTTGCCATTTTTTCCAAAGTCTTATTAAAAGAAGACAGCATAGGCAGGAAAGAAAGCACCAGCATCACCGGCACACTGACGGCAGTTGCCGCCATCTGGTTCCTGCATGCCACACCGATGGCTGCCCCAAATACCAGTGAAATAAAAATTCCGATTCCCATTACCGCAAGAAAAAATAGAGCTTCCGTTCCTTTATATCCGCCCGTTGCCATAAACACAAGGCTTCCCAGCATACAGGCCGCCCAAACATAGCTGCCCACTCCTGTCAGATACTCCGCCGCCTTCACATCCGCCGTCAAAAGCACCCGCAGCGTTCCCTTTTCCTTTTCTTCCGCAAGGATTGACACCATGGCTACAAGGGGCGCCATGCCTACATACATAGAAGAGAACATGCCCGTAAAATAATGTTCCGGCATTCCTTCTATATGGATCATATTTTCCATGATCACCGTAAGAAGCGGGAACATCAAAAACTGCACCAGTACTTCTTTATTTTTCAAAGTCTCTTTGATCTGTTTTCCAAACACTGCCTTTATATTGATAAACCTCATCGTAATTCTCCATGTTTTCAAAAGCCTGCAATTTGGGGCGCAGGCACAAATTTGTCTGTGAAAAATTAATTTTCACAGTAACCTCCTGCCGGTCAGCTCCATAAACACGGTTTCCAAATCAGGCTCCGTGGAATGGATGGTCTCCACCAGCCCCCGCCTGAAATATTCCGCAATCCTGTCCGCTTCCCCGGCGCCGCTCCCTAATTCTTCGCATTCCCCATTGTAAAAACGTATCCTAATCTTATGCTGATGATTGTACCTGCGGCAGATCTCCTCAGGTTCCCCGTATTCCACAATATTTCCTTCATTTAAAAGTGCCACATGGTCACAAAGCTTTGCCGCCTCTTCCATGTTATGGGTGGTAAGGAATACCGTTGTCCCCCGCTCCTTTTCCTTCCTGATCAGGCGGTGGATCTCCGCTGCCGTTCTCGGATCAAGTCCCGTGACCGGTTCATCCAGAAAAAGCAGTTCCGGCGCCGCCATGATCGCCCTTGCAAAACAAAGCCGTATCTTCATGCCCTTTGACAGATCCGCTGCCGGCCGCTTTTTGGCATCCTTCAAACCCACACCTTCCAGTACCTCATCCACCCGCTTTTTGCCAACGCCATAAATATCCGCAAACAGGACAAGATTATCCACACAGGAGAGACGGTCATAGAGCCCGAAATCATCCATCATCATCCCGATACGTTTCCCGCTCTCACGGCCTGCCCTGGCGTAAGGCGCTCTTTTGGCGGATACTCCCGGCTCTTTTCCATTCAAAAACACCCGGCCGCCGGATGGCTTAAGCCGCCCTGTCATAATCTTGATCAACGTGGTCTTCCCCGCACCGGATGGTCCAAGCAGCCCGAAAATCTCCCCGGAATAAACTTTCAGGTTGATTCCCCTTAACACTTCATTTTCTTCCAATCCTCCGCTCACCTTACCCGCAAATCTGTGACGGATGTCCATAAGTTCAATTGCTGTTCCCATCTTGATACCCATACCCTTCCTTTCGGATCCGCTCTAAAGCTGCCTCCATTTTCCGGTTTTCCATTTTCTCCTTCAGCACCGTAACCCCTACGCTGACCCCGAAACACACCAAAAAGCTGGCAAAAAACATCACCCACGGCTCCCACATATCCATAGGAAACCAGCCAAAAGCTGCCACAAAAATAACCACCATGATTACTTCCGCCAGCAGCATAAACACCGTCCTGCACCATAACGGAACTTTCCTGATAAGCCCATCCGAGAAAAGAAGCATATTGATCGTTGCGGTCAATACAGAGGTCAGGAAAAACTGCAGGATCGTGACCACCGGAATCCCCTTTCCCCCCAACGCAAAAATCGTGGACACTTCCCTGGCTTCTTCCCCGCACAGCATCGTTAATACCGATATAATCAGCACCGTGACCCCGAATATCATAAAGACATTTGCCAGGTAGCTAAAAACCGTTTTCTTTTCCTCCATTTATTTTACCCCCAATTTCTTCTTTAATTCTTCCGCATACTGCCTGGAAACCATGATCTGTTCCCCGTTTTCCAAAGTTGCTCTGATTTTCCGGTTCAGATCCATTTTTAGCGACCGGATGCATCTAAGCTGCACCACACAGGATTTATTTGCCCGGAAAAAACCGCATTCCTCCAACTGCTGTTCCAGCTCATATAACTTAAACCCTGATTCATATACCTCTTTTCCCGTATAAACAAAGGTCTTCCTGTCTATGGACTCCGCATAGATCACCTCGGAAACGTCCAGAAGATAGGTTTCCCCTTCCCGGTATGCCGTAAGCTGCCGGTTCAGCATCCGCAGCGTGGCAAGGACCTTTTCAATCTCAGGCGTAAGACGGGCGCAGGAGATCTTGATTTCCGTATCCCGGTATCCTTCCTTCACATTGATCTCAATCTTCAAACCCAAATCCCCTTTCCAAATGTGTTATTAAGATAGCATAATCCTTTCCTGCCGGCAATGCCCCCTTACCTATGTTGCCCGATTCGGTTCATGAAATGCCAGAAAAAAACAGGTAAACCAGCACATGCCAATCTACCTGCCCGAAACTTCCGCTATTGGTACCTCCCCATCAATCATATAAAAGCTCCACTGCCTCTTTATCTAACACCGTGATCGTCTTCTTAGATACTAAAACCAGCCCGTCCGCCTGCATCCGCATCAACTCCCTTGACAAAGAGGGCCTTGCCACCCCCAGAAAATCCGCAAGCTGTTCCCGGTTCATCTTAAGCTCCACCACTCCTTTTTCATCCATGGAGTCGATCAGCCAGATTGCGATCCGTTCGCGCAGAGACGAAGTGCTGACGATATGGAGCTTCCTTGTGATCTTAAAATTATTTTCTGACAAGATCTCCAGCATGTTCTGCGTCAGCTGCTTATGGTGGTCACAGGCGTTAGAGCAAAAGTGATAAAAGAAATCCCAGGGCACCTCCAGCACCGTCACATCCTTGGACGCCACCGCATCATACCAGTAATGCCGCCTGTCACCAAACAGAAAGATTTCCCCAAATACATTGCCCTCCTCCACCAGATAAAGCACATCCCGCTTGCCGGAAGTAAAATCCTTGCAGATCTGCACCTGCCCCTCAAGCAGCAAAAACAATTTGGTCGGCAGCCCTTCCTGTTCAAAAATGTAACTGCCCTGGGGATACTTTTTCATCCTTGATTTGGAACATTTTAATATCCGTTCCAGTTCCTGTTCCGTGATGGAATGGAACAGCATTGACGACTCTAATTGCTTCATCGTGATACCCATACCTTTCTAAACAAGCCTGTCATACCCTATCTGTACATTGCTGCCGCCGGCTTTGCTTCCGAAAGCCTTGCATAAAATTGAGGATAAAAGTCTTTTTCCACGTCATATTGGTTTACATAAAATTGGTTCAACACATACATATTCAAATTTTTGACGATCTCCTGATTTTCTGTTCCCTCCACGATCATCACCAATTCCTTTACAAACATATGCCAGTCGCGGATATATTGTTCATAGGATTCCAGCGCCGGAATCCCCAGCCATTTGCGGAGCTTCACCTTTGTTTTGTTTGGGTAAGGGCATTCGTGGACCTGCAGAAAATACCGAAATCCCTGTTCCTGATAGATCCGCCCCATAGGGAACATACGGCAGAACCCCGGCCTGTATCCATGGATGGCGCATCTCCCTTCCCTGTTTAAAAAGACACAGCCCTCTTCCGGGCGCATCCTTAAGTGCGGCTGGATCAGCCCGTCTACCACCCGAAGATCAAGATATGACGCCATCAGCTCCTCAAACCCGGCCTTCAAACCCTGTTCCAACCAAAACACATCATAGGGATCAAGCAAAATAGTATCCCCCACCATCCGGCAGCATTCCGAACAGCCCGCACAGTCATTGCACCCGATCTTTACCATATCGTTAGACGTATATAACCTGCCGTCTGAAATTTCACTTAAGTCTATTTCACGTTTCATCCCGGAATTTCTCTCCCATCGATATTTTACTTATTTTATCACATTCAGCCTTGACAATCCATCCCCCCGGTGGTATTCTTAAATTCCTTTTGCAGAAAGGAATTCCTTTTGCGGAAAGGACAACAACTTCATACTTACCTGCGGTAGCCTTCCGGCAAAATCCGGCGGCAGCAGACCGTCTTGGCAAGTTATAAGCTAACGGCAAAACATTCGCCGTTAACTATATTATAATACTACCAGGAGGAAAAGACATGATCCAAGTCGAACACATCCGCAAGACCTACAAGGTCTCTAGGCGGAACGCCGGGTTCACCTCGGCATTAAAATCTCTGTTCCATAAGGAATATGAACTGATCCACGCTCTTGACGACGTTTCCTTCACCATTTCCGAAGGAGAAATGGTGGGCTATATCGGTCCAAACGGCGCAGGAAAAAGTTCTACCATCAAAATTCTAAGCGGCATCCTTACCCCCGAGGAGGGAACCTGCCGGATCAACGGGCTGATCCCGTGGAAAAACCGTATCCAGCACGTGAAAAATATTGGCGTTGTCTTTGGACAGCGCACCCAGTTATGGTGGGATGTTCCGGTCCTTGATTCCTTTGAACTGTTAAAGGAAATTTACCGGATAGACCCCTTTATTTACCGCCGTAATTTAGAACAGCTTTCCCACATGCTGAATCTTTCGGAACTGTTAAAAACCCCCGTGCGGCAGCTTTCTTTAGGGCAGCGGATGCGCTGTGAGATCGCCGCTTCCCTTTTGCATGACCCCAAAATATTATTTTTAGATGAACCTACCATCGGACTTGACGCCGTGTCAAAACTGGCTGTCAGGGATTTTATCCTGCAATTGAACAGGGAAAAAAACACCACTGTCATTTTGACCACACATGACATGCAGGACATTAAGGCATTGACCAATAGAGTCATACTTATCGGCAAGGGCAAAGTACTGCTTGACGGAACAATCGACGATATCCGTAAGGATTTTGACAGCACGGAAGAGGCTTTGGCTGACTTTTACCGAAGCCACCAGATCTAGGAGGGGCCTGATGCGTAAATATCTTGCTTTTTTCAGACTTCGTTTTTCCATGGACCTGCAATACCGCGCAGCCGCCTTTGCCGGGGTCATCACCCAGTTTGCCTGGGGAACCATGGAAATTTTAATGTTCCGCGCTTTTTATCAGGCGGATGCTTCCGCTTTTCCCATGAGTTTTCAGGCTACGGCCTCATACGTTTGGATGCAGCAGGCGTTCCTTGCCCTTTTCATGGCATGGATGATGGAAAACGATATTTTTGACGCCATCCTGAACGGCAACATCGCCTACGAGCTGTGCCGTCCTATCAATATCTACCGCATGTGGTTTGCAAGAAGCCTTGCCAACCGCTTTGCCAAGGCGCTGCTTCGCTGCCTGCCGATCTTGCTGACTGCAATGCTGCTGCCTGCTCCCTACGGGCTGATGATGCCGGTAAACCCGGAAGCTTTTCTTTTGTTTTTCCTGACATTGCTTCTTGGCACCGGAGTTACGGTTTCCTTTTGTATGCTGATCTATATGACAACATTTTTTACCATCTCCCCCATGGGAATCCGTATGATCGCCATTTCCGGAGTGGAGTTTTTATCCGGAGCCGTGATCCCTCTGCCCTTTTTCCCTGACAAGATCCGGCATGTTCTGGAGCTGCTGCCCTTTGCTTCCATGCAGAACGTCCCTCTTAGGATCTACAGCGGAGACCTTACAGGCGCTTGTATGTGGCAGGCCGTTTTCTTACAGGTCTTCTGGCTTGCGGCGCTTACACTGGCCGGGGAATTTCTGAATATGCTGGCAATGAAACGCATTACGGTACAAGGAGGGTGACCATGAGATTATACAGAAAATATTTTATGATCCATTTAAAGAGCATAATGGAATACAAGGCGTCATTTCTCTTCACCTGCCTTGGGCAGTTCCTTGTCTCTTTCAATGTCTTTTTAGGGGTATATTTTATGTTTCAGCGGTTTTCAAATGTGGAAGGCTTTACCTACAACGAAGTTCTGCTTTGCTTTGGCATCACGTTAATGGAATTTTCCCTTGCGGAAGCCTTCGCAAGAGGATTTGACATGTTTGGGACCATGATCCGCAAGGGAGAATTTGACCGCATCATGGTGCGGCCAAGAAATGAGATCTTCCAGGTTTTGGGAAGCCATATAGAATTTACCCGCATTGGACGCATCCTGCAGGCAATCATAATGTTTGTCTGGGGGTTTTCCGTCAGTGACGTACACTGGACGCCCTCTAAGATTCTGACGGTGATCCTGATGCTGGCCGGAGGCACCCTAGTCTTTAGCGGATTGTTCCTGATCTATGCCTCTATCTGCTTTTTCACCGTGGAGGGGCTGGAATTTATGAACATATTCACCGACGGTGCAAGGGAATACGGGAAGTACCCGGTCTGCATTTATGGAAGGCAGGTCTTGTTCCTATGTACTTTCGTCGTTCCCTATGCGCTGATCCAGTACTATCCCCTATTGTACATCCTTGGCAGGGGAAAGACACACTATGCCCTGCTGCCTGTTGCGGCATGTTTCTTTATCCTCCCCTGCCTGCTGTTCTGGAAAATAGGGGTTACGCACTATACATCCTGTGGATCGTAAAGAAGCCCGCGCACGGAGCCCGGCATGACACAGAAAGGAGAAATTCATGGAAAAATTTGCAGAAAGATGTTCCTGGGCAACTACAGATTTATACAAAGAATATCACGACAATGAATGGGGGAGACCCGTCCATGATGATAACAAGTTATTCGAAATGCTAATACTTGAAGGTATGCAGGCAGGACTATCGTGGCTGACAATACTGAATAAACGCAAGGCGTTCCGAACCGCTTTTGATAACTTTGACTGTAAAAAAGTAGCACGATATGATGAAGCTAAAATAGAAGAACTGATGAAAAACGAGGGAATTGTCCGCAATAGGCTGAAAATCAAATCAGCAATAACAAATGCCCGGCAGTTTATAAAAATTCAGGAAAAATACGGAAGCTTTGATTTATTTATTTGGTCTTATGTTGATAACACGCCAATTCTCAATCACTTCCAAAGTGAAAGTGATATCCCTGCCAAGACCGCACTCTCAGACCAAATTAGCAAAGATTTGAAAAAACTCGGTTTCAAATTTGTAGGCAGTACCATTATATATGCCTATATGCAGGCAATCGGGATGGTCAATGACCATGTAATGGGCTGTCACTTGTATGTCCATCCATAAAGCGGAACGACAGGAAGCCGTCAATGCCGGGCTCTTTTCACCCGGCGCAGGGCTTCCCGCCTTCCGGCAGCTTTGCCAGCCGAAACCACAGTAAATGAAACCGCAATAGCCTCTCCAGAAATTCTATATTCAAGAATCTTTGCACCAGTCAAATCACATTCTTCACAATTATTATGAGTTCTAGTAAGAATTTCACGAACCTATCTCCCACATCTCATGCATCCATTCCTTCATCAACGGATAGATTTCCCTGTATTTTTGGAACAGTCTCTGATATTTCCCCACATTTTCAGCCTTAGGTTCCAATACCTTCTTGTAAGAGACCATCCCACTGACAGCGTCTGGCAGGCTGTCATAATATCCCGCCGCATAAGCCGCACAGATTGCCGCCCCCATACAGACCGACTGACAATCAGCCGGAACGTTAATCTTTACATTGCCGACATCCGCCATGATCTGCATAAATACATCAGAATTGGTTGTTCCGCCTGATATATTGACCTCTCCGATTTCCACGCCTGCCTGCCGATATTGCCGCAGCAGATTCCCCGTTCCATAGGCAATCCCCTCTAAAAGGCATCGGTAAATATCAGCCTTCGTGTGCTTAAGGGATAATCCGTAAATCATTCCCCGCACTCTGGTATCCAGATAGGGATGCCTGTTCCCCTGAAAAAAATCCAGGGCGATCAATCCCCTGCTGCCTGCCGGGACCTGCCCTGCCTCCTTTTCCATCCTCTCAAAAAAGGCAGCGGCATCGTCCTCCTGTGCAATTTCCTTCCGAAACCATTCAATGATGGAATTTGCGCTTATCTGGCCCCGAAAAGAAGTATAATATCCCGCCAGCAAATGATTCGGGCCTGCCGTAATGGTGTTCTCCGTAAACATCTGTTCCTTCGTCAATAGCATTGTCAAATTGGACGAACCCGTCATCAGAGCCAGCCTGTCTGGCCCACATACCCCCATCCCTAAAATACCGATAGAAGAATCCACACCGCCCTGGGCCACAAATACCTTTTCTGAAAGCCCCAGTTCCTCAGCACTTTCCCTGGTCAAATACCCGATTTTATCCCCTACCGCATAACAATTTTGGCGGGGAAATTTTTCTAATGCTTCCCGCAAGCCAATCTTTTCATAAAACCATTCCGGAAATCCTTTTTCATCATCGTTATAGCCCCAATTGCACGCCGTGTTCACATTGATGGACCAAATCCCCGTAAGATAATGAGTCAGCCAATCCTGGCATTCGCAAAACACCTGCGCTTTTTGATAATTTTCCGCTTCATGCTTTTTCAGCCACAAAAGCTTACAAGGCATCCATTCCGCGGAAAGCCGCTCCCCTGTCATATTCTGGATTTCCCAAGCCTCCTCTGCCGCCCTGATATCCATCCACATGATACAATCCCGTACAGGCTCTCCTTTTTCGTCACATAGCACAACACTGCAGCAGGTAGACCCTGCCGCCAGCCCTAAAATCCTTTCTCTGGAGATTCCTAGATTCTCCATCCCTTTTCTGACAGCACTTTTCAGCGCGCGAATCCATTCCTTCGGATCTTGCTCCACAAATCCCTGCCCCGGATAAATTAAACCATATTCCTCCACAAAAAAACCATAGTTTTTCCCACTTTTATCATAAAATCCTGCCCGAAGGCTGGTTGTTCCCAAATCAATGCCCAATAAAATATCCTGCATGAAAAACCTCCACAAACTGCCATCTACACATCATACCTGTTCAACGAAAAATTTTCATCCAGGCCGCAAATGAACTCATACACCAATAACCCTGTCTTCTCCAGATCCTTTAAATCCAGCACTTCCATAGGACTATGGCTGTAACGGTCCGGTGTTCCTAAATCCATGCAGGGAATCCCCTTTTCCTCAAGCTGCAGATATGCCGTATCGGAGAGCGCCCCCCTTGCCGCCTGGCGTTGAAGGGTGATTCCACACTTTTTTGCGCTCTTTTTTAAAAGTGTAAACATTCCTTTATGGATGATATTGCCGTTTAAAGTTCCCTTGCCATGAAAGTTAAACATATTGACCGACACGCCTTCTCCCAGCGCCACGTTATTGGTTCCCTTTAAATCCGGCGTATCCCCCGCACCTGCCCCTAAAAGACAGATTCCCATATCCGCTTTCACGCTTCTGTGCGCCAGCATTGCACCCCTGGCATGATATTCTTCCATCACCGTTCCTACCAGGTATACAGTTGCTTTATGCTCTTTTTGCGCCAAAAATTCTGCAATCTGATTTAAGCTTGTAAGCCCTGACGCATCATCCGTATATGCGCCGCAGATCCTGTCATTCAGCAATTCCTTAAAGGCGTTATCATATAGAACCGGACATCCCACATGGATTCCCAGATTGAAAACCTCCGTTTCGTTTTTCGCTCCAATATCAATATATAAGCCGCCAATCCCTTCTGCTTTTTGCTTGTCCTCCGGGCTTAAAGCATGATAGGATTTCATCCCGAATACCCCGGGATAATAATTCCCTGATTCACTGCCTACCCGAACCCCTTTGCCCTGCAATACTTTTTCCGGAACACCGCCAACCCTGTCCACTTTCAAAAAACCATCGGCCGTAATGCAGGTAATAACAAAACCAATAGTATCCATATGGGCAAACACCATGACAGAAGGAACTTGTTTCCCGCTTCCCGGAAACTTTGCAATCACATTCCCTGCCTTGTCCACATATGCTTTATCCGTATATTTTTTCATATCTGCCAAAAAACGTTTTGCCATTTCACTTTCGTAACCTGACAAGCGGGGGATTTCCATATATTCTTTCAGTTTTTCTTTTAATTCATTTCTGTCCATACAAATCTCCTACACTCTTTTTACCTCTACATGATTCCGCATCATAACTTCCACGATATCCGGGGAAATATCTTTATCCGTTATGATCAGGTCAATATCCTTAATATCACAAAATTTGCTTACCGCAAGTTTATTAAATTTAGTCCGGTCCGCCACAAGGATAATCTTTTTCCCTGCCTTTACCAGCAGTGATTTGACCCCCGATTCGATATAATTAGCATTGGAAATCCCAAAATTCCTGTCCACAGCATCTGCACTCAAAAAAACCTTATCCACCATCATATTCCGTATAAACTGCTCGGTAATCGACCCTACAAGGACATTATAATTCGTGCGTACGGCCCCTCCGGTCACGATCACCTGTGCGGAGGGATGATTATTTAAGGCAATTGCAATGGACATATCGTAAGTAATGACCGTTAAATTCTTTCTTTCCTGCAAATGCTGGGCAATCTGATAGGTAGTCGTTCCTGAATCCAGAAAAACAGCGTCTCCATCCTCAATCTCCAACGCTGCCTGTATGGCAATCCTTTCCTTTTCGTCCATCATCATGGCTACTTTATCATGATACTGATATTCGAACGTAGTGCTGATACCATTTAACACCGCTCCTCCGTGAGTCCGCCGGATCACCCCCTGCTTTTGCAGCTCTTTCAGGTCACGCCTTATCGTGGCCTGGGATACGTTCAGATATTCCGACATATCCAAAACGGTAAGCCTGCCATACTTTTTCAGGTATTCCATAATTGCAATCAGCCTGCCGTGAATAATTTCCTGCGTATAATCGAATCCATCCATCTTTTTATTCCTTTTTCCCCGTTCTCTTCTGATTCCAGAGCATAACAACCACCAATAAAACCCCCCATGTCAAATCCTTGATAAAAGAATTAACGTGAAGCAGATTGAAACCACTTGAGATTACCTGCAATGTCATGATCGAATACAAAAGCCCTAAAGCCTTTCCGCTTCCCCCAGAAGGACTGATCCCCCCAAGCACGGCAACCACCAGTGCCTGTAATCCGTAGGATGAGCCATAATCAGCCTTTGCCGTATTGATCCTGCTTACAATAATGATACCCGCTATGGAAGAGATCATCCCGCTAAGTATATAAGTGATAAATACTACCTTCGTGTTATCCACCCGCGAGTAAAAAGACGCAGTGGAATTTGTTCCATACATATACAGATTAAAACCATACTTCGTCCGATTCAGCAAAAATGCCATAAACGAAATCCCAAGAACAAACAAAACAAGCGGAACCGGTATTCCCAAAATACTGCCATTACCAATCCTTTGGAAAACTTCCGGAAATCCCGTAATTGCGGTTCCTTTTGAAAGTACAATCCCCAGCCCTGTAAACAGGTTCATCGTACCAAGAGTGGCAAGCATAGGCGCAATCTGCAATTTTGTGACTAACAGCGCATTTAACGTACCGCACATAATCCCAATCACAAGAGCCATAGCCACGGCAAGCACCACGACCCCAAAAGACGCGCCGCTTCCCCCCCATGTCTTTAAAATCAACGCAGAAGAAATGCCCGCAAAAATCGCTGTACCGGTTACAGACAGGTCAATCCCACCACTGATCAATACCACGGCTGCCGCAATGGAAAGAAAGCCCAGCTCCGGAAGCTGTACGGACATGGACCTGAAATTTGCGGCAGTTAAAAAAGTGGAAGGCACCAGCACGCTCATAACGGCCAGTGCAGACAAAAAGATCAGGAACAGCCTTGCCAAATGATTGTCCATTACTGTATGTATTTTTTCTCTCATCCCTTTTCCTCCTTACTTTCCACGGCTTGCCCTGTAACGGAAAATCTGTATGGCCGTACCTAAAATGATGACCAGGCCCACCACCGCTTTCTGCCAAAAAGTAGGAATCCTTAACATAACAAGGCTGTTATTTACCATAGTGATAAGGAGCACACCCAAGATCGTTCCAACTGTGTTCCCATATCCCCCGCCTACCCTTGGTCCGCCGATCACCACGGCCGCAATGACATTCAGTTCGTTCCCAACCATGTCATAAGGATTGCTCATACGCTGGAAAGATGCATGCAAAAGACCGGAAAGACCGGCTAAAGTACCCATAAAAGCATAAACAAATACTATGATCTTATTATTCTGGAAACCTACCCGGATACAGGAAAACGGGTTTCCTCCCAGACAATAGATACTTCTCCCCAGCATGGTCTTTGAAAGTAATATTGTCGTTAAGACTGCTGCCACGGCCAGGATTATGATCCCCCCATGTAAGTTAGCTCTGCCGCCTGCGGCATTTTCAACGGATATCACATTCCATCTGGAAAAACTGATCAAGGCAGCCGGTATATTATTGACCTGTTTACTTCCAATAAAAGCAAGGCATAATCCGGATATGATATTACTGGTTCCTAATGTTACAATAAACGGCGGAAGCTTACACTTTGCCACAAAAAAGGAGTTGCACACTCCCAGTATCATCCCTACCGCCATCCCGCATAAAAGCAAAAACCAAAGCGGCGCATCATTTACATATTTACCAAAATACAGGCAGATCAGATGCATGGCAAATACTGCCACAGCCATAAACGACATATCAAACCCGCCAGAGATCAGGACCACCAAAACCCCCATTGCCAGTATTCCCGTTTCTATCATGCTCTTTAAGATATCAAACCAATTTCCCAAAGAGAAAAAAGCCGGATTAATGAACCCAAACACCACACAAAAAAGTACAATGACCATAAACAAAAAAAATTCATTTGTTTTTAATAATTTTTTTATCTGCATAGACAACCCCGCTTACTCTGCCCTAATCAAATCTTCTTCAAGCTCTTCCACTGTCGTATCTTTACTTTCAATTTCCTTTGCAATCTTTCCGCTTCTCATCAAAAGGATGCGGTTACAGACCGTTAAGATCTCTGAAATATCATCTGAGATCACTATAATACCAATCCCCTGACGGGCTAGATCCTTAATTATTTCATGTATCTGGTTTTTGGACCCTATGTCCACCCCTACCGTAGGGCAGTTTAAGATCAATATTTTAGGGTTCGTTGCAAGCCATTTCGCCAGCACGATACGCTGCTGATTTCCCCCGGAAAGGTCAGATGCCAAAACCTCTGGATTTTCCGCCGCAATAGAAAGAGATGACAGCCAGCCCCCGGCCGCCTGCGTCAGTTCTTTTCTGCCACAGCATACTCTGCTGCCATAAGAATCCATAGAAGATACCGTAATATTATCCGTCAACGGCTTTACAAGGAACAGGCCTTCGCTAAGTCTGTCTTCCGGTACATACCCGATACCGTACTTTTTAGTATCCAAAATATTTTTAATATCAGCCTTCCTGCCTTCCACCCATATGGAACCAGTATACTTCCCAATCCCAAATAACGCCTTTGCCAGTTCTGTACGCCCGCATCCAAGCTGGCCCGTGATACCTAAAATCTCCCGGGAATAAAGGCAAAAAGAAATATTTTCAAATGCATTTCCCATGGAAAGATTTTTAACTTCCATCACCGGTACGGTTTGGGCCTCATCCTTTATGTATTCATAAGGGATACTCGGGATTTCCCTGCCTGTCATGTGGTAGGCAAGACTGTTTTTATCGAAATTTTCCGTTTTGTCATCTAATACCTTTTTACCATTCCTTAAAATAGCAATCCTTTCCGAAATCTGAAACACCTCTTCCAGCTTATGGCTGACAAAAATAACCGCTATCCCCTTTTGTTTTAAGGTGCCGACAATCTTGTACAATGCTTCTATTTCCTTATGCGTCAGGGCTGTGGTCGGCTCGTCCATGACCAAAAGCTTTGCGTCCTGGGCAATCCCTCTTGCAATCGCAACAATCTGTTTCCCTGCAACAGACAATTCCTCCACCGGCCTTTCCAATGGGAGGGAAACCGAAATCCGTTCAAGAGCACTAATGGCAATCCGATCCATTTTCTTTTTACTGATTATCTTATCCTTATCATTTGCCATTGCGGATAAGGCAATATTTTCCGACACACTCAAATTGGGAAATACGGAAAAATCCTGATAAATGATCTGTATCCCTTCCCGGATAGATTCTGCCGGCGTGATTTTCCTGTAATGTTTTCCATTTAGGATCATCTCACCCTCATCCGGCGTATAAACCCCGGAAATAATCTTGATCAGCGTAGATTTACCGGATCCGTTTTCTCCCATCAGACAATAAATCTCCCCGCTTTCAATTTTAAGATCCACATTTTGAAGTGCTCTCACTCCCCCAAAAGACTTGCTGATGCCTTTCACCTCTAAAAATGAACTTCCCATAAAATACCGCTCCTGTCATGGACAGGATATGCTTCGCATATCCTGCCCTAAAATGAGTCATGGCTTATTGTGTAATATAAGGATCTGCGTCCTTATTGTCTTTTGTGATATCAATCCATGCCGTACCATATATTACATGCCCGTCAACCGTTACGCTTTCATATCCTTCTGCCCCCAGATTATCACCGGTCTTCACTTCGCCGCCCTGCGCCAGGATTCTGGTGGCTTCACACATCGCATAGCTTGTCTGTTCCGTATCCCAAAGGCTGATCATGTCAATCGCTCCGGTATCAAGGTAATTTCCTGCCACGTCAACGATACTTGTTCCAACAATAGATATGGTATCTTCCATGCCGGCTTCTTCCACTGCCAGCGCCGCACCTGCCGGGTCAATAACGGAACATCCGATGATCCCTTTTAAATCCGGATAAGTTTTGATCAACTCTTTTGTCTTATTATAGGCTGTATCATGGTCTTCCCCGGACTCCACATAGTCTGCGACAAGATGCATGTCCGGATAATTAGCTTCCTGATACGCAACTGCCGCATCCGCCCATTCTACATGAGTCTGTGCCTGCACGGAGCCAAGAATCACTGCATCTTTCGCTTTTTTAAACGCAACCTCCAGCGTTTCCGTAGAATTAGGAACCACGTGTATCGCACTTACGCCTTCCGTGATTGCATCCTCAACGGACTGGAGCTGTAAGGCCGCATCTGCAGTGGAGGGGCCGCTTTGATAATAAGTTCCTCCATGTTCCCCAACCCATTTTTCGAGCCCCGGCAGCATCTGGTCAAACCATGCCGTTCCAAGGAGCTTAGGAATATTGACAATGGTCATATTGTCTGCTTTTGAACCTTTCGTGCTGCCACAACCCGTAAAAAGTACTGTAAACATTGCTGCTGCCATAATTACTGTTAATAACTTCCTCTTCATCTTTCTTCCTCCTGACCTTTAATATTGAAAACCCAGCACCTCCACCACGATTTTCTCCAGTTTATCTGTTGCATATTGAAGCATTTCTTTTCCCTTTTGGGCCGATGCGCTGACCGGACACCCAATCACTCCGCTCTTGGTCACGTCTTTTGTCTCCCACCCCATAGTGATCGGTCCGAACAAAGATACAAATTCCTTTCCCTCAAACATCCCATCCGGCGTTTCATCGGCTATGGCACTCTCATCCACCGTTTCCGGCGCAATCTCCATCATCAGGGATGTTTCCAGCTCACAGGCATGGAAAACGCCATAGGGGCTGTGAGAATCTTTCTTTTCCGAAAGCAGCTCCTGCCAAAAAGACGTAAACCACCAATCAAATACATAAACTTCCACTTTATGCTTGATCCTTATATCCCTGGAGATTAAATTCAAAAGATCCGTGTTTCCTCCATGGGCATTGACAAGCATGATTTTTTGAAACCCGTGGGCAGTTATACTGTCTGTCAATTCCTCCACCATATGATACAAAGTCATTGCCTTAAAAGTAAGCGTTCCCGGAAAGCTCATATGTTCATTGCTTTTACCCACCCAGATCTGCGGGGCGATGACCACATTTCCCTGAGGCATATCCTTTTCTTTAGCAAACTTTTTTAAAAGAGCTTCTAAGATCATGCTGTCCGTTCCTACCGGAAGATGTTTCCCATGCTGCTCCGTTGCGGCTATGGGGAGCAGAACAATGCTTTTTTCTTTGTCCATCTTTTCAAAATCAACACTGATTATATTTTTCCAATATTGAACCATTTTAGCCCTCTTTTCTACCTGATACCGTGAACTTTTTCCATAAATCTTGCAACCCTGTCATACTCTACAAAGTTTTCAAATTTGCCGTCTTTTTTGAAATAAGTTCCCACAACCGCCCCATCTGCCACGGAAAGCTGTGTCTCTACCGTCTCTAACTTACATCCCGTGTTGCAAAATACATAGGTGTCAGGCAGCATATCCTTGATTCTCTTTAAAAGGGAAGTATCCGTGTTCGCCCCAGCCGTGGCCCCTGACACCAAAAGCGCATCCGGCTTATTATTAAAGACATTGGTCTTGGCTATATCTTCCAGTTTTCTGTCTCCAAGATAAACTGCCGCTTCCGGATAGATGTTGTATAGCAGCTTCACTTTATCCTTAAGGCCAAGCCTTTTTTTATGCCTGCTGATTTCACCGGCATCATTATCCCACAATCCTAAATCCCCTGCATATACGCCGCTCATGACCTCCCTGATAAAACAGGCTCCTGTAGCTGCCGCCAAATCCAAAGACGCATAAGGATCCCAAAGTACATTCACCCCAAAAGGGATCTTGATCTCCGACTTTAATTCCCCGATCACCCTTGCCATTGCCGCTGTAGTCTCCGGCTTTACCTTCTTAAGATACGGCAGGGAAAATTCGTTAGAAAACATCACCGCATCCACGCCGCCTTCCTGCAGAGCCAAAAAATCTTCCCTCGCCTTGGTGACTATGTACTCCATCCCCCTTCCTTCATCATAGTCCAAATCCCCCGGAAGGGCCCTTAAATGGCACATAGCAATGATCGGCTTTTCTGTTCCAAATAATTCTGTCGCCCAATTCATATTTACCTCTTTCTCCTTTTCCGTGAAAACACTTCCTGATTTTGATAAAAAAAGATGTCACAAAATTCCGCGGTTTTTGTAACATCTTTGTTTTGATTTTATTATAAAATTTTCAAATAATACTTCAATACTTTGCACATTATTTCATTTTTCACATGCAACTTTGTAAAATTTTCATGTTCAGAAAAATTCATGTTTTTATTGATTTGTAACATATGAACAAAAAAATGAAAAAAATTGTCGTTTATGTGATCATTTCCTGTTCATTTCCTGCTCATTTGTTCATTTTACAAGCATGGATGATAGCCTTTGGCTCCACTTCTCTGAAATAAAGGGAGCTTTTCCAGGAAAATAATGTCATCCCGATCCGCTGCCTGTCCTTCCGCTAATATACACACCTTATATTTCACGTCGGCTCCTGCCCTTTTGACAAGCTTTTCAATTGCCTTTAAAGATTCCCCTGTGGAGATCACATCGTCCACAATGCAGACCGATTTTCCTTTAATCTTTTCCGCATCCTTCTCGTCAAGATATAAATGCTGGCTCTCCTTTGTGGTGATTGACTTGACCACCTCACATAAAGGATCCCGCATATAAGTTTTCACGCTTTTTCTTAAGACAATGTACTCCTTCAATCCCATTTCCCGGCTCATTTCATAGGAAAGCGGTATCCCTTTCGCTTCGGCGGTAACAAGATAATCCACCTCTTTCATTCTCCCGGCAAGTTCTTTTCCCGCCCTGCTGATCAGCTCCACATCCCCTAAGATGACAAAACTCGCATAAGCCATTTCACGGTCAATGGGGATAAGAGGTAACTTCCGTCTCACCCCAAGCAGTTCTAATTCATAACAATCCATTTCCTTTATCCCCTTCCCGCAATTTATTTGGCGCTGTCTCATCGCTCCGGCAGCCACACCCGCATCTGCCCAATCCCCCGGTTTCCCCACGTATAGTAGGGAACCGCCGTAATCGTACAGGCCGTCCGCTCCGGCTTTTCGTAAGCATAAAGGGCATCCGTCCGACGGGTCTTATAACCGCTTGCCCTTAACATGACCGTTCCGTTTAAAAGCTCCGGCTCAAATTCCCCTGCCTTCACTTCCCCGTCTTCCGCATAAGCCAGGGAAAGCACATCCCCTTCATTATCCACAGCTTCCACGCAGTATACCAAAGGACCCCTTTGCAGGGCCGCACACCCACTGTCATTGGCAACGATAGAAGAAGCATACACCTTTTTCACCCGTTCGTCCAGTGTAATTTCTATCACGTCGCCGGCTTTGATCCCATCCAGGTACCAGTACCCTTTTTTCTCACAGTTCTCCTGCGCTTTGCCATTTACACAGATCTGGAATTTTTCCGTACTCCAATCCGGCCTGCGCACTGCCACTTTGCCACTGCCTTCCAGAATCCGGTAGGAAACCTGGAATCCATACGGGTATTTCGTCTCACAGTGAAAAACCAGCCCGTTAGCAAAGGAGACTTTCCCTTCCGCAAACAGGTGTATAAACGCTGTATCCTCATTTTCCCCGTAAGCATACTTCCCGATAGAAGTTAAACACCTTGCCACGTTAGGCGGGCAGCAGGCGCAGGCATACCAGCCCGGTCTTTGGGGAAGGTCATGCTTGTGGGTTACCGCTTCCCCGGAAATCCCCGGGATCACTTCCAGCGGGTTCACATAAAAGAACCGCTTGCCGTCAAGCTGCATCCCAGCCAGCACGGTGTTATAAAACGCCCGCTCCATCACATCTCCATAGCGGGAATCCACTTCCGCTTCCAGCATTCTGGACGCAAAAAACATCAGTCCGATGGAAGCGCAGGTTTCCGCATATGCTGTGTCATTTGGGAGGTTGTAATCAACCGTAAAGGCTTCCCCGATTCCGGTAGAGCCAATCCCGCCGGTCACATACATCCTTTTATCCGTAATACTTTCAAACAACCGCCTGCAGGCCGCAAGAAGCTCTTCATCTTCTGTTTCCGATGCAAGGTCCGCCATCCCGGTATAAAGATACACCGCACGGACACTGTGGCCTGTGGCGTCCTTCTGCTCCCGGACCGGTTTTCCTGACTGTTGGTAATCGTCATCTTTGGCATCATTTCCCCATACCGTCCAGTTTCTGTCTGCCGCCTCTTTCCTGAAAAAGTCCTGATCCACGCCCCGGACGTCAATAAAGTGCTTTGCAAGGTCAAGGCATTTCCTGTCTCCGGTGACACGGTACATTTTAAGCAGGGCAAGTTCCACTTCCGGATGCCCGGGATAACCTTCTTTTCCTTCCGTCACAAATTTCCGGTAAATATGTTCCGCATTTTTTTGCATGACCTTCAGCAGCTTATCTTTCCCGGTGGTCTCATAGTAAGCAGCCGCAGCCTCCATCATATGGCCCGCACAGTAAAGCTCATGGCCCTCCAAAAGGTTGGTCCAGCGCTTTTCTTTATCCTTGATGGTATAATAGGTATTCAAATAGCCGTCCGTATCCTGGGCTGCCGCAATCTTATCGATCAGCCCATCCACATCCTCCTCCAGCTTAGGATCAGGAAAAACCGCCAAGGAATAGGCTGCCGCTTCAATCCACTTCGCCGCATCGCTGTCCTGGAATACCATGCCGTAAAACCCGTCTCCCACATCCTCACCATGAACGGCCTTTGCCGCGTTTTCAAAATTGGCAGCTACATGGCTTTTTTCCACGCCTTCCACCTGGTCGTTTAAGACCGCATACTGATAAGGGATCGCCACATCCCGGATCAGCTTTTGATAATCATAAATAAACCCTTTCCTGCTCTCAAAGCTCTTAACGTCTATCTGTCTTTGTACTTTCATGAAAACCTCCATATTGAATTGTGATGTTATATGCATTATAATCTTTTTGTTAGAGGGAAAAAATAGATTTTATTCTGTTTTATATGGAGAATATTCTGATGAACGAGATTATGATAGATACCTGTACTTTACCTGCCGCTCTTTCCGGCGCTTATCAGGTCGCTTCCGCTCCTTTTATCCATGCGGACCGCACCGCCAATTTCCATGTGCTGATCTATGTAACGGAAGGGCACATCAGCGTTACGGAAGAAGATACCGATTATCTGATTCAAAAAGAAGAACTGTTTTTTTTAAAAAGCGGCCTGCACCACTATGGAAAATCCCTGATCCCCCAGGGCACCGCATGGTATTTTATCCATTTCCGCACCCAGGAGCCTCATTTATCCTGCCAGCCGTTCCAGATCCGGCACGAACCCGGCAACCAGGGGCTCATTTCCACGGATGCCTCCTATTTGCTTCCCTTGCCCAAGCACATTTCTGTTCCCGAACACTCACGGACCGCAAAGATGATCATCCAGTATATCAACTACATCAATTCCACCGACCCCTTACGCCGGTGGAATTTAAACCCGAAGTTGTTTGAACTGCTCTCAGAGTGTGCTTTCCACGCCCGCCACGCTCTCCCTGAGACAGAATCTTTATCTGACCAGATCTGCCGCTTTTTAGGAGAACAGGTACAAACTCCCTTTTCCTCCACCCTTTTAGAAACGCAGTTCCATTTAAGCTATAAGCATATGGCGGCCTGCTTTAAAAAATCCACGGGAATGTCCATGCAGGCTTACCACACCCGGCTGAAAATGAACCTGGCATGTAAGCTTCTGCGCTCCACCCTTCTTTCTGTCAAAGAGATCAGCCTGCAGCTTGGCTATCAGGACATGCTGTATTTCAGCAGGGTTTTCCATGCCTCCATCGGGATAAGCCCAAGCAATTACCGGAAACAGGTCTGGATTTAATGTCAGCTGTTTCCGGAAACAGCCTTAATGTTCTTCTCCGTCATCTCCACAAACGGAATTTCCACTTTTTTTGCCCCTCCGGTGATGGAATCCTGCCATTTCTGATATTCCTTCAGATCCATCAGCTTATCTTCCTTCCCGGACGTCACCCGGTACAAAATCCCATCACCGTCCTTATCCAGGTCATCCGGGAAAGGCTTTTCATTATAATCCTTCTCATAATACGCCTTATTCCATGCGTCCACCTCCGCAGCTAACACATATTGATCCGTATTTTTATCATACCGGTAAAAAATATGCGGCCAAAAATCTTTAATTTCGCCAGCCATCCCATGGTTATGGGACAATTCCACCCTGACCACCCCGTTGTCATAGAAAGTCTGCAACGGGTACTCCAAAAGCTCCGCCCTGACAGCTCCGGCCCCGCTGTCAAAGCCGTAAACGACTCCTGACATGCCTGCCGTATAGGCAGTTGTCCACAAGATAATCAACTCCTCTTTTCCATCCCGGTCAATGTCAAATACGGCAAACTTATTCCAGGAAAGATCCGTAATCTCATCATATCCCAGCGCAGTTCCGTCAGGAAGTGTATAGGTTTGATACAGATTTTCCAGCACGAAGCGATATGCCTCCTTCGCCTGAAATCCCTCCGCCATCTCACTTAGCAGCTTCAGGTTCTCCTTTTCATATTCATTAAAAACCTTATCGCTGAAATCTTCCGGCTTGACGGTGGGCGTATACCAGGTGCAGCCCATAAAATAGTTATACAAATCCTGGCCTTCAAACAGATATCCATGCCGGGCATAAATTTCATTTTTCGCCAGATAAATGACCACCAGCGGGTCATCAGATACCATCTCTCTGGTCAGGTACATGCGGTCCGACTCGTAGAGCGGTTCCATCCGGTTCGATACATCCCTCACCCCGCGCACATTCTCCCAATAATCCGTTATTTCCTCATAATAAGCACTTTTCCGGTAATACTCCATACGCTTATTCAGGTCCGCCATCATCTCTTCCTCGGATATCCCTTCACCAAAAGTTCCATTCCCAGCTTTATAAGCGGCAAGCCCTTCATAAACCTGATCCATGCTCTCCGTATACTGGCACAAAAATGCTGACAGTTCCTGATCTATGGTAAATTCCTTTTCCCCGTTCTTTTGGGTATATGCCCTTGCCTTACGGTAAGGCTCCCCCTGGGGATTCAGATACTCCGACAGGATAAGGATGTCCTTTCTGCCATCCTCATTATAGTCCTTAAAAGCCACGGAAAGCACTTCCCTAAACTGCGTAAACCCGATCAGGATGTTGTCATCCGTCTCCCCCGGAAACTCAAAGATTTCCTCCCCATTTTCGGGAGAAAGAAGCTTAAAGCGTACATCCCCGAACATAGTCGTTCCATATTCCGGGTTTTCTGAAATATAGTCGATCGGTTCAAAAGAGGCAAAGACTACCTTCCCAAAACCGTCAAGCTCTGTCTCAAAAGACTGGTCCATGATCTGTCCTTCCAGACCGCCCGCCCCCGCCGGCGCTTTCCCGCCAAGCAGGTTTAGCATAGCCGCCCTGTCAAGGGCATTTTCCCCACAGCTTACCTCCTTCCCCTCTGTAATCCCCAGCTCCCCGGCTATCTTCCGGTAGGACGCTTCGTCAATCTCCTTAGAAGAGCCCTCTTCATCCATCCGGTAATATTTCGTGATGCCTTCCCCCGTCCAATTACCGTCCGCGTCATTCACGGCGTCATAGCGGTAATGGCATTGCGGCACGGCGCCGTCCGCAAGGGTCTGCTCCCTGCTTACCTGATAGTAAGAGCAGCCATATCCCCCTTCATCGCCGCCCCCGTTCCATCTGGCAAACTGCGCCACGATGCCGGTCTTTTCAAAGTATGACATCTCCACCGTAACCATGGAATCCACCATACAAAAGGCATTCCCGTCCTTGACCGTATAAATGGAATACGTTCCGTATGCGGTATCGTAAACCACCAGTTCCGGAACATCGTCCCGATCCAGATAAATCAGGGAAAATGTATCCGCTCCTTCTTCCGTCTCCGAAACGATCCGGCCATAAATCTTTTGATAGCCGTTCCCATCAAAATCCGATTCATCGGAAGTGATGCCCTCCACCACTACCGCCCCGTTTCTCTCATCCTCTTTGGCACCGCAGGCAGGCAGCAACAGCGCCATCACGCCTGCTATCATCATAAATAATTTTCTTTTCATCTCTCCACCCCTCCGAGCTTTCCGTTTCAATGCACGGGAATATCAGGATATGGCCCGGCCACCATCGTAATTTCCCGCAGGCCCACATCATAACCAACCTCAAACCAGTCGCCGTCCTGTGTCTGGATCGTCCACATATCCTCATAACGCTTTTCCACACTTTTTACCCTACAGCCATTTACCGTCGGTATCCGCTCCAAATACCAGATGATGATCTCTTCCTCCGTCATCCCCTCCATCCGGTCCGGAAAATCATGCCACAGTACCGGTGAATACCAGGCACTCCTTCCCGACGTGATATACAGGGAAGAAATGCTTTTCTCATAATTGCTCAGGTTGTATGCCGTGTCCGCCCCAAACTGCCTGTCCAGAAAAATCCGGGAATGCATGATATCCTCCGGGGTCATCCCAAAGGCAACGCCGCCCATGTCCGTCACCTGAAAACAGGCCGCATCCACCTTTGCCCCTGTCCACCGGTACAACTCCGTAAGCGCCTGCTTTGCCATGGCGATCAGCGTAGCGTGTAATTCCCTTCCATCCGCAATGGCAGGCAGCGCATACGGGTTTTCCGCATCTTCCACATAAACCAATTCCAAATTTTCAAACACGGCATCCGGAGCCAAATTCTCCTCGGCATACTTCACCATATGAAGCTGATTGTTCTCGTCATAGCGGTAACAGGTCGTGGAATACCGGCCGCCTCCATCCCTTGTTTCTTCCATGATCCATCTTTTTTCTTCGTCAATCTCCACATTGCATATCTTGGTGCTGTATTCATAGCGGCTCTCCTCCGGATTCCAAAGCATACAATAATAAGCGATATTGGCATTTCCGATCCACCCATGGAAGCACAGGTCGTTCCATCCGTCAAAATTCAAGTCAACCGCCAAAATACCGCCATCCCTGTCCGTCGACTCTACCGCCAGCGCTTCCTGCCCCTCAGGCGTTCCCCAGTAAGCCCGGCTAATCTCCGCAGTCACGATGGTATCCACATAGGCATCCGGCTTTTGGGAATCCACCAGATAGATAGTATCCACCGTATAGAAATATTCCGCCCTATGGCCCTCACACCACAGCTCGTATTCCTTCCCGCCAATCGAAACCGGAACAATCTCTGTGTAAAACGTTGTCTCCTCCGGATCATCCGCCGATGCGGGCAGCGACTCCGGAGCGGTGTCACGTTCCGGAGCCGGTTTTGCCCCCGTACCCTTCCGCACTTCTCCGTCCTTTCCCGCTTCCGCCTGATTTCCTGTTTCCGGCTCTTCCCGCCCTTTGGCTCTGCTTGTTCCCGTAAACGTAACGACAGCCAAAAGTACCGCCAAAACCAATACAAAAATCCGTCTGCCCGGAGTTCCAACCGGCATATTGACAATCATCCAAAGACGCTTTTTCATCTGCCTTGCGTTTCCCGACATGGTGGTCGTTATCCGCCAGCCATTTAAATATGCCCCGTTCCATGCGCTTAATGCCAGCAGGGCCTTTCCGTAATCCACACGCGCTTTATCTCCAAGCAGCTTCAGGGTCCTCTCATCACAGGCCATCTCCCCGTCCTGTCTAGCTGCCCGGGCGGCGATCCACGCCAGGGGATTAAACCAATGCAGGCAAAGGCACAGGAGCCTTACCAGCGCCCACCAATGGTCGCGCTGCCGGTAATGCATGTTTTCATGGCAAAGCGCAAAGCAGAATATCTCTTTTTCACAGACCATATCCTCCGGCACATAGACAGCCGGGGCAGGCAGGCCAAACAAACAGGGCGTCCGGACGATTGGCGACTCATATACCGGCACCAGGGACTTAACCGGAAGCTTTTCCGCCCCGATCTTCTTCCGGCTGCGCCTAAGCTTTCTGCCATAATTCAGGTTCACCGCCAAAAAGACGCATCCGGATACCCCTGCCCCAAACATATGGCAAAACCGGAGCGCCTTACTGATATTTATACCTTTCCCGTCCATGGAAAGGCGTTTCACGCTTCCCGCTTTTATGGCGTTTTCCCCCAAATCCGCATTCTGCACTTCCTTTTTCCCGAAATCCGATTCCGCCGCTTCCATATTCCTTTCAATGATAAGCTCCTCCGGCGCTTTCACACGGTCATCCTGCTCATAGATGATCTGCCCGGCGTTATGGCGGTTTCCGCCCCATAGGCTGTCCTGCCGCGGCAGAAGGTTCAAAATACTGATTGCGGTTCCCGATATTGATATCGGAAGCAGAAGCCGAAAAGCAACGACCAGCCATAAGGCATATCCCAGACAGGGCGGGATTTTCTTCTTAAAAAGCACCCTTACCAGCAATACCGATACCATAAGGCCGCTGGAAGAGATCATCCATTCAATACTCATTTCCTTCCTCCGCCTGATCCAAAATTTTCCTCAGTTCCCTGATTTCCCCCGGAGAAAGCTTTTTCCTCTCCACAAAATTGTTTAGCAGCATACTGACGCTGCCCTGATAAACCCTGTCCAAAAAGCTTTCCGTCTCCTTTTTTACCGCATCTTCCCTGTGGATTAGGGCGGCGTAGGATTTCACTTTTCCACTGTTATCGCAGGAAACCAATCCTTTCTCCGTCATCCGCCGCAGCATGGTCAGGGTCGTGCTCCTGCTCCAGCCTTTCCTTGTTTCCATGTCGCCCACGATCTGGCTGCCCACCTTGGGGGAATCCGCCCAAAGACTTTCCAGAACATGCCACTCCGCTCCGCTCAATTCTCTCATATCCGTTCCCATGCCTCCTTACGGTTTCTATTCTGCAATGTGCACTCTGTCCATATTCTCTATGCGGTGCCGTCTGTTTACATTGTAAACTTTGTCCGCATGCTTATTGTACCACTGTCTGTTTACATTGTAAACATTCTTCTTACACAAAATCATCGCCACCCCCGCTTGGCCCTGTGCTATAAATATTTTAAATAACATGGAATCGAATAGAAAAATTATCGGAGGAAACCGAAATGAATATTTTGGAATTGCGGGAAGTAAGCTATATTTACCGTACACAATATCAGCGGGTGGAAGCCCTGAAAGGAATCAGCCACAGCTTTGAGACCGGAAAGCTCCACGCCATTATGGGCCGTTCAGGCAGTGGTAAGACCACCTTGCTCAGCCTCATGCCGGGTCTGGATCTGCCTACCGTGGGGCAGATGCTTTTTGAAGGAACCCCCACGGCAGAGATGAATCTGGAAAGGTACCGCCGGGAAAAAGCAGCTGCCCTGATCGAGCGCATGGACCTGCCCGCCTCTGTCCTGAACCGCTTCCCCACCATGCTTTCCGGCGGAGAGCAGCCGCGGGCAGCCATTGCCCGGGCTCTGGGCATGAGAACCAGACTGCTGCTGGCGGATGAACCCACGGGCAATCTGGACATGGCCAACGGCGAAATATTCTGGCCATTCTGGAAGGGCTGGCTCATAAAGAGGGCTGCTGCGTGGTGGTGGCCACCCATGATCCTGCCATTGGCCGCTGCCGCACTGGTCCTCACCCTGTTCGTATCCCTTGGCTGGCCCTATTAATATATATCCGGGGAATCCCAGCCCGCTTTTACCCCTTCCGCTTATGTGTTGGAAGACAAGGCCATGGGGATACGCCGGCTGCCCAAGCTTTCGGCAGCGAACAGCCTTTCGGCGGCGGCGGAATTTTATTACACCGACCGGCCCCAGGTCCGGTGGCTGGAAGGCTGGAACGAGAGCTACCTTTCGGACGACGGCTATCCCTCCGTGATTGAATCCATCTACACCTGCCGATATGAGTCAAAATACCAGCCACCCGATTGCACCTATCCTGTTATCGCAGGCAGCCGTTTTTTGGAAAACAACAGTTTAAATCTGGGGGATGTCCTGACGCTCAAGCTGTATATGGACAACAATGAAATTCTGGTGGAATGGCCTGTCAGCTTCCGGGTCGTGGGCAGCTTTATCTCCGCCGGAGCAAAGGATAACGTTTATGCGCCGCTGTCCGTGTGGTGCAGCTCAGAATGGCTGTATGGCCAGGGAGACAAGGAAATGCCGGTGCGTGACCTGGGCCGAATTCAGGACACGGACTCCTTAAAACGCAGCCTCTATTTCCGCATTCGGTTCGAGACCTGCCGTTTTACCCTAAGCTCTGCCTATCAGCTGGAGGATCTGCGCAGCTGGCTGGCGGAACAGCAATACAGTCAGGCAGGCGTCACCAACCGGAACAGGACCACTGTCCTGCTCCGGGATCAGAACTTCGTGGAGACGGCAGGAGGGCTGAACCGCTATATCAGCTTCGGCAGCATCCTCTTTCCCGTGCTGTTTCTGGTGGTGGGGCTGATGGGCTTCATAATCTCCTGGCTCATGTTGAATAGCCGCAGGATGGAGCTGGCGATCATGCGGGGGCTGGGCGCATCCTCCTGGCGGGCATTTGCCTCCTTTTTTCTGGAGCAGGCCGGACCAACCTGATGATGCTGCTCTCCGATCGGGAATAAACCTGCCAGTCAGCGAATATGTCCCCACCAGAAGAAGAGCCGGATTGCAGAAGTATTTCCATTAAGTCGGGGACTTCCATTTTATACAAAAAACCAGAAAAAATCCCCAAAACACACAAGTTCTGGGGATTGGAAGAGAATTACCTCTTGCATAGTTCCGAACGCCCAAAATACAGCATTTTCAAGCACTTTGTCAATTACCTGTCACTTACCCGTACTATTTTGTAATATCTCATACCTTTTCATTATATAAATTACCGCACTCTATTTTACATTTTCTATAAATTTTTCATACCAAAGCGGTATCTCATGTGAAACTCTTACCGACTTTCCATTCTTATTTTGAGTTTCCCCATTTTTAAGACGTACCCCCGCCAGAATCCGCCAAACTAAAG
>OFGG01000391.1_pt1 | contig 39008 bp, 30 predicted proteins | sample 1521701 | NCBI WGS metagenome assembly OFGG01 (sample SAMEA3504081, study PRJEB24116) | mouse gut metagenome | biome: mouse gut; feature: mouse-associated habitat; material: faeces | place: Denmark | collected 2011
GTAACAGGATTTAGCGGCTCTTAAGTATCCCCTGTCCTCTGGCTGACGGAACTTTACCAACATTGTTCGCTGTAGTACTAATGCGCATAAGCGCTATAAGCTATTTTTTGGACAAAAACCTGGCTTTTATCCGCGTTGTATATCTTTCTGTACGTCTGAACTTCTAAATTTTCTCCAGAATCTGCAACTGTTTCCGTTTCAACTTCTACAACAGAATCATCTGTTTTAGTTCCCCAAATATCTGCCGTCAGATATCCGTTTTCATAAAAAACATCCATCCGAACCGGATAACCCGATGCATTGCCAAGCTTTAAATCCAAGGCTCCATAAGCTACCGCTGCGTCCATACCGGCATCTATATACCCGGAAACATAATCATGTTCCCACCGTTCTGCAATCTCCATATTAGCATACAAAGCAGCTGCAAATACCGTTGACGACACCTGGCATATCCCTCCGCCGTATGCCTGCACAATCTTTCCGTCCAAAATAGCGTTCGCCTTATAAAACCCAGTTTTCTCACTCTGCTCTCCCACAGCGTCATTAAAAGAAAATATCTCTCCTTCCAGTAAAACAGCCCCATTGCACTTTTGCGCTGCAAGGCTTACATTAGCCAGACGTCCCGGCGTCCCGTTTACTTTTGTGGTATAAGTTCCAAGTTTATCTGCAAATAAACGCTTCTTTAAATCCTTTGTTGAAATTTCAGGCTCTGCTAAACGAAGTGGAATTTCAATGACGCTGCCCTCCTTTGCCCTGTCCAATGCGCTGCGGGCATTTTCCTTATCAAAATCCACGCCTGTAACAGATTCTACTATCTGGTAATTGTTTTTTGGATCCAGCGTGGCATTTTGGGGATCCCGGTGAATTTTTTCATAGGCCTGATCTAAATCAACTTTTTGAACTTTGCCCAAAGTTACAGGACATTCCACGACCCCGGTTTCTTCCGTTTCCACGGCCGTTTTAAGCGCTTGGGCCAATGCCGCCATATCTGGATCTTCTCCAGATTTTCCTTTTGTAAACACCAAATTTCCATCCTTGATCCGGAATGTGGTCTGGGTAGTGGCTCCGGCCTCTTTCAGGCCGCTTAGTTCAATACAGTGTGCAAGCGTATCTGCGTCTTTGATAAAAAACGGCAATTTCTTTTGAGTACCGAACGCCATAGCCTGCAGCCAAACAAATCCTCTCGTCCAGAAATTACCGCGGCAGCAAGACAAAAGCTCTTCCGCCAGTGCGTCTGCATCATACTCCAGCGCTTCCTGCAAATCCACCGTATAATGTTCCCCGGCAAACGAAACCGTATAAACGGCAGCTGCGCAGCGGACTTTTGCTTCTTCCTCCAGAATTTTTACTGCTTCTTCCCGCCGCATCCCGCCAAGCATTCTGCCGTTTACAAATGTTTTAGGCAAAATACGCCCCGTATCTACTGCCGCGCAGCAAAGCGTATACCCTGCCGCCAACAGCAGGATTAGCGGCAAAACTATGTATCTGCGTTTCACAAAACCGCTCCTTTCCCTTTAAAAACAGTCTTTAAGCTTTTTTCGTCTCCATCAAAAAATTTGTTGCAATTGAACCGGCAGAATTTCCCAGGAGAATCACTGCAAATTTCATCAGGTGCGCAACTGAAAAATTTAACACCAGGTAGATAAAATCCGCAATGCAATGCTCATACCCCGACAAGATAAAAATCATAATGCAAAAAATCGTAATCACAGTATCTTTCGCATATGAGGCCACATACATTAAAACCCCGCAAAACACACCATACACAAATAACTCTGTGAAAGTATGCCCAAACTTTACGGCAGACGTTTCTATAATTGCCGTATACGCCTCTTTTCTGCAAACCGCCACCCCCAGTGTAGGAATTACAACCCCTGCCAGATTGAACAACAGTATGACGGCCAATTCTTTCGGCTTTTGTGACCAGTAAAATCCAATTTTACCCGTATATAGATTCAGTTCGCATTTTATAATCGTTAAAAGGGCAAAACTAAACAATAATGCTCCCACATACCTATTATCCACCGAAATGTTTATCATAACACCAATACCGACCAAAATGCCTGCCAATACCGCTTTTTTTATAACCTCTGCCATTTTTAATCCTTTCTAAATCTAACAACATTTATTACATCATCCTGGAAATAACTTTCCAGCCACATAATCCAAAAAAGCTGCCAATTCCTGAATTACATCATCTATTTTACTGTCTGCATTCAGAAATTTCCGCTCCACTTTGAATCTCTGTTTTTATCATACAATAGTCGTTTAGCATTTTCAAGTGGAACCAAAAAGGAGCTGTCCTGAAAACGTAAACTCTCGGGAAACCAATAACAAGCATTACAATAAAGCCTACCAATTATGGTGGGCTTTTAATTTTGACATGGCAGATAACTTAACTAATCACTACGTTTACTCCCAGACGTTCTAATGACCGGACATTTCTCTGTATGATTTTCTCATGATTGCAAGTATCGTAATAATCACAGCCAAGTTCCTTGTAAGGTTGTAACTCTTTCAAGATATGATAGACTGCAATGAGCATAGAGTGGGCAATTGCAATGAAAGCTCTTTTTCCACCGCGGCGTGCTGCAATTCGTTGATAACGTGAGTAGAAATAACTCTTTTTATTCCGTATTGCACAGCGCGCACACTCAACAAGTACCGATTTTACATGCTTATTTCCCTTACGAATCCGAGTACTCATCTTTTTCCCGGCACTTTCCTTACATTCAGGCACGAACCCAGCCCAGGAGCTAAAATGAGATGGATCTTTAAACTGGCTCATTTCCATTCCTATTTCCGCAAGCAACCGTTCCGCACTTTTTTTACCTATTCCAGGTATCTCATCTAATAGTTGAAGCTGCTTATCCATAGATGCTGTTTTTTTCTCTATGTCAGCATCTATATCTTCCATTATCTTAGTGAAAGCTTCTATATGCTTCAATTGATGGTCCAGCATTAGCCGCTGATGCGGATGAATGCTGCCGCGCAGTGCCCGCTGAAGTTCTGACAACTTACTTCGGGCCTTGCCTTGTGCCAGTTGGCTCAGGATAACAGGATCCGTTTCACCAGATACAATGGCTTTTAAATAGCAATACCACTATTTCCACTTATATCAGTAATTACAGATCCAAGCTTCAGATTACATCCTTCCAAAACGGTCTGGATTCGGTTCAACTCCCGAGAACGCTCCTCAACCAGTTCCTGCCGGTAGCGCGTTACTTCACGGAGTTCCCTTTGATCCCGGTTTGGAATAAAACTTGCTTTTACTAAACCATGACGGACTAAATCGGCAATCCATTCTGCATCTTTCACATCTGTCTTACGGCCAGGGACACCTTTTATATGCTGAGCATTAACTACAATAATGGGAACCTGTTCCTCCTCAAAAATGTTATACATCGGTTTCCAATAACTACCAGTACGTTCCATAGCAGCCATTTCACAGCCAACTTCTTTTAACCAACCCGTCAACTGCAAAATATCATCCGTCATTGTACCAAACTGACGAATTTCTTTTTTTCTGATACTCATAAAAACACAGGCTACTAACATGTTTTTATGAACATCAATCCCACAACATCGCTTATACAATACTTCCATGACTACTCCTCCATAGAATTTTTAAGCCGATGCAACCTCTTCCATAAATGTTGGCTGTCCTGCGTCCTCATCAAAAAACGATGGAAACAATAAGTGGTACACTAAGAGGTTGAAAATCAGTCTGTCGGAAAGGCTTTATAGCACCAATCCCCTTACAACTTTATTCGGCACCTTCAGTATACCACTTTGTTGTGATTCACCAATATCCAGTTTTCATATATAGTGGTGAGATTCTCTCATGAATGTCTGTCGGTTAATACCGATTTTTAAGTTTTAGAGCTTAAAAATCGGTATTAATCGACAGCCCCACATGAAAATGGAGCATCCGAATCTCTCCGAATACTCCTATTATCATTTTAATTCCATATTACTTTTTTTCATCCACTTGTAATATTTGGTAATACCCTGTCCATTTCATCCACCTATCACGCCATTTAAAATATGAAATATGGAACTGGCTCCAAAAAACTTTACCAAAACATTACCACTTTAGAATCAAGAAGCCCGCAAACCCTTTGATTTTCCTAGCTTTGCGGACTTCCCATGTACAAAAATGTCTACTCGAACTCGGCAAGTTCAGCTTGTTTCTTAGTCTATTTTATTTAATTTTCTATACCTAATCGCCAAGTTTTTACTTCAATTATGCACTATATTTGAGCTTACTGATTTTCTGTTGCCAAAGTGTTGCCAAATTCTTATTATAACAATTTAATAATATATTACAATACTTTTTCAATATATTGATGCTTTTCACCATTGATCAACAGAAACCCTAATCATACAATCCTCAATTCCCCAAATCAAAGATACTTAATTGTAATTCCTTTAACGACTTCACTTTTCTTCGATTGACTTTATCGTCACCCATAACTTCTCCACAAAGTAATGGTGATTTAGGATTATACTTATTGCAATTATTAGTTACATTTTCTTCGCTATAATTTGCATAACAATATTTACACCCATTAGAACAAGTATTATATGTTCCTATTTCAACACTTTCAATACAACCACATTCGCTACGTTGATTTTTATCTTTACCAGCTTTTATGCTACAACCTATTATTTTTTCAATCAATTTTTTATCAATACAACTATTATGTTGTATTCCACATTGCTCTAAATCAAGGTTTTCTGCACAGCTCCCTATTTCCATACCATTTTTTATTGCAATTTCACTTAGTTTTCTTGTAAAATTTAACAACTGACTATGGCTTATCTGATATGGCTGTAAAGAAGCAATATTTTTCTTATTTTTAGCATAAACATCCACAAAACTAATCACACTTTTATTTGTATATCCATTTAATAAACATGCTATTTGTTCAAATGCTTTGATATGATATTCAGGAGTATATTTATTTGTAAAAATAATGGGATCATACCGCCAAATGACTTTTTCTTTTCCTATTTCTTTTGATAATTTTTGAAATATAGGAATCATTACCTCCTTTTTATGTGGTACATTGCATTCTATATCTATTCCATATCCTGTAAGAGTAAATTGAAAATAATACTTATACTCGTTGAGTTTATATAAATTTTCAAGCATTGGCTGTGGATTCTTTGTCCAAAACACAATACAATCTACAACATTTGGCGAAATATCAATCTCACTTATTTGATGAAAATTCATTGGATTTCTTACATATAAAAAACCTTCTTCTATACGATTAAAGAACCAATCTGAATAATAATTAGGTATATCGGTTCTTCGGCTTACACTTAATATCACATTTATCATCCTCCATTATGTCTTCTTAATGAGAAGTTGAGCACTTGTACAACTTTCAAATGGTTCATATAATTCATGTATCTCATCTGGTATATTATCAAAAACCAAATCGTTTCTTCTATATTCTTCTCCATATTCATAATGCTTTTCTCTATTCATATTATCAAAATGGTATTCTCTAATAATTTTCGGCATTCGAATTTTATTTCTCAATATATCAAAAAATTCCCTCCCACCACTATATTGTATACTTAAATTTGTATCATTAGCCAATATATAAATTGATTTTCCTATCTGTCCATCTAAAAAAGCTGCCAATTTTTCAATAAAGTTCTCTATATCTTCTTGCTTATGATTTTTATACATATCCGAAAAAACATATTGAAAAATAATTAAGTCCGGAACCCATTGCTTTTCAATAATTACATCGACAATCTCAAGCATATTCTTATTTAGAAAATATATTCCCCCTCCAAAATATTTTTTAATATCACCCCATATATTAACCCAGACTTCATCTAACGGATCAATTCCAAGAAATTCCAATCCCTTATAATTAAGATAATTTTGGTGGCGTAAATAATCAATCGCTGCCAATTCTGTACATGGTCCACAACCAACTGACATCACCCTTAAATTATCTTTTTTTCTTATATCTGCAAATTGTTTCAAACCATAAACAATTTCAGATGCATATCGAAAACTGTATTTGCAATAATAACAATCAGCCATATGTACACAATCATAATGGCGCATTTCTGGTGCTCTATTTGGAAAATGAACATATTCCAAACATTTTTTACAATCATGTGGACACTCATCACCATATGTACACCCTTCACATTGTTTTTGTATAATTTTACTCTCATTTCTCATGTTACATTTCTCAACTAATTCGTATATAAGCATTTCCATTCTCCTCCTCAAGCCCCCTCAAACTCTCCTCCGGCAACATTTCCTTCATATCTTATAGTAGCAAATTGCCCAGCTTATAGGTTGCCATCCCAATCGGTACATTCAATTGTTTCAAGGCATGTCCCACATATGTCTTGTTTTTACTTTTGCAAATACTAATACTGACAAACGGATTTTCCTTTGACAGTTTTACCTGTTCATCCAAAGTTGTCTAGATATAGTTACATTTTTCCTGCGTATTTCGTCTCCGACTCACCTATTTTCAACTCGATTACCACTAATCTCTTTAAACTTCTGTGAAAAAGAAGTAAATCAATGTATAAACCCCGCTTATAATGATTAAGCGGTATTGATTCCCAATAGATAATTTCTTTTCACACTTTAAATCATCCTTTAAATCTTTATACCCAAATTTAACGATTAAGACTTTTTATTTTCCGTATCAAATATAAGTTCTTTTGAACCTGATGCGAATTCTATATACATAATTCTAAATCAAAGTTAAAAAATTTTCTTCTTCATTAAAATTATGAATTGGGGTCATATTTAATAAAGTATCTTTCATAATTTTTTTTGCCTCATTTCTCTTTTTGAATACATCTTTTACTTGTTTTATAATTTTCACACGCTCATCATTATCTTTAGGAATTGGTAACACTAACTCGTAAATTCGTCTACCAAGCGTGTCAATAATATCTTGTGTAAATTGTTTTGCTCTTATTTGTTCTTTTACAATTGGAGAGGATAACAATGCCAAAAGCAAATATGGATTCATTTTTTCTTTATCTTTGCACCTCATTTTATAAAGATGACTTTGATAAACAATTTTTGTATCGGCACTAGAAATCATTGCACACGTCCCAACTAAATATGTACCATCTTTAACCATTAAAATATCCTCTGCTTGAACATCCTGTTTCTCTTTTAATCCATCATAAACAGATTGGGCTAATCCCTGTTTAGGATCAAGCTTAATCTCCCAATTTGCAATATCAGAAGTCCTTATAAAAGGTATTGTTCCTGTACCATATGCCAATTTTCCAACTTCATCACCAGTAGAAATTACTATAACATCATCCTTTACCAGATCTCCCAATAATACTAAATCATAATTTGTTCTTAAAGTATCTAATTTCTTTTTGATTTCAGGATTATAATAAATCGGCAAATATATATTATTTACAATATCGGACTGTTTCACAGTAAATCCTAAATGATCATATGATAGATTTTCACCATTTTTATATTTCTCATAACGTTCTTGAATTGCTGGAATATCATCATAAGGTACTTCTAGCCCTCTAGAATCATGACCACACCACTTCGCAACTGCCATAAATATTTTATGTTCTAAATCTATTTCTTCATTTTTCTCCAACTTTGTCATAAGTACAGCACAAGTTTTTGCATGTGTATGTGGCTGAAATAATTCTTCCGGCATTGAAATAATCGCATCAATTCGAGCATGTTTCTCAACATATTTCATAATGTATTTATGACTTGGGTTACAAAACATGCTTTCAGGTGCAACTATTCCCAATCTACCACCAATCTGCAATAACGCAAGACACTTTTCAACAAAGAGAACTTGTGGAGTTTGATCCGACAATTCTTTATTTGTTTTTTCCAATTCACCATCTCTGCTCACTTTCCATTTATATCCAAGTTCATAACGTTTTAAAATCGTTTTATCGTCAATCTTTAACTTCGAACCATATGGAGGGTTTGTTAATACCACATCATATTTACCATCCATAATTGTATTCCTCGCTTTTATAGACCAATTTTCAGGATTTTCTAAACTGTTTTCACAAAAAATTCCACCACGACCATCACCTAGTAACGCCATATATGCCTTTGACGTTTTACTTAAAAAATTTTCTTTATCTATGCCATTAAAATTTTTAATTGCTACTTCTTGTAGTTCTGCAAAAATTTCTTTTTCCGGCCAATTTAATTCTTCACACTGCTTATTCACTTTTGCCCATACATATTTTAATGCTTCTACCAAAAAACCTCCGGAGCCACATGCCGGATCAACTATCTTATCTCTTTGTCCAGGATTTGTCATTGCTAACAATAATTTGACAACATTTCTAGGCGTAAAAAATTGTCCCTGAGGTCCTCTTAATGAAGGCCCAATAAACATTTCGAATGCATCAGCAATAACATCCCGTTCACTTTCCATTAAACAATATTGTTGCAACTCACCAACAATATGCGCAATTGAGTTATCCGAAAGTGTAATTTTATCATTAACATCAAATACATCCGGATATTTTCTTTTTACATCAATAAATAAGTTTTGTATTCTTTTTGATATTTTTGCATATTCTTCATTTATACCTGCACGGAAATCTACAAAAGAATCACTTTTTTTATATCTCTCATCATATATTTTACAAAATATAATATTGATTAGCTGTGGAAGTAATTCTGTATCAAGCGTTTGTCCAGTATTATTTGCTGCTAAATAATTCCTTATATTATTAAATGTATTTTTCAGATTATGTGTTTTTTTCAAATCCTTCCTTTTATACAATCCTATGTCATCAACATTTTGCCCATATAATGGAAGATTAGGAATTTCTCTAAATTCAACTCTACCATCTTGCTCATATTTTCTCAAATACAATATTTCATTACCATTGTACCAGGCACCTAAATATGCTTTGGATAATCTTAAATAATCTTCAAGCTGGGAACGTCCATCTTTACGATTTTTTTCTTACATTCGATAATGATATATAAATCGTCCTCTCTTTTATCAGTAGAAGTAAAAACAGCAATATCAACTGGATATTCCTTTTTAATATCCGATGGTCTAACTTTAACTCTATATTGTGGTCTAGTCTGGATCAACTCTTTTGGATAACCATAATTCTCAACTAATATTTTTGAAAATGGTTGCGTTGCTTGTATTTCTTCCGGCGTTCCGTTTACTTTTATTCCAGATATATAATCTATAATTTTGTCAGCCATTACAAAGCCTCCTATCAAATTTTATTTACTATACGCTATATTAAAATATAATCAACTTCACTCATGTATTGTAGTCTTCCATTCAGCCCCTTTTTTCTCCAATACTCGCACCACTGGCGCGAGTATTTCAAACTCTATAATTTTACAATTATTCTTTAACAATAACCTAACTATTCTTTCCCCAGCGGATAGAAACCAATAAATCTTGTATCTTACATCCCAGCACAGTATACAGCTTACACAACATATGCACGTCCAACCGAGTAATACTATTTGTACAGTAATTATCTATCTGTTTCCAGTTCATTACTTCCTTATGTGACTACTTGTTCCTACTCAGTCTTTTTTTGTAGCAATTCATTCAGTCTAATTTTCAATCGTATTTATTACAAATACCTGCTAACTCTAAAAAATTACTAAAATATTACAAGTGCAAACCTTTGTTCCTTTCTTGCTATTTTAATACAATATACAAAAAAATACAATCTATTCTTTCTTTTTTGTCTGCTAAAAGAAAACAATTAAATACCTTGTCTCACAGTTCAAGGCGGTACGCAATGTACATAGCACAAATATGTCCAACCAAGTAATATCGTTGGCACAATTGCTGTCCACTTATTTCCGATTTATCATCACTTTCAGCAACAAATTTTAACGGTTCAATCTTTTTCTTTAAAAACCCTGACAGCGGGATTTCCAGATAAACGTGAAATTTGTTAATAGTTTTAATTTACACTTGGCACAAAAGATCGCTCCCATCTTTTTAATATTTCATTTCAAAATTCAACTCAAGGACACTCTAAATAATTATTACAAGCTTCTATACCAACAAAAAAGAGCCAACCGATATATGAAAAAATATATCAGATAACTCTTTTCATCATCCTAAATTATTTCTTAACGAAAAATCTTTACCAAAAACGTTATTTTGCCCTTTTAACAATTTCTGATAGATATTTACTTGTTTCTTCTTCCGTGACCCCCCTAAATCCCTCATATATACTACACCGAGGACAATAGACATTAATTCCGGATTTTTCTTTGCCCACAATTCTATGATTGCTTTGTCCGCTGCCACAGCACTAACAGTAACAATAAACCTTTTCCCACCAACACTCGTAAGAAAGAGTGTATCTGTTTCATCATCCAGTGATACATCGGAAAACAACTCATCATTTTCATTCAGTATTTCAAACAGAAAATCTTTTAATTTGTCTTTGTCCATAATATTTTTCACCTCATTTCTCGCAATCCTTTTCCATAAAGAAGCTTTTTTGACAACTTCTGATTGATACTTCTTATGCTCATTTTCTGTAATAATCTTCCAACCCACCAATTTTATCAAAGCAATTTCAATATATACAGAAATCGGATTTTCCCTATACCATTTTATCAATATTTTTTCATCGCTTTTCAGTTTTTAAGAAAATAAGTCTCCTGTTTGACTTTTCACCATTTTAAAGATTCCTTTCCTCATATAATTGGTGCCTTATGGATAGACGCAGATATATTATATGGTTTTTCAACTCATAGCGACTTAAAATCAGGTTTTGGTTAAGACTTGTAACAAAATCATTGCGAGAGGTGAAAAGTGTGAACCACATTAGACACAATTTCAATGTGAAATATCCAGAGCGTATAAGAGAATTACGTCAAGATAACGACTTAACCCAAAAAAAGTTGCTGAAATATTGAAGATTGCACAGACAACCTATTCCCAATATGAATTATACAAAAGACCTATGCCCATAGAATGTTTAATGGTTCTTTGCAAGTTCTATAATGTATCAGCGGATTATATCTTAGGATTCACTAATAGAAAAATCCCTTGACTTGTATTTATAATTTTTTTAACTCACAGCAACTTAAAAATCAAGTTCTATTTATTCCATATACTAAAATAACTGCATGAGGTGAAAAGTGTGGATGATAGTAAACATATTTGCGATATAAAATATCCAGAGCGCATAAAAGAGTTACGCCAAGATAACGACTTAACCCAAAAAGAAGTTGCTGAAATATTGAAGGTTGCACAGACAACTTATTCCCAATATGAATTATACAAAAGACCTATGCCCATAGAATGTTTAATGATTCTCTGCAAGTTCTATGAAGTGTCAGCAGATTATATTTTAGGATTCACTCATAATAAATAAATTTCCAGAATATAAAAAATATTAGCCTAAGAATTTTCCAAAAAAAACGTGCCCCTTCCCGATAGACAATTTTTTATCATTACATATGTCTATCTGGAAAAGGGTATTTTTTATGACATTTAAGCTTAATTTCTTATATACCGAAAATCAAGGGCACCATTACCAAAGCTACGAAAAAATAGTTACAATATTGCTTATAGACGGAAACATAACTGTTAAAAAGGGGCTAGGGGATTTCCCCTAACAAGTGCCGGAGGTTGCCACTGCCCATAGAGGCATGGCAATCCAAAGGCGTTGCTTGCTGGTATTGTGTATTAATTTTTCGTCCGCTATCTGAGTCCGACACTGCTTATTTTACCAGCCGAAAAAGAAATCTTTCACAGGCTTTCCCACCATCCTATTCCACCAGAAATCCCCATATTTTAAATCTATATACTGATTTTCCTCAAAGAAAATAGAGCGGTTTCCCGCCCTACTTCTATAAAATATTTCCATTTTTCCGGCATGGTTTTCCCCGGCAGTCTACAAGTTCTTCCAGCAGCTTCTTCCTTTTATCATCATAATTTTTCGGGCAATCTACCTACTCCTTCAGCAATATATTTCCTTTCCAGTACGGCTTTTATCACAAATATACCGGCTTATCCAACACGAATTCATTAACAATACACCAACTCTTTCAGCACAATCTCCTCCGCAGCAGAGCGGACATTTTTCATCAATCCCACCCATTTCATCTGTTCCCTTCGTATAGCTGATTCTATTTTCACCAATGATGTGTTTTTCCATGATTTCCTCCTGTCCGGCAGCCTCATATTTTCTTGCCATCGGATGCCCTGTCTGCAATTTTTTTGTTCCTTTTCTCTCAAATTGTTCCAATCCCACCCGAAAAATGGGATGTTTTTGATGACAAAATCGGGTATTAATTAAACGAGTAGCCCCTATAATTTTTCTTTTTCGGCTGGTAAATATAGGGCTGACTGCAATCAATTTTTCCCTTTCAGCCCATTCATTGTTTCCGCAATTAACTGTATCGTGTAGAGCAGTTCATCATTGTCCCCGCTGCATTTTTCCAGACGTTTTAACTCCTCATGGATTTCTGCCATCTGGTTGCGGAGTGCCTTATACACCCTTGGTTTGCCCTGCACCACTACATCCCGGCACTGCAAACGCCGGGTAACATAGTCCTGCTTGGTAAGTCCTGATAAGCTCACACAGCAGTCAATCAGCTTTCCTTCCTCCTCCGAGACATGGAATGCCACTGTCTTGTTCCTCCATCTTCCTTTGTAATCAAGCCTTTTTTCCATAATCTTACCCCCCCCTTTCTCCGTTCCGGCTCAAATTCCTTATCCATATGAAACTGGATGACTGTGCCATTATCTGTCTGCGTAACGCTTTCCATGCGCTCCATATCCAATTTATCTGCCATTTCCGTTTGCTTGTTGGGGAAAAGATGCGCATAGCGGTAGGTAATGTCTATGCTCTCATGCCCTACCCTGTCCGCTATGGCAAGTGCTGAAAAACCCATCTCAATCAACAAGGAAATGTGGCTGTGGCGCAGATCATGGATTCTTATGCGTTTCACGTCTGCCGCTTTCGCTCCCCTGTCCATCTCGTGGTGCAGGTAGGATTTTGTGACTTGGAACATCCTTTCATCCCCACTGATTTCATAAAGCATACCGATATACTCCTGCATTTCCTCACATAAGAAATGCGGCATTTTTATCGTCCGGTTGCTCTTTGCGGTCTTAGGGGAAGTGATGACATCCCTCCCCTTTAACCGTTGGTAGGACTTGTTTATGGTTACGATATTACGCCCAAAATCAAAGTCTGACGGCGTTAAGGCAAGCATTTCGCCTAGCCGAACGCCGCACCAGTAGAGCATTTCAAAGGCATAATAGGACAATGGCTTGTCCATCATCGCGTCCGCAAATTTCAAGTATTCCTCCTTTGTCCAGAACAGCATTTCCTTGTGTTCCTCGCTGCCCATCGTCCCGGCTTTCTGCGCCGGGTTGCCCGGCAGATGGTAAAATCTTACGGCATGGTTGAAAATTGCGCTCAACTGTGCATGGATGGTCTTCAGGTAGGTTGGGGAATAGACCTCTCCATTTTCGCCCTTATAGGCAAGCATTTCATTCTGCCATGCAATCACGTCCCTCGGCTCAATCTCCGCAATCTTCCGCTCCCCGAAATAGGGTAATATCTTCGTGCGTATCACATGGCTCTTGGATTCCCATGTGTTCTCCTTCACCCTCTTCTTTTTGTCCGCCTCATAGATTTCAAAGAAACTGGCAAACGTCATGTCAAGTTTGGACTCGCTTTTCAGCATGACTTCCCGTTCCCAACCCAATGCCTCCCTTTTGGTCGCAAAACCCCTTTTCTGTTTCTGTTTCCTCTCCCCTTTGTAATTCGTGTATCGGTAGATGACGCGCCACTTATCGCCATCCTTGTATACAGCCATATGCTCACGCTCCTTTCCCCGGAGCTGATTGCAATAATAACAAAATCTGCCATCAGCCCCGGCAACATTTTAAAGATTCCTACATTTTCCGCTGTAACATAACTCCTAATGAAAAAACTATCTACTATAAGATAATTCTTTGCAAAAAACTACTCACTGTAACACAACTTCTTGCGGAAGAAATTTGTGTTCACTCTGCCCGATACTGTCAGGTAGCCAAGCTCACGCATTTCTGTATTCAGCTCCCGGACAACCTTGTAGGCATAGGATTTGGAGACGTTCAGCTCCTGCGCAACTTCCTCAACCGTCATAAAATTTTTACCTTCCATTATCCATCCTCTCCTTTCCCTGTCTTATTCCCAGCCTTTCTTCCCGCTTTCCCCCTTTCCCTCTTTTATTCCTAATTCCTCTGCCTGCACCCGTAAATCTACATTTCTTTCCAGCCGTCAGTTTTTACCGGCAATCTCAATCGTGACTAAATTTGTTTATTTAGTCTATGTATTTCCTATATTACTAAACTTATAAATTTAAGCCAAGGGATTTCAGGAAAAATCTTAACTTTTTTAATTTAATTTTTTCTTGCTATCTTCATTGTGCCATGCTATACTATACCCAACAAATTTGTTTAACTGTTTAGCCATGCACGACAGCTAGAAAGCAGGATCGTGGGTGCTTGCACATACAATACTGCTTTCTAACTGTCGTATTTGGCGTTCAGCCACAGCGAAATGAAGCAGAGCGAAATTGAGCTGGCATGGCTAAACAGAAATCCCAACTACACGGAGGTCTACTTATGGCAATCGGAAAACGTATCAAATTTTTTCGCAACAGGAAGAGCCTGACACAGAAACAACTCGGCGAACAGCTCGGCTTTCTGGGCAGGACTTCTGACGTGCGCATGGCGCAGTATGAATCAGAGGCAAGAATCCCAAAGCAAAACCTTGTGAAAGAAATGGCGGGCATACTTGGTGTCAGCCCCCATGCCCTGACTGTGCCAGACATTGACACATACATTGGTTTTTTACATACCCTCTTTGCATTGGAGGACATATATGGATTCAGGATAATGGAAAAAGACGGTCTTATCTGCCTTTGCCGGGATTCTTCCAATTCTTCCCCTGCTGATACGGTCAGCGCCATGCTCAGGGAATGGCAACAACAGGCAAAAAAGCTTGAAAACGATGAAATCAGCAGAGAGGAATATGACGAATGGCGTTACCGATACCCGGAACTGGACACCAGCCAGCATTGGGCAAGGACGCCTTCCAAAGAAATAAGTGATTACCTCATTAAGAAATCTGAGAAATAGCCAAAGAAATGCAATAAGAAAAACCTTGCTGATATTCAGTTTTCATTTCTGAACCCGCACTATCGTGCGGTTGTCGCAGCATTCGTCAAACAGTCCTGTCTTACCGGCGAATTGCATAAATGCAATCGCCCGGTCTGCCAGTTCTGCTTTCCTCATTGCCCGCGCAAATCAGCAAGGTTTCCCTATGTGCCATATTGAAATATATAAATCATTCTCTGAATAAGAAAAAGTGTTGCCAAATCGTTGCCAGTCACTAAACCATTTTGTTTGCAACCAGCATAAACACTGGATTTCTCTCATCCTTTGAATTACTCAAATTCAATCGTCCCCGGCGGCTTACTAGTCAAATCATAAAACACCCGATTCACCCCGCCGACTTCATTGATGATCCTCCCCATCACCTTCTGCAGCACCCCAAACGGAATTTCCGCCGCTTCTGCCGTCATAAAATCCACCGTATTGACAGCCCGAAGCGCCACTGCGTAATCATACGTCCTTTCATCGCCCATCACGCCCACGGATCTCATATCCGTCAATGCCGCAAAATACTGTCCAATTGTCTGCTCCAGACCCGCGCATGCTATCTCCTCACGAAAAACGGCATCCGCGTCCTGCACAATCCGTACTTTTTCCGCCGTAACGTCTCCCACAATCCGAACGCCAAGCCCCGGTCCCGGAAACGGCTGGCGAAAAACCAAATACTCTGGAATACCAAGTTCCAGCCCCACCTTGCGAACCTCATCCTTAAATAGGCTCCGCAGCGGCTCAATAATCTCCTTAAAATCCACACAATCCGGCAAACCTCCGACATTATGATGCGATTTAATCACCGCCGATTCACCGCCAAGTCCGCTTTCCACCACATCTGGATAAATCGTTCCCTGTACCAGGAAATCCACGGAGCCGATTTTTTGAGCTTCTTCTTCAAAAACACGGATAAACTCCTCGCCGATGATTTTCCTTTTCCGCTCCGGCTCCTTTACCCCTGCCAGTTTCACATAGAACCGTTCCTGTGCGTTGACACGGATAAAATTCAGTTCGTAATTCCCCTGCGGGCCAAAAACAGCCTCCACTTCATCTCCTTCGTTTTTCCGTAGAAGGCCGTGATCCACGAAAACGCAGGTAAGCTGGCTGCCGATCGCCTTAGACAGCATAACCGCAGCCACCGACGAATCCACACCTCCGGAAAGCGCACAAAGCACCCTTCCGTTCCCGACCTTCTTCCTGATTTCCCGAATGGACTGCTCCACAAAATAATCCATCCGCCAGTTTCCCGCACAGCCGCAGATGCCCCTGACAAAATTACAGAGTATCTTCGTTCCTTCCTGCGTATGCAAAACCTCCGGGTGGAACTGAACCGCATAGAGCTGCCGCTTCACATCCTCTGCCGCTGCAACCGGACAGTCTGCCGTATGAGCCGTTACCGAAAACCCCGGCGCAGCCTTGGATATATAGTCAAAATGGCTCATCCAGCAAACCGTTGTTTTCGGCACGCCTGAAAATAACGGAGACGTTCCGTCAATCTGCACCTTCGTTTTCCCGTATTCCCGCACTGGGGCACGCTCCACCCTGCCGCCTAAAAGAAACGACATCAGCTGAGCGCCATAACAAAGCCCCAGTACCGGAATCCCCAGTTCAAACAATTCCTTCTGGTACGTCGGGGCTTCTTCTTCGTAACAGCTGTTGGGTCCGCCCGTTAAAATAATACCGTTCGGTTTCATTGCCGCAATCTCCTGCAGCGGGGTACGGTAAGAAAAAATCTCACAATACACATTACATTCCCGCACCCGCCTTGCAACAAGCTGGTTATACTGCCCTCCAAAATCAATTACAATTACTTTTTCCTGATCCATGCATCCGTTCCTCCCTGTGGTCTGCCGGCAAAAATCTGCCGGACACTACTTCATATTATAGGTAAGGAACACCGGAAAAACAAGTTTTATTTTTCAGGCATAGCTTATGACCGGAGCAAACAATTATATTTTCAGCCGATATAAGTACTGCAGCCAAATATGTCACCTGCGCGCCTGCAGTTCCTTCGTATTCTCCTCCACCCGCTTTTTTGACAGGGGATACAACGTTACAAACACAATTGCCACAACCGTATAAATAACCGCGGGAAACAGTGTGGAAAGCGCATAAATCCCTGCCCGTACGGAATCCGTCTGCGCTGCGGCCAGCGAGTCATAGCCGATTGCCGATAACGCAAACCCGCCAAGGCCGCCGGCAAGCGCCTGTCCGACTTTTCTGGCGAACGAATAAACTCCGTATATCGTTCCGTCGTCCCGCTGCATGGTCTGTACTTCTTTGTCGTCAATCACGTCCGTTATCATTGCCCAGACAGTCATATTAAATAAATACATCCCGCCGATACTGGCTATAAAATTTACGACTATAAACACCCAGACATTTGTCAGCTTCATAAAATACAACGCAAAAAACAGGACCGCCGCCACAATACAGCCGCCGCTTGTCAGTTCTTTCCTGCCGAACCATTCCACCAGTTTTCCCGAAATAGCCGCCAGAATCAAAGCCGCTGGAAGCCCCAGCAAATTGTTAAACGATAATGCCTTTGTATCTTTAAAATAATCCGCAAATAAAAACGTGCTGATGGACTGCCCCATAATCGTCGCGCAAAGCGTCAGTATGGAAATCAGAATCATCGCCAGAAGCGCCCGGTTTGAAAATACCTGCCCTAATGTTTTGGCGGCTGAGGCGCGCTTTTTCTGCGAAGCGCTTTTTCTTACCTTTACCCGTTCCGTCACCAGGAAATAGCAAAACAGGTAACAGACAACCGCCAGAATGGAAAATGCCGCCGCCACCAGTGTAAACCTTCCGGAAATTACCACCTGGTTGCCCCGATCATCCGTTTCATAAATAAAAAGGGGCGCAATCACGCTGATTGCTACCGCGGCAAACGTCGATCCCAGCGAACGGTATATGGAAAGCGACTGCCTGTCCCTGGAATGCTCCGAAATCACGGACGCCATAGAGCCATACGGAATATTAATGGAAGTATAAAAAATGGAGCCCCATAAAAGGTACGTCACAAACATATAAACCGTTTTTACCGTCATGCTTGCGCCCGCCATGACGTCCAGGTACATCAGAAAACTCGAAACCGCTACCGGAATGCACATACGTATGATCCAAACCCGAAACCTGCCTTTGGGGTTTTCCGGGGAAGAATCTGCAAGCCGCCCCATTCCCACATCGGTAAATGCGTCCACGCACCTTGCTACAAGAAACAATACGCCCACCATTGCCGGATCAATTCCAAGCACCTTTGTATAAAATATCATCAGATACGTACTTGCAAAAATAAATGTGAAATCATTTCCGAAGTCTCCAAACATATACCCGATTTTATCCTTAAAACCAAACGGGTTCCTTTTTAAATTTTCCATCCTTGCTGCCTCCAACTGTAAGTATGGCATTAGGATTTCCAATCCTTTTCAAAATATGTAACCGTTTCTAAAAAATACAGCGCCGACAGAAAGCCGTTCTGTTAGCGCTGTGCATTTAGATATGCTGATGCAGGTATTTTTCCCTTGTCGCCATTCCTCCGCGGATATGGCGTTCTGATTTGTTGACTTCCAATACTTTTCTGGCGCAGTTTGCAAGGCCGGGATTGATTTGCGGGAGACGCTCCGTTACGTCTTTATGTACCGTGCTCTTGCTAATGCCAAACTGCCTGGCCGTCTGACGCACGGTTGCGTTGTTGTCAATAATATATTTTGCTATTTCCATAGCTCTTTCCTCAATATAGCTTTTCAAAGAAATTCCCCTGCGATACTTGTTTTTACATTGTATGCAGGGGGATTTTTGTTTATGCTATGATACGGAACGAAAGGGCGGCAAATCCTCTTGCCGAAAATCTGCCGCCCTTTATGATACCATTATTCACTGCCTAAAATTTCTTGTTTATGGTTTTTTTCTTATATCCTGATTTTTGGATTGTTATTTTAACTTTTCCTTTGATCTTCTTCTTAAACTTAATCTTCACCGCGCCTTTTTTATTAGCCACAGCTTTTTTAGAGGAAGAGCCTAACATGCTTTTATTTGCTTTTACCGTAACCTTCGCTTTTGGAATCGTGGTAATTTTTAATGTCTTTCCGCTGGCGGTCGCCTGCGCCGTTTCCACTTTAACCGTATAAGCAGTCCGCACATTTCCCGCTGTTGCCGTAATCGTAACCGTACCCTCTTTCAATCCGGTTACCTTACCCGTATTTGTTACTTTTGCCACTTTCGGGTTTGAACTGGCATATACCGGCACGACGTTTGTCGCGCCCGATACAGTCGCTTTTTGTGTAAAAGACTGCCCGATTACAACTTTTTTCAAAGCTTTTGCAAATGAAAGCGATACCTGGACGGAAGGCGTGGAGCCTCCTCCTTTTACGGCAACCGTTACCTGATACGAAGCCGAAACATTTTTAATTTTGGCAGTTATCGTAACCTGGCCGGCCGAAATACCCGTAACCGTACCGTCCGTGGCAACGGATGCGATAGCCGGATTGGAGCTGGTGTAAACCGGAATCAAATCCGGGCGCAAATTGCCTGATGTATCCCTAATGGAAGGAATCTGCCTTACCGTTTCACCAGGCAGAATCGTATAACTGCTTCTGGAAAAGGTAATCGACCTTGGCGAATCGGAAACGACAATATTTACCCTGCCCTGCAGGCCGCTGGTTGCAGTCGCAATGACCGTTACGCTTCCCGCTTTTTTTGCCTCCATTTCCCCAATGGCGTTAATAGCCAAAATCTGGGTGTTGGAACTCTGCCATACGACAGCGTCCGTTGTATTTGACGGTGAAAGGATGCAGTTTAACCTTTTTATATCTCCTACTTCCATATACACTGTCGGTTCCGGAAAGCTGACCGACGTACTGAAAACCGCTTCTAACGGTTCTGCCGTCAGACCATTATTCTGCGCATATTGTTCGGCTGCAGAACCGGGATAGCATTTAATCACAGTAGACTGATCGCATACGCTGCGCCCAATGGTAACCACGCTGTTCGGAATAGTCAGGCTCTCTAACGCCGCGCAGTTTGCAAACGCAAAGTTACCAATGTCCGTCACACTATTCGGAATATCAACGCTGCCAAGAGAATCGCAGTACCGAAAAGCGCTGTCTGAAATACCAATCAGTCCATAAGACAAATCCAATGTATTTAAGGACTGGCATTTGTAAAATGACTGGTATCCTATCGCTCTTACATTCGAAGGAAGAACAACACGTTCAAGCGCCGTACATTCCAAAAAAGCATAATTATCTATATATATCGCCGCATCTCCTTCCTGCACTACCGCTTCTCTCAAAGATGTGCAGCCATTGAACAAATAGCTCTCTAACGCAATGTTTGCCCCAATGGTAACACGTTCGAGTTTCTGGCATTCCTGAAATGCCCTGTCATAAAGCGTTATATTTGCAGGAACTGCGACACTCACAAGACCGCTGCCGCGGAAGCAGCTGGTTCCCAGGCTTGTAATGGAAGCCGGCAGCCTGCATTCCGCCAGGCTGACACAGTCCCGGAAGGACTGGTATCCAATGCTTTTCAATGCGCTTCCAAAAGAAACTGACGTAAGGGAACTGCAGTTTTGAAACGCCTCCGAATCAATCGACGTAACCGACGCCATTCCGTTTACATTCCTTAAGTTCACACAGTTCCTGAAAGCGCCGTTTCCAACGGTCAGAACCGAATCGGGAATGGTGACAGAAAGCAAAAACTCATTTCCTTCAAATGCCCGTCTACCAACCGTCGTTACCAAAAGACCGTTGATTGAACCAGGTATGGTTACCTCCGTTTCCGCACCCGTATATTTTGTAATTGTTATCTGATTGCGGTATACCGTATACTGCCAAAAATTGTATACCGAATCCCCTTTTTGCAAAACGGCAGTCTCCTCATTCTGCAGTTCTGCTGCTTTTACCAGTTTTGGATTATAAAACCCGGCTGCAATAAACAGAACGAAAGCTGCCAGCAGGCCCATCTTCATTGTGTACCTTTTATTCATACCTATTCTTCTCCTTTTTCCAACATAATTAAGCAGGATTCCATTTTACTTTTTCGGTGTTTTGGCAGCGCTGTAGGAACCATACAAATTTTTGCCGTTTGCCCCGTTTAAGTACGCCCTGATCTTGTAATAGTATTTTTTGCCGGCCGGATATGAAAGCGTGCATTTCTTTGTCCCGCCTTTTCTAATGGTCTTCACCAGTTTGTATTTCCCGTTCTTTTTATTGCTGCGGTAAATCTGGTATCCTTTTGCTTTGGTCACTTTCTTCCAGGAAAGCGTTACTTTGGACGTCCCTTTTAATTTTGCGGCCATCCCTTTTACTTTATCGGGAGCTACTGTTGCGTTTACCACCGCGCTTTCTTCCCCGTAAACCCGGCTGCCGTCCGCCGCCACTTTATATGCGCAGATTTTAAATTTATGTGTGGAAGCATATGGGAACAACTTGGAAAACGCGACTACCCCGCCGTCCGAAATCGTTTTGATCTCTTTATACTGCTTTGTTTTGCTGTCATATTCGTAAATCACATAACCATCCGCGCCGTCTACTTTTGTCCAGGTAAAACGGACTGCTTTATCCCCGTTTTTTACCGCAGCCTTAAATAGTGGTTTGGTAAGGGTAAACTCCTCCGGCGCAGGCTGTCTATCCGGATCCTTTATCGGCTCTTGCGTTTCGGTTGGGGGTATTTCCGTATCGGGAGGCGGCGCTTCCGTATCAGGCGGAGGTATTACTATTTCTTTTTTAAGTACTACCGATTTTGTATCTGTAAATGACAATGCTTCCTCAGACACGCTTCCTGCGTCTGCATACCGTACCTTTGGCTTTCCCGCGTTATCCTCTTCGCCTGCAAATGACACTTCAATTTCATAGGCTTCACTCTCCGGCTGAACCGACAGCGTTCCCAGGTTTACCGTCCCGTTTTCATCCAGGATTTCCTGATCCCGCTTGCCGGAAAGAATCAAATCCACCAAATAGCCATCTTGTTCTTTGCTGACAGAAGCGTCTTTTACCATACTCTTTATGGCGCTGTCAAATGCAAAGTCCGGCTCGCCCATACTCCCGCTGCGTAGCGATACGAAAAGCTTTACGCGAAGTGAGGTAACTGCCTGTGATTTTTCCTCCGGAAGGCTTAACGACACGGCCACATCATTCTTTTCCACCGTAAGGCTGCCGCTGGCATTCTCTGCGGCTGTAACCGTTGCCGGTACAGCCATAAAAATCAGAAATGCCGTTAAAATATATCTCATCCAGTTTTTCATTGATACCTCCATTATTCCGGTATTTTTCCGGTCAGTGTAATTTCCTTTAAATCCGCCATACTTGACGGAACCGGAATCACCTTTGAATCGCTGACAATACGTTCCCCTTCTAATGTCAGGGCATTATCTACGCGGTACAGCTCCGCGCGCACACCGCCGCTTAACTCCTCAAGGGTAGTTTCGTCCCACTGTCCCGGCTCTACATAATATACCCAGGCCCCGTCAGACATCTCTCCTAAATTCCCGTTCTCGGGGTATTCGGCAAAAATCAGGTGATATGCATTGACTTCCCCGTCCTTCGCTCCTACGACATTGCCTTCTGTATCATACAAAATTACAACATTATAAGCAGGATTTCCTTTATACGTTCCGGTAAAAATCAATGAACCTGCCGGTATTACATCCGCGTCCTTATTGCCGTACTTGTAATCTTCGCTCAAAATTCCGATTACCTGCTGACCGTTTTCTGTCATAAACTCAATATTGTCTCCCGACGGGCCGCAAAGTTCGATTTCCTGAATGGAAATATTCCCTTTCTGTCCGATCGTAAGCCGGACGTAACGCGCGTCATACGTACCGATCCAGTTTTCCCGTATCGTACCGTCCTCTGCCAGAGAATCAAACCAGAGCGTTTCTTCTTTGGTTCCAGTCAATCCGGCATAATTTTCTTTGACCATTGTCCAGTTTGTGCCGTCTGCGCTGACCTCCACATTTACTTTGGCCAGTGCGCTTCCCTGGTACTTAAGAGCGGTAACCTGCTCTGCCTTATGCATATCCACCGTAATCGTAGCGGTTCCGCTGCTTGTGCCGTTATAGGTTCCGGCTCCCGTCCTGTCATTGTCTATGATACGGTCAATGCTGTGTACTTTTTTATCTCCGGCTGTCGTACCGTTATCCGGATCTTCTTCGTCCGGGACAATCACAACGTCGTCCTTTGACGTCATCGTCGTTTCCACGGTCCATGCTGATTTATCCAAAATACCGTCTGTCTGAATCTTCACGGAACCGGCCGTCTTGGCATTGGAATAATTCAAATATTTGTCAACGGCGCGCACTTCATATTCCATAACCCTGTTGTTAATGGAGGCGACCGTATCCACATATGTGGCCGAACCGTCCGCCTGCGCCGTAACAAAACCGATTACCTGTGTCTGTTTCATACCATCCGAAATCATGCTGCGGCTGATCTCGTAGCCCAAAATCAATTCTGCCGGCCGGTTCGTGCTTGCATGAATCGTCACACGGTTGGATTCATTCGACATTGTAGCAGTGGTTATTACGTCTTTTTGTTTTATGCCAGCCGTTTCTTCTTCTGCAAGATGGCTGATGCGGTAATTCCTTGCATCCTCATTGACATAATATAACGCTTTTGTTTCCGGCTCTCCATACAGCGCCGCATAGGCTATGGTAGCTTCGTCCGGCGTCATGCCCCAGCGTTCAAAGAACGGAAGGATATTTTTATTTGCCGCCGCGCAGGCAAGGCGCATCAGATTCTGATCCGAACCGCCGTTTAGCGTAAGCCCGGCCTTGGGCGCTTTTGCCGGATTCCTAGAATAGGTATCCATCCGGGCAAAGAACAGGTTGTTCAGCTGATCCTCATAATTATCATAAATATGCCTGTCATCCGCCTGGTTATCGTACGCCAGATGAAGCTGCCAGTATAACGCAAGCTGCGTAAATACGTTGGAAGCGCGTCCCGTTGTACCCGAAGTCACCTTCTTGTATACATTTTCATAGGTATAACGCGTTTTTCCAGTCAAAAGCTGTGCAAAATAGTTGTTCGTCACTTCCGCAACCGCATAGCTGCCCTGGTTGATGTTGTGCCCGATTTCGTGGGCGATGCCCCAGCCAAGGCCGCTCCAGTCATTCGGCGCGCTTGCAAGCGGCGTGGAACCCCATTCAATTCCGATATGGTTGCCTGACGCATACATAAAAGCGCCTGAAAACATCCTCATATAACGGATATTCAAGTGCTGCGCCGGCAGGGCATTATTTCCGTTCACCGTCCCGGCCGTATCGCTTAAGCCCTTGTGCTGGTAAAACAGCGTCATGGTTTTTTCCATGGCCTTTAACGCATTGTCTAACTTGGTAACTTTGTCTGCGGCGTTCGCAATTCCTGCCCAAACCTGTGTGGCCGGGACGGAATACATCATTTCCCGCATCATAATATCCGTTGCGTTTAAAATACAGTTTTGCGGATCATACGCATAATCCACATTTGGCGTGCCTACATGCCGCTCTTCGTGCTCCGACTCGATCGAGGCCACGTGCGCTTCTAACTGCTCAACATATGTACGGATAGCGTCGGTACGTTCCGTTCCCGTCTTGCCGTACACGTCAAGTACCGGGATTTCGCTTCCGCCCGCCACACGGATCACATATTCGTCATTTGCATTGTTTCCGGTATAAGCTATATAATACTGCCCGCCCCGTTCCTGATTCATGGAAGTTATGCTTGGAGCCGTAAATGAGTTTCTTCCAATCCGAAGATTCGCTCCCTGCGGGGCGACGCCGGCAGCTTCCGCATGCTGCTGCGTCCCGATAAGCCGCAGCCCGTTTGCCAGTTCACCAATCTTTTTCGTGTTATGCCATACGTAAATTACATAACTCTCGCCTTCGTGAATAGCTCTTCCCAACGGCTGCCACGCATTCAGTCCGCTAAACCCAAGATGCCCGTCTTTGGAAGCGGTAATCTGGTTATGCACCTTATATGACGGAGACGGATTATCCGATAAAATATTGCGTGCCAAATCCAGTTCCAGCTTCAATTCAGCATACAGCGGATGCTTCTCACTGCTTACTTCATCGACTGCTTCCAGACGCTTCTCCAGGACTTTTATAGTGGTAGTCCGTACATCCGGCCTCAATGTGGTATGCATTTCATCCACAAACAGGCCCATAATATCTTCCTCTAACGAATCGTATTTATGGAAATGGATCTCACCGACTTTCATTTTAAAATTTCCATATCCTCTTCCAAGGCTTATCTGAACCTTATTCGCCGTAATGGCTTCGTCCAGCCAGATAATATAATACGTATTCCTATGTTCATCCTGTTTGGAAAGCAGGCTTGCCCCTACATTCCGCTTCTTTGTAGCGTTCTGGGAATCCCAGTAATCCACCCTTGCATATTGGAATGCCCCTTCCGGATTTGCCGCCGTAAAGGTTATGTACTTCATTTTATAATCATTATCCAGCGTAACGGTCATTCCCCTGTCGCTTGCAGGATACGCCACGCCGTCGTCCCAGTCTGTTACCGTCCAGTAAGATGTATAATCGTCATCAACAATCCCCAGGGCGCTTTTTCCCGCCACGCCCTCGTCCAGCTTGCTGTCTACCATTTTAGCGCCGTTATGCCCTCCATACACAGCCGTTACAATATGATTTGTAAGCTTGCCGACGCCGTTGGAAGTATTTAAAAGGTTATACTGGGGCAGCTTCGGACGCGCCGTACTGGTCGTCATTGCCACATGCTCAAGCGACGGGACGCTCCAGCCCAGTTCGTTCCAGCCAATTACATAAACCGTATATTCCGTTTCATCTTCAAGGCCGTCAATCATATAGCTTGTGCCTTTGAGTTTCCCGGCTCCGGACTGCTGCTGCGTAAAGCCTTCTACAACCGGCACAAACTGTGCGCCCGTTTCGCCTGATTTTTTATAGTAAACCATATAGCCGTCAGAATCATCCATATCCTTCCAGGAGACCGTTACTGCACGGTAACCGCCGGAAGCTTTTACATTATCCGGTTTGTCGGGACGCTTTGTCGGCTTTAACTCTACGGTTTTTGGATCCGACCATGGGCTGCTCCAGTCCCCGTTTACAGAACGGACCATAACCGTGTATGTGGAAAAATTCTTTAATTTGCCGTCATTGATGCTGCCAATGATATGCTGTGCGCCGGATACGCGGACAATCTGCGTTGCATTTCCCGCCTGATCCTTCACAGGCCCGGATACATAGACCTCATACCCGGTTACGTTTGTCTGCGGACTCCAGGAAGCCGTAATCTGTTTGTCTCCCGCCGTCAGCGGATTTAAAACAGGAATATCCAGCTGCGGAGGAGCAATAAAATCTTCCATATTATTGACAAACTCAACCTTGGCTATATTAACCAATGGCTCCGTCTTTTTGGTTCCGGTAATACGGATTGTCACGCGCTTAACCGCAATCTGCGAACCGAAATTCAAAACCATTGAGCCGTCTTCATTGACTTTTACGCTTGGCTTTTGCACATCACGTGTTTTTTTGGCCGCTTTCCTGCCACCTTCAGCGGCGTAGCCTGCCGGCTGTGCCTGTTCGGAAAGATCAATAGACAGCGTTTCCTCCCCGCCGTCTTTTACATAGGTTACTACCGCTTCGCCCTGTGCAATATCGTTTGAGACATTGCCTTTATCATCTATCACCGGAGCGCTGATCGTCATGCCTGCAAGCGTTGGGATGCGGGCAGGATCCGCGTCCTCTTCCGCCAGTGTAAACTGCACTGCCACAGGATTTTCTTCGGTAATTTCCTCTTCTGCGTCTTCCGGCTGCAGAGTCAGGGCTCCTTCCTTGATGTCTCCTTGGATCATCGTCCCGTCAAGCGCCTCGGGAGCCTGCGTAACCCTGAGTTTTTTGTCAATTTCCGATTCCTGTGATTCGTCTATCCCCAAAACGGCCTGCTGCAAATCGACTAAATCCGTCTTGCCGTCGCTGTTGATATCGGATTCGCCTGATGCCGAATTTTTACGGATATCTTCCACAAGCTTATCGGTATCCGCCTGATCCAGACGTCCGTCCCCGGTTACATCGCCGGGACGAAGCCATCCTGCCGCCCCGCCTGATTCGGATTTTGCGGCGCAGACCAAAATCCGGTTCGTCCAGTCTGGTTCCAGTTGGATAGACTGCGTGTAATCGGCGAATTTCTTCGCCTTAACCTGCACCGTGTAATTCCCTGCCAAAAGCGTAAACCTGGCTGTTTGTACATCCGAACCGCCTTCTCCAAAATCCAGCTTTTCTTCCTGCGTCGCCTGTTCGCCCGCGCTTCCGCTGACCAAAACCGTCACCTCGCCGTCAAGCGGAAACGACGCCAGATCCTGTACCTGTACCTCCAGGACACCGTCCCCTTCCTCGGCAGTATCCGATGCATCCGTTTGTACTCGCGCAGAGACATCCGCTGCCATCGCCTCAGCCCCATAGGCTTCAACGGCAGTCCACGTCTGCATTGTCAAACAGCCTGCAAGCAACAATGCCATCCATTTTTTCATGTTCACTATTCCTTTCTTAAAAAATTTAAGCGCTACTACCAATCTCATGAAAAATATCGACAAAATCCATCGGTAAATTAACGGCTTACGCAGTCAAAAAAGGGGAATATAATCCATCGAAATTTATGAGATTTTTACATATGGCGCAGCGCCTTCCACAAAAAAAGAGGACACCTACGTGTGTCCCCTGAATGCCCGCGACCGGAATCGAACCGGTACTGTATTGCTACAACAGGATTTTAAGTCCTGCGCGTCTGCCAGTTCCGCCACGCGGGCATTTACATAAACCTAATAAATGGGCAGAGGTGGATTCGAACCACCGAAGCAATTTGCAGCAGATTTACAGTCTGTCCCCTTTGGCCACTCGGGAATCTGCCCATTCCATCAGACATATCAAATGCCTTAACAAATATGAATTATATCATATAAATACAAAAAATACAACATTTTTTTAAATTTTTATTATGGTAATTATGACAGAAAGCGCCCCCGGAACCCACTTATTCCTGGGGGCCCAATCGGAAGAGAAATCACTTCGTAATGGTAATTTTTGTTTTTCCTTTTTTCATTCTCTTCACAACGCCGCTGCTTCTGCATGCTTTTTACCTGTTTTATATCCTTTTCAAAATAACGGCGGTATGTCCCTGCATAGTAATCGCCGCTATTCCCCGGTTTACCGCGTACTCTTCCGGCATCAGGGAATACCCTTTGCCGGTCGTCATAATCAGGCAGCGAAGTCCCGCTGTCAGAGGGATTCCGGCAGCCGTAACCGAAAGTTCCATCTTCCGTTCCCCGTCGTCACTGTTTACGATGATAACAAACTGCTGTTCCCTGGTAAACCGGGCATAACACAAAAGCTTCTCCTCGCCTTTTAAAAACTGGAACGATCCGGTACGGAATGCCTGATACTCCTTATGTATCCGGATCAACTCCCGGTGCAGGTCAATTAATTCCCGGTTTTCATGTCCCCATGGATACGTCCGCCTGTTATCCGGATCGGTAAAACCGCAAAGCCCCGCCTCGTCTCCGTAATACAGAGCCGGCGCCCCCGGCCATGTCATCTGCACCAGGACGGCCTGGCGCATTACGCTGTAATCCACACCTTCACTTGCCGCAGCCGCCCCCAAACATTCCACCCTGCCCGCTTTGTGGTTTGTGCGCGTTAAAAACCGGGAATGATCGTGGTTTGAAAGCTGGTTCATGGAGCAAAGCAGCGATGGCGTAAGAAAACTTGTCATATAATGACGCATTGCCCCCTCAAAATACTCGATTTTTCCGATGCGCTCCGGGAAAAATTCATCACTGTGCTTTTCCATACCTGTCAGAAAAAAAGTAAGGGGCTCCATAAACGCCGTATAGTTCATGATCGTATCCCACTGATCGCCTGCCAGCCACTCTTTTGGATCCCCGTAATGCTCCGCCAGGATAACGGCATTCGGATTAGCCTGCTTGACCGCCTTACGGAAATTACGCCAGAACCGGTGGTTAAACTCTCTTGTATGCCCCAAATCCTCCGCTACATCCAGTCTCCAGCCGTCGCAGCAATAAGGTTCCGATACCCATTTACGCGCAATACGCAAAATATCGGCGCACAGGCGGTCTGACTTTTCGTAATTCAGCTTCGGAAGCGTCTCATGCCCCCACCAGCCCTCATACTCTTTATTTGTTTCCCAGGACGCGTCCTCCTCCTTGAATTTAAAATAACTGCGATAGGGGCTTTCCCGCTTCAGGTACGCGCCGGGCGCAAACCCTTTGCGGCCTTCATAAATCCCTTCCCGATCCATCCAGCAGTTAAACGAGCCACAATGGTTGAATACGCCGTCTAAAATTACTTTCATGCCCCGTTTGTGCGCTTCTTTTACAAATTCCGCAAAAAACGCATTGCTAGCCTCCAGGTTCGCCTGGCTCGTAACGCGGGTGCGGTACCGCGTTGCATTGCGGTTATCCTGATCGCCTTCTGCCAGAAGCTCTCCTTCGTCCTCTATAATTTTGGCAAAGTGCGGGTCTATATGGTCGTAATCCTGAATATCGTATTTGTGGTTGGAGGGCGAAACAAACAGAGGATTAAAATAAATCACTTCCACGCCAAGATCCGAAAGATAATCCAGCTTTTCCCATACGCCTGCAATATCCCCTCCGTAAAATTCCCCTACGCTGAAATTTTCCGGGCATTTCCCCCACTGATCGTCCGGCACTCTCGTACTCTGCGTCCGGATATAAAAATATTCTCCGTCCAGCACATCGTTGGAAGAATCCCCATTACAAAACCTATCTACCATAATCTGGTAAATAACCGCCCCCTTTGCCCAATCCGGCGTTGAAAATCCCGGCACTATCCTGAAAAAATAAGGCTCCCTCAACTCCCTGGCCACTCCATAACGATCATAGTAACACTGCGCCTGCCCGCTGGAAATTTCAAAATAATAGGAAAACGGCTCTGTGCCAAGCTGTATGTCAACCGAATAATAATCAAACGCATCGTCACTGTCCGAAAACTGCATCGGATAACTTGTTTTGTCCGTGCACAGCCAAATCATATCCACATTGTACTTTGCGGTCCGGAACCGAATGGTAACTATTTCATTCTCACCCGGTTCCGGAGGAATCCGGTAATCTTTTGTCCCGTCCGAAAATAACGCCTCTTTGCGCAAAACCGGCCTCATCTGCATAATATATTGGTGTATTTTATTTAGGTCGTACATAGTTTTACGTTTCATATCGTCTCTTCCTCTTTCCTGAATATTTTAAAACATATTATTTTGGGAAAAAAAAAGACAGCCAATATGCTGTCTTTTTTAGGAGAAGGTATTTTTACTATGGGGTGTAGCAAAAACTTTATATAATGTATTGGGGGTTTTACGAGTATTATAATAGCACCGCAAAGCGAATAAGTGTGCACAAACTTCACAAAATTTCACAAGTTTTTTTGTGAAATATGCACAAATTCACTTCTGTCTGCTACTGAAAAAGCGCTTCAAACTCTTCCCTGCTGATCTTCTCTTTTTCTAATAAAAGTCCTGCACATCGATTTAAAACATCTTCATATTCATTTATAATTTTTCTGGCTTTGGCATAACATTCGTCTATTATGCGTTTTACCTCCTCGTCAATCCTGGTGGCTACGCTTTCTCCGTATCCTCTGGCATGAGCCAAATCCCTGCCGATAAATACCTGATCGTCCTCGTTGGCATAGTTGATAAGGCCGACATTCTCCGACATGCCGTACTTTGTCACCATCGCTTTAGCAAGCTGGGTCGCCTGTTTGATATCCTGCGAAGCGCCTGTTGTAATATCGTCGAATATCATTTCTTCCGCCACGCGCCCGCCCAGATCCACAACGATCTCCTGCAGCATGCGCCCTTTTGTATTAAACATTTCATCCCGTTCCGGAAGCGGCATCGTATAACCTGCAGCCCCGCCGCCCGTGGGGATAATCGACACCGAATAAACAGGGCCGACATCCGGCAGGACGTGGAATAAAATGGCGTGCCCCGCTTCGTGGAAGGCCGTAATCCGTTTCTCTTTGTCGCTGATAATACGGCTCTTTTTCTCCGCGCCGATACCTACTTTGACAAAGGATTTACGTATATCGTTCTGAACAATATACGCGCGGTCTTCCTTGGCTGCGTTGATTGCAGCCTCATTGAGCAGGTTTTCCAGATCCGCGCCCGTAAAGCCTGCCGTCGTCTGGGCAACCTGTTTTAAATCCACATCATCGCCCAACGGCTTGTTTTTCGCGTGGACGTGTAATATCTGCTCCCTGCCGCCGATATCCGGCCTGCCTACGTGAATCTTACGGTCAAACCTGCCCGGACGCAAAATCGCCGGATCCAGAATATCTACGCGGTTCGTCGCCGCCATTACAATAATTCCCTCGTTGGTGCCAAACCCGTCCATTTCTACAAGCATCTGGTTTAACGTCTGTTCGCGCTCGTCATGGCCGCCGCCCATCCCGGTGCCCCTGCGCCGCGCCACGGCGTCAATTTCGTCTATAAACACAATACACGGAGCGTTGCGTTTCGCGTCGTCAAACAAATCGCGGACGCGGGACGCCCCCACGCCGACGAACATTTCCACAAAATCAGAACCGGAAATACTAAAAAACGGCACGCCGGCCTCCCCTGCCACAGCCTTTGCAAGCAGCGTCTTACCGGTTCCGGGAGGGCCTACCAGCAGGATGCCCTTTGGGATCCTTGCGCCCAATCGGCTGTATTTTCTCGGCGACTTTAAAAAGTCAACCAGTTCTTCCAGTTCTTCTTTTTCTTCCCGAAGCCCCGCCACTTTTTCAAAATTCATTTTATTGTCGTTGGTGGAAAGCCTCGCACGGCTTCTGCCGAAATTGAGCATCCTGGTTCCTCCTGCGCCGCCCCCGCCGTTTGCCCCTGCCGCCTGGTTGGACATAATAATAAACAAAATAAACATTGCCGTCAGCACAATCAGAAGCGGCAGCAGATTCATAAGCCAGCTTTCGGGCGGCACGTCTTCCAGATAATAGTTGTGAAAGCCTTTTTTATCGAGCATATCCTGTATATCGTTGACGTCCGATACATACAGTTCCTTTACGACGCTGTTGTGCAGACGGATATTTAAAATACCGGTCGGAATCTCCCTGTTTTGTTCTATCTCTATATAAACTATCTCGCCCGCATTCAATGCGTTCTGGAAATCAGTAAGAGTGTATGGGTTATCCACTATTTTCCTTGTATCCAGCGCCATCCAGACAATAATTACAATGCCTACAAGCGCCGCATAAAAACTAAAATTCCTAAGTTCTTTTCTGTCCAACTGGAATCCTCCTTTAGTCTAATTCAACTACGCCGATATACGGCAGATTACGGTATTTCTGCGCATAGTCCAACCCGTAACCCACTACAAATTCATCCGGTATATCAAAGCATGTATAATCCACATGTATTTCCTTTACACGCCGCTCCGGTTTATCCAACAGCGTGCATAGCCTTAAGCTTTTGGGCCCCTGGTTGTTCAGATATTCCAACAGATAACTTAACGTCCTGCCAGAATCAATAATATCCTCCACTACCAGCACGTCCTTGCCCTGGATACTCAAATCCAGATCCTTGACAATTTTTACCACTCCGCTGGATTTGGTATCCGCCCCGTAACTCGAAACGGACATAAAATCCATGGAAACCGGAACCGTCACTCTTTTGGAAAGTTCACATGTAAAGAATACGCCTCCCTTTAACACGCAGATCATATGGATCTCCTTCCCTTCATAATCCCGGCTGATCTGCGCCGCAATTTCCGCAATCCTTCGATCCACTTCTTCTTCCGATAACAACACACGGACTGTTTCACTCATGATTCTTCCTCCATAAACTGTACTTCCAACACTCTTTTCGTATCCCCTGTAATTTTATAATAAGCGCTGATCCGGTAACCAATCGCCCATAATATATGGGAACCTTCCGCCAAAAGCGGTATCCGGGCCCGCATATGCTTCGGAACCTTTTCATTGATCCAGTAATCTTTCAGCTTTTGCCTGCGTCCCTGCGAATCCAATATAAAATAATCGCCCGGTTCTCTGTTTCTAATGTAAAGCCTATTTTTTATCTTATCATAATCAAACCATTTCGTATACAGATTTTTGGGAATTTTTACATCTTTTTGCGTAATTTCGATAATCCTTCCAATAACCGTCCCCCCGAAAACCGCCGTCGGGGTTTGCGATACGCCAAACGGTATCCGGGCCGGAACCGTTCCGTCATCACCCGCCCCGCCCTTTGAAAAAAGCAGCATACCATAACTGTTTTCCGCCAAAACGCCGTACGGCAGGGAAATTCTTTTGCCCGTCGGGCCATGCGCAAGCAAAAACAGCGCTTCCAAATGCTCCCTGGAAATATCTTTCCTGCTTCCGGCCGCTTTTGCTGCCAGTTCCAAAAGCGCGCGCTTTTGTAAAAAGGGCGGATATGGCGCAAGCTCCTGTGCCCGAAAGCAGATACTCCCGTCGCCGGGCAGTTCCATACCGGCCTGTAAAATCTTATCCGTTTCCTGCTGCAAATATGCGCAAATTTCCTGTACGTCTTCGGAAAGACTGCCCATATGTACGACGCAGTTTTGATTCACCCGGCTCAGCTGCGGCATCACGCGGTTTCGTATCCGGTTGCGGCTGTAATGCACGTCGGTATTGGTAGAATCGATCCGGTAGCCCTGCCCGGCTTCTTTTAAAAACTGTTCTATTTCATATCTCGTCACACATAAGAGCGGGCGGATCAAAGCGCCCCTGACAGGGCGGATCCCGGCCAGGCCGTCTATCCCGCTTCCCCTGCAAAGATGAAACAGCAGCGTTTCCGCATTGTCATCCCCATGATGCGCTACCGCCGTCTTTACCTGTTTTCCTCCCAGGCGTATCCTTTCCTCTTCAAACGCCTGATAGCGCAGGTTCCTGCCGGCTTCTTCCAGGGAAATCCTCTGTTTTTCGGCTGTTTCCGGCGTCGGGACGCGTTTCACGGAATACGGGATATCGTACCGTTTTGCAAGTTCTTGTGCAAAACGCATGTCCGAAAGGCTCTCTTCCCCGCGGATCCCATGCTCGATATGTATTGCCGATATTGTAAAATCCATCTCATACCGCAGCCTCTCCAAAACCAGGAGCAAACAGACCGAATCCGCTCCCCCGGACAGCGCCACGCTGATATGATCTCCCTTTTGCACCATATCAAAGCGCTTCATAAAAGCCGCAATTTTTTTTATCATACTGCCTCCCACCAGGCCGAAACGGGCCTGATTTTGTATTAACTTTCCCAGACGGCGGCCGCAAGAACCGTCATATCGTCCCTGATCTGGCCGCCCGTACAGACCATAACCTGATCCAGAAGCTGTTTGGCCAGAAGGCCGGGATGATTGGTCTTAATCCCTGCAATCATATCTTCCAGCGTTTCTTCCGGCCTGTCCGTATGCAGATATTCTAACACACCATCTGTGATCATGACAAGGAAATCTCCGTCAGAAAGCTGTTTGGTAGCCTGTTCTATTTCTATTTCATAGCTGACTCCTACCGGCAGCGAAGTAGACAGCAGGCATTCCACCCCGCCGTCCTTATGGCGGATAAACGTTGCGGATGCGCCTATTTTATAAAATTCGGTTTCCCCGGTATACAGGTTTACGGAAGCGATATCCACAGTGGAATACTGCTCGTCGTCCCCGTGAATTACCATAGCGGAATTTAACATTTTAATCGCCGTCTCTTTTGTAAAGCCCGCTTCAATAAACCGCTCCAGCAAATCCAGCACCAGTTCGCTCTCCTTACAGGCGCGCGCGCCAAATCCCATGCCGTCGGACAGGCAGAGCACCAGCTCCCCGTCCTCTTTTTCCAAAAAAGAAAAGTTGTCCCCGGAAATTGTCGCGCCGTCCTTTGTGAGCCTTGCCACCCCATGCACGGCCTGGAACGAGGGCTTTTCTTCATAAATAATCTCCGACGTATCCTTCCCGACAAACGTCCTGGCGTCTTTGTGCGGCATCATAGGAAGCCCGACGGCTCCCACCACCGCTTTGGTCAGATCTTTGACCGCCACACAGTTTCCCCATCTTGACCGGACTTTTAACACAGCCTGGATATGGCCGTCGTTTTTGCGGTACAGATGCGCTTCCTGCGCCACAATCCCGCATTCTTTGGCACGGTAACGGATTTCGGCCAGCAGGCGTTTTTCCTCTGCGTCCAAAAGCTTTGCTTCATTGGCGCAGTCCTGCATAATAAACGCCATTGCGTCCAGCTGCTGCGCTATCACCTCACGGTTTTCCAGCAGTCGGTTATACCATGCCTTATTCAGGCGTACCTGTTCAAATACCGCTATCGCCTCCTGTTCCACATGTCCCGCATAGCAGCAGTTTGCTTCCAGTTCCCTTTTGGTTTCTTCGTCCGCTTCCCCGCTGTGCAGAAGACTGGCCAAAAGACGGCCGAACACCCCGTACATAGTCTGGTTGGAAGGCGCCCAGCAAATTGCGCAGGTATCGCAGCCGCTGCAGATTCGCCCGGCGACCTCCTGCTGTATCTGCGCAATTTCCTCCTGCCCGATATCCGTCCGCCGTTCCATTGCGAAAAAAGCTTTTGAGAGCCCCTCAAAACTCTTGGCGTAATTTAACAGGCGCTGTCCCTGGTATCCGTCCTGCGCCCCCGCCAAAACGGCGGGTTCTTCCTTTTCTTCCAAAAACAAATGCACGCCTCTTGCACAAAGTATGCCAAACCCAAAAATAAAGACCGCTTCACAAATTGCCGCCGCAAGCGTGACCTGGTTCTTAAAATCAAAAATACCTCCAAAAACAGAAAGCGCAAACGTCCCGCCGGAAGCGGCAACCGCCGCCACGACCGTATAACAGCGTTTGTCCACCCACTCTGACAGGCGCACCGTAACCGCTATAATCAGAAGCGCCATCGCATATTTGGCAATTACAGTAATCGGGATAAACGCTACCATCCCGGCAAACATCCCCGCCGACAAAAGCCATCGGGCGCGTTCGTCTAAATACACGGCCGCAAAATACGCCGGAACCAACGGGTAACATCCCATTACAGAGATCCGGCAGAGCAGCCCTCCTGCAATACCAACCGCCAATTGTTTCCATCCTGTCCTCTTCATACTGTTAAATCCTCCTGGTATTCACATTTTTCCGTCCCCAAACTGTGCGGGCGGATTTTCTAAGAGGCATTATAGAATCCTGCTTTTAAAATGTTTGTCAAACCGTCACGGGCTTTTCAAAAACTTTTCGCCAAAAATGCCCTCGAATTGTAGATTCGAGGGCATTTATCCATTTCAGGATGCTCGTATTATTTTTCTCTGAATATAATCTGATTGTCATAAACCATACCCAGTTTGCTTTTCGCCGTATCTTCCACATATTCCCGGCTTCCGATATAATCTTCATAGTCCGAAAGCTGTTCTTTGCGTCCTTTTTCTTCTTCATACTGTATCTTTAAATCATTCTCCCGCGCAATGTATTCTTTGTCTTTCTGGTACAGGCGCACAATCTGGAATGACATTACCACAAGCAAAATTACTACAATAAAAGCAATACTGCCTTTTCCCGCCTGGTTCTTTTTCCTTTTCTTTGTTCCCATCCGCATCCCTCTTACTTGTCTGTTATTGTTTACTTAAACCTATCTTAACCGCTTTTTTTATTTTTTTCAATTCTTTTTTGAAAAAACCAAACATTTTTTTACCCGGTTTTTCCACTACGCCGAATATTTTTCCGAAAATCTTCTGCCATATCCGCAAAATCTTTACAAAAATACGGACTACCCAGGGACTGATATACGTATTCTCCACCAGCATCCCAATCGCCACGCCTCCTAAGACAAACCAGCGCAAAAGCCCTTCGTTTTCCCGGTAGAGCATGGCAAAAATCCCAACCGCGCAAAACAGCCAGTATAACATGTCCTCCACGGCCATTAAGATCGTCCCGTGTTTTCTCATATGGCGGAAAATGCGTATCACATCATAAAAAAGCATCAAAGCGGCGCCAAACAGGAACGAAACAAGCAGCAGGCTGCCTTCCCCGGCAATGGATTCACTGATTGCGCCGTTCATTTAAAAAGCCGCCCAAAAAAAGATTCTGCCTGCTTGCCGTAGTCCTTGACCTCCGAATAGGCCAGCGAGTCAATCCTTCCTTCTATGTCAACCTCACCTTTCTCTAAACTCAGACGGTTGACATGGAGATCGTTTCCTTTGATTAAAAGCATTCCCTGTTCCGTTTCCAGTAAAATTTCAGCCACATCAAACGAGAGTACATCCACCACCCCGCTGAAATTGCCGGTTTTACGGTTGCCCAGGAGAACCTTATGCGCTTTACTTCCTGTTTTTTCATCCATCTGTTCCAGCTTACCTCCTGCCTTACAACCTTTCTGCTTCGGAATGGTTGTCTGTTTTTCTTTTTAAACATTATATTAGCAGAAGGCTTCATTTATGCCCAAAAATACGCGTTCCTTAAAGATAACGGAACATTTCTTTCGCTTCTTCCTTGCGTACGGTTTCCGCGACGGACAGTACCTCGGCCCGGACCGATTTCTGCCCGAACGCGATTTCTAAGATATCCCCGGCCTGAACGCCTGCGGAGGCTTTTGCCACTTTGCCGTTTATCATAACCCTGCCCGCGTCACAGGCTTCATTTGCCACGGTACGGCGTTTGATCAGGCGCGATACTTTTAAATATTTATCCAGTCTCATTTGTTTCACTCCTTTCAAAAAACTGTTTTTGCATCTGTGTATATAAAAATACAGAGGGCTAAAAAACGCCCTCTGCCACATTCGCTTTCTTATTTTTGCATTAATTAATCATATCCTTTAAAGCTTTTCCTGCTTTAAACTTCGGAGCCTTAGAAGCCGGAATCTTCATTTCTTCCCCGGTCTGCGGATTCCTGCCGACGCGTTCCGCCCTCTCAGAAACTTCAAACGTCCCAAATCCGACTAACTGAATCTTCTCGCCTTTCTTTAATTCTTCTGCAACTACATCTGTAAAAGCCTTTAATGCCGCTTCAGCGTCTCTTTTCGATAATTCTGTTTTGTCAGCCATAGCTGCAACTAATTCTGCTTTGTTCATTCAAAATTCCTCCTGTGGATGTTCATATTAATAATTCATGTCATAAGGCCTTCTGCAAAATTGCCGCTGCAATCGGCCTACATGATTATTTATACTTGTTTTACCTATATTTGTCAAGAAAAAGTATTGCTTTTTCCTCATTTAGATCAGCTTTTGTACAATATCCAGCATTGTCTGTCCGAGTTCTTTTGCTTTTTCCACAGAATCCGTCAGGGAATCCCCTTTTACGCCAATATAAAATTTTACTTTCGGCTCCGTCCCGGACGGGCGGATGCATACCCATGCGCCGCCTTCGAGTTCATAGTACAATACGTTGGACTTTGGAAGCCCGGTCGGGCTTACTTCCTTTGTCTTAAGGTCTGTCACCGTATCTTGCTGATAATCCCTTACCTTAAGCACCCCGTAATCCCCAATCCGGCCAAGCGGCTCTTTCCGCAGGGTTCCAAGGATATTCTTAATCTTTTCAAGCCCCTCGATTCCTTTTAAGGTAATGGACTCCACATGATCCTGATAATAGCCGTAACGTGCATACATATCAAGCATAGCGTCCCACAGCGTCTTGTCCTGTGTCTTATAAAACGCGGCGGCCTCGCACAAAAACATCGTCGCGGCCACGGCGTCTTTATCCCTTGCATATGTTCCTGGCAGACAGCCGTAGCTTTCTTCCATGCCAAACAGGTAAGCGCCTTTACCGGTCTTTTCAAATTCCAGCATCTTCTGGCCGATAAACTTAAACCCGGTCAGAACTTCTTCCAGTTTGACGCCATAGTACGCTGC
>OFGG01000394.1_pt1 | contig 38737 bp, 52 predicted proteins | sample 1521701 | NCBI WGS metagenome assembly OFGG01 (sample SAMEA3504081, study PRJEB24116) | mouse gut metagenome | biome: mouse gut; feature: mouse-associated habitat; material: faeces | place: Denmark | collected 2011
CAATCCCCGATTTTCAAGATCGGCACGGTTAGTGATGTTTCGTGAAACAACCCTGCTTGACCTGCCGGGACTATTGCATTTTGCCTCCCCATGTGTTATTATTTTAACGAATATTTCCAATTCCTGCGGGCTGTTGAAGCCAGCAGGGAACAGTGTGGGTTAAAAGGATGCCCGGATGGGGCGGAAAGGAAGTAGTTAAAGACATGAAACAGGGTTTTGATGATGTTGTGGCACGGGTGCAGAAGTGCGGCAGGAAGACTGTGGCCGTATCCGTGGCCCAGGATTCTGCAGTTCTGGAGGCTGTAAAGGAGGCGGCAGCCAGGGGTATTGCCGATGCAATCCTGGTGGGGGATGAGGCGAAGATTCGCGAGATTGCAGCCTCAATCAATATGGATCTGTCCGGCTATGAGATCATTGATGAGCCGGACGTCATTGCAGCTTCCCTGAAGGCGGTGAAACTGGCACATGACGGCAGGGCTGACATGTACATGAAGGGACTGATTGACACCAAGGATTTCCTGAAGAGCGTGTTGGACAAGGAAGTGGGCCTGCGCACAGGCAATCCGCTGTCCCATGTATGCGTATTTGAGATTCCCGGCATTGACAGGCTTCTGTTTTTGACAGATGTGGCCTTCATGACCTATCCGACGCTGGAGGACAAGGTCAATATCATCAAGAATACGATTCCGGTGTGCAATGCCTGCGGCGTGGATATGCCCAAGGTGGCGCCTCTGGCAGCGGTGGAGGTGGTAAATCCCAAGATGCCTGCCACGGTGGATGCGGCTGAGCTGACAAAAATGTGCGAAGAGGGTCAGATTCCGGGCTGTGTCATAGACGGACCGCTCTCTCTTGACCTTGCCATAGACGCAGAAGCGGCAAAGCACAAAGGGGCCACCCACAGGAAGATCCAGGGCGATGCAGATGTGCTGCTTTTCCCGGATATCCATGCGGGCAACCTGGTATACAAAGCCATTGTACATATGGTGAAGGTGAAAAACGGATGCATTCTCACAGGCACCAAGGTTCCCGTTATTCTCACCAGCCGTTCCGACACCTTTGAGACCAAGGTGAACTCCATCGCCCTGGCAGCAGTGGTGGCAGAAGAACTCAAAAAAGGCTAAAACAGGAAAAAACGGAGATAATAAAAATAAATTTATAACAGGAATCATAAAAACAGCGGTCGCCCGGAAATGCCCGGAAGAATATACAGCAGCATGCCCTAAGGTGCTGAATATTGCTTCCCGTAGAGGGCATTGAAGGAAGAGCGCGGAACTGGAATAGGAGAGCAAGATGTCTGTTAAAAGTTTGATCATCAATCCGGGTTCTACATCCACCAAGATCGGCGTGTTTGAGGATGAGACCCTTTTATTTGAAGAGACCCTGAGGCATACCACAGAAGAGATCGGCAGGTATGGGGCCATTGTGGAGCAGAAGGATTTTCGCAAAAAGATCATCACGGACCTTCTGGAATCCAGGAATTTTGACATTAAGAGCCTGAATGTGGTGGTGGGCAGGGGAGGAATGCTCAAGCCCATTCTCGGCGGCACCTACGCGGTGACGGATGCTCTTCTGGAGGACCTGAAGAAGGGAGTTCAGGGGCAGCATGCCTCCAACCTGGGAGGCATCCTTGCCAGGGAGATCGGCGATTCCATAGGAGTGCCTTCCTACATCGTGGATCCGGTGGTGGTGGATGAGCTCATGCCCATCGCCAGATATTCCGGCGTGCCGGAGCTGCCCAGAGTGAGTATTTTCCACGCCCTGAACCAGAAGGCGGTGGCAAAGCGCTATGCAAAGGAGAGCGGAAAGCCCTATGAGTCCCTGCGCCTGATTGTGGTCCACATGGGCGGCGGCGTGTCTGTGGGAGCCCATGAGAACGGACAGGTGGTGGATGTGTTCAACGCCCTGGACGGCGACGGCGCTTTCTCCCCCGAGCGGGCGGGCGGCGTTCCCAGCGGAGCTCTGATTAAGATGTGCTTCTCCGGCCAGTACACGGAGAAGGAAGTCTATGGCAAGGTGGTGGGAAAGGGCGGCTTCAACGCCTACCTGGGCACCAACGACATGCGCGAAGTAACAAAGCGCGCCAATGAGGGGGACACCCTGGCTGCAGAGTCCAAGCAGGCGTTCCTGCTGCAGGTGGCCAAGGACATTGGCTCCATGGCCTGTGTGCTGAATGGTAAGGTGGATCAGATCATTGTCACCGGCGGTATTGCCTACGGCGCTGATGTGGTGAATGCCCTGAAGGAGAGGGCGGAGTGGATTGCACCTTTTACCGTATATCCCGGCGAGGACGAACTGCTTGCCCTGGCCCAGGGTGCCCTCCGTGTGCTGTCCGGCGAGGAGGAGCCCAAAGCATATTAAGGAATTGCGATTCCTAAGTACAACCAATGTGGCGGGGGCTGTGTAAAGCAGGCCTCCGCTGTTTGTTGGGGAAATGTGGACGAAAAAATGAAGATAAGTAAAAATATGTGGCAGAGTATCTCTCCCATGAAGATCATTCTGGGAGGTTATCTGGCCATTATCCTTGTGGGAACCATGCTGCTTGCCCTGCCCATTGCCACCAGAGGGCCGGGGGGAACGCCGGTTTCAGACTGCTTTTTTACCGCCACTTCCGCCACCTGTGTGACAGGGCTGATAAGGTATGACACATTCACCCACTGGACGCTTTTCGGGCAGCTGGTGATTCTGGCCATGATCCAGGTGGGCGGGGTGGGATTTATGACGGTGGCCATCCTGGTGATGGTGTATACCAAGAAAAAGATCACTTTAAGCCAGCGATCCCTGATGCAGAATTCCATCTCCGCCCCTCAGATTGGGGGCATTGTGCGGATGACCAAGTTCATTGCCAAAGGGACCCTGGCCGTGGAACTGGCGGGGGCCTGTCTTCTGGCCCCCTGGTTTATCCCCAGATTCGGAGTGGGGAAGGGGATTTATTTTTCCCTCTTTCACGCCGTGTCGGCCTTCTGCAATGGAGGGTTTGATCTTATGGGGGGTACCACAGGAGAGTATTCTTCCCTCACGGGAGCCGCAGGGGACTGGTATGTGTGCACGGTCATAATGGTGCTGATTGTTCTGGGAGGACTGGGATTTTTTGTTTGGCACGATGTGATTGAACACAAGTTTCACATTGGAAGATTTGAGCTTCAGAGCAAGATGGTGCTCTCCATCAGTGCCGTGCTGATCCTGGCAGGCGCTGCGGCGCTGGCGGCTCTGGAATGGGAGGGGACCCTGTTTGCGGACATGACCCCTCTGCAGAAGATTCACGGGAGCCTGTTCCAGTCGGTGTCGGTGAGGACGGCGGGTTTTAACACGGTGGATCTGGCGGGACTGAAAGAAGGTTCCCTGTTTGTGATGGTGTGCCTTATGTTTATCGGCGGATCCACAGGATCCACCGCAGGGGGTATCAAGACCACCACTTTCTGGGTTCTCTGCATCAGCATTCTGGCCACGTTCCGCCGGAAGAAGAACATTGAGATGTTTGGGCGCAGGATGGAAGAGGGGATTACCAGGACGGCTTCCTGTGTCTTTATGACATATCTGCTCCTGACGTCGGCTGTCAGTGTCATTATCTCGGCGGTGGAGGATCTGCCTCTGCTGACAGCCATGTTTGAGTCGGTGTCCGCCATGGCTACGGTGGGGCTGACCCTGGGGGTTACGCCATCCCTGGGGATGCTTTCCAAGCTTCTTCTGGCATTTTTAATGCTCTGCGGCAGGGTGGGATCCATCACCATGCTTCTGGCATTTTCCTCGGAGAAGAGGGTGACAAATTCCAGGCTGCCCCTGGAAAAGGTGCAGGTGGGCTAGACTGACATGCTCTGAAAGTGTTTTGCTGCCGCAAAAGGCAGGAAGGATGCGGGATATGAAATCAATACTGGTTATCGGCCTTGGCCGCTTTGGGCGGCATATGGCGCAGAAATTTATAGAGAACGGCAATGAAGTGCTGGCCGTGGAGTGGAAGGAGGAGCGGGCGGACGCGGCGGTGGGCAGCATCCGTCAGATCCTCATAGGGGACGCCACGGACGAAAGATTTATGGACTCCCTGGGCATTGACAATTTTGACCTGGCGGTCATCGCCATCAGCGAGAATTTTCAGACAGTGCTGGAGGTGACAGTGCTTTTGAAGGATCTGGGCTGCAAGTACATTGTGGCCAGGGCCACCAGGGACGTACACAAGAAGCTGCTCCTGCGCAACGGGGCGGACTATGTGTCCTATGCGGAGCGGGAGGTGGCGGAGCGGCTTGCCATCAAGTTTGGCGCGGATACCATTTTTGACTATGTGGAGCTGACGCCGGAGGTAGGGATCTATGAGATCGCAATTCCCGAGAAGTGGGTGGGAAAAAGCATTGTGGAGCTTTCCATCCGCAGCGAGTACCATGTGAGCGTCATGGCCACCAAGAAACAGAACAAGATATTTCCCCTGCCCCACCCGGATCATGTGTTTGATGATGACGAGAGCGTTATTGTCATGGGCAGCGCCAGGCATATTGAGGCCATCACATAATGGGACCGTGCAGGGGCCGGAGAGAACAAGAAAGAGAGTGTGAGACATCATGAGTACGGTTGAGGGCGGCAGAAAGCTTGGGGGGATCAAGACGGTGGTCTATGGCAGGACGGTCGTGATTCTGCTTGGATTTCTGGCGCAGCTGGCACTGTTGTATGTGGGATATATTCTGCTGAGAAATTACGGTTATGTGACTTATGGGCTGTTCCTGACGGTGACTGCCGTGGCGGTGCTGTATATCTTTAACGCGCCTGGAAATCCGGATCTGAAGCTTTCGTGGATGCTTCCCATCGCTGTTCTCCCTGTCTTTGGAGCTATCTTTTATGTGACCATCTCTGCCCAGCCAGGCATCAAGGTTATGTACAACCGGCTGAAGGCGCTGTCGGAGTACACGAAGAAATATGTGCTTCCCGGAGGGGAAGCCGGGGACAGGCTGCGGGCGGAGTGCCGCCATATGGGGCAGCTTGCCCATTACCTGGAGAATTACGATAACAGTCCTGTGTATGACGCCGGCGTGGTGAAATATTATCCCCTGGGTGACTGCCAGTATGTGGACATGATGGAGGAGCTTGGGAAGGCGGAAAAGTTTATTTTTATGGAATTTTTCATTGTGGCGGAGGGCCGGATGCTGGAGACGATTCTGGCTCTGCTGCGGGAGAAGGCCCGGCAGGGGGTGGAGGTGCGCTTTATGTGCGACGGCACCAATGTGCTTTGGAACCTGCCGGGCTCCTTTCCCAGGATGCTGGAGCAGGAGGGCATTCGCTGCAAGATGTTTGCGCCCATCAAGCCCATTTTCTCCCCCCATTACAATAACAGGGACCACCGCAAGATTCTGGTCATTGACGGCAGGGTGGCCTTTACAGGGGGGATCAACCTGGCGGATGAATATATCAACGGGAAAGTGCGGTTCGGGCACTGGAAGGATGCGGGGATCATGGTAAAAGGGGAGGCCGTGGAGCGGTTTACCCACATGTTCCTGGAGATGTGGAACGAATCGGAGAAGAAGGCGGAAGACTATGAGAGATACCTGACGCCGGATCAGGGCCAGGGGCCAGGGGACGGCTATGTGATCCCCTACAGTGTCTGCCCCCTGGGGCCGGAGCGGGTGGGGGAGAGGGTTTATCTGGATATTATTCATATGGCCCACTCTTACGTCCACATTATGACACCATACCTGATTCTGGACTATCAGATGCAGATGGCCCTCTCCTATGCGGCCAAGAGAGGGGTGGAGGTGGTCATTATCATGCCCCGGATTCCGGACAAGAAATATGCGTTTGTGCTGGCCAAAACCTACTACAATCCCCTTCTGGAGGCCGGGGTGAGGATCTTTGAGTACGAGCCGGGCTTTGTCCATGCGAAAGTGTTTGTGTCGGATGATGAGAAGGCAGTGGTTGGCACGGTGAATCTGGACTTCCGCAGTCTCTATCACCATTTTGAGTGCGGCCTGGTGCTCTATCGGAATTCCCAGGTGGCGCAGGTGGAGCGGGATGTGCAGGACACGTTGGAGAAATGTATTGAGATAGGGCTGGAGGACTATAAAAAGCTGAAGCTCACGGACCGGATGCTGGGAAGGGTGATGCGGTTTGTGGCTCCGCTGATGTAGTAGTCCGGGCGGATTTCCGCCCTTTTTTTATGCGCGCACGGGGGCGGAGAGGGAACCTTCCCTTTTGGATGAGTATGGGTTCCGGCAGAACTTTCCGGGGTCAAAAGTCGTCTATAGAACAGGGACATAAATGCCCTGGGGCTTTGGCGGCAGGCTCAAAGACAAGGCTGGAATCAGCGATAGGAGAACGGACAGTGAGAGATGGGGAAATACTGGATTTGTACTGGGCCAGGGAGGAGCGGGCGATTCTGGAGACTCAGGCCTCTTATGGAAGATACTGTTATAGCATTGCCTGGCATATCCTGCACATGAGAGAGGATGCGGATGAGTGTGTAAACGACACCTGGCTGAGGGCCTGGAATGCTATACCGCCCAGGAGGCCCGGCCGCCTGGGGGTGTTTTTGGGGACTATCACCAGGAACCTTGCCCTGGACAGGTGGAAGGAGCGGCATGCGGCCAAGAGAGGCAGCGGGGAGATGGTTCTGGCTTTAGAGGAGCTTGCGGAGTGCATCCCTGACAGGCGCAGCACGGAGGATGCGGTGGAGGCGGCGGAGCTGAAGAGGCTGCTGAACCAGTTTCTGGGCGGTCTGTCCCAGAAGGACTGCAGCGTGTTCCTGCGTCGTTACTGGTATGTGGAGGAGTACAGTGAAATTGCAAAACACTGCGGCATGAAACTGAATACAGTGAAGACTTCCCTGTACCGCACCAGGACGAAGCTTCGGGAGTATCTGGAACAGGAGGGAGTGAGGGTATGAGCGCGGAACATGGGGGCCAAAACGGCATGGAAAGACAAAGGGATAAGCAGAAGGCCGGGGAGACACAGAGAAGCACCGGGGCACAGTGTGAGGAGAACGCCGGGCAGCAGGCGCTGAGGATCATGGAAGCCCTCTCCGGGGTGGATGAGGAACTGCTGGAGCGCTGTATGCAGGAGGAAAGGGGGGAGACCTGGAACAAAGGGCTTTTGCCTCGGTCTGTGGGCTCCTTTTGGCGGGCCAGGCCCTGGGCGGCGGTTCTGTGTCTGGCGGCGGCAGGAGCGGCAGTCCTGGGAGGATATGGTCTGTCCGGCGGTGGGCCTGCCAATCTTTCCGGAACTTCCCCCGACGGGGAGGCAGGAGCCCGGGGTGTTCCGGCCCTGGAGGCGGAGGTGGACGGGGAGGCAGGGGCTTTGGCCCAGGACCAGCTTTCAGGGCAGGAAGCCGGCGCAGGGGGCGGCTGTTCCGTGGAAGAGGAGTATTCGCTGGAGGAGGCCAGGGCTCTGGAGGGGCTGGGCGATTACATTCCCGGCAGTCTTCCGGAAGGGTATGCCTTTGAGAGGGCGGTTTTATATTCTGAAGAGGAAGGGGAGAGTCTGACAGTCTTCTGGAGCAGGGGAAAGGAGCAATTGACGCTGAAAATTCTGCGGCATGATTCTGACATTCTCCAGATCGGGACAGAGTGGGCGGATCCGGTGTATGCCCAGGAGGATCTGAGCCTGGAGGCGGTAGAGGGCTCCATGGCGCTTTCCTCTGACACGGGCGGTACTGACACAGGCGGCACCGATATACTCGAAGGAAAATTCAGTGTGCTGTATCCGGAGGGTTATTTGGTGTGGTTTGACGGAAGGGGGACAGCGGAAGAAATTTGGGATATGTTCTGTTCCATTGAGGGAAGTACGCCTTAGCAGATTTCGTTTTCCCTCATTCGGTATCCCACCCCGATTTCTGTGAACACATACTCGGGATGGGCGGGGTTTTTTTCAATTTTGCGGCGGATGTTGGCCATATTGACTCGAAGGATGCGGTTGTTGTCAACCATGTAGGGGCCCCATATGGCGTTCATGATGGAATCATAGGGCAGCACCCGTCCTGAATGCGCCGCCAGCAGGGTCAGGATCTGGTATTCTATCTGGGTCAGGTGCACCCGCTCTCCCTCCAGGTGCACCGTTCTCTTTTCCATGTCAATCGCCAGGTTCAAAGCCTTGTAGAACCTGCAGGGGGCACATTCACCGCTGTGGCGCAGGGAAGTGCGGATTCGGGCCATCAGTTCTTCGGTTCCGAAAGGCTTGGTGATATAGTCGTCGGCGCCAAGATCCAGGGCTTTCACTTTCTCTTTCTCCTCTGTCCGGGCGGAGATCACAATGACGGGAATGCGGCTTCCGCTTCGCAGCTGTGTGAGCAGGTCACAGCCATCAATGTCGGGCAGGCCCAGATCCAGCAGGATCACACTGGGGGAGAGGGAGGACACCATGCGCAGCCCGCTTCTTCCCGTGGGGGTGGTTGCCACGCGGTAGCCGTTTTTTGTCAGGGAAGCGGAAACATAGGAAGATAGGTTTTCGTCGTCTTCGATGACCAGGATATTTTTTGCAGTCGTCATGGTTGATCCTCCTTCCATGGCTTGGGCACAGTGAAAAGAAATTCCGCGCCGGGGGTACAGTTTTGCCCCAGGAAAGTCCCCCGGTGGGCCGCGATAATGGTCTTGCATATGGCCAGGCCTATGCCGGTGCCCTTCTGTGGGCCCAGGGGGCGGAAGGGGGCGCGGGCAGGATCCTGGAACAGGCGCTCCAGAAGTTCCTCCGGCACCCCCCGTCCGTAATCTCTCACAAGAAAAGACACGGATTCCGGCTGCTCTTCCACGGTCACGTCCACGGGCCTTGTGCTGCCTGAGTGCAGCAGGGCGTTCTCCAGCAGGTTGATGATAACCTGCTCTATCAGCACGGCATCCATGGGCAGGATAAGGATATTTTCCGGTATCTTTACCTGAATGGCACAGCCCGGATGCCGCTTTTCTATTTTCTGCAGAGCTTCTCCCACCACTTCCTCCACCAGCTCGTCGTTCTTGTTGATGGTCAGATCATTGTCCTGGATCCGTGTGATGGCCAGCAGGTTTTCCGTCAGGTTGATGAGCCAGCTGGAATCTTTGTGGATGTCTCTGACAATGTATATCCGCTCCTTTTCGCCCAGCGTATTTTTGTTCTCCAGATAGATCAGACTGTTGCCCTGGATGCCTGCCAGGGGAGTGCGCAGGTCGTGGGAGATTGCCCGCAGCAGGGTGGCTTTCATGCCCTCCAGGGGCTTGGGCTCCCCCTCCTCCCCTGCCTTCTGTTCCGGGCCGGCACCGGCTTCCGGTATGGCTGCCAGGATGTTTTCCTCCGCCGGGTCCGGCGGGGGAGCTGCTTCCGCCCGGGCTTCCGGTTCCGGATCCCAGGTCTGGGCGCCTGTCCTGTGGGAGAAAGTGTATGTGAGCACGGCCATGCCGGACATTGCCATAAACGCCGTAAAAATTCCGTTCAGGCTGTCGCGCCCGGAATACAGCCACAGGGCGGCCAGGAGTGAATAACCTATGCCATAATAGCATTTTGCGGTGGTACAGGAGGTGAGCAGAAGGAAGAATATGAAGAAAAGCGTAGAATTTATCTGATTTTCGTGTGTAGTACGCCTGCATGTCCAAGAGAGGCATATTGCGGCCCCCGCAGAAGAGATCGCGATTAACAGGCTGGTGAAGTGCCGCCTGCATTTGGAGGACTTCAGTAGTTTCTTGAGCATAGTGGATCCTTCCATTCATCATAGGGCATATCTGCAGACTGATTTCTGTCGTATTTTTCGCGGCCGGACTGATTCGTCCGGCCTGCTGTTATTTTCCTGCCTGGGCAGGAAAGTACTTCTCTGACTGCCCGGGCAGGAAAATACTTCTCTGACTGCCCTTATTATAGCCACTAAGGAGTCAGTATGCAATAAAAGTGGGACAAAGTGAGCGCTAAGATGTCGTTAAGACCTCTGCCAGCGGCCTGAGGCGCCGCAGGGCAGCACCAGACCGCTCTGGGCCACAGGGAGTCCGATTTCATCCGCCGCCGTCTCTCCCCCCAGGTGCCCTGCCGCGCTGTGGATCAGGTAGGAGAGCACCGCCGGCTGCAGTCCTGTGGTGTAGGAGTTGATCAGCAGGAACCGGGCATCTTTGGACAGAAGCTGCACGGCCAGGGTGAGGAAGGGCCAGAGGCTTTCTTCCAGTTTCCAGGTCTCTCCTTTTGGGCCCCTGCCGTAGGAGGGAGGATCCATGATGATGCCTTCGTACCGGTTTCCCCGGCGCAGTTCCCGCTCCACAAATTTGACACAGTCGTCCACCAGCCACCGGACGGGGGCGTCCCCCAGGCCGGAGGAGACGGCGTTTTCCCTGGCCCAGGCCACCATGCCCTTGGAGGCGTCCACATGCGTCACCTGAGCTCCCGCCGCCGCTGCGGCCAGGGTGGCTCCGCCGGTGTAGGCGAAAAGGTTCAGCACCCGGAAGGGTCTGCCGGGGCGGGCATGCCTGCGGATCAGGTCGTGGCACCACTCCCAGTTCACGGCCTGTTCCGGAAAAAGGCCCGTGTGTTTGAAGCCCAGGGGCTTTAAATGGAAGAGAAGGTTTTGGCCTGCTCTGTCTGCAGGGCCTGCACTGCCCAGACGGTAGGAGATGGTCCACTCCCCGGGCAGATCAAAGAATTCCCATTCCCCGCCTCCTTTTGTGCTTCGGTGGTAGTGTCCGTTTTTGGTTTTCCAGCCCTGGTGGCTGTGGGGAGTGTCCCAGATCACCTGGGGGTCGGGGCGCACCAGAATGTAGTTTCCCCATCGCTCCAGCTTTTCACCGCAGGAGGCGTCCAGCACCTGGTAGTCTTCCCAATTTTCTGCAATCCACATATTTTCTTCCTGTTCCTTTCTTTTGTGTTATGACTACTAATACTATATCATGCGGGAAGAAGGGATATCAACAGGAAATACTTCAGCTTTCATAAAAATTTTTCCTTTTTTTCTATGTTACAGGGGCGTGGGCCAAATTTTTTCCAAAAGATGAAAAAAAAAGATTGCAAAGACGCAGGTTAGCGTGTATAATAATGTCGCTGTGGCATGATAGCTGTGAAGCGCGAGGTTGCCGGCTGCCAGCAATGGAGGTCGGGTTTTCCGTGGAGCGAATGTCAAGATGAAAGCTGACGACAAGTCACTGTACGTAGATACGAAGTGTAGGTTCATGATCCCAGAGGGTTGCGTGCGGGTTCAGGACACACACGGGAGAGTGTACAGTCACCGCTTGTCGTACTTAGGGTAAAAGTGCGAAAAGGAGGCGACTTTTTTTATGGCAAGTGAAGTAATGAGGATTACGTTGAAGGCGTATGAGCACCAGCTGGTGGATGCATCCGCCAAGAAGATCATCGAGACCGTGAAGAAGACCGGTTCTGAGGTAAGCGGCCCCGTGCCCCTTCCCACAAAGAAGGAGATCGTGACCATCCTGAGGGCGGTTCACAAGTATAAGGATTCCAGGGAGCAGTTCGAGCAGAGGACTCACAAGAGACTCATCGACATCATTGCTCCCACCCAGAAGACGGTGGATGCGCTGCAGAGGCTGGAGATGCCCGCAGGCGTACACATCGACATCAAGATGAAGACGAAGTAATCCAGGCAGAACCTCTACTTAGACGTAAGAACACAGTCCCGGCGACGGGGCGGCTGTAGCGCAACGATAGCCGCGTGGTCCGCTATGTAGACAATGCCCTCCGGGGCAGAAAGAGAGGAAAAATGAAGAAAGCAATTTTGGCGACAAAAGTCGGAATGACTCAGATCTTCGGCGAGAACGGCATACTGATCCCCGTGACCGTGCTCCAGGCAGGCCCCTGCGTGGTGACGCAGGTGAGAACCGTGGAGAACGACGGTTACAGCGCAGTCCAGGTGGGCTTTGTGGACAAGAAGGAGAGAATCGTCAACAAGGACGCAGGCGGCAGGAAAGAGATTATCCACAGGCACGGCGCCAACAAGGCGGAGCAGGGGCATTTCAAGAAGGCAGGCGTGAGCCCCAAGAAGTATGTCAGGGAGTTCAAGTTCGAGAACGCTGAAGAATACAGCCTGGGAGCGGAGATTAAGGCAGATATCTTCACTCAGGGCGACAAGATCGACGCAACGGCGACTTCCAAGGGAAAAGGTTTCCAGGGCGCCATCAAGAGACTGGGACAGCACAGGGGGCCCATGAAGCACGGCTCCAAGTTCCACCGCCATCAGGGTTCCAACGGCGCATGTTCTTCCCCCAGCCGCGTGTTCAAGGGAAAAGGGATGCCCGGCCATATGGGATGCCTGAAGGTGACAGTCCAGAATCTGGAGGTTGTAAGGGTGGACGCCGAGAAGAACCTGCTTCTGGTGAAGGGTTCCGTGCCCGGGCCTAAGAAGGGGCTGGTGACTATCAAAGAAACCGTGAAGGAAGGCTGAATTTGCGCGAAAGGAGGGCCAATCGAATGGCAAACGTAACTGTTTATAATATGGAAGGCAAAGAAGTCGGCACAATGGAACTGAACGATGCCGTCTTCGGAGCAAAGGTGAACGAGCACCTGGTGCATATGGCAGTGGTGCAGTACCTGGCTAACAAGCGCCAGGGTACACAGAAGGCAAAGACGCGCTCCGAGGTGTCCGGCGGCGGAAGGAAGCCCTGGAGGCAGAAGGGAACAGGCCACGCAAGGCAGGGATCCACAAGGTCTCCCCAGTGGACAGGCGGCGGAATGGTGTTCGCACCCGTTCCCAGGGACTACTCTTTCAAGATCAACAAGAAGGAGAAGAGAGCGGCCATGAGATCCGTGCTCACGGACAAAGTTCAGAATAACAAGCTGATTGTCCTGGAGGACCTTAAGCTGGATGCCATCAAGACCAAGGACTTCGTGAAGGTGCTTGACAACCTGAAAGTGGGCAAGGCCCTGGTGGTGACAGGCGCTCAGGACATGAACGTGATTCTCTCTGCAAGGAATCTTCCCCTGGTGGAGACCTCCTATGTGACGGTGGAGGAGACAGAGGGAAAGAGGGAGATCAAGAGCAACATCAACGTATATGACGTGATGAGATATGACACCCTGGTTGCGACTAAGAGCGCAATTGCGAATATCGAGGAGGTGTACGCGTAATGGCTGATATTAGATACTACGACGTAATCCTCAAGCCGGTTATCACAGAGAAGAGCATGTCCGGCATGGGCGATAAAGAATATACCTTCCTGGTTCATCCTGACGCAACCAAGACGCAGGTGAAGGAAGCGGTGGAGAAAATGTTCGAGGGCACCAAAGTGGCCCGGGTCAACACCATAAACAGTGTGGGCAAGAAAAAGAGGCGGGGCACCGTGGTGGGCGTTACGGCCAAGACAAAGAAGGCCATTGTAAAACTCACCGAGGACAGCAAGGAAATCGAGATCTACCCCGGCCTGTAAAGGGCCCGGGTGCGGGCTGCAGCCCGTGCCCTGCGCAGATTTAAGTATGCGGCAGGAGGATGCTGCCGCGCAAAGAATCATAGAAAAGGAGACTAGATACAATGGGAATTAAGAAATACAATCCCTATACGCCTTCCAGAAGGCATATGACCGGCTCTGATTTTTCCGAGATCACCAAGAAGGAGCCTGAGAAGAACCTGTGCGTTTCCCTGAAGAAGCATGCAGGCCGCAACAACCAGGGCAAGATCACCGTAAGGCATCACGGCGGCGGCGCCAGAAGAAAGTACAGGCTTGTGGACTTTAAGAGGAACAAGGACGGCATCTCCGCAAAGGTGATCGGTATTGAGTATGATCCCAACAGGTCCGCCAACATCGCTTTGATCTGCTACGAGGACGGACAGAAAGCATATATTCTTGCTCCCCAGGGCCTTACGGACGGCATGAAGGTCATGAACGGAAGCGGCGCTGAGGTGAGGATTGGAAACTGCCTTCCTCTTTCCGAGATCCCTGTAGGTACGCAGGTACACAATGTGGAGCTCTATCCCGGCAAGGGCGGCCAGCTGGTTCGTTCCGCAGGTAACAGCGCACAGCTGATGGCTAAGGAAGGAAAATATGCGACACTTCGTCTTCCCTCCGGAGAGATGAGAATGGTTCCCCTGGTCTGCCGTGCCACAATCGGCGTGGTGGGCAATGGAGACCACAACCTTATTAACGTAGGAAAAGCTGGGCGCAAGCGCCACATGGGCTTCCGTCCCACGGTTCGCGGTTCCGTCATGAACCCTAACGACCATCCTCACGGCGGCGGCGAAGGCAAGACAGGAATCGGACGTCCCGGTCCCAGCACCCCCTGGGGTAAGCCTGCTCTTGGTCTGAAGACGCGCAAAGCCAAGAAGGCTTCCAACAGGCTGATTGTAAGAAGACGTGACGGCAAGGCGATGAAATAAGGAGGAGAGACAATGGCTAGATCACTGAAAAAAGGACCTTTTGCAGACGAAAGCCTGTTAAAGAAAGTAGATGCGCTGAATGCGTCAGGACAGAAGCAGGTTATCAAGACCTGGTCCCGCCGTTCTACGATTTTCCCTTCCTTTGTGGGGCATACCATTGCGGTTCATGACGGCAGGAAGCATGTGCCTGTGTATGTGACCGAGGACATGGTTGGACACAAGCTGGGTGAGTTCGTAGCCACCAGGACTTTCCGCGGCCACGGCAAGGATGAGAAGAAGTCCAAAGTCAGGTAGCAGCCTGGGAAATACAGGATCTGAAATCCAGGGTACAGGTATCCTGGAAGAGATAGAAGTCCTGGGATGTTTTAACGCACAATTGCCCGGGAGGGAGTTGCATTGTGTCTGTCTGCGGCGGGGATGCCGTAGCAGATGCGTTAAGTAAAAAGGAGGATAGGATCTATGGCTAAGGGACATAGAAGTCAGATTAAGAGAGAGAGAAATGCTCAGAAGGATACCAGACCTTCGGCAAAGTTATCTTATGCGAGGGTATCCGTGCAGAAGGCGTGCTTTGTACTGGACGCCGTCAGGGGCAAAGATTTGGACACAGCGCTTGCTGTTTTGAGATATAATCCCAGGTATGCTTCCGGCCTGATCAAGAAACTGATAGAGTCAGCAGCTGCAAATGCCGAGAACAACAACGGCATGAACAGGGAAAAGCTTTATATTGCGGAGTGCTACGCGAATAAGGGACCTACTATGAGACGTATCCAGCCCAGGGCGCAGGGCAGGGCTTACCGTATCGAGAAGAGAACAAGCCATATCACTGTTGTGCTGGATGAGAGGAAGTAGGGAAAGGAGCGAACAAATAAATGGGACAGAAAGTTAATCCTCATGGCTTAAGGGTCGGTGTTATTAAAGATTGGGATTCCAGATGGTATGCCGAGGGAGAGTTCTCCGATTACCTTGTGGAAGACTACGAGATCAGAAAGTACCTGAAGAAGAAGTTATACAGCGCCGGTGTCTCCAGGATTGAGATTGAGCGGGCATCCGACAGGGTGAGGATAACCATCCACACCGCCAAGCCCGGCATGATCATCGGCAAGGGCGGGGCTGAGATCGAGGCCACCAAGGCGGAGCTGACAAAGCTCACCGACAAGAAGATCCTCATTGACATCAGCGAGATCAAGAAGCCGGACAGGGATGCCCAGCTGGTGGCAGAGAACATTGCCCAGCAGCTTGAGAACCGTATCTCCTTCCGCCGCGCCATGAAGTCCTGCATGGGAAGGACCATGAAGTCCGGCGCACTGGGGATCAAGACCTCCTGTTCTGGACGTCTGGGCGGAGCAGACATGGCCCGCACGGAGTTCTACAGCGAGGGAACCATTCCCCTTCAGACCCTGAGAGCGGATATCGACTATGGTTTCGCAGAGGCGGACACCACATACGGCAAGGTTGGAGTTAAAGTTTGGATATATAAAGGCGAGATACTTCCTACAAAAGGAAATCAGACGGAAGGGAGTGATAGATAATGTTAATGCCTAAGAGAGTAAAGCACCGCAAACAGTTCCGCGGCAGCATGGCAGGCAAGGCCACAAGGGGCAACAAGATCACTTACGGAGAGTACGGCCTGGTGGCTCTGGAGCCCTGCTGGCTGAAGTCAAACCAGATTGAGGCGGCTCGTATCGCACTCACCCGCTACACAAAGCGTACCGGTCAGGTCTGGATCAAGGTTTTCCCTGACAAGCCCATCACTTCCAAGCCCGCTGAGACCCGAATGGGTTCCGGTAAAGGATCCGTGGAGTACTGGGTGGCAGTGGTAAAGACAGGCCGCGTGATGTTTGAGATTGCCGGCGTACCGGAGGAGCAGGCGAAAGAAGCCCTGCGTCTGGCAATGCATAAGCTTCCCTGCAAGTGTAAAATCGTTTCTAAGGCAGATTTGGAAGGCGGTGTAGAATAATGAAATCTAGCAAGTTTGTAGAAGAATTAAGGGGCAAGTCCGTCGAGCAGCTGAACCAGGACCTTGTTGCTGCGAAAAAAGAGCTTTTCAATTTGAGATTCCAGAATGCGACCAACCAGCTGGACAATACTGCAAGGATCAAAGAAGTGAGAAAGAACATCGCACGTATTCAGACAGTTATCACTGCAAAAGCCAGAGCATAATTGCCGGATGGTGAGGAAAGGAGATCAACCGTGGATAGAAATTTGAGAAAAGTTCGTGTTGGTAAAGTTACCAGCAATAAGATGGATAAAACCGTTGTCGTGGCCATCGAAGAGCATGTGAAGCACCCTCTTTATAAGAAAGTCGTAAAGCGCACTTACAAGCTGAAGGCACATGACGAGAAAAACGAGTGCAATATCGGCGACACCGTCAGAGTGATGGAGACAAGGCCTCTGTCCAAAGAGAAGAGATGGAGACTGGTGGAGATTATAGAGAGAGCTAAGTAAATTAGCACGGCGGGCAGATAGGTCCGGACGGCCTGCCCGGAGGGGCAGGGATCTGTAGTGAAGGAGGAGAATCATGGTTCAGCAGGAAACGAGGTTAAAAGTTGCTGATAACACCGGTGCGAAAGAGCTGCTTTGCATTCGTGTTATGGGCGGCTCTACGAGAAGATATGCCCATATTGGTGATGTGATTGTTGCTTCCGTCAAAGATGCAACACCAGGCGGCGTTGTAAAGAAGGGTGATGTTGTCAAAGCTGTAGTGGTACGCACTGCAAAGGAGGTACGCCGCAAGGACGGCTCCTACATCAAATTTGATGAGAATGCAGCGGTGATCATCAAGGAGGACAAGACACCCAGAGGAACCCGTATTTTTGGGCCGGTAGCGAGAGAGCTTCGTGACAAGCAGTTCATGAGAATCGTCTCTCTGGCTCCCGAAGTATTATAAGGAGGTGCCCATTATGGCTATGTTAAAGATCAAGAAGGGCGACACCGTAAAGGTAATCGCCGGCAAAGACTGTAATGCAGAGGGTAAAGTGGTTTCCATCGACAGGAAGAAGCACAGAGTCGTGGTGGAAGGCGTGAACATGATCACAAAGCATGCGAAGCCCTCGGCCGCGAACCCCAACGGCGGCATCGTCCACATGGAAGCTCCTATTGATATCTCCAATGTAATGCTTGTCTACAAGGGACAGCCTACCAGGGTCGGCTTCAGGATGGAAGGCGACAAGAAGGTTCGTTTCGCGAAGAAGACAGGCGAAGTGATTGACTGATCAAACTGTGAAATTCACGGTTTAGGAAGGAGAAACGGAAAGTGGCAAGATTAAAGGAAGCGTACTACGAGACGATGGTAGACGCAATGACGAAGAAATTTGGATATAAGAACGTGATGGAAGTTCCCAAGCTGGAGAAGATCGTCATCAACATGGGCATCGGTGAGGCGAAGGAGAACCCCAAGGTGCTTGAGAACGCCGTGTCCGACATGGAGATTATCACCGGCCAGAAGGCAGTCCTCACCAAGGCGAAGAAGTCTGTGGCGAACTTCAAAATCCGTGAGGGGATGAACATCGGCTGCAAGACCACTCTGCGCGGCGAGAAAATGTATGAGTTCCTGGACCGCCTGGTGAACCTGGCGCTGCCCCGCGTGCGCGACTTCAGGGGCGTCAACCCCAATGCCTTCGACGGCAGAGGGAACTATGCCCTGGGCATCAAGGAGCAGTTCATCTTCCCGGAAATCGAGTACGACAAAATCGACAAGACCAGAGGCATGGATGTCATCATCGTGACCACTGCGAAGACCGATGAGGAAGCGCGCGAGCTGTTGACACTGTTCAATATGCCCTTCGCAAAACAATAAGGAGGTAGATTTCACATGGCTAAGACATCGTTGAAGATTAAACAGCAGCGTAAACCGAAGTTCTCCACACAGGCTTACACACGTTGCAGGATTTGCGGCCGTCCCCATGCTTACTTGAGAAAGTACGGCATCTGCAGGGTCTGCTTCCGCGAACTGGCATACAAGGGACAGATACCCGGGGTCAAGAAGGCGAGCTGGTAAAGGCGGTTCAAGTAGCCAGGCAGGTTGCTCGCCTGCAAGCTGGTAAGAAGGAGGAAAATACAATGACATTGAGCGATCCTATTGCAGATATGCTTACAAGAATCCGTAACGCAAATGCTGCCAAGCATGATACAGTAGATATCCCTGCTTCCAAGATGAAGCTGGCCATTGCCCAGATTCTGTTCGACGAGGGATATATCACGAAATATGACGTTATCGATGACGGCAACTTCAAGGCCATCCACATCACCCTGAAGTATGGCGCCGACAAGAGCGAGAAGATCATCTCCGGCATCAAGAGGATTTCCAAGCCGGGCCTGCGCGTGTACGCGGGCAAGGACGAACTGCCCAGGGTGCTGGGGGGCTTGGGAATTGCCATCATTTCCACCAACCAGGGGGTCATCACCGACAAAAAGGCGAGAGAGCTGAACGTGGGCGGTGAGGTACTGGCTTTCGTTTGGTAAAAGCGTGAGAAGATTTTCTAAGCGGCCAAAGGACGCCCGCTAAGAAAATCTAGGTCTCACGCGGAAGAATGCCAAGGGCGGGCATTCTTCCGGATTTGCGGCAGTTGTATGTGATATCATGGAAGAGGTGCATTCCTATGGAAGAGGTGCATTCCATGGAAGATAGTTTTTTATAATATATAGGAGGTACGGGCATGTCACGTATAGGTAGAATGCCAATCGCGGTTCCCGCAGGCGTAACTGTGGAAATTGCAGAAAATAACAAGGTGACCGTAAAGGGTCCCAAGGGCACTCTGGAGAGAGTTCTGCCCTCTGAAATGGAAATCAAGATGGAGGGTGCGGTGATTCATGTAAGCAGGCCCAACGACCTGAAGAAGATGAAATCCCTTCACGGCCTGACCAGGACCCTCATCAACAATATGGTGGTAGGCGTCACCCAGGGGTATGAGAAGAAGCTGGAGGTCAACGGCGTAGGCTACAGGGCCGCCAAGGCCGGCAAGAAGCTGACACTGAACCTCGGATACTCCCACCCTGTGGAAATGGAAGACCCTGAGGGCATCGAGTCCGTGGTAGAGGGGACCAATGTCATCATCGTCAAGGGTATCGACAAAGAGAAGGTCGGCCAGTTCGCCGCTGAGATCAGGGACAAGAGGAGGCCTGAGCCTTACAAGGGCAAGGGCATCAAGTATGCCGATGAGGTCATCAGGCGCAAGGTTGGCAAGACCGGTAAGAAATAACAGATAAGGAGAGTATGAAGATGGTTAACAAGAAATCAAGAAAAGAAGTACGTGTGAAAAAACACATGAGAATTCGTAACCGCTTCAGTGGCACTGCCGAAAGGCCCCGCCTGGCAGTCTTCAGAAGCAATAATCATATGTATGCTCAAATTATCGATGATACTGTTGGGAATACATTAGTATCCGCTTCCACCCTGGAGAAGGACATCAAGGCAGAGCTTGGGAAGACCAATGACGTCGCTGCGGCAAAATATATCGGTACCGTCATTGCCAAAAGGGCAGTGGAAAAAGGCATCACCACCGTCGTCTTTGACAGAGGCGGCTATATCTATCACGGTAAAGTTGCAGCATTAGCCGACGCAGCCAGAGAAGCTGGCCTGGAATTCTAGGAAAGGAAGAGGAATACACCATGAAACAGACAATCATAGATGCAAGCCAGTTCGAGCTGAACGACAAGGTCGTAGCCATCAAGCGTGTCGCCAAGACTGTCAAGGGCGGACGCAACATGCGCTTCACCGCTCTGGTGGTGGTGGGCGACGGCAACGGCCATGTGGGCGCAGGGCTCGGCAAGGCTGTAGAGATTCCGGAAGCTATCCGCAAGGGGAAGGAAGACGCCATGAAGCATCTGGTGCAGGTCGCGCTGGATGAGAACAGCTCCATCACCCATGACTTTGTGGGCAAGTACGGTTCCGCCAACGTCCTGCTCAAGAGGGCTCCCGAAGGTACCGGCATCATCGCAGGCGGTCCCGCACGTGTGGTGTGCGAGCTCGCGGGCATCAAGAACATCCGTACCAAGTCCCTTGGCTCCAACAACAAGCAGAACGTGGTCCTTGCGACGATCACTGGCTTAAGCCAGCTGAAATCCCCTGAGGAAGTGGCAAGGAGCCGTGGCAAATCCGTTGAAGAGGTATTGGCATAAGCAGTCTTTATGCTGATGCGGTAGAAAGGAGAGCAACAATGGCAGACACAGATAAGAAATTGAAGATTACTTTGGTAAGATCCACCATCGGCGCTGTTGCGAAGAACAAGGCAATCGTTGAATCTATGGGACTCCGCAAAATCGGCAGGTCTATCATCCTTCCTGACAATGCCGCTACGAGAGGACAGATTCGCCGGGTAGCCCATTTGCTGAAAGTGGAAGAAGTATAGTCGAAAAGGAGGTGTACGAGATGGATTTATCCAATTTAAGACCCGCAGAAGGTTCCAAGCATCATGAGTTCAGGAGAGGCCGCGGACATGGATCGGGAAACGGCAAGACCGCCGGTAAGGGGCACAAGGGCCAGAAGGCACGTTCCGGAGCGCCCAGGATCGGGTTCGAGGGCGGCCAGATGCCTCTGTACAGACGTATCCCTAAGAGAGGCTTCACCAATATCAATTCCAAGGAAATCATTGCCATTAATTTGAGCGATTTAGAGCGTTTCGAGGACGGCTCTACCGTGGACGTGAATACGCTGCTGGAGACCGGCATCATCAAGAAGCGCGGGGATGGCGTAAAGGTCCTCGGGGACGGAAAATTTACCAAAAAGCTCAATGTCAAGGTAGACGCGTACAGTGCATCCGCAAAAGAAAAGATTGAGGCGCTTGGTGGAACAGCAGAGGTGATGTAATGCTTACGACGCTGAAGAACGCATTCAAAATTAAAGAGCTTAGAGACAAGATTCTCTTTACCTTCGCCATGCTGGTTGTGATCCGTATAGGATCACAGCTGCCTGTGCCGGGGGTGAACGGGGAATACTTCAGAAACTGGTTCGCGGCTCAGTCCGACGGGACTTTCAGCTTCTTTGATGCGGTTACGGGCGGTTCGTTCATCAATATGTCCATTTTGGCCCTGAACATCACGCCGTACATCACATCCTCCATCATCATGCAGCTGCTCACCATTGCAATCCCCAAGCTGGAGGAGATGCAGCGGGACGGCGAGGATGGAAGAAAGAAGATTGCCGCCATCACCAGATATGTGACGGTAGGCCTGGCGCTGATTCAGTCCACGGCCATGGCCATCGGCTTCGGCAGACAGGGATATCTGATTCAGTACAATGCTCTGAACGTGATTTGCGCCATTGCCACTCTTACCGCGGGCAGTGCGTTCCTGATGTGGGTAGGCGAGCGGATTACCGAGAACGGCATCGGAAACGGCATATCCATCGTCCTGGTGATTAATATCATCTCCAGGCTGCCCGAGGATTTGGGCAATCTGTTCCAGCAGTTCGTGTTCGGCAAGGCTCCGGCAACGGCAGTGCTTGCGGTGGTAATCATATTCGCAATCATCATCGCCATGGTAGTGATGGTCATCGTCCTGAACGACGGTGTCCGCCGGATTCCCGTGCAGTACGCCAACAAGATGCAGGGCAGGAAGATGATGGGAGGCCAGAGCTCCAACATTCCGCTGAAGGTGAACACCGCGGGCGTCATCCCGGTGATCTTCGCGCAGTCGCTTCTGTCCCTTCCCGGCTATATTTCCTCCTTTGCGGGATATAACGGCACAGGTGTCTGGAGCGAGATCCTGAAATACCTGAACGCGGGCAACTGGTGCAATCCCAGCCAGATATGGTATTCCGTGGGACTGTTGTTTTATATCGCAATGATCATATTCTTTGCGTACTTTTATACTTCCATTACCTTCAATCCCCTGATGATTGCCGACAACATGAAGAAGCAGAGCGGCTTCATTCCCGGCATCAGGCCCGGAAAGCCTACCAGCGACTATCTGAACAAGGTATTGAACTACATCGTGTTCATCGGTGCCATAGGCCTGACGATCATCGCAGTGCTGCCGTATATCTTCAGCGGCGTGTTCAAAGCCACGGTGTCCTTCGGCGGCACCAGCCTTATCATCATCGTCAGCGTCATCCTGGAGACCATGAAGCAGGTGGAGTCACAGATGCTGGTTCGCAATTACAAGGGCTTCCTGGAGAAATAAGAGGCCGGCCAGAGGGAAGGCTGGAGCATGGAGCTTACAGAAGGGGCTTTCCCAAAGTCGGGGAGAGCTCCTTTTTATAAAATGGTTTATCAAAATAATGTTATCGGTTTTACGATATTGCATATGGAGGCGGATAATGAAGATCATCATGTTGGGAGCGCCGGGTGCCGGAAAGGGAACCCAGGCGAAAATGATAGCGGAAAAATACGGGATTCCCCATGTATCCACAGGGGACATCTTCCGGGCGAACATCAAGAACGGCACGGAGCTGGGCAAAGAGGCGAAGCAGTACATGGATCAGGGCCTCCTGGTTCCGGATGAGCTGACAGTGAAGATTCTGTTGGACCGGGTGGCCCAGGAGGACTGCAAAAACGGCTATGTGCTGGACGGCTTCCCCAGGACCATTCCCCAGGCCGAAGTGCTGGACGAGGCGCTCGGGAAGCTGGGGGAGGAGATCGACTACGCGGTGGACGTGGACGTACCGGACGAGAATATCGTAAAGAGGATGTCCGGTAGGCGGGCATGCCTGAAGTGCGGGGCCACCTACCATGTAGAGCATATCCCGCCCAAGGAAGAGGGCATCTGCGACAGCTGCGGCTCCGAGCTGGTGCTGCGGGACGACGACAGGCCGGAGACGGTGCAGAACCGCCTGAAGGTGTACCATGACCAGACCCAGCCCCTGATCGAGTATTATACCGGGAAGGGCGTGCTGCGGACCGTGGACGGGACCATGGACATGCAGGACGTGTTCCGGAGCATCGTAGAGATATTAGGATAGGAAGTGCCTCGTCATGGCGATTATAATCAAGACAGAAGAACAGATCGGGCTGATCCGGGAGTCCTGCAGGCGGCTGGCCATGGTGCACAAGGAGCTGGAGGAGATGATACGCCCCGGCATCTCCACAAGGGAGATCGACATCAAGGGGGACAGCCTGATCAGGAAGATGGGGGGGATTCCGAATTTCCTTCATTACAACGGATTTCCCGCCAGCATCTGCGTGTCCGTGAACGATGAAGTGGTGCATGGCATTCCCAGCAGGCACCGCATCCTACAGGAGGGCGATATCGTCAGCCTGGACGCGGGGATGATCTATAAGGGGTATCATTCCGACGAGGCCAGGACCCACGGCGTGGGCCAGATCAGCCCCGAGGCCCGCAGGCTCATCGACGCCACCAGGGAGAGCTTCTTCGAAGGCATAAAGAAGGCAAAGGCCGGGAACCGGCTCTTTGAGATATCCAATGCCATTGCGGCGTATATAAAGCCCTACGGCTACGGCATCGTGCGCGACCTGGTGGGCCACGGCGTGGGGACGAAGCTCCACGAGGATCCCCAGATCCCCAACTTCGCGCAGATAAAGCGGGGGCCCAAGCTCCGCCCGGGAATGACGCTGGCCGTGGAGCCTATGATCAATATGGGCAGGGCGGACGTGGAATGGCTGGATGACGACTGGACCGTAGTCACGGAGGACGGCTCCCTGTCGGCCCACTATGAGAACACCATCCTGATAACGGATGGAGAGCCTGAGATCCTGACGAGATGCTAGCGCGTCCTGCAGGCGGCGGAAAGGGACGGGTATTCGTATGATAGGACAGTTTGCGACCTCGAAGGCCGGACATGATAAGGGATGCTTATATGTAGTCGTGGGCCAGGAGGATGATTTCGTATACCTCAGCGACGGAAGGCTGAAAGGCCCCGACCAGCCGAAAAAGAAGCGCAGGAAGCATATACAGCCGATCAATGCACGGGTGGAGGAGAGCCTGCTGGAGAGGCTGCGGGGCGGGGAAAAGGTATACCCGGAGGAAATCAAATATGCGCTGAAGCAGTATTTATCATGAATGTATGAGCAATCAATAAAATTTGGAGGAGACATATGTCTAAAAGTGATGTAATCGAAATCGAGGGTACTGTGGTAGAGAAGCTTCCGAACACCATGTTCCAGGTGGAGCTGGAGAACGGGCACAGGGTGCTTGCGCACATCAGCGGCAAGCTGCGCCAGAACTTCATCCGCATCCTTCCCGGGGACAGGGTGACCCTGGAGCTGTCGCCCTACGATTTGACCAAGGGGCGCATCATCTGGAGAGATAAATAAGTGGGAAATTTGCCTGAAAGAATCACAAAAAGTGGTTGCAAACAGGCTTTTCCCATGTTATAATACAAAATGGTCTTTTTTGAAAGGAGGGTTTGAGATGAAGGTTAGGTCATCAGTAAAACCAATGTGCGAAAAGTGCAAGATCATCAAGAGAAAAGGACGCATCAGAGTAATCTGCGAGAATCCGAAACACAAGCAGAGGCAGGGATAATCACCGCATGAGCGCAGTCTTTTTCGGAGGACTGCGGCATGTCAAGTGAGTTCTTGTCCTGTTTTTATGCGCGGCTGAACCGATGGCGGGCAGTTTTGGCCTGTACATTGATTAACATAGAACTGGGATAGGGCTTACAGGAGATTACTTCTTGATACCAAGGCGAAAAGATTTTCTAAAATTGTAAAGGACACAATTTAAGAAAATCTAAGTTTCGCCTACAAGAAATGCACAAGTGCAGTGCATTTCTTGCGGGTTGGAGCAAGCTGTCTTGGAAAGATCGGATGGATCAGAGAAATGGATGAGTGTCCGGTTGGGTGGAAGCCCCAATCAATTAGTAACAGAAAATGGAGGAAATTTAAATGGCTCGTATCGCAGGTGTTGACTTACCCAGAGAGAAACGTATCGAAATCGGACTGACCTATGTCTATGGGATCGGCAGGACCACCTCTAACAAGATTCTGAAGGAGGCGGGCGTGAATCCCGATACCAGAGTCAGGAACGTCACCGATGATGAGGTGAAGAGGATTTCCGAGGCTATCGAGAAGCTCGGCGTGACGGTGGAGGGCGACCTGAGACGTGAAATCGCCCTGAACATCAAGCGTCTGCAGGAAATCGGATGCTATCGCGGCATCCGTCATCGTAAGGGTCTGCCTGTTCGCGGTCAGAACACCAAGAACAACGCCAGGACCCGCAAGGGGCCCAAGAGGACCGTTGCGAACAAAAAGAAATAAAAAAACGTAACTGTAGAATGATGAGAAAGTAGGTTAGTTTAAAATGGCGAAACAAGTTGCAAAAAAAGTGACAAAAAAGCGCGTTAAGAAAAACGTTGAACGCGGACAGGCACATATCCAGTCTTCCTTTAACAATACCATTGTTACGCTGACGGATACACAGGGGAATGCCTTAAGCTGGGCAAGTGCCGGTGGTCTGGGATTTAGAGGTTCAAGGAAATCTACTCCGTATGCGGCTCAGATGGCCGCAGAGACAGCTACGAAAGCGGCTCTGGTGCATGGGCTGAAGTCAGTCGATGTATTCGTGAAGGGCCCCGGTTCAGGCCGTGAGGCTGCCATCAGGGCGCTCTCCGCATGTGGCCTGGAGGTAGTGAGCATCCGTGACGTGACCCCTGTGCCCCACAATGGATGCAGGCCTCCCAAGCGCCGTCGTGTTTAGTTGACGAAATATCGTTGGAAGAAGGTGCCCTGAGGCACTGTAAACAAACAGGAAAGAAGAGGAAAATAGAACATGGCAGTAAATCGTGTACCCGTATTGAAGAGATGCAGGGCCTTGGGCCTGGAGCCCTCCTACCTGGGCTATGACAAGAAGTCCAAGAGGCAGAATCTGAGAGCCGGCAAGAAAGTAAGCGAGTATGGCTTGCAGCTTCGCGAGAAGCAGAAGGCAAAATTCATCTACGGCGTTCTGGAGAAGCCTTTCCGGAACTATTACAAGAAAGCCGACAGGATGAAGGGGATGACCGGTGAGAACCTGATGGTCATGCTGGAGAGGAGACTGGACAACGTGGTGTTCCGGATGGGATTCGCCAGGACCAGAAGAGAGGCGAGACAGGTAGTGGGCCATAAGCACATCCTTGTGAACGGCAAGAAGGTGAACATTCCCTCCTATCTGATCAAAGCCGGCGATGTAATCGAGCTCACCGAAAAGGCCAGATCCATGAACCGGTATAAAGAGATCGTGGAGGTGACCGGTGGCAGGCTGGTGCCCGAATGGATGGAATCGGATATGGAAAATCTGAAAGGAACAATCAGGAATCTTCCTACCAGAGAGATGATTGATGTCCCTGTGAACGAAATGCTTATTGTCGAGTTGTACTCCAAGTAAGCCCTGCTGGCCTCTGAGGCCATATCCCCACCGCAGACGGGAGGGATATGGCTTTGGAGCGCTTGTGTATTATAAAACAAAAAAAGGAGGGTATTCGAGTGTTTGAGTTTGAGAGACCCAATATTGAGGTTGCTGAGATTTCAGAAGACAAGAAGTATGGCAGATTCACAGTAGAGCCCCTGGAAAGAGGCTACGGTATCACCCTTGGCAATTCTTTGCGCAGAATCATGCTTTCCTCTCTGCCCGGCGCCGCGGTGAGCCAGATCAAGATTGAAGGCGTGCTGCATGAGTTCAGCGGTGTGCCCGGCGTCAAGGAAGATGTGACGGAGATCATCATGAACATCAAGAGCCTCGCCATCAAGAACAGCAGCGAGACCAATGAAGCCAAGACTGCATACATTGAATACGAAGGCGAAGGAATCGTACATGCTTCTGACATTCAGGCAGACCAGGATATCGAGATTCTGAACCCGGATTTGGTAATTGCCACACTCAGCGGCAAGGATGCCAAGCTCTACATCGAGCTGACCATCACCAAGGGCCGTGGCTATGTAAGCGCCGATAAGAACAAACACGAGGATTTACCGATTGGTGTGATTGCAATCGATTCTATATACACGCCTGCTGAGAGAGTAAATGTTTCGGTAGAGAATACCCGCGTGGGGCAGATTACCGATTACGATAAGCTGACACTGGATGTATTTACCAACGGGACGCTGGGGCCCGACGAGGCCGTGAGCCTTGCGGCCAAGGTGCTCAGCGAGCATCTGAGCCTCTTCATCGATCTGTCCGAGAACGCCAAGACCGCCGAGGTCATGGTGGAGAAGGAGGACGATGAGAGGGAGAAGGTGCTGGAGATGAGCATCGATGAGCTGGAGCTCTCCGTCCGTTCCTACAACTGCCTGAAGAGGGCAGGCATCAACACAGTGGAAGAGCTGTGCAACAAGACATCGGAGGACATGATGAAGGTCCGCAACCTGGGACGGAAGTCCCTGGAAGAGGTGCTGGCGAAGCTGAAGGAACTGGGCCTACAGCTTAACCCAAGTGAAGAGTAAAGCGTGCAGAGTGCGGGCATTCTTCAAGCGCGGTTGTTGCGCTTTGACTTGCACCAGAGACTGTGTAAGAAAGATAATCTGCGGGCGGTAAATCCAAAGGGTGCGCCTGCGGTTCATCTCTAAATGGAAATCAAGGTGCCGCAAGAGCGGATGCGCTTGGCCAGTAAGACCAAAAGGCATGGTTGGGTGTACCATGAAAGGAGAAAGGAAACAATTATGGCAAAGTACAGGAAATTAGGCAGGACATCACCCCAGAGGAAGGCGCTTTTGAGAAATCAGGTGACCGCTCTTCTGTATCACGGGAAAATCGTCACCACCGAGGCGAGGGCCAAGGAAGTCAGGAAGATCGCGGAGCATCTGATCACCCTGGCCATCAAGGAGAGGGACAACTACGAGACGGTCACCGTTACCGCCAAGGTTCCGGTGAAGGACAAGGACGGCAAGCGCGTCAAGGAAGTGATCGACGGCAAGCGCGTCACCAAATTCGAGAATGTGGAGAAGGAAATCAGGAAGGATCTCCCCTCCAGGCTGCACGCGAGGCGTCAGATTCTGAGAGTGCTGTATCCTGTGGTATACGTTCCCACAGAGGCAGCGGGCCGCAAGAGGAACACCAAAGAGGTGGATTTGGTGGCGAAAATGTTCGATGAGTATGGCCCTAAGTACGCAAACCGCAACGGCGGCTATACCAGAATCATCAAGAAGGGCCTCCGCAAGGGCGATGCCGCCATGGAAGTCATTCTGGAGCTTGTTTAATAGCAGTATTTGATATATAGAAAAAGGGGGAGCCAATGGGAGATCATTGGTTCCCTTTTTACACAGGGAGCGATCATGAAACTCTTTCAGTATAACAAGGATGACGTAAAGAAGACTCTGGACATGGCATGGCCTGCGATACTGGAGTCGTTTTTCGCCGCGTTCGCGGGCCTGGTGGACTCCCTGATGGTGAGCTCCATGGGCTCCTACGCGGTGGCGGCGGTGGGGCTGACCACCCAGCCCAATTCGTGGGGCTATCCCTGTTCATCGCCGCCAATGTGTCCATATCGGCTCTGGTGGCCAGGCGGAAGGGCCAGGGCAAGCGGGAGGAGGCGAACCAAATCTTCTCCACCTTCCTGGTGTTCATTGTGGTGATGGCCATTGCGGTCAGCGTCCTGATGGTGGCGCTGGCCGACCCTATCATCCGCCTCTGCGGCTCCGAGGAGCTCACCCATGACAGCGCGGTGCTGTATTTCAGGATCATCATGGGCGGCATGATCTTCAACTGCGTCCAGATGGGCATCAACTCCGCGCAGCGGGGCGCAGGCAACACCCGCATCACCATGCGCACCAATCTGGTGTCCAATACGGTGAATATCCTGTTCAACTACCTGCTGATTGGCGGGCATCTGGGCTTTCCGGCCCTGGGAATCAAGGGAGCGGCCCTGGCCACCGTGCTGGGGACTGTGGTGTCCAGCGTCATGAGCGTGATGTCCGTATGGAAGGACGATAATTTCGTAAGCATTCCCTACATAATAAAGGAGCGGATCAGGCCTGCCATGGAGGCCCTGAAGAACATCATCAAGGTGGGCTACAGCGTCTTCGCGGAGCAGATCCTCATGCGCATCGGCTTCATGCTGACCGCCATCATGGCGGCAAACCAGGGGACTGCGGCCATGGCGGCCCATCAGGTGGGGATGAACATCATGGGGCTGTCCTTCTCCTTCGGGGACGGCCTGCAGGCCACGGCGGTAGCCCTGATCGGGTTCAGCCTGGGGGCAAAGGAGCCGGAGCGGGCCAGGCAGTACGGCAAGACCTGCCGGATGATAGGCACCGTGATTTCGGTGGCTCTGGCCGTCATCTATTTCTTTGGGGCGCGGGCCCTCATGGAGCTTTTCTTTGTGGAAGAAGAAATCGTGGAGATCGGCATAGACATTATGCATATCATCATCTTCGTGGTCATCCTGCAGATTGCACAGGTAATCTATATGGGATGCCTGCGGGGGGCGGGGGATACGCTGTACACGGCGATCGCCTCCACCATCAGCGTCACTTTGGTGAGGACATTGGGCTCCTATTTCTTCGGCTATGTGCTGAACCTGGGGATAGCGGGCATCTGGGTGGGGGTGATCGCGGACCAACTGTCCCGGTTCCTCTTCGCCAGCATCCGGTTCCGCCGGGGGAAGTGGACGGAGATCAGGATCTAGGGAGCGGCGGGCTCCAGGGTTTTCTGGAAGTGCTGGTAATCCTTCACGCCGTTCCAGTCGCCGCCCCAGGTAAAGCCATGCCGTGTGAAGAGCTCATAGCATAAATCATCCTCGTCGATCTTGTGGGGGAAGCTCAGGTCCCTCCGGGCGTAGGGGAGGGCGGAGGCGGGGGAGACCTGCTCGGCGCCCTCCTCCGTATAGGTGACATAGGGATTGTACAGGGGGTTGATGTCGATGGCCAGGCCGTAGGCATGCTTCGACAGGCGGTCCGTATCGTCCACCGTGCGGTAGTTGAAACAGGAGGTATTGTTGTCCTCCATGGAGGCGGTGTCGTCTCCGTCGTATTCATCGATCAGGAGCACCTTTTCCAGCCTGTATTCATTGCGGTAGAGCTCCCGGAAGATTTCCGTCAGGTCGGCGGCTATGGCGGCATTGCAGACCAGCTCCCCCTCAGTGGGATTTCCGTCGTAGTCTATGTGCAGGATGTGGACATAGCGGAGTTCATCGAAGGTGATTTCCGGCGGCTCCGGGCTCTCTGCCCCCGCATCCTCCGCCGGATAGGAAACGCCCGTCATGTACCGGCGCAGGTTGTCGGAGACAGGCTCGTAATAGAAGCCCTCCTCCAGTGTGAAGCGCTGGTCCGCCTGGCTGGCGCCGTTCAGGACGGCCCCGGTCAGGGAGGAGACAGGAATGTCTTCCTCTTCGTCGGCGTCTCCCTCCGGGTCAGGGATGTTTTCAGGCTCCGGGGAGGGGCTGGGAGAGCTGTCCGGCGGCTCCGGGGTGGGCGTGGACACTGCGTCGGCGTCCTCTGGCGGCGCTGTGGGCTCCTGGGTGGGGCTGCCGCCATTGATATGGGCGTATTCGCTGAGGCTCATGGAATTGCTGCTGAACAGCCTGCTCAGGCTGCCTGCGATGACGACGATGGCAGCCAATACCACTACCATCTTCACGATTTTCTCTCTATCCATAAAAGATTCCTTTCTGTGGGTTCTGTGGGCTTTTCCCGTATCATTAGAATAGCACAGGAACGCGATTTTGTAAATCTGCGGAGAAGACAGGGAGGCTGCGCACAGGATGGGATATTACTGTTCACGGATAGTTCCGCGAAGTGTTTTCGTGCGCATTTTGCACGAAAATCACGATGGGATTTTGTCTTGTAATCCCCGGCGGAATCTAATATAATGTCAGAGTGTGGAAAGATTTTACGAAAGGGACAGGGAAGGCCATGGGAATCATTCGGACAAAGGACCTGGTATACGAATATGTCAGGCGGGACGAGGAGGGCAATGTGGAGGGCTTCACCACGGCTGTGGACAAGGTGGACCTGGACGTGCAGCCCGGGGAGTTCATCGCCATCCTGGGGCATAACGGCTCCGGAAAATCCACCCTTGCCAAGCATATCAATGCCATCCTGAACCCCACGGAAGGGAGCGTCTGGGTGGACGGGATGGATACCTCGGAGGAGGGGCATATCTGGGACATCCGCCAGCGGGCGGGCATGGTGTTCCAGAACCCGGACAACCAGATCATCGGCCAGGTGGTGGAGGAGGACGTGGGCTTCGGGCCGGAGAACATGGGCGTCCCCACGAAAGAGATCTGGGAGCGGGTGGAGGAGAGCCTGAAGGCCGTGGGCATGTACGAATACCGCAGGCATTCCCCCAACAAGCTTTCCGGCGGCCAGAAGCAGCGGGTCTCCATCGCCGGGGTGCTGGCCATGCACCCCAAATGCATCGTGCTGGACGAGCCCACCGCCATGCTGGATCCCAAGGGCCGCAGGGAAGTCATCCGCGCGGTGCGGGCCCTGAATGAGGTGGAGGGCATCACGGTGGTGCTGATTACCCACTATATGGAGGAGACCATCCACGCGGACCGGGTATTCGTCATGGACAGCGGGAAAATCGCCATGGAGGGCACGCCCCGGCAGGTCTTCTCCCAGGTGGAGCGGCTGCAGGAGCTGCGGCTGGACGTGCCCCAGGTGACCTTGCTGGCCCATGAGCTGCGGAAAAAAGGAATCGGGCTGCCGGAGGGCATCCTGACCGTGGAGGAGCTGGCGGACGCCCTGGCGGGGAGCAGGTGACCGGGAAAGCCCCTGCCGGAAGCAGAGGACGGAATCTGCAAAAATGGACGAGAGGTATCGATATGTCGATTATTCTGGATCATGTGAGTTATATATACGGAGAGGACGGCCCCCTGGCCGTGAAGGCCCTGGACGACGTAAGCCTCCAGATTCCGGACGGGCAGTTCGTGGGCATCATCGGCCATACGGGATCGGGGAAATCCACTCTGATACAGCATATGAACGGCCTGCTGAAAGCCACCAGCGGCCATATCTATTTCAACGGGGAGGACATCTATGACAGGGACTTTCCCATGAAGAAGCTGCGCAGCAGGGTAGGGCTGGTCTTCCAGTATCCGGAGCACCAGCTCTTTGAGATAGATGTGTTCAGCGATGTGTGCTTCGGGCCGAAGAACCTGGGGATGGACAAGAAGGAGGCGGAATTGAAGGCCTTTGACGCCCTGCGCAAGGTGGGGATGCCCATGGAGCTGTACTACCAGTCCCCCTTCGAGCTCTCCGGCGGCCAGAAACGCCGGGCGGCCATCGCGGGGGTGCTGGCCATGGCGCCGCAGGTCCTGATCCTGGACGAACCCACCGCGGGCCTGGATCCAAAGGGCAGGGAGGAGATACTGCGGCAGATCAAGGAGCTGCAGACCCAGACAGGCATGACCATCCTATTGGTGAGCCACAGCATGGAGGACGTGGCGGAGTATGTAGACAGGATTGTAGTCATGAATAAGGGGAAGGTCATGTACGACGGCGCACCCAAGGAGGTATTCGCCCATTACAGGGAGCTGGAGGAGGTGGGGCTGGCAGCGCCCCAGGTCACCTATATCCTTCACGCGCTGAAGGACAGGGGATTTGACGTGGACGTGAACGCCACCACCACCGGCGAGGCGGTGGACACCGTGCTGCACGCACTGGGCCGGATTCCGGAAGCCTTTCGCCCGTGAGCCGGGCCACAGTGAAGAGCAGGTTTTAGCGACTGTCAGTATAAATTTGGATACAGGCGAGGAGAGATATGCTGAGGGATATTACATTAGGACAATATTATCAGACGGAATCCGTGATCCACAGGCTGGATCCCCGGGTGAAGCTGGGGGGGACTTTGGGTTACATCATTTCCTTATTCTTCTTCCGGAACTTCCTGGGATATGGGGTGGCGGCCGTCTTTCTGGCCACGGTCATCGGCCTTTCCCATGTGCCGTTCCGGTTCATCGTAAAGGGGATGAAAGCGATCGTCTTTCTGCTTCTGATCACGGTGACCTTCAACCTGTTCCTGACACCGGGCAGGGAGCTGGTCTCCGTCTGGAAACTGACCATCACGGTGGAGGGCCTGCGGACGGCCGTCACCATGGCAATCCGCCTGACCATGCTCATCATCGGCTCCTCCCTGATGACCCTGACCACCACCCCCAACAACCTGACGGACGGCATGGAGAGCATGATGAAGCCCCTGAAGGCTTTCCGGGTGCCGGTGCACGAGGTGGCCATGATCATGTCCATCGCCCTTCGCTTCATCCCGATTCTGCTGGAGGAGACGGACAAGATCATGAAGGCCCAGATCGCCAGAGGGGCGGATTTCGAGACGGGGAACATCGTGAGGAGGGCCAAGGCGCTGGTGCCGCTGTTGGTGCCCCTGTTCATCTCCGCCTTCCGCAGGGCGAACGACCTGGCCATGGCCATGGAGGCCAGGTGCTACCGGGGCGGGGAGGGCAGGACGAAGATGAAGCCCCTTATCTATCAGAGGCGGGACAGGCTGGGGCAGATATGCATTTTGGCCTATCTGGCGATCAGCATAACGGCGGGTAGGCTGCGGTTCTGAAAGATTACGCGCATATCTTCCGCCCGGGGAGGCGGACAAAGACCTGGCGGACAGATACAGCGGCAGGACGCATCAGACAGATACATCCACCGGAAAGCCGCAGGCTGCCTGGCGGGAGAGAAAGGACAGGAAATGGAGAAGAAGCGCATCCGCATGACAGTGGCCTATGACGGCACCAATTATCACGGCTGGCAGGTCCAGGACAATGGAATCACCATCGAGTCGGAGCTGAACAGATGCCTGACGGAGCTTCTGAAGGAGCCCATACAGGTCATCGGCGCCAGCCGCACGGACTCCGGGGTGCACGCCCTGGGGAACGTGGCGGTGTTCGACACGCTGTCCCGGATGCCCGCGGGGAAGATTGCCTATGCGCTGAACCAGCGGCTCCCGGAGGACATCCGGATCCAGAAGTCCGAGGAAGTCCCGGGGGACTGGCATCCCAGGTACTGCGAGAGCCGCAAGACCTATGAGTACCGGATCTACCGGGGGGAGTTCCCCCAGCCCGTGAAGCGGCTGTATTCCTATTTCACCTACCATCCCCTGGATGTGGGGCGCATGCGGGAGGCGGCGGCTTACCTGGAGGGGGAGCATGATTTCCGCAGCTTCTGCCAGACCGGGGCACAGGTGCGCAGCACCGTCAGGACGCTGTACGCGCTGTGGGTGGAGGAGCAGGGCCAGGATCTGGTCATCCGTGTGTGCGGCAACGGCTTCCTCTACAATATGGTGCGGATCATAGCGGGGACCCTGATGGAGGTAGGGCAGGGCAAGCGGGAGCCGGAGTCCATGCGGGATATCCTGGAGGCCGCGGACCGTGCCGCCGCAGGGCCTACCGCCCCGGCCCACGGGCTGACGCTGGTGCGCTACGAGTTTTTATGATTTCCACGTAATTTTTCCGCATATTTTGGAAAATAATGATTGACAGAAGATACCGGTTATAGTACAATAACCAAGTGTGACAACGATTCCGAATGCCGAGCCAAAGCCCCGGCGGAGCATTTGAAAATAGAAAAACCGTCCCGACGAAGCGTGGAATGCAGCCCGGACATCTGCAGGATGCGGCGGACACGGGATACAGACTCAAGGAGAACGCAATACGGAGGGAAAGTAATGAAAACTTTTATGGCTAGTGAAGCTACAATCGATAGAAAATGGTATGTAGTAGACGCTGCGGGCATGACCCTGGGCCGCCTGGCCTCAGAGGTCGCCAAGGTTCTGAGAGGAAAGAACAAGCCGATCTTCACTCCCCACATGGATACAGGCGATTATGTGATCATCGTCAACGCCGAGAAGATTCAGGTCACCGGCAAGAAGCTGGATCAGAAGATTTATTATCACCATTCCGACTATGTAGGCGGCATGAAGCAGACCACCCTGAAGGAAAAGCTGGCCAAGAAGCCCGAGCAGGTAATCGAGCTGGCGGTCAAGGGCATGCTTCCCAAGGGGCCTTTAGGAAGGCAGATGTACAGGAAGCTTTACGTATACGCCGGGCCTGAGCACAAGCATGCGGCTCAGAAGCCTGAAGTACTGACATTCTAAAGGATAGGAGGAGAAAATAAATCATGGCTAAGGCAGAAAGATTCTACGGCACAGGCAGAAGAAAGAAATCCATCGCAAGAGTGTATCTCACACCCGGCAAAGGCGATGTTGTCATCAATAAGAGGAACATGGACGACTATTTCGGGATGGAGACCCTGAAGGTCATCGTCCGCCAGCCTTTTGCGGCTACAGGCACCAATGAGAAATTCGACGTGCTGGTGAATGTCCGCGGCGGCGGCTACACCGGACAGGCAGGCGCCATCAGGCACGGCATCGCAAGAGCCCTGCTCCAGGTGGATGCGGACTACAGACCTATTCTGAAGAAGGAAGGCTTCCTGACCAGAGACCCTCGTATGAAGGAGCGGAAGAAGTACGGCCTCAAAGCGGCCCGTCGCGCTCCGCAGTTCAGCAAGCGTTAAGCAGAAAAATTATACAAATGCAAGAATATGGACTCCGCAGGTTTTTCTGCGGAGTTTTTTCTTAACTTTTCAGGAGGTAACTGACCAACGCAATCTGACACGAACGGCTCGGAATAATCCGAGCCGTTTTATATATCCGGCACATATCGACAAGTGCCTGCAATATGTTACAAACTCCTTGAAAATAAAAGTTTGTAACATTAATTCTATAAACTTGATTTTCTGAGAGGTTTGTGATATGATTTTAAGCGAAAGGGGGTGCTTTCTTTATGCAAAAAAATCTGCGAAAACGTGACCTCTATCTGAACCGGATTATCGCATTTCAAGATACCGAAATGGTTAAGGTCATGACTGGTATCCGACGCTGTGGGAAATCCAGCTTGATGAAGCTGATGGCTGAGCATTTGCGGGATACTGGTGTGACAGACGAACAAATTATCGAAATGAACTTTGAGTCTATGAGTATCCCGGATATGGACGCAAGAGGGTTTTATGAATATGTCAAAGCGCGCATTTGCCCTGGTAAACGGACATACCTCTTTTTTGACGAGGTGCAGAAGGTGCATGGTTGGGAAAATGCCGTCAACTCTTTTCGGGTAGACTTTGACTGTGATATCTATATCACCGGTTCCAATGCCTATCTGCTTTCTTCAGAGCTTTCCACTTACCTGTCCGGACGATATGTGGAGATCAAGGTGCTGCCGCTGTCCTTTCAGGAATTTCTGGAGTTTCACGGCTATACCCTGACAGAGCGGAAGTCACCCGCCGGTGGTATCAGAAAGAAAATTACCGATGCTGAGGGCGAAACCTATGATGTAAGCGAACTCTTTGATACTTATGCCAGATTTGGCGGTATGCCTATGCTGGCAGACATCGGTTTGGAAATCGACCGGGTGACAGCCGCTTTGGACGGGGTGTATTCTGCAGCCGTTATCAATGACATTCTGGAACGGGAAAAGAGAAAAGGGCAGAGGAATATCACAGACCCGGTTCTGCTGAGAAAAATCATCTTGTTTTTGGCAGACAATATTGGTAATAACACTTCTGCTACCTCCATTGGAAATACCTTGGTCAACGAGGGGCTTTTGGAGAATGGAACCCGAAAGACAAAGCCTGCCGTACAGACCATTCAGGCTTATATCGAAGCGCTAGTAGAAGCCTATATCTTCTATGAAATCAAGCGTTTTGACGTGAAAGGCAAGGAGTATCTGCGCACGCTGGGCAAATATTATATTGTGGACATTGGTCTGCGGAATTATTTGCTGGGTTATCGCGACGGTGACAGCGGCCACATTCTGGAGAACATCATTTACTTTGAGCTGCTGCGTCGTGGATATGATGTGGCGATTGGTAAAATCGACAATCAGGAAGTTGACTTCATTGCCACCAGGGCAGAGGAGAAAAAGTATATCCAGGTTACAGAATCTATGAACGCCCCTGAAACGAGAGAGCGAGAGCTTGCGCCTCTGCGAAAAATCCGGGATAGTTACGAAAAAATCGTCATTGCCCTAGAGTGTGATTTTACCCAGACACAGGACGGAATTAAAATGATCAGAGCACTGGATTTCCTTCTGGGGTGACAGACTGTTTGGGCACGTCAACTGTTGAAAGCTCCGGATACGGGAACCGATGTCCGGTGCTGTGAGAGGACGGCGGTCAGTCGCCGCCTCCTACTGGATTTTGTACATAGTGATGAGGCAGGAGTGCAGGGAGACCCTGTTAGAAGGTGATAATCAATGAGGATTTTAGTCATAGAAGACGATCTGGCCTTAAGCGCCGGACTGTGTTTTGGACTGGACAGCAACGGCTATCTGACGGTGGCGGCCTATAACTGCCGGAAAGCCAGACAGCTTTTGCAGGAGGATCCATTTGACCTTGCGATCATGGACGTGAATCTGCCGGATGGCAATGGCTTTGACCTCTGCCGGGAACTGAAAGCGATCAAACCGGAACTGCCCGTGATTTTTCTGACAGCAAAGGATTTAGAGCAGGATGTGCTGAACGGATTCGATTTGGGCGCAGAGGATTATATTACAAAGCCCTTCAACATGCAGATTTTTTTGCGGCGGGTAGAGGTGGCCATCCGGAGAGGGAGTAAAACTGCTGCGGCTCATGGGGATCGCTGGACGGACGGGTTTCTTCTGCTTGATTTTGGCGCGCTGACGGCCCTGCGGGGCGGCGAAAAGCTGTCGATCACGCCAAACGAATACAAGCTGCTGAAAGCGCTGACAGAGAATGCCGGCAACATCATTACCAGACAGATTCTGCTGGAACGGCTGTGGGATTGTGCCGGGAATTTCATTGACGACCACACGCTTACCGTGACCATGAACCGGCTTCGGGCGAAGATTGAGGATGAGGATCATACCTATATCAAGACCATCCGGGGGATGGGGTATATCTGGACAGGAGGCAGACAATGAAGAAGCCCGGGAAAACTTTGAAAATTCTGATGATTTTGGCGGCAGGGGCGCTTTTTTCCCTGCTGTGCCGGCTGTTGTGGGCATATGTACCCCGTTCCGGTGTCCGTTACAGCCTGTTGGCCGTGACAGGGGGCATTTTTGCATTGGCCGGGCTGTGGATATGGGTTTGGCAGAGACAGATTTTCCATTTTGCAGACGAAATATGCGATACGCTGGACGCCCTGATCTCCGGGAGGCAGCCGGAGGTGGAGCGGCCTTATGAGGACAGCGTGACAGCCAGGGTACAGGGAAAGCTCCTGCAATACTATGACATCATGAACGAGGGCAAGGTGCAGAGCCAGCGGGATAAGCAGACCATCCAGGAGCTGGTCAGCGACATTTCCCATCAGGTGAAGACCCCCATTGCCAATATCCAGATGTTTACCGACATCCTTCGGCAGCATCGGCTCACAGAGGAAAAGCGGGCGGAGTTTCTGGAGACCATGGCCTCGCAGATCAATAAACTGGAATTTCTGATGCAGTCTCTGATCAAAATGTCCCGGCTGGAGACGGGGACATTTGTCCTGCACATGGAAGAAGCGCCCCTTGAGAAGACCATCGCCCAGGCGATCAGTACCGTATGGGCGAAAGCGGACAGAAAAAATATCCAGTTGTCCGCGGACTGCGCGCCGTCGATTACGGTGCAGCATGACCCTAAGTGGACGGCGGAGGCTCTGGGCAATATCCTGGACAACGGGGTAAAATACACCCCG
>OFGG01000399.1_pt1 | contig 38445 bp, 33 predicted proteins | sample 1521701 | NCBI WGS metagenome assembly OFGG01 (sample SAMEA3504081, study PRJEB24116) | mouse gut metagenome | biome: mouse gut; feature: mouse-associated habitat; material: faeces | place: Denmark | collected 2011
GATGTCCTATAATCTGGACTTTAAAAATCCATCACCCCATTTTCTGACTAACACCTTTATTTTTAATATACTCCTTAAGCCCTGCTGCCTTTGATGACATGGCAGAAACCGTGAGCATCCTGTTGCCTCTGTTAATATGCAGGATCCTGGCAATCGGCCCCAGCTCATGAGTTGGATAGTTTTCCGTATTCCTGTGAATATAATTGGATAAGCGGTAATGCCTGTTTTCCCTGCCAAAGGATATCTCCTCCCGCAGATCATGGCAGTATCCGCCTTCGCAGTGCACGATCTCCCCTAATACCCCAAGCTGCACCATGTTGGCGACCATCATTTCATCCCGTCCATATACGCAGTTTTCCATAAACATTACGGGAACGCCCGTCTGTTCATAGACCTCTACCAGCTTCCAGCATTCCCTGATAGAATAAGCCCCGCCGACTTCAATGCCTGCATATTTGCCTGCCTTCATGGCCTCAATACACATCTCAATGTGAGTTTCCCATGACGTACATATGATCACGGCGTCAATCTCCGGCATTCGGAGAACTTCCCTGTAATCTGTCGTCATTTTGGGAGATTTCATTCCTCTGCCTTCAATAATTGCCACGGCTTCCCGGCACCGATCCTCATATTTGTCACAAACCGCTGCAAATTCCACATCAGGGTGCTCTAAAAATACCGTTTTAAGCAGCTCCTTTCCCCTGTTTCCAAGCCCAATCAACCCCATTTGCACTTTGTTTCCCATATCGTAGTCCCCTTTGTATTTTATGTTATTTTACGTTATCAGTATAGCAAATCCTGGTTTTCCTGTCATCAGAAAATGGAGCTTCCAAAATGACGTAACATTGTAATTTAAGATTTCATTTGAATTGAAACGCCAGCCCTAAACGGCAAACGGGCTTTGCTCACCCGCTAAGCCCGTTAAAATAGTCCTCTACCAGCCGGATTGCAATTTCCTTTGCCCCGGCGCTGGATACATTCTTATCGTCCGTCCTGCCTAAATACACACAAAAATAAATAGTTTCTCCTTCTTTTTGGGCAAATCCGGTAAACCAGGCATCCACCACGACACCTTCCGTTTTTCCCATTCCGGTCTTTCCATATATGGAGATGTCCGATCCGCTCTCTTCCACCAGCATCACCTTTTTTAACTCATCCCGCGTTTTCTCCGAATAAACGGAATCTTTTCCAAAGATGCGCTCCATTACCTCTGCCTGCTCCTTCGGCGAAACAAGCAGCGAGGATTCCAGCCAAAAACCTGTCAAAGCCCTGTTGTTATTATTGGTATTTTCCCGTCCTTCCCAATCAGAAATATCCCGGTTTCCGTACAGAAGCTGATCTACGCCTTGCTGCATCAGCTCCGGTCCAATGTCATTTATGACTTCCCTGAAATACCAGACACATGACGCCTTAAACGCCTTGTCAAAGTCAATATCCCGGTTCCAGTCTTCATTCCAGAATATCTCTCCACTCCATGAGCGCATAGAATCTTCCGGATCCATGATCCCATTTTCAAGAGCGATCAGGGAAGAGACGATTTTAAAGGTAGAACAAGGGGATCTTCTCGTCTCTGCCAGTTCCCTGTTAAACACCTGATACTCCATAGAATCAGCATCATAAAGCACCGCTGCCCCATTGATACCGTCAAAATACCCTGACCAGTCCGCTTCTTTGATCTCCGGCTCTTTCGTCGTATCTTCCGTCAAATTCTCCGGAGTTATTTCCGGCTCCCCGATCTGCTCAATTTTGACCGTTTCCTGTCCTTCTTCGCTCCGTGACAGCTCCTGTTCCCTCTGTGTATCGTCTTTCCCCGCACAGCCGCCAAGTACAAATATGCCCATGATCCCTAAAAAGAACATGCGCATAAAATAAGCTCTTTTTCCCATAACTCCTCCTAATGTGCCCTGCAGCCGTCAAAACATCGCCGCCATGCCTTGTACTTTCTTTTTGTATATAGTATCATAAACAAAACCGTAACTGTATCATTAATTGTAAATATTTCTTGCAATTGAGAAAGGTTCGCACCATGGATAAAAACGAAAAACTGCTTACGATCGGCCAATTCGCCGCCCTGCACGGGATCAACAAGAAAACCTTGATGTGGTATGATGAGATCGGGCTTTTCAGGCCTGCTGCCATAAACCCGGAAAACGGATACCGCTGTTACAATTATCACCAAAGCCCTATACTGGAAACCATACTTCTATTGCGGGAACTGGATGTTTCTATACCGGAAATACAGGATTTCATGAAAAACCGCTCCGCCAAAAACATGGAACGCCTTCTAAAAGAAAAGATTTCCGGCCTTGACCTGCAGATCATGCACTTAAAAGCGATCAGGAAAACCCTCCAAAACCACTATCAGGATATGACCACCCTTTTAACCATGGACTTATCGGAAATCAGTATCATAGAAAAAGAAGAACGGTATCTGGTGACGGTAGATATCGAGAAGAACATTTCCTTTGAAAAAGAAGTGGAATTGATCACTGCCAAAACAGCCAAATACCAGCTTGGCCGTCTCCATGACGCCTCTTACGGCTCCATGATCCCCGCTGCCAGTCTGCTTAACGGCAATTTTGATGATTATACAAAACTGTTCATAGAAATCCCTTCCCTGAATCAAAAAGAGGAACTCCATATCCAGCCAAAAGGGAAATATATCAGAGCTTTCCACAAAGGCGCCTGGGATGGGATTCCTATGCGTTACCGGGAGATCCTTGAATATGCCAGGCAAAACGGACTGGAATTGTCCGGCTTTTCCTATGAAAAGGGAATCAATGAGACTGTCATTGACCGGATCGATGACTATATTGTACAGATTGAAATTCCTGTCATTTAGTGATGTCCATCTATCCGGTCAAGCCACTTGCCCAGCTTTTCTAAGCGCTGTTTTTCCGTTCCGGGCGTCATCTTTCCCATCATAAATTCCCCACACTGACTGGCAAACCGGGAAATCTCCTCTTTTTCTCACTCAAATAAGGAAGCATTATGCATCTGGATATAATCAGGAATCTGCGCCGTATCGGAAACAACAAGCCGGATATACCTGCCGCTCTTTGCCTCCTCATCGCAAAGCCAGCGGATGGCAAGTGCCGCACCTTGGCGCACTGTCGTTTTTAGCCATAAACATCAGAATTGGCAGGTGACATTCTCCTGACCGTCTTTTCCTGATATAAACGCAGGTTTTCCTGCTCCTGCATTTTATGCTTGGCGGCGCTTTCCTTCAAAATCTGTATATATTTGACCCGCCGCTTCCACTTTGCCTTCTGCTCCGCCTCAAACTGCCGCTGTTCTTCTTCGGTGGGCCCTACAATCTTCCCCCCGCCGCTGGTAACGGTACAATTACGCACATCCCCGTTTTCATCCAGATCAAACACATAGCTTTTTTCCGCCTGGTGCTCCGCCACATTCATGCCATAACCGGCAGCCACCGTATTATCCCAGCGGTCATAGTCCTCTTTCCACTCCTGCACCTTTGCCATGATCTGCCGTGCATAAGCAGGGTCTGCGTCCATTTTAGCCTGAAGGCTCTCCGGCACAAGAATTGCAATTCTGCCGGAACCCACACTGCCGTAATTCCTTTGCAAATCGCCACGGGTCTGGGGTGGATTTGCCCCGGAAGGCCTCCAGTCATTCAAGGCATCCGCACTTGTGTTTTTATCAAAATATTTCCAAAACGGGAAATCATTTCTCTGCCAGTTGCCCGCAGAAATATTGGCATTCCCCACATGGGTTATCACATCATATTGCGGGAACGCATCCTCAAAGTTCGCAGCCCCGGGTTTTCCCGTGTTATACGCCTTACTGATGGTTGAAATATAATCTGTACCGCCCGCCATCTTTTTGGCATATGCTGCCTGAAAAGCACTCCTTGCATTTGGATCTGTGATCGCATCCAAACGCTCCTTGTAAGTTTCTCCCATATAGTTCCCTGTTCCAATTCCATTAAGCGCCATTTTCTTTCTCCTTTCCGCTTTTGCCTATTTCTTATATCGGCAAAAATTCCAGGAGATCAGCCTAAATGGCGCGAAACACCTCCTAAACGGGTATGAAAATCACCAATTATTCACCGCATGTTCCGCAAAGGAAATGACATCCTTTACCTGGAGCCTGCTTCCGTCATCTAACACCACACTTCCCGAAAAGCTGCCAAACATCTGATGGCAATGGTTATCCACCCAAAGCAGCTTTATCATCGTCTCCCTGTCATAAACAGGGGTAAGCCAAAGATCCAGCCGTCCTTCCCGGTCATGCAGATGCCAGGGATCCATATACGCTTTCCCCAGCTCAAAATCCACTTTCCCCAATTTATGGGATTTCCCTTTATAAAAGAGCATATTTTCGCTGGCAATATCGGTATTCCCAAAGCCGCACCCTAAATTAAAGCCAAACATTTCCCCCTCAAGCCAGCCGCTTCCGTTACTCCAATACCATTCGTTATGAAAAGGCCACACGCCTCTTCCCCAGTCCAAAATACCGAAAGAATCCTTTTTGTCAAACCGCCACTCATGCTTATGAGTCCTCACATACCCTTCCGCCGTCATACAATTGATCTTGTGATTATAATAAAACGCATGGGCATATTCATCAAAGGGCAGATTCACCACCAGCGAATCCGGGTTTTCCCGCTCCAGCCTGATGGAGATCTCCAAATCTTTCCACTGGCAGGTCAGGAGCCTCTTTCCCGAAACCACCTGGAAACCCATATAGATCCCACTGTTTCCATATTTGTTGGGAAACCCTTTATGGGAATAGACCAGCCTGTGGTCTTTTTCCGCATCGGCTGGCATATGCAAAGAACCAAAGGGCAGCGCCAAGGTCCGGCATACATCCAGATACTTTTTCCCCTCTTTAAAATCGAACAGCATCACGCTCACCTGCCCCGCATAAGCGGCATGTCCAATTGTAAGCTGTAAGCAAAGGTGGTCATTGGATATCTGGTAAAAATCCCACTCCTTGATCCGCCATGGCGGCGCCTTGATGGCTTTCCGGTCATAGACCAATGTACTTCTTTTAGAATATCCCGGAACAGGACGGCCTTTTTTATCCAGTACCGGGCCTCTTTCTAACAATTCTCGTTCCATGCGTGATTCCTCCTTTTGCTATGTTTGGCTGCCATCAATAACGGGATCAAAGTAAACAATGTCAAAACCGCGGAAACAAAAAATAAACTTGGGGCAGGAACCATCCCCAATACGCCGTTTACTTCCTTTTCAACCCCAAGGCGGTTGATTACCGGCGTTGCAATGGCAGGGCCTGCGATCATGGGGATACAGACAAAGAAAATCTGTTTGATTCCCTCAAACTGCCCCCGCTGTTCCTGTGGGTAAAGATTTTTCATCCATGCGGTCAGCGTCTGCAGCACCAGAATGTAGCCAATTCCTGCGCCGAACACACCCATAAGTAAAATAGGGAACATCTGTGACACGCTGACCAGCATAAGCCCCGCCGTGTTGCAGACCAGAGCGCCCAGAATCACCGTCGGCATTTTCCCTTTGTCAATCAGCTTTGCAGCCGGGATCGTCAAAACGGACGCCGCCAAAAGCCCTGCCCCCTGGATGATGCCTGTCATCCCGTAGTCATACCCCAAATAGTTTACAAAATAAATGGTAATATAGGGAAAATAAACATTAAAGCCAATAAAATATACCGTCATCACAATAAACACCCAAAACAATTCCTGGTTTTCCCGGACGGTCTTCCAGTGAAACACCGATAAAAACTGATGCCAAAACCCTTTTTCATCCTGTTTGGGAACAAGGGTTGGGGAATCATCCAAAGTAAACAGGGAAAATACGCCTACCGCCGCCACAATTCCACCCATCAACCCAAAGAAAGCGAAGAAATCCAGCTTCTCAATCAGGATACCGGAAACCACCGCCCCAAAGATGGTGGCAAACACAGGCATCACAGCCAAAGCTCCGCCCAGCTTTCCACGGTTTTTCTCGTTGGAAATATCCGTCGTCCAGGGAGAAAAACCGCCGTCATTCCCCACAGAGCCAAAAAAGCTCATTACGGCATCCGCCAGAACTACCGCTGCCGCCGCAATAAAAAGCGGGTTTTTGGGAATCATTTCCGTAGCGCCAAACAGGAACGTAAACAGCCCCCAAAAAATATAACCAATGCAGATAAAGGGCTTCCGCTTCCCCTTCCTGTCTCCCCAGGTTCCCACCAAAAATGCGCAGAATGTGGACACTACGGCGCTGACACCCACCATCCAGGAAACGATGGCAGGCTCCGGGGCGATCTTGTCATATACAAAGTTGTTGAACCATGAGTTTTCGATGTTCCAGCAGATCTGCCCCGTCATGCCCAGAACCCAGATCAAAACCCAGTTTTTACGGCTGATGTTTTTCATCACGATCTCCATTTGCACTCTGTCAGGTGCTTATTTGTGATAATTGACTGGTTACAATAAAACGATAACATTATTGTAGCACACTTGGCCGTACATATACAACTGCAAGACTTAGAATCAATGCCAGTCTCCTTCTTCCTTCCCAAATGATCAAAGTTCATTACATTTTTCTCACATTGTCTCTCCCCGTTCTTCCCAAATCAGTTCCCCCGTAACAGCATCAATGCCAAGTATCTTCTGGCGCAAAAAATTCCTCTCGTCCTCATCCTTCCCAAGCAAAAATCTCCAGACAGGTGTAATCAATATCCTTCCATCATCAGAAATGATCACCACATATTCCAACGTAATCTCGGAAATTGTCATTTGACTTTCTCCCTCTAAATCCAGTAAAACCGCTTGCTCCTGTAGTCTTCTGACAGCTTCATCCAATGAAAGAAGCGTTTTTTCCAATCCAATCTCTCTCACAGAAAACACAGAACCCGTCACCTTCTCAACACCATCATCATCAATCAAAAATCGCATATCATTGTATGCTGTTACCGGCATACCATCCAGTATACGCTTAAACACCACTTTCAGATAAGGGCGCCTTCCATTATTTCCATATGCATGAACATAGTCCGCTGCATAATCACCGGTATTTGTTATGGAATCCACTATCAAACCACACCGGTCCACTGCGTCATCCAAAGTTAAATCAACCGTACTGTCTGACGCGGACCTCAAACGGTTATCTTCAAATGGGTACAGGTCATAATACCTGTTCTCCAGTATGATAGTCTGCTCTCCTGGAATGTTAGCGCCACCATTGGAATAACTGATCTGATACAGAAAATAATTCCTTATCTTAGCATCAATTTCCAACGTCCATACATCATTCCTTTCATCATACTCTGCCCTATCCGATTTTTCTGAGAATACCGATCTAAAAAGATCTGTCCGCATTTCCTCGGTAATATCTGTTAAAATATATTCATACTGACTGACTCCGGTTATCCCATCCACGCTGGCCTGTGCATTGATGAGCAGCGTGGCGCCGATTGCCGCATCAATTGACCGTTCAATCTTTCTATTTTTACATTCAGCAAGTATCTCCAGGTTTCTTTCTTCAAAAGAAGGATCGAGAGAGTTATGAAAAGCATCATCAGAACTATTTTCGATCGTTTCAATTTGAATTTCACCAATCACATCCAAACTGCCCGTTTTACCGCAGCCAGTTAAAAATACGGCTAATGCCATAAGAACAAATATTTTTTTCATCGCTAAGTTTCTCCTACTCTTCCATCAACGGGTTAACTTCTTCTCCATGAACGGTCACCGCAAATGACAGGTTAGGACCTGTTGCCATTCCGGTCTGTCCGAGTGTTGCAATGATCTGCCCCTGCTGTATCTTATCGCCTTCTGACACGGTTACCTCCTGTAAATGCCCATATTTGACCACAATCCCATTTCCTAAGTCCGCAACAATACTATTTCCGTAAACACTCTCATATGCCGTCTCCACGACCACCCCGTCGGCAACTGCATATACCGCTTCCCCGGCTGTTCCGGCAATATTAATATGATCCGAATAAGTTCCATTTCTTTGCCTGCCATAAAAAGCCGACACCTTTGGGCTTTCTGTTGGCCAGAGCCAGTCTGAGTAGATCAGATTGCCTGTATCATACTCCCGCTCGTCCGCATCCCGCCTTCCGGCCCTTGCCTTTCCTGCCTCTGCCAGCTTGTATTCCACCTCCGCTGTCGATCGCTCTTCAAAATCAAAGGAACACATCCAATCCTGCCCAAAAACAAAATTGTTATTTGTCAGGAGAAAATAATACCAGTCTCCGTCCTGTAAATTTTCTTTCATCGCTTCCACATCATAGCCTTCTGCTATGTCAATGGTAATGATCCCCTGAGCGTGGGGCGGTATCGTCATGCCCGATATCCTGATCTTCTCATGATCCCCTTCTACCTCTTCACCAGTCGACCACTGCATGACCTTCACATTGTCTTGCAGCTTTAGTTCTCTGTCTGAATAGTTCATAACAACAATTTCAAATCTGCCATTGCCCTGATATGCCGATGCAAATCCTGCTTCATCCCCGTTTAAGCCTGAAAATTTTGCGTATGCAAAAGCACATAACATCACAGAACACAATAGGCACCCTGCTAAAAGCGCCATTTGTCCAATTTTATGCCCAGTCATTTTCCTGGCCGTGATAATGGCCGCTCCTGTTTTATCTTGAACGATCATCTGTATATTCCTAAGACTTTTCCTGCTATATTTTTCCATATTTGGATTCTCCTTTTCATTACTCCATCATTTTTTTCAACTTTTGTTTCACATAGTATAATTTGTTTTCCACCTGCTTCTTTGGTATATCCAGCACCACCGCAATCTCCGCCGGCTTTTGCTCATAGTAATACCGTCTGATAATCAATTCCTTTTCTTTTTCATCAAGTTCTTCGATACAGGACAAAAGCTTTTCTTTTTCCGCATCAGTTTCCGTTATTTCAGCACATATCAGACTTTCAACTGCAATTTCTTCTATTGGCAGTTCTCTTTTTTTGACGATCTGACGATATCTGTCAATTGCCTTTGACCTTGCGATCATTGAAAGCCATGAAGACAGTTTTGCTTTATCAGGATCATATTTTTCGGGATGCTGCCACAAATAAATGAATACGTCCGCTATACATTCCTCCACATCCTGAGCTGAAGCCGCATTTATTAAAATAGATGCCGCGATCTTCCAAAGGAGTTTTGAATATTTCCGTACAGCAAACGCCAACATTTGCTCATCCCCATGGATCATTTCTGAAATTATTTTTTTATCGTTCAATGTAGATACCTCTTTCTCCAACAGTGTATTTATCTGATCCGTCATTAATAATACGAACAAAAAGATAAAAACACTTACTCCAAAAATAAAATATATTCTTACAGAATTTGTGTCAACTAACACTTGGCACAAACCGAAGTACGGTGCTGATTGATTTTCTTGCCTGGGTATGGTATATTTTTTTACTAAGCGATATTTTCAATTTATCGAGGGAGCGCTGAAGTTTATGGGCTTTTATGTCAGCGCAAAATATGGAAAAGAAAGGCGGCGAGCCATTGTCAAAAAATAAATATCAGTTTGAAAGTAAAATTCATGTGTTCAGGGCCACAAAGAGAATGACGCAGCAAGAACTTGCTGATCTGGTGAATGTCTCAAGGCAAACAATTATGCAGCTTGAGCGGAATCGCTATAATCCCTCTATGATGCTGGCGTATAGTATTTCAAAAGTATTTGATGTAACGATTGAAGATTTATTTGATTTTTCAAAGGTAGAAAAATGATCAAGATATTAAATGAACTTGTGAATAATAGACAAATCCTGTTGATATATACGATATTGTGCTTACGGTTGAGGTTGTCGCAATTCTGATATACAAAAAATACAATAACCAAACTAATATTGCTTGTCACTGAAAAGACAAGCAATGTTTTTACGTCATTGAGTATGAAATAGTTGACATTAAAACAAAAATAAATTACACCCTAATAGTGCATGAATTCTATTCTAAATTTGACATGCCCATGAAAGGAGAAATCAGGAATGAATGATAACGCAGACGAACCTCAAAGCAGTAAATAGCAAAGCCAGCCGCACCAGTCAACAATCAAGAGGGAGAGTAATTCCAATGGATAATCATAGCGAAAATTTTGAAAAAACTAAAGCACAATTACATGAACAGGGTTATCATGAAAAAGATGTTACTATTACTTCTGGAAAGGCCATGATTTTAGGTATTATTTATGCACTTCCATTTGTAATAGTTTTTGGCTTGTTGTATCGCTTTTTGCTAATTGAAAGAGCATATTTGTTAGAGGTAAACGGTCTTTCATTTTATATTTTATTTATAGCAATTATTGCAATTTCAGTTGTTATACATGAATTATTACATGGTGTAGGCTGGGCGGTTGCAAGCGGAAAAGGCTGGAACGTGGTTCGCTTTAATATTAACGCAATGATGCCAAGTTGTGCCTGCAAAGTGGCATTAGAAAAGAAAGCATATTTATTTGGTGTTTTAACTCCTTTTGTAGTATTAGGTTTTGGCAGCGTATTTTTCATTTTTATATATCCGGGTACAGTGTCTTTCCTTACTATGATTGTCAATTTTATTTCCTCAGGAGCTGATTTAATTATTGCAAGTAATGTGTTAAAAGAAAAGGATGTCCTAATTGCAGACCACCAAGCGCAGTTTCTTAGCGCAAGGATATTCCGGACAGCATAGGCCATTTTCCCAATCTTCTTGACTAGCGCAGGCATGTTCTTTTTACCTGCGCCAATCTGGCTTTTTCCCTTTGAAGCAGCCATTTTTCTCTTTCTATAAGCAATTTTCAAGGGCACAGGTGGGAAAACCTACATCTAACATTAAAGCAAATATTAGCATTTTTCAAATAGCTCCGTAGAACGACTTTGATACTGCCTGTACATAACCTCAAAATCCCTGTCTAACATTGAAACCACGTCATTCCCATCGACCAGAGTTTCCACGCCCTTTTCCTTACACATCAATAGAAAAGTACCTCGCACAACATAATACAGCATGATTGAAATTTCAAAATAATGCAATAATGGATATTTTGCTGTCTGTATACTGCCATGGGTATATGCATGGCATGACCTGTAAAAATTCTCAAGCAGATCTAGCTCCAAAATTCTGTCCTCGTTTTTAGCTTTAACAAAAGAGATAATTCCGTAAACAGAATATGGTAATTTTCTCACTGTCTTATGATATTCGTCAATAAAGTCTACCCATCCAAAATGAAGGTAATCTGACCTAACTTTTGACTCTTGGCAGACTCGTTTCTCAAACATGGCATTGAACTTTTCTGGATATGTTCGGTGACAAGAGTGCTCAACTTCAAACATCCTGAATGTCTCATATTGATCATAATAATCTGTCTGAGTGTTCAGTATCAGAAGTTTGAGATACATTTCAATTGCCCCTCTGCATAAAGGATATGCCGTTCCCAACAGATTTCCCTCCAATAGATACAATGCCGAAATCCCATTATAAATAACACCATAATATAATTGCCAGCCGCAAATGCTCTGCACATCCATCAACATTTGTCCCATTTTAGATAACATAGCAAAAAGCTCATACGGTAATGGATAATATAAAAATTCCTCTCCTTGAAATAACACATTTTTCCTAAAATATACACTCCCGTAAAATCGTAGTTTAATTTTCTCTATCGTTTCAGAAACAAGCTGTTGCTTATATCTTCTGCTCCTTTCGTGTTTCCGTTTTGCATCATCTGAAAGAAAAATAGAGTGCGCTCTATGTGTCCCCACTATCATCCTGCAGATATCATATTCCGCAGCCTCCCCTATTCCCATAATCATTCTCTCTTCCGACCAACAAAAATCATAGTATTTCATAAAGTTATTGAAGCCCAATTCCTTCATGACCTGATCTTTTATATCTATCAGAAAGCAGCCTTTTATCTTTCCCCTAAACACATGTTTCAAGATTTCATTGTTGCGTTCGGCAACTCTATTTAAATCTGGCATAAACGGTACTCCCGGAACTCCCCGATCTTTCAAAGTATCACCTTCTTCCATTTCTCCATCTGTTTCCATGACCGCCACCATGTCCATGGTGCCCATTTCCTCGATTGCCATATGATGATGTGTCAGTCTCGCCATCGCCTAAAAGACTGTCTAGCAGCTCTCGGATTTCTTTCATTGTCATGCCCCGAACCGCCTCAGGAGTAATAAAATGCGGTTGTACCGCTCACCATAAACACCGGCCCCATTGTTAGATTAACAGATGGAAATCCATTCATATTTTTAAAATTTTTCATTTCCAGAAAGAACTTTCACAATACCTGTTACTTCTAAATCCGTACCATAAATTTGTTCCGTCACCTGAAATTTACCTTTAGCACCGTACTGTTTTTCATCAATGTGTGGCCACAATACCAATGCTTCAAGCTCTTTTCCATCTTTTTCCATGGTTACAGTTTTGGGAAGTTCCGGTTTTACTCCAATCCTTGTTTTTACAGCAACATCCGTTTCTTCTGTTTTGACCATATCCGAATCCCCAATTGCTGCCGGAACTCCCATGTCAAGACGAAGTCCGTTCTTCATGTATGTATAGTCGATGATTGCTGATGCACTGAATGATGAAGGATGAACCCCTCCTATCGTTGTTGTATCTTCATATACTCGGATAACCTCTCCAAATTCCGTGTTTTTAACAGCATTACAAAGAACCGCATCAACATATTCCATCCATTTTCCTTTTAATTCAGGATATTGTTTTTCCCTCTCCAAAAGCCCATACGCCGTGTAGCATCCGTCTCCATATTTATAAGATTCGAATCCAAGTAGTGGCTCATCTTCCTTTCCGGCTGTATACGAAAGATAACTGTGTACCAGTTTATCTGTTAAGTCCTTCGGAAAGTCGACCGCCATTGCTTCATATACGTATGTTAATGCGTCTCTACTTTGTGCATCGTGGGATAATCCCGGCCAACTGTGTTCCAGTGTTCCATCTTCACCAATAAAACAGAAAGCTTTAATTCTGTTTTCCAAAGAATCCGGCTGATTTGGATCATATTCATCAAAAAACCAGACCCGGGAATTTTCTGCCAATTCTGCCTTCTTCTCCCTATAAACAACTATGTCTTCATCTTTTCCAATGATCTCTGCAATCTTAATTGCATAATTAACATCACTGTACCACTGAGTCACAAAGGAAAGATCTTTTTCATTGGGAAAGTCATTCGAGCCATGAATCCATCTTGGATTTTCCGCTCTCCAGAGCAGATAATTGCGAAGATGCGGATACAGCTTCTCTAATTCCCCCTTTAACTCAGCTTCCTTTTCAGGATGGTTTTTCAGCATGTTTAAGTAAGAAACCCAAACTGTATGCGCTTTTTGTGACGGAAGACATTCCCCATCCAAAATGCCATTTTCATCAATATTATAAATAAATCCCCTCATTGCATCCCACGCAATTTCCGGTTCTATATATGATAATTGCTGAATATCATACATTGATTCCCATGAACAGCTATTCGGAGCCGACACAGCGCCGGAATGCCACGCAGAAGCCATCCCCAATGTTACCTGATAATAATCATATCCATTTTCAGGTGTTGGCTCAACAATATTCTGCAAGCGGAATGCCTATGCGGCATAGAAAGCTCTTCTATGATCTTCACTGGTGATATTTCCATTTTTTTTGTTTCCCTCCACTCCAAAATTCTGTGGAGCCGGGATTTTTGCTAATGTTTGATCCCAAAATTGTTTTGTATCCGCCAAAACTATATTCAGGTTTGTTCCCTCCGCTAACGTTTTATCTGCTAATTCCTGAGCACTATCCGCACTGTTATCTGCAACATTCTTTGGAAGCATTGTCAGTGAAAATGCTAATTTTGCACTGTCTGAGTCAAAAGTTATTTCAACAGACCATTTATCCCCTGAAACCTGCGGTTCGTACTGCCCTATCACTTCTCCGGCCTCATTCAATTTTAGTATTTTATATACAAACCAAAAATCCTCCCGTTCCACCAAAAGGTCATTTCCATTTTTACTAACTCCATTGATCGTTGCTTTCATCTGAAGTTTGGCATCAGCTGCCTCAGATACTTCAATCATACGAATAAATGTATCTTTATCCGCAAAAAATTCATCCATGTGAAGCTTTCCCTCTGTATAGACAGCATCGGCAGTAAGTTTGTATGGATACCATGCCGTTTCAAGATCCATATACTCCACCGCCTCACCGGTTCTAGGCCCCATTAAAATTTGATGCACCGAATTGATTGTCCGAAACCCCTTTACAGCCATGGCTATGTTAAGACTCATTTTTCCGTCATATCTAGCTACAATTGGACTCCCATAGTTCATTACCATCCGGCTTTCAGGATACCCTAACCATCTCCATTGCGATGTTTCATCATTCATAATAGAATCACTATCAAAATCAGGACTTCCTGCCATACTTACGCTTCCAACCACATCTGCCTTTTCTCCGGCTGATACCTCCAATGACAATGTCAAATATGATATACTTATCACTGCCAAACTTAAAAATCCACAAAGAACTCTTTTAAATTTCATGATATCCTCCTTCTCTCTTTCACTTCCTTAGCACCATATTACCATCTTCATCCTTCTTCGGCAATATTTTTGAATATTTTATGAATATTTTCGGTTCATTTGTGGTATTTTTTGGTTTTTTGTGAGTATTACTGTTTACACGTAATGAAGCCATTGTAGACCATGGAATCCGCTGTGGCGTCCAACGTCATACAAACGGTTTATTGCCCTGTGGCTCCTATCTTCCATTCTTGACAACATCTGTAGTCAGGAATAAAATATTCCTATATAATCAAAATTTATCTAAACCATCCATGATTCCATACACGAAGAAAGGAGGCCTGCTATGGTCAGTATGCAGGATATTGCCATTACCAGCGAATCCAGGCTCACTTTTATGGAAGCTGCCAGTATCATTGTAGGCCACGGTGTTGGTTCCGGTATCCTGGCGGTGCCTTTTTTGGCTTCCCGCAACCGCTGGCAGGACTTTCTATGGATCGTTCTTGCCGCATACCTTATTAATCTAGTCTTGCATTTTATGATTGCGGAACTATCCTATAACAACAATGGCGCACAATTTATCAAATGCTTTGAAAAAGAACTGTTTACGGGAAAACTAAAAACCCTTGCCACATGGGTTGCATTTGGTTTCCTTGGCTTTTCTGTGCTGGTCAATGTCAGCGGCTTTATTGCCGGTGCTGCCGCTGTTTTTTCCGCCTGGTTTTCCCTTCCTACCACCTTGGGCATGCTCCTTTATTATGTGCTTGCCGCAAGCGTGGTCTACGCAGGCATGAAATTTGTGGGAATCTGTGAAAAAATAGCGGTATGTTCCATGGTCGGCGTGATCGGTGTCCTTTTTGCCGCCACACTGTTGTCCGACACAAGCCCCCTCCCTTCCGAAATGATTGCCGGCAGTAACATGCTGGCCTTATACAGCATGGCAGCATTTTCCCTTTCTGCCGTTATGTCCGTTCCTCAGGTCGTGAAAGGGTTAAACGGCAGCCGCAGACAAATCAGGGGATCCATTGCCCTTGGCACAGGGATCAATGCCGCCCTGATCCTGCTGATCACATTTATGACACTGCTTGGCGCAGGCAAAAATATCACGGAAAACGGCGCCCTGGTCGACCTATCCTTTCATCTTGGCGGCTGGGTCAGTATTGTAGGCTACCTGTTTTCCCTTTTGGCACTCTCCACTTCCTTCTGGGCAAACACCCTGAACCTGCGCGATATTATCCATGAACAGACGAAATGGAAAAAACAGGCCTGCTGGCTTATCTCCACCCTTCCCTGCCTTTTCATAGCCTTACTGGGAATCCAAAGCTTTGTAGGATTTACCCGCCTTGCAGGCGTGGTCCAGATCCTGACGGGCGTCGGGATCATCATTGCCTATCACCGTTCCCGCAAGCGCACCGGCCAAAGTCCTATTTGTGGAAGACTTGGCACACTCCCTCTCCAGCTTCTTGTGATCGCAGGGTCTTTGTTATCATCCATCGGTTCATTGCTGGACGTGAAATAAAATTACACACGATGTGAAAATATACTGCACACAGAGAGAATGACAACGATGAAAAATGAACGAAAAGATTTTAACCAAATCTGCATTACGCAGACAGCTTCCACGATTTTAACCTTACTTGGCATCACCCCGGAAAGCCGGATGGCTCCGCCCATCAGGCAGGTTTTGGACCGCCAAAACTCATGCGGCCGGATATTTGTCTATAACCCTGACGCAATCGCTATGTGGATATACGAAAAATACATTCGTTATTTTATAGAATTGGAAAAAGACATGGATCTAAAGCTTCCTATGCTTTCTGTAATGCCGCCGGTTACCCCGGTCTGCTTTGGCTCCATGTACAGCGGACTTACACCGGCTGAGCATGGCATTCAAAAATATGAAAAACCAGTCCTTACCGTTCCTACTGTTTTTGATCTGCTGCCCAATGCCGGCAAAAAAGCCGCCATCGTCTCCACAGACGGTGACAGCATTTCCAAAATTTTTCTGAACCGTAAGATTGATTATTTTATTTATCCTTCCAAGGAATCCTGCAATCAAAAAGCCCTGGAACTAATAGAGCAAAATTCCCACGACTTGATCGTCCTTTACAACGGGGATTATGACTACCAGATGCACCGCCATACCCCCGAGGGGAAAAAGGCTTTAAAGGCTTTAGCGGAAAACATTGTCACCTTCCAAGAGCTGGAATCTTCCATTCGGACATACTGGACTGCCCACAAGAGTGCCCTTATCTTTGCACCGGATCATGGATGCCACAAGGTATCCGGATTTTGGGGAAATCATGGCCAAAATCGGCCCTGTGATATGAATATTATGCATTTTTACAGATTTTTATAACAGTCAATATTTTTTTCTGTTTTTCAATTCCTCATACAGCATGGAATAATTGTCATACCGTACCTGGCTGATCTCCCCCCGCAAAAGCGCTTCCTTCACCCCACAGGAAGGTTCGCTCAAATGGGCACAGCCTCCAAACCGGCATTCCGTTTCGTACTGCGCAAATTCCGGGTAAAAATCCTTTAGCTGTTCTTTTTCCATTTCCCCAAGGGTGAGGGAAGTAAATCCCGGCGTATCCATGATAAAGGTATCGTCTGACAAGGCAAAAAGCTGCGCATGCCTCGTGGTGTGCCTGCCCCGCTCAATCTTCCTGCTGATCTCACCGGTTTCCATATTTGCCTTAGGATAAAGAGCATTGACAATGGTAGATTTCCCCACCCCGCTTGGCCCTGCCACCACGGTAGTCTTGCCCTTAAGGCAGCTTTGAATCTTCTCCATCCCCCGGCCATCTATCCCGCTTACAAATAACACCTGATATCCACATCCGCTGTAGGCATCACAGAGCTCTTTTTGTTCTTTTTCAGACGCCAGATCTTTTTTGTTAAAACAAATGACCGCAGGAAGCTTCTGCCTTTCCATGGAAATCAAAAAACGATCCAAAAGATTATAGTTGGGTTCCGGCTTTACAATGGCAAAGATGACCAGAGACTGGTCCACATTGGCACATGCCGGCCGGATCAGTGCGTTGCTCCTTGGCAGGATCCTGATAATATTCCCGGTCAACAGTACCTGATCCAAAACTTCTACTTCCACATCATCCCCTACAAGGGGTTTCATACCGTCTTTCCTGAAGATTCCCTTTGCTTTGCACTCATACAGCCCTGCCGGTGTATGCACATAATAAAACCCGGCAATCCCTTTAATGATCTTCCCCCTCAAAGCATCCTCCCGTTATTTTATTCCGCAGCAAAGCTGATTGGCCGCCGTATCTCTTTCGTCTCGCTGCTTCCCTCTACGGTTGACACCGAGCCGTCCTCATTGGTAATGGTAGTTGCATCCGTCACGTTCACATATTGATAGAGAATATAACCTGTAGGCGATTTGATTCCCGTAATATTCTGCTGCTGGATGGGGAATGCCGTTACCTGGGTGCTTAAAAGCTGGGTTCCGTCATCCGCCGTCAGCGTCACCGTCACCAGAGTGCCGGATCGGTAATTGGGATCTTCTTCCGCAGTGGGTGCGGAAATTTCCCCTGTAAACTGATAGGTTGCCTGGACCGGCCCCAGGCTGATGCTGATGTCCACTGCCGTTCCCGCATCAATGTAAGCCCCTACGGAATAACTCTGGTAACATACAAGACCTGTCAGATCCGCATTCTCATTGTTTACGGTAGATACAACGCCTAGCTGCAGCCCGGATTCCACCAATAAAGCCATTGCTTCTTCTTCATCTCTGCCCATCAAGTCAGGTACTCTTACTTTTTCCGTGTCCTTTCCTAAACTGATGGTGATCGTAACAGTGCCGCCCGGCGCGATCTTCTCCCCTGCCTTCGGTGACTGGGTGATGATATCCCCGGCTTTGATATATTCATCATGGCCCTCTGTCTTATTGACGACAATGCCCTTTTTCCCAAGCTCGGCAACCGCTTCCGCTTCCGTCATTCCCACCACGTCAGGCACTTCCACGCCCTCGGATCCGGCGCTGACGGTAAGCACCACGTTATCGCCTTCCTCTATCATCGTTCCCGGCTTTACACTGGCGCTGATTACAATGCCCTGTTCTATCTCAGCGCTTTCCTGATATTCAATTTCCGGCGTAAGGCCAATGTTTAACAGGGCGACTTTCACATCGTCCACTTTATGGCCCTCAACAGAAATCATTTCAACTTTCTTCTTTTCTACTTCCTGCTCTACCTGTTCATCCGAATCCTTCCCGAAATCGAAAACACCCACTGCCCTTCCAATCAAAAAGACAACAATACAACCGATCAGGATTGCCGCGATCACAGCCAGCACGGTAGTGATCTTTTCCATGCCGGAACCATAATTTTCTTCCTCTTCTTCCTCATCCTCCGTCTCATATTCGTATTCATACTCATATTCGTCCTCAGAATCCTCAGTCTCTTCCTCTTCTTCCACCACATAACGTTTTCTGGCTGCGTTCCTTTGCGCATCCCTCTTTACGTCCTTTTCCTGGCGCAGGTGAAGAGCCTCATCCATGGCATCCCTGGTCTTACTCTGCTTTTTGATCCTTGCCATCTCACTGTCACTGATCATTTTGGTGGAGCCTTCCTCATCCGAATTGACCACTTTGACAAAATCTTCATCCGGTGTCATCAAAGAGCGCTTCAGATCCGTGATCAGTTCATTCATAGACTGATAACGCCTATCAGGACTTTTCTGACAGCATTTGAATACGATCTGCTCCACGCTCACCGGAATCTCCGATACAAATTCCCTGGGTGAGGGCATTTCTTCCTGTATATGTTTAATGGCAATAGCCACTGTGGTTTCCCCGTTAAACGGAACTCTCCCCGTCAGCATCTCAAACATGGTAACGCCAAGGGAATAAATATCACTTTTTTCATCCGAATAGCCGCCTCTTGCCTGCTCCGGTGAAGTATAATGGACTGAACCCATTACGTTAGAAGTGATCGTGTTGCTGGTAGCGGCTTTGGCAATGCCAAAATCCGTGACTTTCACCTTTCCTTCCTTTGATATGATAATATTCTGGGGCTTGATATCCCTGTGGATAATATGGTTATTGTGGGCCGCCTCAATGCCCATACTGACCTGAATGGCGATACTTACCGCCTCTTTTACAGACAGCCTGGCTTTCTTCTCAATATATTTCTTGAGGGTGATTCCTTCTACTAGCTCCATTACAATATAATAAATTCCGTTTTCTTCCCCTACATCGTATACATTTACAATATTGGGATGCATCAGCCCTGCCGCCGCCTGGGCTTCTATCCTGAATTTAGACACAAAATTGGCATTTTCCGAAAATTCCTGTTTCAAAACTTTCACAGCCACAAAACGGTTCAGCTTATGGTCCTTTGCCTTATAGACATCAGACATCCCGCCGGTTCCTATCTTTTCTAATATTTCGTATCTTTCTCCAATGATCATTCCGATTTTAACCATATTTCTTCTCCATCTAACATGTTTTGGAAACTTCCTGTTCCGCCATTACTTCCGGGCAAACGCATCAATGATGATGACCGTGATATTATCCTTACCGCCATTATAGTTGGCAGCGTCGATCAACATTTGCGCCCGTTCCTCCACAGATACCTGCTCTTTTAAGATTGCATGGATTTCTTCATCCTCAAGCATATTCGTCAATCCGTCTGAACACATAAGCACAAGATCTCCGGGTTTTAGCTCTTCATGGAAAAAATCAATCTCCACGGTATCCATTGCTCCCACAGCCCTAGTAATAATGTTTTTATCCGGATGGTTCCTTGCACTGCGCCGGTCAATTCCCCCTATCCGGACCATTTCCTCCACCAGAGAATGATCTCTGGTAATCTGCCTGATCCCATTGTTAACAATATAAAGCCTGCTGTCTCCCACGTTTGCAACCTGCAGATAATGTCCTAAACAGGTTGCCGCAACCACCGTGGTTCCCATGCCTAAAAGACTTTCATCTTCCCTGGCTTTTCTCCTGATCTGGTCATTGGCAATCCTGATCGCCTTTCCCAGAATCCGCACCGGATTCTTTTCAAAGCATCCCCGTACCTCCCTGATCAGTGTCTCTACCGTACATTTAGAAGCATAATCCCCTGCATTATGCCCCCCCATTCCGTCCGCCACAACGAATAAATTGGGAAGGTTCCCTATCGGGTCCTCCGACACATAGACATAATCCTGATTTAGTTTTCGTTTTTTCCCTATATCCGTAGCAGAAAAGGACCGTATCACGATATTACCTCCTACCCCAATGCCTTCTGCCGCCTTCGAAGCTGTCCACAGGCACCGTCAATATCTCTCCCCATTTCCCTTCTAATAGTAACATTTCTTCCATATTTTTCAAGTTTATTTTTAAAAGCAAGAATTGCCGCCCTGTCTGACTGTACAAAACCGCGTTCTTTAATGGGGTTTACCGGAATCAAGTTCACATGGCAGTTAAGCTTCCTGCAAAGCCCGCCAAGAGCTTCCGCATCCTCTTTCGCATCATTAACGCCCCCCACAAGCGCATATTCAAAGGTGATCCGCCTGCCTGTCTTTTCAAAATAATATGCACAGGCTTCCATCAGTTCCTCAATGGCATACCGGTTTGCCACAGGCATCAGTTTTTTTCTTTTTTCGTCAAAAGCAGCGTGCAAAGATAAAGCAAGCGTGATCTGCAGCTTTTCATCAGCCAGTCTTTTCATCTCCGGCACCAGCCCGCAGGTGGACACCGTCACGTTTCTCTGGCTGATATGTAATCCGTTTTCGTCCGTCAGAAGCCTGATAAACAAAAGAAGGTTTTCATAATTGTCAAGAGGTTCCCCAATCCCCATCACCACCACATTCGATACCCGCTCCCCGGTATCCCGGGTAATGGCATAGATCTGGTCTAATATTTCTGAAGGAAGGAGCGACCTCTCCAGCCCGTCTATCGTGGACGCACAAAAGGCACAGCCCATACGGCAGCCCACCTGGGAAGAAACGCAGACACTGTTTCCGTGACGGTATTTCATCCACACACTCTCCACCAGATTCCCGTCCGAAAGCTCAAACAGATATTTCCTTGTGCCGTCAAATGCCGATTCCTGCATCCTGACCAGTTTAAGATCCGTATAAGAAAATCTGTTCCCAAGCTTTTCCCTAAGGTCAAGGGGAAGGTTTTTCATCTCCTCAAATCCCCTTGCCAGTTTTTGATGCATCCACTGATAAAGCTGCCTTGCCCTGTAAGGTTTTTCTCCCAGCTCCTCCAGCATACCGCTTACTTCTTCCAGCGTCATTGATTTGATATCTGCCGTTTCCATTATCATTCCAGCCTTTCTATGCTTTATCCCGTATCATCCTTGCAATAAAAAACCCGTCAGACTCATGGACACCCGGAAAAAGCTGCAGCATCCCCTCTTTCCCTTCTCCCGAAAGAGCCTTAGGCAGATAAGGGGAAAGGTCATCAAGCCGAAAGGGAAAACGCTCCGTAAACCAGCTTACCATCTGTTCATTCTCCTTAGGGTTTAAGGTACAGGTACTGTAGATCAGCACCCCGCCAGGCTTGACATACTTCCACACCACATCCAGAATCTTCTTTTGGATACCGGTAAGCTCTTCCATTGATTCTTTTGTGGCACGGTATTTCACATCCCGTTTCTTTCCCATAGTTCCAAGACCGGAACAGGGCAGGTCAGCCAGCACTACATCCGCCCTGCCAAAAAAGGAAGGTTCCGGGATGGAAGCATCATGCTGATGCACTTCCACATTTTCATAACCCATTCTTTTTATATTATCCCTGATCAACGTTACCTTATACTCCGTAAGATCGAAGGCATACACCCTTCCTCTTTTTCCCAGCTTTTCCGCTATATGCATAGTCTTCCCGCCGGGTGCGGCACACACATCCATCACCAAAAGAGACTCTTCCGTCTCCTCCGCATTCTCTAAAGCAATACCTGCTGCCTCCACGGCAAGCATACTGCTTACATCCTGGACCACAAAAAGCCCTTCCCCGTAACCGGGAAGTTTTTTTACGTTCAACGCTCCGGATAAACGGTACGCACAAGCGTGGTACGGGTGGCGGCTTGCCCCGATTCCCTCTTTTAAAAGCTCCTGTATCCATGCTTCTTTCTGCTTACCGGCCAAGTCCTTCTTTACCCTTACCGTAACCGGGTGCTCGCAAAAAAGCCCTTCCACGAGCTTTTCCATTGTTTCCCGCCCGTAGGCTTCCTGCCAAAAGTCGATCAGCCATTCTGGCATAGAATAACTGACAGAAAGGGATTTTTTCCACTCCTTGGACTTATCCGGATATTGGATGTTTCCCCGGTTCCTTGCAATATTCCTGAGCACACCGTTGACAAAGCCGGAAAGACCCCGAAACCCTCTTTTCCCGGAAAGTTTCACGGCCTCGTTACAGATGGCGGCATCCGGGATCTGATCCATGAAAAGGAGCTGATAAACGCTCATCCTCATCAACGTCCTGATCAGGGGCTTCATTTTCCCTACAGGCACTTTGGAAAACTGTTCCAGCACATAATCAATCTGGATCAGTCTCTCTATGGTTCCTTCCGTGACCCGCTTCACAAACGCTTTGTTGCGGGGATCGCTATAATCATATTTATCCAGCACATTCCGGATGACTAAATGGCTGTAACCGCCTTTTTCCAGAATTTCAAACAGTACATCAAGCGCAAGCTCACGCATATTATCCATGAAATCATCCTCACTAATCGTCTCTGCTCCTGCCCCTTGCCAGGATCACAAGCCGCAGCAACTGTAAAATGGAAGCCGCTGCCGCTGCCACGTAAGTAAGCGCCGCCGCTCCTAGGACCCGTTTACAATCATCCACTTCATCACTGCCCATGACGCCGTAACTGCCAAGCAGCTTTAACGCACGCCCGGAGGCGTTAAATTCTACGGGCAGGGTTACCACCTGAAACAGCACCGCCAAAGAAAATACCCAGATTCCGATCTGAGCCAGCGAAAAATATCCGCCCCCCGGCAGGTCAAACCCGATTCCAAGGATCAATCCCAAAAGCACAATGGGCAGGCCCAGCTTCGACCCGATGTTAGCCGCCGGCACCAGCGTTGACCGCAGCTTTAACGGAAAATATCCTTCCTTGTGCTGGATCGCATGGCCGCATTCATGAGCCGCCACGCCAATTGCCGCCACGGAACGGGATCCGTACACGGAATCCGACAGCCGGAGCACTTTCTTGACCGGATCATAATGGTCTGTCAAATCCCCGCTGATATGCTGGATCTGCACATCCCTGATCCCCGACATCTGTAAAATTCTCTGGGCTGCCTCAGCCCCCGTCATTCCGCTTTTTGCGCGCACCTTTGCATATTTGCGGTAAGTGGAATTCACCATCTGGCTGGCCGCAATGCTGATGATCGCGCCGATCAACACTAAAATATAAGTAGGGTCATAATAATATCCAAACATCAATCTGTCATTCCTTTCTAATTGCCAAGAACCATTCCCGGCTCTAACGTATAGCCAAGCAGAAAATCCTTCACTGCCATCCGCTTTTTCCCTTCCAGCTGTAAGGAATAAACCCTGAGTATGCCGCTCCCACAGGCCACATCCACAGAATCCTTCCGGACTGTCTCTATGGTTCCCGGAATGCTGCTTCCCTGCTGTGCCACAACATCCGCTTCCCAGATCTTTAAGGTTTTTCCCTTAAATGTAGTATAAGCGCTGGGCCAGGAATTTAATCCCCGAATCAGCCGCTCTAAAACATCCGCATCTTTCCCCCAGTCAATCTTTCCCATGGATTTATCTAACCGGCCCACATGCGTGGCCTTGGAATCATCCTGCGCTATCGGCACCAATTCCCCGCTTGCGATCTTCGGCAGCGCTTCCACGATCAGTTCCGCCCCTGCCTGCATCAGCTTATCATGCAGGCTTGCTCCGGTCTCCTTATGGGTAAGCGGCACTGCCTTTTTGGCATACATGCCCCCGGTGTCAATTCCCTTTTCCATCCGCATGATCGTCACGCCGGATTCTTTTTCCCCGTTGATCACCGCCCATTGAATGGGCGCAGCCCCCCGGTAAGCCGGGAGCAGAGATGCATGGATGTTCACACAGCCCAAAGGCGGCATCGTTAAGATCTCTTCCGATAAGATCTGCCCAAAAGCAGCGATCACAAATATATCGGCCTCGTACTCCTTTAGCTTATTCACAGCCTCCGGTTCTCTTATTTTTACCGGCTGGAATACCGGGATGCCGTATTGCACCGCACAGGTCTTGACCGGTGTCATCTGAACCTCTTTCCCCCTGCCTTTTTGCTTGTCCGGCTGGGTCACCACCGCCATCACCTGATGCCCTGCCTTTATGATGGCTTCCAGAGGGGCCACTGCAAAATCAGGGGTTCCCATATATACAATCTTCATCTATTTTCTCCTTAATCTTCTTCCACCAGATCTTCTGTGTTGACCAAACCGCCTTCCACTCTTTCCACATAAAGATGGCCCTCTAAGTGCTCGATCTCATGGCAGATTGCCCTTGCGAGCATTTCAGTCCCTTCCAGCTCATAAAGCTCCATCTCCTCATTGTATGCCTGGATCTTCACGTAATCCGGCCGGGTCACCAGGCCAGACTTCCCGGGAACAGAAAGGCAGCCTTCATACCCACTCTGCTGCCCTCTGGTCTCCAAAATGACCGGATTGATCATCAGGATGGGATCTTCCCCAGTCACATCCACCACCGCAATCCTTTTTAAGATGCCTACCTGGGGCGCAGCAAGGCCTACCCCGTCTGCCTCATACATGGTTTCAAACATATCGTCAATAAGCTCTAAGGTACGGCGGTTTATCTCCTTTACTTCCTTACAATTTTTGTTTAAAACCGGGTCTCCAATTTCTCTTATGTTCCTGATTGCCATTTTCCTGTCCTTCCTTTTCCTTAATAGCGGTCCATGGGATCAAAGTCAAACTGTACCGTTTCATATTTTAATTCCATGGATGAAATACTTTTTTCTATTAAATCTCTGATCCTTGTCAGGGCATTTTCATCACCTGACTTACAGTATACCACAAATCGGTAAATATCGTTAATTTTTCCTATAAAAGCTTTGGCCGGTCCTATGACCTGGATCTTTTGTTCCCCGCTTTTTGCGATCTGCGAAATCTTTCCTGCCAGGCCCTGGGCCCGCTGCTCTATCCCGGATGTGACCAATATGGCAAGCATATGCCCCACCGGCGGATAAGCTCCGATTTCCCGATACAAAATCTCCTCCTCATAAAAAGCCGCATAGTCCTGTTGTGCTGCCCGTACAATACTGTAATGATCCGGACGGTAGGTCTGGATCACCGCCTCCCCAGGCTTAGAGCCCCTGCCTGCCCTTCCTGCCGCCTGGGTCAGCAACTGGAATGTCCTCTCCCCGGAACGGTAATCGCTGTCATTCAAAGACAGATCCGCTGCCAGCACACCTACCAGGGTGACATTGGGAAAATCATGCCCTTTCACGATCATCTGGGTGCCCAATAGCACATCCGCTTCCCCTTCCGAAAAAGCGGACAGGATCTTTTCGTAACTATCCTTCTGCCTTGTCGTATCCCCATCCATCCGAAGCACGCGGATCCCGGGAAAATATTGATAAAGCTGCTGCTCGATCTGCTGGGTTCCTGCCTTAAACCCCAAAATATAAGGAGAGCCGCAGGACGGACATTTCTCCACATCCCTGGTTTCATAGCCGCAGTAGTGGCAGACCAGCTTTCCCCCGGCATGCCGGGATAAGGATACGTCGCAATGGGGGCATTTCATCACATGCCCGCAGGAACGGCAGGAGATAAACCCCGCATATCCCCGGCGGTTTAAAAAAAGCATGATCTGCTCTTTTCTTGAAAGTCTGTCCTCCATCAGTTCTTTCAGTTTCCTGCTAAAGATAGAACGGTTCCCTTCCCTCAGCTCCTTGCGCAGGTCCACCACGGACACCGGGGCTAATTTTCCCCCTGTCAGCCTGCTGCTTAAGGTAAACAGCCGATACCTGCCTTCCTTTGCCCTGTAATAAGCTTCCAGCGAGGGGGTTGCCGAGCCTAACACAAGACTGGCGCCTTTCATCTTCGCAAGATACTGTGCGGTTTCTCTTGCATGGTATTTGGGCATAGCCTCACTTTTATAACTGCCTTCATGCTCCTCATCCATTACGATCAATCCCAGATCCGGAAAAGGAACAAACAATGCGGACCTTGGCCCGATGATCACATCCAGGTCTCCGTTTCTTGCCCGCTGGCACTGATCATATTTTTCTCCTGCTGACAAGGTGGAGTTCATCACCGACACCCGGTCTCCAAACCGTTTATAAAACCGGAGCAGAGTCTGATACGTAAGGGCAATCTCCGGGATCAGCACGATACACTGTTTCTTTCGCTTTATCATTCCCTCGATCAGGGATAAATAGACTTCCGTTTTGCCGCTTCCCGTAATCCCATGGATCAGGTAGGTTTTCCGGATTCCTTTATCATAATCGGAAAGAACCTCCTCCCGCACCGCCTCCTGCTCTTTAGAGAGCGTAAGCCCTGCCTCCCTGGCAGTTTCCAGCTTTACAGGATTTCTGTAATAATTTTCACTTTCTACCTTGATCACACCCTGGGCTTCCAGGCTCCGCAAGGTAGATGCGGAAACATTCAGCTTCCCCACTACCAGCTCATAGGGAAGGATTTCTTCGTGGATGAGCTCTGAAAGAAGTCTTGCCCTTGCCCCCTGGTGCTTTCGGATTGCCTCTCCAAGAACGGCAGTGGTCTCTTCCCTGGTAAAAAGCCGCCGGATCTTCTTTTTTTCTTTTGCCTTCACGGACTGTTTCACCGGAAGCACCGTCCGCAGCGCCGCGATCATGGTAGAACCGTAGGTCTGCCGCATCCATACCGCAAGCCGGATGGCATCCGCTTCCACCGGCAGACTTCCCGTCAGTATCCCTTCCACCTGTTTCATCTTTTCATCCGGAAACTGGGCCTTATCCGTCACTTCCACCACATAGCCCTGCCGCAGGCGGTTTCCCTGCCCGAAAGGTACCTGCACGCACATGCCGGCTTCTAATTTTCCCTGCAGGGCATCCGGTATCTTATATTGAAAAGGGCGGTCAACCTTTTCATGGGAAATATCTATTATGATATTTGCATATTCTGTCATAAAGTCTTTTGTCTTTCCTCCAAAATCTCCCTGATCACAACCCTTTCATCCATAGGGTGTTTTACCCCTTTGATCTCCTGATAATCCTCATGTCCTTTACCTGCAAGCACAATGATATCCCCCGCCTGCCCGTTGTCAATGGCATAGGCGATGGCTTCTTTCCTGTCACAGATTTCAATATAATTCCCCTGGGTCTTATCAATGCCGGTTTTAATATCCTCTATAATATCCTGGGGTTCCTCAAACCGCGGATTATCGGATGTGATAATGGTAAAGTCCGCATAGGTTCCGCTGACTTCCCCCATCTCAAACCGCCTGAGCTTAGAGCGGTTTCCCCCACAGCCAAACACACTCACCAGCCTCTTTGGCTGATATTCCCGCAAGGTAGTCAAAAGGCTCTTAAGGCTCATGGCATTATGGGCATAATCAATCAGCAGCGTAAAGCGATCTGATACCGGCACCATTTCAATCCGCCCCCTTACGTGGACACCAAGGAGCGCTTTCTGTATCTGAGGGATCTCTACTTTAAAATGCCTGCATACCGCAATCGCCGACAGCGCATTATACACACTGAACCTGCCGGGAGCTGGAACCTCTGCATTAAACTTCATTTTGCCTTCTACCATAAAATCGATTCCCAGTTCCCCGGGCTTGTTGACCAGTTTTAAGCGGTCCGCATACAGATCCGCCGAAGGATCAAACCCATAGGTCTCTAACTGGCAGGTATGACCCTTTAGCACCGCCTTTACATGGGCATCGTCTATATTTACAATCCCAAGCCTGCACTGCTTAAACAACAGCCCCTTGCACGCCTGGTATTCCTCAAAATCCGCATGTTCATTAGGACCGATGTGATCCGGCTCTAAATTGGTGAAAATGCCGATTTCAAAGGTAAAGCCCTGGGTTCTGTGGAGCTTTAATCCCTGGGATGCCACTTCCATCACCACAACCTCACAGCCGGCCTCTTCCATTTCTTTAAAATACTGCTGCAGGACAAATGATTCCGGCGTGGTGTTTAATGCCGGGATGTGCCGGTCCCCGATGATGGTTTCTATGGTTCCCACAAGCCCGGTCCGGTACCCTGCATTTTCCAGGATTGATCTGATCATATAGGTGGCAGTAGTCTTCCCCTTAGTTCCGGTTATCCCGATCACTTTCAGCCTGTCTGCAGGGTGGCCGAAATAAGCCGCCGAGATAAAAGCCATAGCATAACGGGTGTCTTCCACCCGGACCACCGTAACGTCTGTTCCTTCCGGCAGTTCCACATCCCTTTGCACCACCAGCACTGCCGCACCTTTTTCAACCGCTTCCCTGGCAAAATCATGCCCGTCAACATTGTAACCACAAATACAGATAAACAGGCAGTCCTTTTTTAACTTTCTGGAATCATAGACCACCTCGCCAATCTGCTTATCCGTTGTTCCCCTTACACATTCATAGGTAATACCCTGTAACAGTTCTTCACATTGAAACATTGCTTCCCTCATTTCTATTTCCGGAAAATTCCCGCAAAAATTTTTGTTTTATCTCCAACAGCACAACGCCCATATCATAAGATAACATGAAACCGCCTTTTTTTCAATCTTTACCCATAGTCTGCCTTTTCTGTTAATATATGTTTCGATATTTTTCAAATGTACTTAATTTTTTATTTAGAGGATTTTAGATTTAAATCATAAATCGGACACACTTTATACACAATTAACCTTTATGATATTAATCAAGATAGTTGAACAACTCACTATCTCCCCCCTCATAAGAATATGAAAACCTCCGGCAGCGCCGGAGGTTTTCATATTCTCTTTCCATTCAGCAATAATCCCGCATCACAATCTGCACGCTCTCCCTGCCCGCATAGTAATTCAGGTCAGGATAATATACCATGCTGATCGCCGCATCCCCTTCCTCTATCCCAGACCCATAAAGCGCGGCAAGCTTAGCCTGCCCGAAGCGTTCCTCCAAAAAACCATCAAATTTCTCTAAATCCCCGAAGTAGACCATTTCATAACGGCTTCCCGCTTCTTCCGCAATTTTATATTTTCCCACATTTCGATTTTTGCCAAGCTTCCGACCGGAAAGAAGACTGATATTTTTTCTGGCAAAAACAGGCTTAGCGTTACCCACGCCAAAAGGCTCTAACAAAGCCAATCCTTTAACAAACCCGATATCCGCATAGGCAAGCGGCATTGCCACGTCAATATGTACCACTTCCTGAAAATCTTCTTCCGTCAGCTTACAGTTATCATTCAGCATGGTCCGAAATGCGTCAACAGACGCCTCATCCGGCAGGGAAAGCCCTGCTGCCATCTTATGTCCGCCATATTTGGTGAACAATTCCCTGCAGGCAGTCATCTCCTCATACATGGAATAGCATTCTATGGATCTGCCGCTGCCTTTTATCCCTTCCTCGCCTTTCGTCAGTACAAAGGCAGGCTTCCCATATTTCTCCCGGATCCGCCCCGCAATGATCCCCGCAATACTTTCATGACAGTCCGGCAGGTAGATGACCAACACCTTATCCGTTTTCATGCCGCCGTTTTCTACCTGCCAGACCGCCTCCAATACGCCCTGCTCTGTCATCATTTTCCGGTTGTCATTCAAGCTTTTTAAATCTCCCGCAATGTTCACTGCCTCAGACCATTCCCTGCAGTCAAACAGCGCAAGCGCGCGTTCCGCCGTATCCAGCCGCCCGGATGCGTTCATGCACGGGCCAATGACAAATCCGGCGTGATAAGGGGTCAATGTTCCGGAAGCTGCCGCCATATTCTCAATCCCGTTCACCATAAGCAGCGCCTTCAAGCCCAGATTGAAAGTTCCCGCCATCAGCCTGAGCCCTTCTTTTACAATGATCCGGTTTTCATCCCGAAGTTCCATCACATCGCACACCGTAGCCAACGCCCCAAATACAAGCAGCTCTTCCTGAAGCTTTGCCTTTTGTTCCAGATCCCCGGCAGACCTAAGCAATACACTGACCAGCTTCCCTGCCACCACCGCACCGCAGATCTGCTTAAACGGATACCCGCAGTCTTCCTGCTTTGGGTCAACCACGGCATCCGCCGGGGGGATAAGATAAATCCGCTTCCCGTCCGTTTCCTCATAGGGCACCTCATGGTGATCCGTGACGATTACCGTCATACCATTATCCTTCGCCATATGGATCTGAGGGGCGGCGGCAATCCCGTTATCGCAGGTGATTACCGTGTCAATCCCTGCTTCCAGCGCTTCTTTGATCAGATTATCGTTCAGCCCGTAACCATCCTTCATCCTGTGGGGGATTACCACATCCACCTTGGCCCCTAATGCCCTGAGCCCGGTCAATAAAAGGTAGGAAGCACAGATACCGTCCACATCATAATCCCCTATGACCCGTATGGACTTTTTCTGCTTTATTTTGACCTCAATGATTCCGGCCGCTTTTTCCATGTCCTTCATCAAAAGCGGATCATATAAATCTTTAACCGTTCCATAAAGAAACTTTCTGATTTCTTCATCGCTTTCCAGATCCCTGTTGCGCAAAATCCTAGCCATTACCGGTGATATCCCATACTTTTTTGCAATCTGATCAAAATCTGCCCGTTTGGCAGCAACCATCCACTTTGCCATTTTCCTGTTCTCCAATGTCTTTCCCTGACCGCAAAGAGCCGGCTCCCGGCCGGCTCTTTATCAATTAATTTCCTTTTCGTTCCATATCATTATGCTGTCTTTTGCGGAAATGCCTTACGAAGCACCAGCCACAAAGAACCGGTAATGCATACGGAAGAATAAGTTCCGCACAGGATTCCTGCCATAAGCGGCAGTGCAAATTCCTTCACCGAGGAAACTCCAAATACATAAAGTGCAGCAACCATGACAAACGTAGTCAAAGAAGTAAAGATACTTCTGGAAAGTGTCTGGGTGATACTTCCGTTCACCATATCCGCCAACGCTTCTTTTCTGCCCATAGTACCCATATTTTCACGGATACGGTCAAAAATAACAATTGTTGCGTTAATGGAATACCCTACTATCGTCAACATACACGCAATAAACGTTGTTCCTACCGACACCTTTACAATCGCATAAAAAGCAAGCACAACCAGCACGTCATGAACCAGTGCGATCACGGAGCTGGCGCCAAAACGGATATCCTTAAACCGGAACCAGATATAAACCAGCATACAAAGGGTTGCGATCACAACCGCCCAGATAGCATCCGATTTCATTTCGTTGCTGATGGTAGAACTGATCGTCTCTGTGGTGATTTTTTCTCCGTCCACACCAAACTGATCCACCATGGTATCCTTAAAAGTCTCTCTCTCCTCAACGCTCAATGAACGTGTCTTAAAGATCACTTCATTCGTTCCTTCAATCTTCTGCGTCTGTACATTCCCGTCGCCGGTAATGCCCTCGATCAGCGGAACCACCTTCGTATCAATATCCGCTAATGCCATATCTTCCTTAAAGGTTACATTGGTTGAGGTACCGCCTACAAACTCCAGGCTGTAATTTAATGCGTTGCCTGTCTGAGCCTTCCCAATCCCCATAAACACAAAGCCTGCTAAAATTGCCACGATGGAAATCCCAAAAAACAGGTTCTTTTTGGAGGTAAAGGCAATTGCCTTTCTCTCCTTTGCCATGCCGTAGAATTTTTCGTTCTTGATCCCCACCGCAAAAAATGCTTTTATGATCATCCTGGTGATTACCATCGCCGTAAACATGGAAAGAATGATACCAAGAGCCAGCGTTGCGGCAAACCCTTTGATCGTACCGGAACCCATGATGCCCAAAACCGCTGCCGCAATCAGTGTAGTCACGTTCCCGTCCACAATGGCCGACGCTGCTTTTTTAAATCCGGTGTCAATAGCGGATTTCACCGTTTTGCCTTTTGCAAGCTCTTCCCTGATACGGGCAAATATGATCACGTTGGCATCCACCGCCATACCAATTGATAAAATGATACCAGCAATCCCCGGCAGGGTCAATGTAATTTCAAACGCATCCAGAAGGATGATCATCAGTTCCACATACAGCCCAAGCGCCAAGCTGGCTGCCACACCGGATACATAATAAACCGCAATCATGAAGATCACGATCAGCACAAAACCAACCAGCGCCGCCTTGATACTTGTAGAGATTGCTTCTTCGCCAAGCTGTGCACCTACAATCTTGGAATGAAGCTCTTCCAGCTGAATCTTCAGGCCGCCGATTCGGATAGTGGATGCAAGCTGTTCTGCCTCCGCCGCGGAAAAATTACCGGTAATCTCAGCCTGTCCGTTTTCAATTGCCGAGTTGACACCAGGTGCGCTGATGATCGCTCCATCGTAATAAATGGCAATGCTCTCACCCTTTTCCCTGGCAGTGCGGGTAGCATCCGCAAATTTCGTGGTTCCCTCATCCGTCATGGTAAGTTCTACGCTGAACTGGCTGTTATTCATGGAATCCGTAGTGGAACGGGCCTGTGCGTTTTTCACATCCGTACCTACCAGCACAATAGAACCTTCTTCCTCTAAAGTCTCAATGGACTTATACATCTCATAGCTGGCACGATTGTAATTTACTGACCCATCATCCGCTGTTTCCTTGATAAAATACAGGGAACCAGGTTTTCCAAGCTCCTCCAAAATAGCATTTGCGTCAGATACACCGGGAATTTCTATATTGACCCGATCCTCTCCCTCCTGGTAAACAATCGCTTCGGAACTGTAAACCTCCACTCGCTTTTGCAGCTTATAAATGGTATCTGCCATATCCTCACTGCTGGGGCTTTCATCACCTACCGCCTGATAAGTAATGCTCACACCCCCTTCTAAGTCAAGACCCAAATTGATACTTGCCGCTGAACCGGCGGCATCTGAACCCAGCCCCACTGCTGCCGTATAGCCAAAGCAGCCAAGAAGCAGTACCAGCACCAGCAGCGTAATAATCGCTTTACTCTTCTTCATTATCCTCTTCTCCTTCCATATCGGCAAGCGCCGCCTTTATCATGATTGCACACTCTATGCGCTTTCTTTGCAGCTCACATCCAAGGTCATAGGCGTCATTGATATTCCCATGGAAATTGTAAGAATTGGCGGCACACCCGCCGCTGCAATAAAACTTGGCAAAACAATTCCTGCATTTTTCCTTTGCATAGACATTGCAGGTTTTAAATTCATCCCTTATATCTGTCCGCAGGATTCCCTCATCCACATTCCCCATCAGGAACTCTTCCCTGCCCACAAACTGATGGCACGGATAAAAATCCCCCCAGGGCGTGACTGCCAAATATTCCGTTCCGGATCCGCATCCGGAAAGCCGCTTTGCCACACACGGACCACCTTCCAAGTCTATCATAAAATGAAAGAAATTAACACCTTTTCCCTGTCTTTTTCTTTCCACAAGCGCCTTTGCAAGCTTATCATATTCTTCAAGCAATATAGGGATATCTTCTTCCCTCAGTGCATAATCATCCTCCGGCGAAGCAACCACCGGCTCCACGGATATCTGTTTGAAGCCAAGATCCGCCAAATGCATCACATCCGCCGCAAAATCCAGATTATTCCTTGTAAACGTTCCGCGGACATAATAATTCATCTGTCCGCGGCTTTCCGCCACCTTTTGAAATTTAGGCACAATGCCGTCATAACTGCCCTGGCCGCCCCTGAATGGACGCATCCTGTCATGCACTTCTTTACGTCCGTCAATACTCAGGACCACATTTGCCATTTCCCGGTTCACAAACTCCAGAACTTCGTCATTTAACAAAACACCATTGGTCGTCAGCGTAAACCGGAATTTCTTGTGGTAAGGCTCCTCAAGGCTCCTTCCATAAGCTGTCAGATCCTTGACTACCTGCCAGTTCATTAACGGTTCCCCGCCAAAAAAGTCCACTTCCAGATTGACACGGTTTCCCGAATTTTTCACCAGGAAGTCCAGCGCCTTTTTTCCCACCTCGAAGCTCATCAGCGCCCGCCTGCCATGGTATTCCCCTTCTTCCGCAAAGCAGTATCTGCACGCCAGGTTACAGTCATGGGCAATATGCAGGCATAGCGCCTTCACCACTGTCTCCCGTTTTTTAAAGTCGATAATGTAATCCTTATAGATATCCGGCGCATAAAGCTCCCCGGCGTCATAAAGCTCCATGACCTGGTTAAACGCATCTTCCACATCTTCTTTTGCATACCTGCCGTCTAGTGCCGAAAACACCGCATTTCCTACATCTTCCCTGCTCTTGCCGCCTTCTAATGCCTCCTCCATAAGAGGAATCACATCATACACCACATCATCAACCACATGGACGGAACCACTGTTGACGTCAAGGATGATATTATAACCATTGTTTTTATATTGATGTATCACTTTTATACCTTTCCTCGAACACACAATAAGCAGCGGCACCCGCCGCTGCTTATATCCGTTATCCTTTTTTCGTACTTATTTTACCTTTTCACAGCTCTGGTTTCCTACCGTACAGGAGGTCTTGCAAGCTGACTGGCAGGAAGTCTGGCACTCACCGCATCCGCCCTTTTTCATAGATTCCTTCAAATCTCTGGTTGTTAATGTCTTAATACGTTTCATCACTTTGTCTCCTTTATTTCCTTCTCTCATTTGAAAAATGAGCATACTTACTTAATTTCCATGCTAGTATAGCATAAATAGCCACAATGGAAAAGCATTTTATGAAAATTTTTCGTTTTCTGTCTCTGTATCCGCTGCCTGCGTACCTTTGCTTCTATCTGCCTGCCATTCCTCCGCCTGGTCTTCATCCGCCTCCCGGTCCGTTTCCTTCTCCGGCAAAGTCATAAGCACCTTGACGATCCGGTTTTGATTGACCTCTTTCACCTGCAAAATGATACCCTGCTCAGTGGAGATTGTCTCCCCTTCTTCCGGAAGCCGGTCAATGTTTTCAATGATCAGCCCGCCGATGGAATCATAATCCTCTGAATCTAAATCTGTTCCCAGCTCGTCATTGATATCATTCAGCTTCATACTGCCTTCCACAAGGTAACTGCGCTCGCCTACTTCCTGGATCAGCTCTTCCTCATCCTCATCGTACTCGTCACGGATCTCCCCAACAATCTCTTCCAAAAGATCCTCCAACGTGATCATCCCCACGGTTGCACCGTATTCATTCAGGACAAACGATACATTGACCCGCTTTTCCCGCATTTCCATCAAAAGATCTGCTGTCTTTTTGTACTCATATGTGTAGTATGCCTGACGCATGATATCGCCTAGCACAAACTGCTCTCTATCCTCCACTAATATGAAGTCTTTAATGTTGATCATACCGATAACATTATCTTTGTCACCGCTATAGACCGGTATCCTGGTGTACATACATTCTTTAAACAGCTCCATGACCTCTGCATAAGTAGCGTCCTCACTGACAGAAGCCATATCAATACGGGGAATCATTACATCCTTTGCAACCGCATCCCCAAAATCAAATACGTTGTAGATCATCTCCCGCTCTTCCGATTCGATCACACCGTCTTCGTGGCTTACTTCCACATAAGTCCGCAGCTCTGTCTCTGTCATGGCTGTTTTCCTGTTCGCATCAATATGTAACAGCCTCATGATCCCGTTTGCCAAATTGTCCACAACAAAAATCACCGGGGTAAGTACCTTCATCAGCGTAGCGATCACCGCCGCATAGCCAAGCGCCAGTTTTTCCGAATAACTCATAGCCGCATTCTTCGGCAGGATCTCTCCGAAGATCAAAATGACTACCGTCAAGATACCTGTCGCTATCCCTACCGGCATACTGATCCGAATCGCTAACGTAGTCGCAAGGGAAGATGCGTACAAATTCACAATATTATTACCTATTAATATTGCGCTTAGCATCTTACCATACTTCTCCAATACATCAAGGGCCGTCTGCGCCCTCTTGCTCCCCTCCTCGGCAAGGGCCTTAAGCCTTACCCTGTTCACCGTTGTCAGCGACGTCTCCGCAGAGGAAAAAAATGCAGACAACATCACCAAAATCAACAACGCAAACAATTGCATGACACCATCGGTATCCAACTCAAAATCACTCCTTATTTTTTATTTTTGCTTTAAGCATGCCTGACGCACCCGCAATGGCTGCTTCAGCAGCATACTTCCTTGATCGACATACAGAAATATTACAATATCACGGTATTCTCTGTCAAGTTCAGTCATATGATTAATATAAAAAGAATGGAATATAAATTGGAGGCCGCCATGCCAAATAAGATCAATTTTAACTCCCGCCTTACTTTTATACTAAAATGCCTGCTAATCTCTTACCTTATGACCACCGGGTTTTTACTGCTTCTTGCCCTGATGCTTTACCGTTTCGGACTGTCAGAAAAAATTGTGTCCATCTGCATCATCGCCATTTACATAATCGTAACCTTCCTTGCAGGCTTTCTGGCCGGGAAACGGGAAGGCAGCCGCAAGTTCCTTTGGGGACTTTTAATGGGCAGCCTGTATTTTCTGATCCTGATCATTGTTTCCCTTGTGATCAACCGGGGGCTTACCGGGCTTTCCGGAAATTTCTTTACCGTACTGGTGCTTTGCGCCGGCAGCGGCATGTTAGGCGGAATGGTCAGTTAATTTGGCCATTCCACCATTCGCCTAAATGCCAAACTCCCGGTACATTCGTTCCTTATATTCCGCATCCCCCGCCGCCCTGACCAGGTCATCCTGACGGTTCTGCTTCGTCAATATGATGATCAGGCGGTCCATCCTGCCGCTTTCTTTTGCTATTCCTTCTTCTATTCCTTCCGCACGTTCATCCGCAAGCCATTCCCTTAATCCCTGACACATATCCACCTTCCTGCCTTTCTTATGTTTGTCTTTCCATTTCAACATACTTTCCCCTGCTCCCACATACACCGCCACCATATCGTATGCGTCCTCGTCAAACTCCTGATAGGACTGGTCATTGTCTAGCAGTTCCCTTAGCTTGTGTTTGTCTTTGGAAAACCTGATAAAGTCAAACACCTGCTTCACATCCGTCTTAAAAATGTCCGTATCCTTAAGCTTCCTGACTTCTATGATGTGGATTTTGTAGTTAGATACCTTTTCCCTTAACCCTGCCGGAAGCCCTGTAAGATCAAGCAGGCCATGAATATCCTTTGCGCCATCCCATTCTTTCTCGCCATAATACAGTACGAAGGTGACCGTCGGGTATAACCGGCTCTCCTTCCGGAATCCGTACAGGTATTCACCACCCCTTAGCCCCTTCTTATTCTTCCAGGTCTCCTTCCTGATCTTCTGCGCCTGTCTTTCATACTCTCCTGCATCATAGCACATCACCCGCAATGGCAGCGCATAATCAAGTTCCTCCTGGTTCTCAATTCCTACCATGGCAAAGTTCATGCCAAAAGCTGTCTTCCTTAGCAAATCACGGTATTTCACCGCTGCCCGCTTTCTGTTTTTCCGAAGCCCCCAGTTCTTCCCTAAATGCACCCGGGTGTCCGCTTCCTGCAGATCTTCCCCTTTTACAAAGGGAACCCCATCACAGCCTATGCCGTTAATAATGTCGGCATACCTGTCATTGTCAGCAAAGAAGCTGCTGCTTATCAAATCTTTCTCCATCCCTGTCCTCCTGCTGCCGCAGGAGACTTGAAACATACGAAAAAACACCCTGCCCTGTATCCGGAAATCTCCTGCATTTCTATTTTGTTGTCAAGTGAATTGAAAGCATAGATTTCCTGAAATCTTTGATATCCCACTTTGGCCGCCTCTGCCGGCTGCCAGGTGGATATAGATGAATTAATGCCTGAATTATATTTGTCAGAAATGTTTTATGCTTTAAGAAAATATTATCACACTAAATAATGATATGCAATATTTTTTTCATTTTTCTCCAGAACAAAGTGGGCAAGCCCACGTCAACTCCCCTCCCCCTCAATCTTGAGGGGCTTGGACACTTTGCTGCGCCGGATGTTTCCACGTGCATCCGTGCGCA
>OFGG01000404.1_pt1 | contig 38267 bp, 36 predicted proteins | sample 1521701 | NCBI WGS metagenome assembly OFGG01 (sample SAMEA3504081, study PRJEB24116) | mouse gut metagenome | biome: mouse gut; feature: mouse-associated habitat; material: faeces | place: Denmark | collected 2011
TGCCGTCTTACTGTCCTCCACAACAATCTTGCCCCCGTCAAGGTCAATCTCGAGGCGGTCTGTTCCGTTCGCGTCATGCGTACAGGTGATAAACGAACCGGTCGCCCCGTTCGGATACTCCGTCACAGCCGTAACATCATTTTCGACCACAATATCCCTGTGGCAGCCATACAGACATTTTGCATATACCTTGTTCGGAACACCGCAGATCCACTGCCAGAGATCAAGCTGATGAGGCGCCTGATTGACAAGGACGCCGCCGCCCTCTCCGCCCCAGGTAGCACGCCAGTCGCTCTGGCGGTAATAGCTGTCCGGACGCCACCAGGAATTGATAATCCAGCTGGTACGGCGAATCGCACCGAGCTCTCCGGACTCGATGATAGCTTTCACCTTCTGATATAACACGTTGGTTCTCTGATTGAACATTACACCGAACGCCACATCCGGATGTGCAGCCGCGCACTCGTTCATCTGACGGACTTCTTTTGAATATACACCTGCAGGCTTCTCAACCAGAACCGGCATATTGTGCTCGAAACAGTACATCGCGATCTCTGTGTGCAGATAGTGCGGCACCGTGGTAATCACCGCGTCCACATCGCCGGAAGCAATCATTTCCTTCCAGTCTGTATAGAACGGATATTCCGGAAACTTTTCCTCACACATGCTCTTCTTTGCAGGATCTGTGTCACAGAGTGCCCCGAGCGCGCAGTGCGGCGGGCATTCCGGCGCGGGCATTCCCGGAAATCCTGCTTTTCCTGTTAAAAACCCGGCGTAAGCGCCTCCCTGCGCCCCGATACCGATCAGTCCGAAACGAATTTTCTTGTCCATTGTAATTCCCTCCATTTTATATAATGATATATCGTCTGTGAAAGATACTTTCTGCCTTCTGTCAGATTGTATCCAGGATACCGCATAACGCGTGATACTGCATCGCATAACCTTCCGCGCCGTCTTTTGCCTTGTTGACTTTGATGATGTTCTCAGCCGCCGTTGTCTCCAGCGACGCAAGCGAGTCAAAAAGTACCAGATGCGGCTCCAGGGTCAGAAAACCCTCATACCCCTCGTCGCGGATGGCGCGTGTCAGCAGCTCCTTAATCTTTCCCTCGCCGGTTCCACAGACTACATTCTCCTTGTCCGTGGACACTGCATCCTTAATGTGAATATATGCAATATAATCCTTTAACAGATCCCAGCACCTTTCCGTGTCTTCCCCGCACTGTACAAAATTAGCAAAATCAAACGCGCTTCTAAAACAGGGATCCTCCAGGCTTTTCATCAGATCAAGACAACGGTCCGCGACATCCCCGTATATATCCTTCTCATTCTCGTGAATCAGAACGACATCGTACTTTTTCGCGACGTCAATCAGCTTCTGAAGCTTATCTATAACTTTTTCACGGTAATCCGCCGGATCTTTCCCTTCCGGCATAAAGAAGCTGAACATCCGGATATAACGGCAGTCCAGAACGCCGCAGATCCGGCAGAGTTCATCCAGCTGTGCAAGCTGTGCCGCAAACCCTTCCTCATCCTCTATCCCGACTTTTCCGATCGGTGAGCCGAGGGAAGATACCTGCACTCCCGCCGCCTGTAACCTGGGAAGGATCTTCTCACGAATCTCCTCCACGGAGTATTCAGCAATTCCCTTTCCGTCCGCGGAACGCAGGGAAATATAATGCATTCCAAGCTCCGTCACCGTCTTAAGCTGTGCATCAAAGTCTGAACTGATCTCATCCGCAAAACCGGAAATCATTATCTTATCTTTCATGCTCTCTTTCAATCCTTTCCCCAATAAACCTTTTTCTCTGTGACATTTTAAGAGTAACATACAAGATTGCTTCTGACGAGGAATATTTTTGGATAATCAGGTAATAATATTATATTTTTACCTGATTATGGTTGTTTTCATAAAATCTGCGGTATGCGTTCTGTCTTTCCTCTGCAAAAATCTGTTTCAGCCGCCCCGCAAATTTCACATCCTTAAGCCAGGAAGTCAGAATCGGGGAAAACCGTTTTCCCTCCAGCGCTATCGCCTCCTGCACCGCCTCATCAAAAGTTTTTTCCACTCCCACAAACAGGCGCGCGGTGTTTGTCACATTTTCCAGCCAGTCCACCAGACCAATTATATCCGTCATCTGACGCTCCGGATATTCCAGACGCCTGTAATATTCCGGATAACCCCGCGAACCGTCATACCAGAAATGATGTCCCAGGGCTGCAGCCGCATACCGGCTGGTGGATGAGCGCTGTTTCAGCAGTCTTCCGCCTACATATGTATGAAGATGAGCCATCTCATATTCTTCCTCAAACCATTGTCTGGAAGTCCCCGAATACAGATTCATGAAACTCAGTTTCCCCACATCGTGAAGCAGCCCGCAGCCTTCCGCGAATTCAAGAATTTCACGCCGCTTTTTGTCAGGATCAGTGATTTCACGGATCTGCGCGATATCATCAAAAAAATCAGGCTCTTCCGCTATGATCGCGGCGCTGAAAAAAGCTGCCGCTTTCCCCACCACCAGAGCATTCACATATATCTCAGGTGCAAACACTTCCATCATTTTTTTCAGAAATTCCCTGTACGTCATACCGTCCGCTGTTTCCAGAAATGCATAAAGCAGCTGCCTGAGACTAAAAAAGAACGATTTATTCCGCTCTTTCTCCGGAAATGATATTATATATGTAATTATCTGCTGACATAGCTCCCCTATATACTCCTCCCGCTCCGGAATCCGCTCCGGATACTGCTGCAGAAACTGGAAATAAAATGCAGGAAGAGAAATCATACTGTACATACTGTCCCCTGACGTACTTTGTCTGTCCGCCTTATCCATCAGAGATTCCATTTTGGTCAGAAGACTGTCCAGGGAATCCATCCCACAGAAATATTCGACCGCAAAGTAGTAAAATACCGGACGGGGCGGCGGAAACTGATGATTTCGCGCGGCTTCCTGAATCTGTCTCTCACAGACAATATAAACTGACTCCATCACAGCTTCTATCTCCTGCGCCGTCATCGCATCTTCTCTGCTGTAGGACATACTGGCCGCCATCTGCTGATGAGTCATGTAGATAAACCTCTCCCACGGAAGCGCAGGCTCCTTTTGCTGATACTCCTGATCCTGTAAGATTTCCAGAGTCTGTTTTACAAGACTAATCTTTGTGCCGGCACGTGAAAACTGTCCCAGCGCCATATTGGCACGTGAGCGCAGGATGTACCCGCGGGTTTCCGTGTCGTCAATCTCATCAAAATATTTCAGATAAGCCGCCGCTTCCGTAAAACAGAGACGCATCTGCGAGAGAAAACGCCCGCTTTCCGATAATTCCAGACCTGCCAGCATTCTGCACAGACTGTTCATCCCGATGCCCAGCCAGTAAAGCTCTCTTATCATGGAGCTGCGGTCCTGTTTTGATCTGGCAAGACTTAAAAGAGCCCTGTGAATCTGGCAGAACAGACCGGTATCCAGTTCTTCCTTTGCATTTAAGAGCTCGCCGGCAAACTTATACAGTCCTGCAAGCTGTGCCTGATCTGCTGCAAACAGGTGATCCAGCAGCGGAAAAAGCTCATCGCGCAGCAGCTCCATATTGCGCTTTACAAGCGCATCCGCTTTCTTTCTGTTTTCCTTCAGGTGTTCCTCATACTCGTCAAATGTATTTTCTTCCGGTTTTCTGTGTGCTGTGAGAACCGCAATCTCTCTCAGGTTGGCTATGTATTCTTCCTGATATGGCTGCATGCTTTTCATCCTTCCCATCTGTTAATTCAGACGTCTGTACAGAATCTCATTCAGACGCTCGGGATCGACCGGCTTTGAAAAATGTTCATTCATACCGGCTTCCCTGGACCGGCGGATATCCTCCACAAAAGCGTTGGCTGTCATCGCCACAATCCAGACCCTGCCCGCATCTTCCCGCTGCATTGCGCGGATCCGCTTTGCAGCCTCATAACCATCCATCACAGGCATCTGGATATCCATAAAAATAAGATCAAAATGGCCCTCCGGAGAAGCTTCAAACAACTCCACCGCGCGGGCTCCGTCCCCGGCAGTCTCCACCTGCACTCCTGTCAGGGAGAGCAGTTCCGTCGCAATCTCCTGATTCAGCTCATTATCTTCCACAAGCATAACATGATAGCGGCTGTAATCCCTGCTTTTCCTCACATCCTCATGAGATCTCTCCCGTTTTTTAACCGTCATTTCCCCCAGGATCCCAAGAAGCCTGCTCTTAAACAGGGGACACGGAACGAATGCGCTGACGCCTGCACGCTTCGCGCGGTATTCCTTCTGTGCCCAGTCTTCCCCTGATACCAGCAGCACCGGAAAATCACGGCCCGCAAGCTGGCTCACATGGGCGGCCAGCTCCAGCACCGGCATTTCCGCAAATTCCTGTCCCAGCAGCAGGGCGCACGGCATTCTGTTTTCATACTGCGCTTCTGTCAGCCAGGTGACCGTCTCCAGACCTGTTTTCAGAAATACCGGCTTCATGCCCTCCTCTTTAAGCCATGCCCCGCACTGAACGGCGACCTCGTCCGGAAGACCGGATGCAAGCACAGTCTCCCCTACAGGAAGCGCCATGGATTCGTGTACCGGCGCGACGGAGAACGGGATCTGGACGGTAAAACGACTTCCCTCTCCCTCTCTGCTCGTAACCTGCACCCGGCCTCCCATTCTTTCCAGAAGGCTCTTTACAATCGCCATTCCAAGTCCCGTGCCCTCTATCCGGCTGGCAGTGGTATTTCCCTCCCTCTCAAAAGGATCAAAAATACGTTCCAGAAATTCCGGACTCATCCCGATCCCGTTATCTTCACACGAAAAATCCAGCCATACCGTGTCCGGACCGCTCTCTCTCTCCTCAAAGGGATCCTTCTCCAGCTGGGTAAAACACACACAGATCTTTCCATTCTCTCCCGTATATTTTACTGCATTCCCAATGATATTGACCAGAATCTGCCGCAGATGGAGTACGTCTCCGATCAGATTTTCCCTGAGAATCTGCCCGATCTCAATAGAAAAATCCTGCTTTTTGCGGGATGCCTGAGGGCTCGTGATCACAGAAATATCGTGAACCAGATCCGCAAGGGAAAAAACCTCTTCATTCAGGGTCATACGGCCGCTCTCAATCCGTGACATATCCAGCACATCATTCACCAGTCCCATCAGATGGGAGGATGCAGACTGAATTTTTTTCAGACAGTCCTGCACCCTCACTTTCTCATCTATATGAGATATGGCGATGGAAGTCATTCCCATAATTGCGTTCATGGGCGTGCGGATATCGTGAGACATATTCGAAAGAAAACTGCTTTTCGCCTCATTTGCCGCTTCCGCCGCTTTCAGTGCATCCTCCAGCGCTTCGTTCATCCGCTCCAGCTCCGCCATCTTCTGTCTGCGGCTGCCAGCCCTGTTTAATACCCAGAGTTCATGATCATCATTCAGCGCCACGGACTCCGTTTCCAGACTTCCCGTAACTTTCACGGGATCAGACATCAGAAGTATTTGCACAGACAGGCCTGTCATCTCACAGGCTCTGTCATCCGCATATAAGATCCGCTTCTTTCCCTCCTTATCTGTTTCCGTGATAAGATAGCCTTTAAATTCCCTGCTGTCCCTGTTTTCCATGTCACTCACTTTCTGCCCGGTATCTTTCTGCCCCGGCACTCCTCCTTACTCCGCCTCTTCTTCGGCGCGGTATCATAATTACTTTATTATACAATAACCTGTCTGATCTGACTATCCTTTTCACTCTCAGTTTTTTCAAAACAGACCTGCAATCCTGGAATCTGAACAGTCGCGCCGCCTCAGATGACTTTCGGGATCTCTCATTGCTAAAAGATCTGAAACATGATACTATTTTCTTAAAAAATATTTATGCATATCAGATTTTTACAGAATTTCTGAAGGGAGTCTGCTTATGAAAGTCGAACTGTTTGATGTTTTGCGAAAAGTGATGGAGTGCAGCAATATCAGCATGAAACTGCTCTCTTCCGACGAAAATCCGTTTCTGGAAGCCGGTCCTTACAGTCTGCTCTATGACGAACACGAATATGCACAGACACTTGCTGAATGGATTACAAATATAGAAAAGTCTGTTTTTTACTGTTACCAGGATTCCTACGATATCTCATACTGTTTTGTTTCTCTGCCGGAATCTGATGGATTACGCGGGGATATCCTGGTACTCGGCCCCTGTATGGAATATGCGATGGAAGAAGATCAGCTTTCCGTCATTATGAAACGCAATCATGTTCCCTCCCGCTATGAAAAAGAACTGCGCGAATTCTACAATGCCATCCCCGTCATCCCACAGATTGACCGCTGGCGGGAACTGTGCAGGGAACTGTTCCAGTTCTTTTACCCGGAACAGACCATGCGGGCTGAATATTTTTTATATGATTTTTCCGGATATGAATTCCGTCCGGAAGAACCCGACAACCGGTTATCCGCGGAACTGATTGAGGCGAGGTACGCCCTGGAAGAAAAACAGATGACAGCCATAGCAAACGGAGACACGCAATCCGCTCTGAAATATTTTAATGAGGGGCGCAAATTCCGGATTTCAAAGCGGTATCAGGATTCCATCCGCGATATCCGCAACGGCCTGATCGTCGCAAATACTCTTTTCCGCAAAGCCGCACAGGACGGAGGCGTTCATCCGGTACATATCGACGCTCTGTCCGAACGGATTGCAAAGCGCTGTGAAAAGGTTATGACAGAGGATGAATATTTTTCCCTGATCACTGAAATGGTGCGCCAGTACTGTCTGCTGGTGCAGAACTATTCGCTCAGCGGTCACTCCCTTGTGATCCAGAAAGCCGTAAATTATATCAATCTCAATCTGTCCGAAAAACTATCCTTAAAACTGCTCGCAGAACAGTGTTTTATCAATCCAAGCTATCTCTCGACACTGTTTAAAAAAGAAATGGGACTTACAGTATCCTCTTATATCAGTCAGCAGCGAATCCGTCTGGCCATCCGCCTGCTCAACACAGGAAATACACAGATTCAGGATGTAATGGCAAAATGCGGCATGGACGATATTTCCTATTTCCGGAAACTATTCAAAAAAATGATCGGAATGACGCCTTCCGCTTACGTCACTCTGGTTCACGGATCAAAACGTCCCCTTCCCTGATCCCGTCAGATCAGACAATACTCTCTGACTGCCGTCTCATAGAGATCCCTTCCCACGCTGTCGATGACAACGATCACCGGAAAGTCTCTGACTTCCAGTCTGCGGACCGCCTCTGCCCCAAGATCCTCATAACATACAATCTCTGATTTTACAATACATTTTGAGAGAAGGGCTCCGGCGCCGCCCACAGCGGCAAAATAGACTGCCCCGTTTCTGACAATCGCATCCTTTACTTCCCTGCTCCTCTTTCCCTTTCCTATCATGGCCTTCTGACCAAGATCAAGAAGGGCCGGAGCGTATTTATCCATGCGGGTCGCTGTCGTGGGACCCGCAGAACCAATGGGGCGGCCTTCCCTTGCGGGAGAAGGGCCCATATAATAGATTGTCGAATCCCGTATATCAAAAGGCAGTTCTTCTCCCCGACCGAGTGCTTCCGACATCCTTTTGTGAGCGGCGTCGCGCGCCACATAGATTGTACCGCTCAGATATACATAATCTCCCGCCTGCAGCTCTTTTGTCTTCTCCGATGTCACCGGAGCTGTGATATATTTTTCCATTCTTTCCTCCCTGTACCCATGCGCATCTCACACTTCGGAGTCTTATCCGGCCGTCAGCCTCTACAGCTCCCGGATCATGTGCCGGTTGACATGACAGCATATATTGACCGCAACAGGCAGCCCCGCAATATGAGTCGGATACGTATTGATATTGACGGCAAGGGCTGTCGTCGTCCCTCCCAGCCCTCCGGGCCCGATTCCCAGCCGGTTGACTGATTCCAGCAGTTCTTCTTCCAGCTGCCTTATGTGCGAAAACTCTGATCGCTCATTCACAGGGCGTGTCAGCGCTTTTTTTGCCAGGATGGCACACTTTTCAAAAGTCCCTCCAATGCCGACTCCGATCACCATCGGCGGACATGCATTCGGCCCCGCATCCCGCACCGCCGTCAGAACCGCATCTTTTACCCCATCCACACCGTCGGCAGGCTTGAGCATAAAAATCCGGCTCATATTTTCGCTGCCAAATCCCTTTGGCGCCATGGTAATAGTAATTTTATTTCCGGGAACAATGGAATAATACACCACAGCCGGCGTATTATCCTTTGTATTCTCCCTCAGAAGAGGATCTCCCACCACGGATTTCCGCAGATAACCATCCCTGTAACCAGCGCGCACACCCTCGTTGACAGCTTCTTCCACCGCCATTCCTTCCAGATGAATATCCTGCCCGATTTCCAGAAAAATCACAGCCATTCCGGTATCCTGACAGATCGGAATCATCTCCTCCCCTGCAATTTTCAGATTATCCAGAAGCTGATCCAGTATCTTCCTGCCCAGCTCTGATTTTTCACCGCCTGCGGATTTTCTCATCGCCTCCCTCATATCTTCCGAAAGATAATAATTGGTATCGATGCACATTTCCTTTACTGCGTCCGCGATAATCTGCGTGTTTACATTTCTGATCATATGTTCCTCCATTCTGTCCGCCTGTTTCCTGTTTTGTCTTCGCGCTCTTTGTCCCGTCTTTCCGGCATCCCTTATTTCTCCGTTTTCCAGCTGCTCTGTTATGTCTGTATATTTTCCTGTTTTCCGGGAAAAAGTCCTCGCAGGACGCCGGAAATCTGCATTTTCCTTATAAAAATACCGGAGCAGTCATCTCCCGCTCCGGTATCCTTATATGTTCCGGAAACAGCTCAGTTTCTCCCGGCATTCTTTTCCGCTAGTCTTAAAACTGATATAACCGGCAGAATCAGTATTCCACAGAAAAAATTACTGATTCCGTGGACCACGTCCCACGGCAGTCCTGCAAGAATCCAGGCCACTGTCCCCTTCAGACTCAGCCCGTAGAGGATGGCATGTACAGGCGCGTAGAGAGTGCCGAAAAGAAAACCATGCGCCGCGCATACACTCATATAGATCAGAGGCCTTATTTTACCAGGCATCCGTTCCGGCAGGAGCATCACAACTCCCCAGAGAATGGCCCACACATACAGGTACGGAATCCACCACGCTGCAAATCCATAAAATACCCCGTTCAGCAGCACATAAATGTATATGGGATACAGCGCTTTCCACCGGTAAACCACGGTATATGCGACAGTCAGCACGCCGAGCAGATGCACATTGGGCACAACTTCCATCACAAGCTTGGAAACATACATCACGGCTCCCAGCATTGCAAAAACAACAATTTCCCGTGCGCTAAGCTGTTTCAACCCTGTTCCACCTTAAAGGAATAGCTCTCGCCCTCCGTTACGGCCGTGCTGTCGACGCCTGTCTGCGCATACTCATCATTGACATAAAATGCCCAGTAAGCTCCGTCCGCGTCGTAATCCACCGTGAGGCCGTTGACTGTTTTCACAAACAGACCGTACTCACTGTCCTCCCCGGCAATCACCCCGTGTTCCGTCAGCGCCTCGCCGACAGTCTCTTTTTCAGTACGGACGGTAAGATGTGTTTCCTTCCCGTCTTTGTCAGTGACGGTAAGGGAAAATTCCCTGCTTCCCTCGCCGATCACACTCCCGTCTTCCCAGGTATTCTGCCCTGTACCAGCCGGATCCTGTGTCTCTTTACCGCCATTACAACCCGTTGTACACAGTGCCACAGCCACAGTCAGCACCATACAGAGGATGAATGACAACATTTTCTTCCTGCAATTCATCTGCATATCCGCAATTCTCCTTATGATATATTTCCCCGTAAAAACCGGCGCCCGCGGTATCAGTACAGGGATCGGATGATCCGGATATTCCGGCTTGGCATTCTGTCATCCGGCCTTCTCAGAATGATTATTCCAATGACTTTTTTCCGGAACGTGGCTTAATTCCGGTCAGGCTGACAGTATTCTGCAATACCTCACGGCGACGGGCTCGCACAGGATCTTCCCCTGTTTCCCCGGACAATCCGGTACTATCATAATCTTTCCCGGCCGGTTCGTCAACTCTGTTTTTAAGCTTATCCGGTTCGTATATCCTAATGGCGGATGAGTCCGTGTTTCTCGTAATCTGTAACTTCCGTAATCCTGTTATGTTCATCCACAAAGAGGACTTTCGGCCGCATCTCTTCCGCCTCCTCCGGCGTCACCTGCGCGTAAGCCATCAGAATAATTTTATCGCCGGGCTGCACCATACGGGCCGCCGCCCCGTTTAAACACATAACGCCGCTCCCTGGCTCCCCGGCAATCGTGTATGTCTCAAAACGGGCGCCATTATTCACATCCACTATCTGTACTTTTTCATATTCCAGAATCCCGGATTCTGCGAGCAGAGTGGCGTCCACGGTAATGCTGCCCACATAGTCCAGCTCCGCCTGCGTCACAGTAGCCCGGTGTATCTTTGCTTTTAACATTGTGATCGTCATAATCTTTTCGCTTCCCCTGCCATCTTCCCTTTTATATCCCTGTCATAAAGTTATCAATCAGTCTGGTCGTACCGATTCTCACCGCGACTGCTCCGAGAACCGCTCCCCTGATTTCTTCCACCTGCTGCATTGTACCCGCATCCACTATCTTTACATAGTCGATCTCCGCCAGAGGCTCCTCCCTGATCAGCGCAGTCATCGCGGACGTGATTTTTCCACAGTCCTTCTCCCCCTGTTCCGCCATTTCCTTTCCAAGGAAAACGGAGCGGCTTAAAACGAGCGCCGCTGTCCTCTCTTCCGGCGTAAGATAAGTATTGCGTGAACTTTTCGCGAGTCCGTCGGCCTCGCGGATAATCGGACATCCGACGACGGTGAGCGGCATGTTCAGATCTTTTACCATGCGCCGGATGACTGCAAGCTGCTGCGCATCTTTCTGCCCGAAATACGCTCTGTCCGGTGTCACAATATTGAAGAGCTTTGTCACCACCGTACACACACCCCTGAAATGTACCGGTCTGCTCAGCCCGCAGAGTTCCTGCGTCAGCACATTCATATCCACATAGGAATAAAATTCTCCCCCGTACATCTCCTCCGGCGACGGATGAAATACCAGATCCACGCCATGTTTCTCACACAGCTCCACATCATGTTTCAGATCTCTTGGATAGCTGGCAAGATCCTCATTCGGCCCGAACTGCATCGGATTGACAAATATGCTGACGACAATCCTGTCATTTTCCCGCGCCGCGTCCATCAGACTGGTGTGACCTTCGTGCAGATACCCCATTGTCGGCACCAGACCCACCGTTAATCCCTCCTGCTTCCACGCACGGACCTGTTTTCTTACTTCTTCTATTGTTACTGCAATCTGCATATATTCCTCCCTCTCTGCCCGGAATTTTTTCATCCCGCTATGTTTTCAGTACAGTTTTTCTATCACCGAATCCTCGATTTTAAAGCAGTGCTCCTCCGCGGGAAATGTACCTTCTTTTGTCTCTTTTATGTAAGCCCTCATTCCCTCGCGTATCACATCCCCTGCGTTCGCAAACACTTTGACAAACTTTGGCTTAAATCCGCCGTACAGCGCCAGCAGATCCTGATAGACCAGCACCTGTGCGTCGCAGTGCGGCCCGGCGCCGATTCCGATCGTCGGAATCTTCAGTGATTCCGTGACAATCTTTGCAAGCTTAGCGGGCACACATTCCATCACCACCATGCAGGCGCCGGCTTCCTCCAGTGTTTTTGCATCTGAAATCAGCTTTTTCGCGGCCGCCTCGTCTTTTCCCTGAACCTTAAAACCACCGAACGCATTGACTGACTGCGGCGTCAGCCCGATGTGCGCCACAACCGGGATTGAGGCCTTAACGATTGCCTCAATATGCGGTGCAAATTCTGCTCCTCCCTCCAGCTTGACTGCGTTGGCCCTCCCTTCTTTCATAAGTCTTCCGGCATTTACAACCGAATCGTAGACAGATGTCTGATACGACATAAACGGCATATCCGTCACCAGAAACGCACTCTCAATTCCCCTCGCCACGGCTGCCGAGTGATGAATCATGTCTTCCATCGTGACAGAAAGCGTATCCTCGTAGCCGAGCATCGTCATGCCGAGCGAATCGCCCACCAGGATCATATTTACTCCCGACTCATCCATAATCTTTGCCGTGGTATAATCATAGGCTGTCACCATAACGGTCTTTTCATGGTTCTCTTTGCACTTCTTAAGTGTAAGTATTGTATTCTTCATAGCTTCCTCATTTCCGCACCTGCTGTCTGTGCATATTCTTTCTGTTTTCCTTCCATACTGCCGCAGATCTCCCTGACCGCGGTATAATCCCTCCCCGGATGCTTCCGTTCCGCCAGAGTGACCAGATACTGCGCATTTTTCCGGTATACTTCCCTCATTCCGGGATCCAGGACATCCAGATGTTTTTTCACTGTACAGGCGTCATTCCGCTCCACAGGACCCGTCAGGGCATCCACACATCCCTGGTTCCTGATATGATCCAGATTGCCTTTCGACAGCGCATACAGTTCCCTCTCCGCCTCTTTCTCCTCAAATCCGCATTCCAGAAACAGGCTCTGCGCCATGGAAAAAAGGCCCGTCATATAATTGGATGCAAGCGCGGCGGCGGCGTGGTATTTTATTTTGTTTTCCGCTGAAATAATTCTTGTCCGGTTTCCCATATTCCGGAACATTTTCTCAATAATGGGGATCACTGTCTCCTCTCCCTCGAGCGTAAAGAGCACACCGGAAAGCTCCTTATAAGAGCTCTCCCTGCTGCTGATCGCAGAAAGAGGATGTATGGAACAGGCGCGGCATTTAACCTTACCTGTATCAGAAAAGATTTTCGAACTGTGAAGACCGCTGCAGTGACCGACGATTTTACCGGAAATGTACGGCATGGCCTGTTCCCAGACTTCCCCGATCACACCATCCGGCACGGTAAATAAAAGCAGATCGCAGCTGCTTATAATATCCTGCAAACATTCATATTGTGTCGTCTCTGTAAAATCTGCCGCCCAGCGGGCAGACTCAGGGCTTTTGCTGTAATAACCTCCCACGCTGACGCCCTTTTCCTTAAAATATTTTCCAAGTGATACGCCGGCTTTCCCGGCGCCGATAAAACCAATCTGCATACTGTCCAATCTGACGAACGCCCCCTTCCGGAAGCAGTATGCGATCATCCCATTCCCCGCCGTATCAGCTCCGGAACCCCGGTCACTGTACGCCGCCGGATACAGGCAATCTCCCGATCGTTTTATTCATCTTTCCCGATATGGCGCGCAGATCTTTGCGGTATCATTTCTGTGTGGAGAATATGATCCGCGCAGTGTCGCTGCCCACCGGATTTACTATAACATCTGTTCCACGGAATGTAAATAGTCCGGGACAAAACTCATTTTCCACGTGATCGCAGGACCTGCTCCGGAAAGCCTGGTTTTTCAAAAACCGCATACCGGCATTGAGATAAAACGGAATAAGAGCGGACTGCCTGCCGGAAATCCGCTCTTATTCTTCTGCCATCTTCTTTTTTCAAAATGCTCCTTAAAACAATTCCGGTCATGAAGGTTCCTCCGGCAGCTCTTCCTCCCCTTCCTTTTCCTGATCCGCCTCTGCCCTTTCAAGCAGTTCTTTCATCAGTTCTTCATTCGTCTCCGTAATCCTGCCGGCAGCCTTCTTTGCATTCTCCGCAGCCTTTGCCACACTCCTGGCTTCCTCCTCGTCAGTCAGAAGCTCCAGTGTATCCGCTTCCTCCAGAAGGCTCTTATCCTCTTTCACCTTTGCAATGCTCGCAACCGTCACATTTTCATCCAGATTTATCAGTTTGACGCCGGAAGTTATACGCCCAAGCAGTGTCGTATCGCTCACCTTGATCCGGATAATAATTCCCTCGGTTGTGATCAGCATAATTTCGTCGTCCAGATTGACAGCTTTCACACCGACGATATTTCCGGTCTTTTCCGTGATTTTATAACATTTGACTCCCTTGCCGCCGCGGTTCTGGGCTGAAAATTCGGAGATCATGGTACATTTTCCCAGCCCTCTCTCCGAGACAATCAGAAGAGATTCTCCCTGGGATTCCATCTGCATTCCGATCACCTCATCACCGTCCGCAAGATTCATTCCGATAACACCCATCGACATCCTGCCTGTTTTGCGGACATCGGTCTCCCGGAAACGGATGCACTGACCGTACTTTGTGACAAGAAAGATATCCTGATTGTTATCTGTTTTTTTGACCTCGATCAGCTCGTCATCCTCGCGCAGACTGATCGCTGCAAGCCCCGTTTTGCGAACATTTGCGTAATCCGTGATCGGCGTTTTCTTTACAATTCCCCTCCTGGTCGCCATAAACAGAAAATGTCCCTCGGTATACTCACGGATCGGGATCACGGCTGTAATTTTTTCACCGGGCTGAAGCTGGAGCAGATTGATAATTGCGGTTCCCCGCGCCGTTCGTCCCGCCTCTGGAATCTCATACGCTTTCATGCGATAGACGCGCCCGGTGCTTGTAAAAAACATCATATAATGATGAGAAGTCGTCATCAGCAGTTCTTCAATATAGTCATCCCCGATCGTTTCCATACCCCGGATACCCTTGCCGCCACGGTTCTGGGCGCGGAAATTATCAAGACTCATGCGCTTGATGTATCCAAGCCTGGTCATTGTGATTACGGTGTTTGTCACCGGAATCAGATCTTCCATCGAAATATCATACTCATCAAAACCGATCGCCGTGCGCCTGTCATCTCCAAATTTCTCTGCAATGACAAGGATTTCATCCCTTATCACGCCGAGAAGACGCTTTTCATCCGCGAGAATCGCCTGCAGTTCGCCGATGCGCTCCATCAGCTCAGCGTACTCCGCCTCCAGCTTTTCGCGTTCCAGACCTGTAAGCGCGCGCAGACGCATATCAACAATTGCCTGCGCCTGTACCTCCGTCAGTAAAAAACGCTCCATCAGCCGTTCTTTCGCCTCCGGCGTACTGCGGCTGCTGCGGATAATGCTGATCACTTCGTCGATATGATCAAGCGCAGTCAGCAGACCCTGCAGAATATGTGCCCTCTCCTGCGCCCTGTTCAGCTCATATTTTGTCCGCCGTGTGACGACATCCTTCTGATGCAGCAGATAATAATTCAGAATCTGAAACAGGTTCAGAACCTTCGGTTCGTTATTGACAAGTGCAATCATGATCACACCAAATGTGTCCTGAAGCTGTGTGTGCTTATAGAGAAGATTTAATATGACATTCGGATTGACATCCCGGCGCAGTTCAATGCATACACGCATTCCCTGCCGGTCCGACTCATCCCTGAGATCCGTGATACCGTCAACCTTTTTATCACGCACCAGTTCCGCTATTTTCTCAATCAGGCGGGCTTTGTTTACCATATACGGAAGTTCCGTGACAACAATACGGTTCTTCCCGTTTGCCATCGGCTCGATGTCCGTGACGGCCCGCACGCGCACTTTTCCGCGCCCGGTGCGGTAGGCCTCGTTGATTCCGGCAGTCCCTAAGATTGTTCCGCCGGTCGGAAAATCCGGTCCTTTTACGATGGCGAGCAGCTCCTCTATCTCAGTCTCACGGTCATAAAGCACCTGATTGTCGATGATTTTTACGACTCCGTCAATCACCTCACGGAGATTGTGCGGCGGAATATTCGTAGCCATTCCGACGGCGATCCCTGTTGTCCCGTTTACCAGAAGATTCGGATAACGGGAAGGAAGAACTGTCGGCTCTTTTTCAGTCTCGTCGAAGTTCGGCGCAAAATCCACGGTATCTTTGCCGATGTCCGCGAGCATTTCCATCGAAATCTTACTCAGACGCGCCTCCGTATAACGCATGGCCGCAGCGCCATCCCCGTCGACCGAGCCAAAATTTCCATGTCCGTCCACAAGCGGATAGCGGAACGACCATTCCTGCGCCATATTTACCAGCGCCCCGTAAATCGAACTGTCTCCGTGCGGATGATATTTTCCCATCGTATCCCCGACAATACGCGCACATTTGCGGTGCGGCTTATCCGGTCCGTTGTTGAGCTCGATCATGGAATACAGGACGCGGCGCTGTACCGGCTTTAAGCCGTCCCGCACATCGGGAAGTGCGCGCTGGGCGATAACGCTCATGGCATAATCGATGTAGGATTCTTCCATCGTCTTTTTCAGATCTACTTCTGTCACCTTATCAATGCCGCCAGGCTGGTCAAAAATTTTGTCATCCATCTGTCACATCTCCATTTATGTCTGTCAGATATCGAGATTCTGCACATACTTCGCATTTTCCTCGATAAATTCACGTCTCGGCTCGACTTTATCTCCCATCAGAGTGGTGAACGTCACGTCAATTTCAGAGGAATTTTCCTCATCGATCGTGACCCGCTTTAACACGCGCCGTTCAGGATCCATCGTCGTCTCCCAGAGCTGTTCCGCATCCATCTCACCGAGTCCCTTATAGCGCTGAATCTTGTTATTGCCGTCGCGCCCGATCTCCGCGAGGATCTTTCCGAGCTCTTCTTCGTTGTAGGCATACCAGATGCCTTTATTTTTCTCAATCTTAAAGAGCGGCGGCTGTGCGAGATACACATGCCCCGCACGAATCAGTTCCGGCATAAAGCGATATAAAAAAGTGAGCATCAGTGTGCTGATATGTGCGCCGTCCACATCCGCATCCGTCATGATAATGATTTTATTATATCTCAGTTTTGTGATATCAAAATCCTCGTGAATTCCGGTACCAAACGCGGTAATCATCGCTTTGATTTCCGCATTTCCGTAGATTTTATCCAGCCGCGCTTTCTCGACATTTAAAATTTTTCCGCGCAGCGGCAGAATCGCCTGCGTTGCGCGGCTCCTCGCCGTCTTCGCCGAACCTCCTGCGGAATCCCCCTCGACGATGAAGATTTCACAGTTTTTCGGATCTTTATCCGAACAGTCCGCAAGCTTTCCGGGAAGAGACATTCCCTCCAGCGCAGTCTTTCTTCTCGTCAGATCCCTGGCTTTTCTCGCGGCTTCCCTGGCACGCTGGGCCAGCAGGGATTTCTCACAGATCGTCTTTGCGACAGACGGATTCTGCTCAAGAAAATAGGTCAGCTGCTCACTCACCACCGAGTCCACTGCCCCCCGCGCCTCGCTGTTCCCCAGCTTCTGCTTCGTCTGACCCTCAAACTGTGGCTCCTCAATTTTTACGCTGATAATTGCGGTGAGTCCTTCACGGATATCTTCCCCCGAGAGGGCGGGCTCCGTGTCTTTCAGAATCTTACCCGCGCGCGCATAGGAATTAAATGTTTTTGTCAGCGCGTTGCGGAAACCGGCCAGATGGGTTCCGCCCTCCGGTGTAATGATATTGTTGACAAAACTGTATGTCGCATCGTTGTAGGAATCATTATGCTGCATGGCGACTTCCACATAGACATTATCCCTGCTTCCCTCGCAGTAGATTACCTCCTGATAGAGCGCCTCTTTGCTCTTGTTCAGATATGTGACAAACTCACGGATTCCTCCCGCGTAGTGAAATTCCTCTTTCCGGAAAGGCTCCTCGCGCGTGTCGGTGAGCTGGATACGCAGACCTTTGGTCAGAAATGCCGTCTCCCGGAGTCTTTGTTTTAAAGTGTCATAATCATATACGATCTCCTCAAAAATCGTGGAATCGGGCAGAAAAGTCACCTTCGTCCCATGCTTTTCAAGATCACAGTCATCAATCACACGCACCGGCTCATCCGGTTTGCCGATCTTATAACTCTGAAAATATACTTTTCCACCGCTGTAGACTTCCACGCTGAGCGCAGTGGACAGGGCGTTCACCACGGAAGCCCCCACGCCGTGCAGACCGCCTGACACTTTATATCCGCCGCCGCCAAACTTTCCTCCGGCATGCAGCACGGTATACACCACCTCAAGGGCAGACTTTCCCGCTTTTTGATTCATTCCGACCGGAATCCCCCGCCCGTCATCCTCTACGGTGACCGAGTTATCCGGATTAATCGTAACCTCTATTTTTTTACAGTAGCCCGCAAGAGCCTCGTCGACCGCATTATCCACAATCTCGTACACCAGGTGATGAAGTCCCCGTGAAGATGTGCTTCCGATATACATGCCCGGCCTTTTGCGTACTGCTTCAAGTCCCTCTAAGATCTGAATCTGGTCCGCTCCGTATTCATTTTCTGCACTCATATGAACCTCCATAAACTTCATGAACACAATCCCTTTTCCGAGATCTGTCCGTTCATAACCTGAAACACTCTGTTGATCTGAAAACGGTTCCTGACAAATTCATCGAGACCCGTACAGGTAATCATCGTCTGTATCTCACCGATACTGTTCAGAAGATAGTTCTGTCGTCTGCTGTCAAGCTCAGAGAGCACATCATCGAGCAAAAGCACCGGCGTATCGTGAATCAGCGTCCTCACCAGCTCAATCTCCGAGAGTTTCAGCGAAAGGGCCGACGTCCTCTGCTGTCCCTGGGAACCAAATCTGCGGATATCCACTCCTCCGATCGTAAAAAGAAGATCGTCCCGGTGAGGGCCTACAGACGTCTGACACATCTTTCTGTCACGCACCCGCGCTCTCACAAGCGCGTCCTCAAACGCACCGTCATCGGTATTCGCCTCATAGCTCAACACAAGCTCTTCCCGCTCCCCGGAAATCCTGTAGTGAATATCGTGGACAAGTTCTCTCAGATCTTCGACAAACTGCTTCCTTCTGCGGATGATTTTTTTTCCTGTCTCCAGCAGCTGCATGTCCCATACCGGAAGTGTATCCTCCAGATCCGGCCGGTAAACCAGATCTTTTAACAATTTATTCCTGTGATTCAGAATTTTGTTGTAATCTGCCAGATCCGACAGATAAATCCGGTCGAGCTGACAGAGCTCCGCATCCAGAAATCTGCGGCGCTCCGCGGGACCGCTCTTAATAATATTTAAATCTTCCGGGGAAAAAAAGACCATGTTCAGAATTCCAAACAATTCCCCCGCCCGCCGGATCGGCACACGATTCACGGCAATTCCCTTGGCGCGGTTCTTTTTCAGATGCATGTCAATCTGATATTCCCGACCCGAGCGGATCACAACGGCCCTCAGATGCGCTTCCTCTTCCCCGAAACGGATCAGTTCCCTGTCCCTGCTCCCTCTGTGTGATTTTGTCGTCCCACTCAGATAGGCAGCCTCCAGGAGATTGGTCTTTCCCTGGGCGTTATCTCCGAACAGAATATTGGTGCCCTCGTCAAAATCAATCTTCAGAGCCTCATAATTCCGGTAATTTTTTAATTCGATGGATTTCAGAATCATTTTTTAATTTTCAGCGTCTCCCCGTCATATGTGACCACATCCCCGTCATAAAGCTTTTTTCCGCGCTGGAATTCCACCTCCCCGTTGACGCGCACAAGACCGTCCTGAATCAGGAACTTTGCTTCCACGCCTGATCCGACGAGACCCGCTTTTTTCAGCGCCTGCCCGAGCTTAATATATTCCTCTTCTTTCCGGATATTTACCCTTATCATGTTCCTCACCATCCTGTTCTGCCTGAACTCTCTCAATCATAATCACACATCACTGATTTTATCAGGCGCCTGCCGCATTAAAATTTACCGGGAGAATCAGATACAGGAACACCCCGTCATCATCCCGGATAAAGCAGGGCGCCTTGGGATTCACCATATAAAGGACGACCTCCTCCTCGTCGATGACACGCAGCGCATCAATAAAAAACTTCGGATTAAATCCAATCAGGATATCTTTTCCCTCTTTCCGGATATCGATATCTTCCTTCATGGAACCAATAAAAGAGTTAATCTTAAGCTCCATACTTTCATCGGTCACATTCATGATAATAGGCTTTTTATCTCCCTCTTTGACCAGAAGCGTAGCGCGATCGATACAGTCCAGAAGCTCCCGCTTACTGATTCTGATCTTTGTCTCATAATCAGAAGAAAGCATATGTTCAATCCGGAAATACTCTCCCTCGATCAGCCTCGAAACAACAAGAGTCTGGTCAAACTCAAAAACAATATGATTTTCCGACAGGAAAATATTTACATCCTCCTCCACACCTCCCGGCAGGATCTTGCTGACCTCCTGCAGTGTTTTTCCCGGAACAATCACTTTCCGTTTATCATAACTGTCTCTGAGTTCAATATTGCGGATGGAAATCCGGTGTCCATCCAGTGAAACGACTTTTAAATGATTTTCATCAATTTCAAACAACTCTCCCGTCATAATTTTATTATTATCATTGTCCGCAATCGAGAAAATGGTCTGACGGATCACTTCTTTCAGCGTAAACTGTGAAATCGTGATTGAAGTATTTCTCTCAATCATGGGAAGATAAGAAAAATCTTCTCCTGATTTTCCGACAATGTTAAATTTTGCTTTCTCACAGGTGATTGTTGTCTTTAAGGAATCATCCGTTTCAATCTTTACGTCATTGTCAGGCAGTTTGCGGACAATTTCGGAAAATACTTTTGCATCGAGCGCAATTACTCCTCTCTCAGCAATAGTTCCCTCGATTCTTGTCTCGATGCCAAGTTCCATATCATTGGCTGTCAGTTTGATTTCACTGGCGGATGCATCAATCAGGATACATTCCAGAATTGGCATTGTCGTTCTTGTGGGAACTGCTTTTGATACGATATTTACACCGTGCAGCAGATTTGTTCTTGAACAGATCAGTTTCATAAGTGCAGGTAACTCTCCTTCCAAAGTGGCGGTGAACTGTATTAATATATTTATAATATATTTCAGAGTCTTATTAATAAAGGCTGTGTATATGTGTATAACTCCCCGGGTCCTGTATTTTTAAGAGGTTCAGGAAAAAAATGAACCGGATAACTGTGTGTAAAGCCTGCGGATTTTATCTGGATGAACTGTGGAAATCAGTTCGGGTTAATCTTTTTCTTGATGGTCTCTATCAGATTTCTGGTATTTTCGTTTGATTCATATTCATCTGAAATCTTCTGGACACCATGTATAATAGTAGAGTGATCACGCCCTCCGAGTACAGCCCCAATGGATTCCAGAGGGGTGTCAGTCATGTTCTTGCACAGATACATGGCAATCTGCCGCGGCCTCACAATAGCGCTGCTGCGGTTTTTGGATATCATCTGGGCAAGGGAAATCTGAAAATGTTCCGATACGACTTCGATTACGAGCTGTGGTGTGATCTCTCTTGACTTGTCCGGTGTGATAATGTTGGAAAGCTCCTTTATGGCAATATCCAGAGTGATCTCTGTCTTTTCAAGATTGGAAAATGCGAGCAGTTTGTTGAGGGCTCCTTCCAGTTCGCGGATGTTGGATTTGATGTTGGTGGCGATGTAATTTAAGATATCGTCGCTTAAAAGCATATCGTCTGCCTCGACTTTTTTGCGGAGAATCGCCATGCGTGTCTCATAGTCGGGCGTTCCGATGTCAGCCATCAGCCCCCACTCAAAACGGGAGCGTATCCTCTCTTCCAGCGTCTCCATTTCCTTCGGCGGCTTGTCGGAGGTCAGGATAATCTGTTTGCCTGCGGAGTGCAGGGCATTGAATGTGTGGAAAAACTCTTCCTGTGTGCTCTCTTTTCCTATAATAAACTGAATATCGTCAATCATCAGTACATCGATCGTCCGGTATTTTTCACGCAGCTTGTTCATTGCGGCGGCATTACCGCTCCGGATGGACTCGATCACTTCGTTGGTAAATTCCTCGGAAGTTACATAAATGATTCTTGCGTTTGGATCGCGTTCCAGAATAAAGTGGCCGATGGAGTGCATCAGATGCGTTTTGCCAAGTCCGGGGCCGCCGTAGACATAGAGAGGGTTGTACGCCTCTCCGGGTGATTCTGCCACGGCAAGCGAGGCGGAATGTGCAAAACGATTGTTGCTTCCGACGACAAAAGTGTCAAATGTGTAGTTCTGGTTCAGATTGGACTTGTCGGGCTTGTCAGCGAAAGCGGGTGTTTTTGCTTTGCTGTGTCCTGTGCGGATATTCTTTGTCTGCTCCGGCAGAAGAAACTTTATCTCATACTCCGTGCCTGTGATCTCCGCGATGGCGACCTTCAGCGGCAGATAATACTTTTTGGAGATATAGCTCAGGCCAAGCTGCTCGGACGGAACGAGGATATAAAGAATGTGACCGGTAATCCCGTAGACCTCCAGAGGTCGGATAAATGTTTCAAATGCAATGTCACTTATGTCATGTTCAGTTTTGACGGTAAATAATATCTCGTCCCATTTTTTTAAAATGCTGTCCATATTACCCCCTTACACATCTGTCCCGATCCTGGGCCGGAAAAATATTACACGTTCTATCTTACACTATTTTCGCGTTGTAATCAATGATAAATTTGTACAGGGTAGGGGGTAAGGCTGACGATAAAAAAGCGCTATATGGGCAGAATACAGCGTCGCCGTTTTTCGGGCAGGAGATCGGGAGGATTATCCGTGAATTATCCACGAGTTATCAACATACTGGGGATAACTTTTTGGATAAGCTGTTTTTCCGGCATTTTTCCGCATACAGTTTTTCACATTTTTGTAATTATCAGGTGGAAAGATAGAATACAAGATGTGGGTGATAAGAGTTTCTTCCTTATTATACATAGTGGTCAACAGTTTCCACACAGAATCGTGTGTGGACATGTAGATAATTTTGTGCTTGACGGGACAGTCTTTTCTGTTTATAATTGAAAATGATATTTTTTTCGTATAGAGATTCAGAGAGCACGGAGGAGGTGGATGCAGTATGAAGATGACATATCAGCCGAAGAAACGCCACAGGGCGAAAGAGCATGGTTTCAGAAAGAGAATGAGTACCAAGAGCGGAAGAAAAGTACTGGCTGCAAGGAGATTAAAAGGAAGAAAGAGACTTTCAGCTTAGGCCACAGTGTATGTGGCCTTTTCTTCTTTCTATTTTTCAGTATCTGTTTCCGCAATCTGCGTCGTGATGTGTTGCAGTCAGTCATTGGGAAGCGGGGTTATGAAATAGTTGTGCGCACGGAATGTGGAAAACATGACGGCGCCTGTGCAAAGGGTATTGTATGAAATATTCAGAGTCATTAAAGAAAAACAGGGATTTTCAGAATGTGTACCGAAGGGGCAGATCATATGCCAACCGGTATCTTATTATGTATGTTCTGCCCAATGACACAGAGAGAAACCGTTTCGGGATATCGGTGAGTAAAAAAGTTGGAAACAGTGTGATAAGACATCATCTGACCCGGCAGCTCCGGGAGATTTACAGACTGCACGAAGACATGTTCAGTAGTGGTCTGGACATTGTGGTCATCGCAAGAAACACAGCGCGCGGGACGTCGTACCGGGAGCTTGAGAGCGCACTGCTGCATCTTGGAGGTCTTCAGAAAATATTGAAAGAAAGCAGAAAATCAGAAAAAGAGAAGATGGAATGATTTTGAAAAAAAGTTTATTAATCCTGATCAGATTTTATAGAAAATATCTTTCTCCCATGAAAACCACAAAATGTCCGTATTGTCCGACTTGTTCGGAGTACGGGCTTGAAGCGGTGGAGAAGTATGGCGCCATAAAGGGGGGCGCCCTTGCTCTGTGGAGAATTATCAGATGCAATCCTTTTTCAAAAGGCGGATATGATCCGGTTCCATAGTGGAGGTAGATAAGAGTGTCGGAAATGTTGGTAACTGCTTATAATGGTGCGATTCTTGGACCGATCGCGAAACTGCTCGGACTGCTGATGAATGGAATTTATTACCTGATGATGCAGATCGGCATTGAAAATGTGGGGTTGTCCATTATTCTGTTCACCATTGTGATTTATATTCTGCTGTTTCCGCTTACATATAAACAGCAGAAGTTTTCAAAGCTGAGTCAGAAAATGCAGCCGGAGCTCACCGCGATCAATAAGAAATATCATGGAAAGAAAGATCAGGCGTCGATGATGGCCATGCAGCAGGAGACACAGGCTGTTTACGAAAAATATGGCGTGTCGATGATGGGAAGCTGTGTGCAGATGCTGATTCAGATGCCGCTGCTGCTGGCGCTTTACCGCGTGTTTATGAATGTTCCGGCTTATGTCGCCGGTGTTAAAAATAATTTCTCCGCGCTGACGGAAGGAATTATGGCGACTCCGGGATTTCAGGATAGAATGACGGAGATAGTGACGGAACTTAGGATTTTTACATCGCCTTCCGCGGATTTTACGGTAACTGAGACGGACCGTCTGGCCAATATGCTGGTCGACGTGCTCTATAAGCTTAATTCGTCGGGATGGGATACTTTAAAGGAGGCGTTTCCGACACTGACCGATGAGATTTCCCGGACATATGAGACTGTATCTCATGTGAACAATTTTCTCTGGCTGAATATTTCGGACACGCCTATGCAGATTATCAGGACGAATATGAGCAGCGGTCAGTATCTGCTTGTAGTGGGGGCGGTTCTGGTCCCGGTTATATCATATCTGACGCAGGTGCTCAATATTAAACTGATGCCGCAGGCGTCGGCATCTTCCGGCGACAGCGGGGATGCGATGGCACAGCAGATGAAAGTGATGAATAAGATGATGCCGCTGTTCTCCCTGGTTATGTGTTTTTCTGTTCCGGTTGGTCTTGGTATCTACTGGATTGCCGGTGCGGTTGTGAGGATTGTACAGCAGCATTTCCTGAATAAGCATTTTGAAAAAGTGAACCTGGAAGATATTATCCGGGTGAATCAGGAAAAAGCGAGGAAAAAGCGCGAGAAGATGGGGATTGCAGAGAATCAGATTTCCAGCGCCGCAAGGATCAACGCGAAAAAGATCGCGGAACCTGCACAGGGCAGTTCTGTACAGAAGAGTTCTGCGCAGCGGGAACTGGAGCTTGAGAAAGCGTCTGCAGCGCGTTCGAGGGCAAAAGCGGGCAGCATGACCTCAAAGGCGAATATGGTGCGCGAATTCAACGAGAGGAATAGCAGAAAGTAACGGACAGGAGGGCTGGTTATGGAATTTGTGGAATTTTCGGCGAGAACAGTAGACGATGCGATTATGGATGCTCTCATTAAACTGGAGATAACCAGTGACAGGCTGGAATATGAAGTGATAGAGAACGGGAGCGCCGGTATTTTTGGAATCGGAAGAAAAGATGCTGTTATCAGGGCGCGAAAAAGGAATGATGTAAATGATAATATCCAGGACTTTCTGAATGCAGTGTTTGATGCGATGAATCTGAATGTTGAGATTACAATCGACAGGGAAGAGGGAAGTAATACAGCGAATGTCGAGCTGAAGGGAGATGACATGGGTGTCCTGATCGGTAAAAGGGGGCAGACACTGGATTCTTTACAGTACCTCACAAATCTGGCGGTGAATAAAAACGCGGAGGATTATATCAGGGTCAAGATTGACACCGAAGATTATCGTAAGCGCAGAAAGGAGACACTGGAGAACCTTGCACGAAATATTGCCTATAAAGTGAAGAGGACAAAGCATTCTGTTTCGCTGGAGCCAATGAATCCGTTTGAGAGAAGAGTGATTCATTCGGCACTGCAGGGTGACCGGTTTGTAACAACACATAGTGAGGGGGATGAGCCGTACCGGCATGTCGTCATTACCCTGAAAAAACAGTGGTCTGAAAAAGGCACTGATATGAATAGTTGACAGGCTGTGAAAATGGCTGTCCGGAAAAGAGATCAGACTTTTTCGGACAGTCATTTTTGATAGGAGGGATTCCGGATGAAGACAGATACGATTGCGGCTGCCGCGACAGCAGTTCCGCCGATGGGCGGGGCCGGCATCGGGGTGGTGCGGATCAGCGGAGAGGATGCCATTCTGGTTGCGGACCGTGTTTTTTTTGCAGGAAGTGGGAAGCATCTGGCGGACCAGGAAAGCCATACCGCCCATTATGGGCATATAAGGGATGAGGAAGGGGTCATTGACGAGGTTATCGTACTTCTGATGCGTGCGCCCCGGACTTATACAAGGGAAGATACCGTGGAGATTGACTGTCACGGAGGTGCGTTTGTGATGCGGAGGATTCTGGAGACCGTGATAAGGAACGGCGCGCGGCCGGCGGAACCCGGAGAGTTTACAAAGCGTGCTTTTTTAAATGGAAGGATTGATTTATCCCAGGCGGAATCTGTACTTGATGTAATCCAGGCCCAAAATGAATTTGCCTTGAAAAATTCAGTCAGGCAGCTCTCAGGTTCTGTTTCTTCAGAAGTGAGACGGGTCAGGGGAGAGATTCTTCATCAGATTGCTTATATTGAATCTGCGCTGGATGATCCGGAACATATCAGTCTGGACGGATATCCATGCCGTCTGAAGGAAATTGTTTCAGAGCAGGTGCGGGATATTCAGAAACTGTTGAAAAACAGTGATGATGGAAGAATTCTGAAAGAAGGCATATCCACTGTAATTGCAGGAAAACCAAATGCGGGAAAATCGTCACTTCTGAACTGGCTGGTGGGAGAGGAGAGGGCGATTGTGACAGAGATTCCCGGAACAACACGGGATGTACTGGAAGAACAGATTTCGCTGGATGGAATTGTGCTAAGGCTTACAGACACGGCGGGGATACGCTCCACGGAAGATCCGGTGGAAAAAATCGGTGTGGACAGGGCAAAAAAGTTCCTGACAGATGCTGATCTTGTGTTCTATGTTGTGGATTCCTCGACAAATTTTGACGAAAGCGATGCAGGGATTATTGAATTACTTCCGGGAAAAAAGACGATTATCATATTTAACAAATCGGATCTTACGGCCAGGACTACGCCGCAGGAGGTGAAATCCCTGATTGGGAAGGAAAATGAAAACTGCAGATTTGTGACAGTATCGGCGAAAGAGCAGACTGGAAAGGAAGAGTTGTGTGAAGCAGTCAGGGAAATGTTTTTTGCGGGGAAGATCTTTCAGAATGATCAGGTATATATCACAAATATCCGCCACAAAGCAGCTTTACTGGATACGCTTGCGAGTTTGGAACTGGTTAAACAGAGTATTGATGGCGGAATGCCGGAGGATTTTTATTCGATTGATCTGATGAATGCCTATGAGGAGCTGGGAAAGATTACCGGGGAAGCGGTGGAAGATGATCTGGTTAATGAGATATTCAGTAAATTCTGTATGGGGAAATAGAGAAACGAGGGCGGAGGCCAGAGACAGGACATGAAAGGAGGAGAGGCTGACTTATGGAAAATGATACGGATATGAGGCCTGTTTCCCGTCTGGAGGAATCATATGATGTGGTGGTTGTGGGGGCGGGACATGCCGGGTGTGAGGCGGCGCTTTGCTGTGCGCGGCTGGGATTTGAGACGATTATTTTTACTGTGAGTGTGGACAGCATTGCAATGATGCCCTGTAATCCTAATATCGGGGGAAGCTCCAAGGGACATCTGGTGCGTGAGATTGACGCTCTGGGCGGACAGATGGGAATCAATATTGACAAAACATTTATTCAGTCAAAAATGCTCAACCGGTCAAAAGGGCCGGCTGTGCATTCACTTCGGGCACAGGCGGATAAGACGGATTACAGTGCCCGGATGCGCAGGACGCTGCAGGATACAAAGCATCTGACGATCCGTCAGGCGGAGGTGTCTGAAATTATAACGGAGGAGATGGTGCAGAACAGCTGTGAAAGGAAGCAGAAAATTACAGGGGTAAAGACTGTGTCCGGTGCGGTTTATCACAGCCGGACGGTAATCCTGTGTACGGGTACGTATCTGGGTGCGCGGTGTCTCACAGGAGAGATGATCACACACACAGGACCAAACGGCCTGATGGCCGCGAATCATCTGACGGCTTCCCTGACGGCGCACGGGATAGAGATGCTGCGTTTTAAGACGGGAACGCCCGCGAGAGTTGATCGGAATTCTCTTGATTTCGGGGAAATGGTGGAACAAAAAGGTGATGAGAGAGTTGTTCCATTTTCGTTTACGACTAATCCGCAGGATGTCCAGATTGATCAGATATCCTGCTGGCTGACATACACGAATGAGGAAACTCATGAGATTATCAGGAAGAATCTGGATCGATCACCGATTTATGCCGGTGTGATAGAGGGAACAGGACCAAGGTATTGTCCTTCGATTGAGGATAAAGTGGTGAAATTTGCGGATAAGGACAGACATCAGATTTTTATTGAACCGGAAGGGAGAAATACGAATGAGATGTATGTGGGCGGAATGTCCTCTTCCCTCCCGGAGGATGTTCAGCATGAGATGTACAGGACGCTTCCGGGACTCAGGCATGTGAAAATTGTGAGGAACGCTTATGCTATTGAGTATGACTGTATCAATCCGAATCAGCTTTTGCCGACGCTGGAATTTAAAAAGATAAGAGGATTATTTTCAGGAGGGCAGTTCAATGGGAGCAGTGGTTATGAGGAGGCGGCATGTCAGGGACTGATCGCTGGAATTAATGCGGCGATGAGTCTTTCCGGGAGAGAGCCATTGATTCTGGACCGCTCGGAGGCATACACGGGTGTGCTGATCGATGATCTTGTGACAAAGGAGAATCGTGAGCCTTATCGCATGATGACTTCCCGGGCAGAATATCGTCTGCTTCTTCGCCAGGATAATGCAGACCTGCGTCTCACAAAAAAGGGGTATGAGATTGGCCTGATTTCAAAGGAGCGCTATGAATGGGTATGTAAAAAAGAGAAACTGATTAAAGAAGAAATTGCCAGGGTGTCGCGCGTGCGGGTGGGGGCGTCTAAGGAGGTACAGACTTTGCTGGAGTCTTATGGAAGTATTCCTTTAAATACCGGTACAGGTCTGACAGAACTGATTCGCCGTCCGGAACTGGATTATGGAAAGCTTGCGCCGATTGATCCGGAACGACCGGAATTGCCGGATGAGGTTGCGGAGCAGGTGAATATCAATATTAAATATGAAGGATATCTTTTACGACAGAAAAAGCAGGTGGAGAGTTTTAAGAGACTGGAGAAGAAACGAATTCCCGTAGATTTTGATTATGATCAGGTGCAGAGTCTGCGGATGGAAGCGCGTCAGAAACTCAAAATATATCAGCCGTCCTCTATCGGGCAGGCGTCAAGAATCTCAGGTGTATCGCCGGCGGATATTTCCGTACTTCTCATTGCCATGGAGAGTATGAAGGTGATTGAGAGGCAGAATAATTCATTGTGAAGCGGAGTGTGATAACTGGGGGATATCAGATATAAATGTACAGGAGGGAAAGGATTTATCAAATACGGGAATCACTGAAAATATCAACGTAAGGGAAAGAAGTGAAGGAGGAATATGGAATATCATCTGGAAGAGTTCCGGGAAGGGCTGAAGGAACTGGGTATTGAATTGACGGAAGAGCAGATCGGACAGTTTCTGAATTTTTATGAATTTCTGGTGGAAAAAAACAGGGTGGTAAATCTCACTGCCATTACAGAATTTGGCGCAGTGATAAAGAAACATTTTCTGGATAGTCTCTCTCTCTGCAGGGTCTGTGATCTGAATCAGAATATAAAGATAATGGATCTGGGAACAGGGGCTGGTTTTCCGGGAATCCCCCTTAAAATTGCGTATCCCGGATTACAGATTGTGCTTGCAGATTCCCTGAATAAGCGCATCCGGTTTCTGGAAGAACTGACAGAAAGGCTTGGGCTGAAGGGGGTGGAGACAGTCCATGCCCGGGCGGAGGAGCTCGGGCGTAATAAAAAATATCGGGAACAGTCGGATGTGTGTGTGTCGCGTGCTGTTGCGCATCTGTCCTCACTCAGTGAATACTGTCTTCCGCTCGTGAAAAAAGGAGGGGCGTTTATTGCTTATAAATCAGGCGAGGCGGATGGGGAGATCGCGGAAGCCGGAAGGGCTGTGTCCATTCTTGGCGGGCAGATTGAAAATACAGATCGATTTGAAATGTATGGACAGAGGCGTACTCTGATTGTGATAAGGAAACAAAAAAAGACGCCCCCGCTTTATCCGAGAAAAGCGGGGACGCCGACGAAAATGCCTCTTTAGTTTTCCGGATTAGTTTTTTCCGAGAAGCATTGTCAGGATATTCAGAAGTTTGTCGGGTACTTCCAGCTGCGGGACAAGTCCGGCGCAGGAAATACAGGATATTTCTGTCTTTGGATACAGACGTAAATAAGAATCCTGGGTGGGAACGCTGCTTTCCGGGTTCCTGCTCTGGATAATACAGAACGGGATGGTCAGATTTTTTACCGCGTGGACAATCGGATTGTCCGTGCAGTGTCCTTCTATGCTGGCCATCAGGTATCTGCCGCGGCTTTCATCCATGTGCGCCGCTTCGTAGTAGGCATCCAGCATTTTGCTGGAAACAAGCTGCGGTTTTGAGAAGTAGGTGTTCCTCAGTTTCCGGCTGATATTTTTTTCGTAGGTCATTATATTATAGATAAAAGTGCCGATTACTGGAATTTCCAGTAAGACTTTTTTCAGTACACGATATTGATCCGGTGCATGGCCAAAAGAGTCTGCAGAAGGCGGATTGATGGCAATAATCTGTCTGATAAGAGTTGGATCCATATTTTGTGCGAGGATGGCGAAAGAGACGGATCGGTTTGTTGTGACTACGTCCGGACACTCGCCGATGATATCGTGTATAAAATCGGTGATAAGTTGTACATACATATAATTTGTGTAAGTAAGAAACGGTTTTTCCGACCGGCCACAGCCCAAAAGGTCGATGGTGTAAACGGTGTGTTTTTTTTCAAGTTTTTTTACAATACGGCACCATTCATAGGAGGAACTTACAGGATCCAGATCATGGATCAGGAGAATGGGTGTTCCCTCACCGCGTCTGCTGTAAAAGATCCGGCCGTTTTTCCAGTTATAAAAAGAACCGTCCACAGATTTTAATATATTTTTCATTTCAGCCGTTGCGTCGACAAAACGATTGACTGCGTGCATGGTTCCAGCTGCCAAAGCTGACAGGATTAAAAAATGTCTGATATTTTTTTTCATAATATCCTCCCTGTGTCTTCTCATATATGTGAATGAATCTGTTATCTGTTTATATTATAGCCGCTTTTGGAGTGTTATACAAATTAAAAATTTATCATTTGTAAAAAAATTACTTTTCATCGTTCTGGAAAAGGTATAAAATGAAGTTAGTACAAGTGAAATATAGTTTCAAACAAATGTTCGGTGAATAAAATGGTGATTGCGTTTTTGGAAAAACTGCAGAATGAATATCTCGAAGAGCGGACAAAGTCTGAGAGAGAAATAGGAAAAATTCAGCTCTGCATGGAGGAAAATTTAAAATTAATTAGTATGCTGGAGGAGCATGGGGATCCACATTATGAATCTTTTACTCCGAGAGAAGTCAATGGGAAGAATAAAAAGAAAATACTGGAATTAATGGAAGAGCAGATGCTGTTACAGTCTGCATTTGACAGTGAAAGTGAAAAAATGCTGGAATATGAGAAAAAGCTGACGGAACTCTCACATGTCATAAAAGCGGCAAGGCAGACTATCAGCAGGAAAAAGAGAAATGCACAGTACACAGTGAATAGTGAGAGTTATCTGGTTACCTTTCTGGAAATGCAGGAAAATGAGAGGAGACGTATTTCAAGAGATCTGCATGATTCTTCTGTCCAGAGTCTGACAGGACTGATACATAAGACTGAACTTTGTGGTAAACTGATCGGACTGGATCCGGTCAGATGTAAGCTTGAGCTGAATACAGTTTCCAAAACCCTGCGGGAAGTGATAGAGGATATGCGTCAGATTATCTATAATCTGCGTCCGATGTCTTTTGACGATATTGGTCTGGAAGAGACGATAGAGCGGGCTCTGAATAAGATGGAGGTCAGTGAATCAAAAAAGATCAGTTTTCAGGTTACGGGAGACCCCTATCAGTTAAAACCAGTCGTAGGGATTACATTGTTCCGCATTATACAGGAGGGGTGTAATAATGCGATTCGTCATGCGGATGCGTCACTGATTCAGGTGACTCTTCATTACGAGAGTGGGAAGATATCAGTTGAGATCAGGGATAATGGAAAAGGGTTTGATGCTGATGCGGACACAAAGACACCAAGAAATCATTCTGGATTTGGATTGTCAGTGATGAAGGAAAGGGTATACCTGTTATCAGGGACGATAAAGATAACATCAAAGATAAACTGCGGGACAGTCATTTTTGTGGAAGTTCCCGTTGTGTAGTGGTAAGGAGGTACTTGAAATGGCGGTAAAAGTAATGATTGCAGATGATCACTCTATGGTGCGTGAGGGATTGAAGCAGCTGCTGGAACTGGAGGGGGATTTTACTGTAATTGATGAGGCATGCGACGGAGTGGAATGTCTGGAAAAGCTTAAGATAATTAAACCTGATATTCTTTTGCTTGATATCAATATGCCGAATATGGATGGCCTCGAAGTACTTCGTGTTTTGAAAGAAACAAAAATAAAAGTGAAAGTACTTGTACTGACAGTACATAATGAAGTAGAATATCTGCTGAAAGCCGTGGATATAGGTGTGAATGGATATTTGTTGAAAGATTCTGAGTCTGCAGAATTAAAGCGTGCGATTCTGACTGTAGTCAGCGGAGAGGATTACATACAACCAAGTTTGATTCCGGTTCTGAACGCCAGGATGATTGACCGGAATAAAGATAATATTAAAATCGAAAGTCTGACAAGACGGGAGATGGATGTGCTGAAGCTTTTGGCAGTAGGAATGTATAATAAAGAAGTTGCGGAGCATCTGGGAATAAGTGAAAGGACCGTCAAAAATCACGTGTCAAATATATTTAAAAAGATAAATGTGACAGACAGAACACAGGCAGCGGTATTTGCTATAAGGAATAATCTGGTGACAATCTGATTACTGATTCAGATGAGAGTAATAATGACATGAAAAATTATGTTATGAAGAAGCCTTTTGAAATGTTTCACGTGAAACATTTCAAAAGGTTTTTTTATAAAATCTTAAAAAAAACACAAACAGTCTCTATATGAAATACGTTATTATTATTTATTATTCACAAAAATGCGTAAAATGTTTCACGTGAAACATTTTTGTCTGGTATTTCACATTAGTGGGTGATATAATTGATTTATCGGATAACGATTAACAGAAGGTATTGTACTATGGAGGCTAAAATGAGCAGGATAATTGCAATTGCTAATCAAAAGGGAGGAGTTGGCAAGACTACCACAGCGATCAATCTTTCTTCCTGTCTTGCAGAAGCAGGAAAAAAGGTTCTTACAATTGATATGGACCCACAGGGAAATATGACAAGCGGTCTCGGTGTGGACAAGAATGATCTGGAAAATACTGTCTATGAGCTGATTCTTGATGAATGTTCTATCAAGGAAAGTATGACAGGTACTGCAGTGGAAGGAATGAAGATTATTCCTGCAAATGTGAACCTGGCTGGCGCCGAGATAGAGCTTCTTGGAATAAATGAAAAAGAATATATTTTAAAAAATGCTGTGGATTATATCAGAGACGACTATGACTTTATATTGATTGATTGTCCGCCATCTCTGAATATGCTGACAATCAATGCCATGACGACAGCGGACTCGGTACTTGTTCCGATTCAGTGTGAGTATTATGCGCTGGAGGGACTTAGTCAGCTGATTCATACGATTGATCTTGTCCAGCAGAGGCTGAATCCGAGACTCGTAATCGACGGTGTTGTATTTACAATGTATGATGTCCGAACGAATCTCTCAAATCAGGTGGTTGAAAATGTGAAGTCAAATCTCGAGACTAATATTTATCAGACACTTATTCCGAGAAATATACGTCTGGCTGAAGCACCATCCCATGGCTTGCCGATCAATCTGTATGATGCCAGATCAGCAGGAACGGAGAGTTATCGTCTGCTTGCAAAGGAAGTGATGGAAAGGACGGGTAAATAATGTCAGCTGTTAAAAAAGGTGGCCTTGGAAAAGGACTGGACTCATTGATTGCGGATAAGGTAAGCCGACCGGTTTCAGTAAATTCTGCCGATATGAAAAGTGAAAATGCGATTGACGGAATTCTTGTGAGTATCAATAAAGTAGAACCGAATCATGATCAGCCGAGAAAAAATTTCGATGAGGATACATTGGTGGAACTGTCTGATTCTATTCGACAGTTTGGTGTTATACAGCCACTGATCGTGCAGAATAAAAATGATTATTATGAAATTATTGCCGGGGAGCGCAGATGGAGAGCGGCAAGAATGGCTGGGCTGAAAGAAATTCCAGTGATTGTGAGAGATATGACTGGAAGGGAAGCAGTTGAAATTTCATTAATTGAAAATATCCAGCGTGAAAATCTGAATCCGATTGAGGAGGCGGTCGCTTACAAAAGACTTTTGACTGAGTTTAACCTGAAGCAGGACGAAGTGGCAGAGAGGGTTTCCAAGAGCAGGACAGCGGTTACCAATTCCATGCGTCTACTAAAACTCAATGAAAAAGTACAACAGATGGTGATCGACGATATGATATCGACGGGGCATGCGAGGGCTTTGCTGGGAATTGAGGACCAGGAAAAACAATATCTTATCGCACAGAAAATATTTGATGAAAAGCTGAGTGTGAGAGAAACAGAAAAACTTGTGAAAAAAATACAGCAGGGGACAGATCAGCTGGAGAAAAGAGAAAGTAATAAACCCGATTTTAAAATGAAAGCAATTTTTCATGATCTGGAAGAGAAGATGAAAGAAATATTGGGGACAAAGGTGGCGATTAACCAGAAAGATGATAAAAAGGGAAAGATAGAGATAGAATATTATTCTGCGGATGAGCTGGATCGCATTATAGATCTGATAAGGACTGTGAAAAAGTAGAAAAGTAAAAGAGTAAAAATTAAAAGTTTCAATCCGGAATTTGTGTCTGTACTGTATTCACAAACCTGGACAGTACAAAAGCTGTATAGAAATGAGGAAGACTATGATTTCACAATATTTAGGTTTTGATTCTGATTATATTATTATAGGACTGTTGGCGATGGTGCTTCTCCTGTTGGTTCTTATTATCGTCAATATTGTTCAGATGAAAAAGCTGAAGAAAAATTACAGAATTTTTATGAGTGGAAAAGATGCGGAGAATCTGGAGGACATTCTGGTAAAGCGTCTTGATCAGGTGGATTCCCTGATACAGAAAAATGAAGCCAATGAGCAGGATATCAAAGTACTTCATGAGAACATGACCCAGACATATCAGAAAATGGGACTGATTAAATATGATGCTTTTCATGAAATGGGTGGGAAAATGAGTTTTTCACTTGCAATGCTCAATGTAAAAAACAATGGATTTGTAATCAATGCGATGCATACGCGGGAAGGATGCTATACATATATTAAAGAAATTGTGGACGGAAATTCGATCATTATGTTGTCAGAAGAAGAACAGGAAGCACTAAACCGGGCAATGGGAATATCTGAGGAAACGGAATCCAGAGAATAAAAAATAAAAATAAATGGAGCCGATTTATGAAAATACTACAGGTTAAAACATTGAAGGGTGGCGAAAGACTGGCAGAGCCGGTGATCACAATGGAACAGGAAACACTGATTTCCAAAGGAACGATTCTAAAGCCAGAGTATCTGGATCTGATATCGTTTCTCGGAATCGACACCGTCTGCATTGAAGACCCGTACGAATCATATGAAACGCCCCATCATATCATGAGCAGGGAAAGAACAGAAGCTTACACCAGAAGAATACGTAAGATACTGGAAAATCACATTTATCAGAAGAAGCAAACCCTGCAAAATATTATTCCTCTTGCCGGAGAGCTTATCGAAGAAGTAAAATCTGTAAAAGATCATACTGTGATTGATATGAAAGAACGAAAAGGGAACCTTTATGAACATACCATTATGGTCACCATCCTTTCCATAATGGTAGCACAAAAGATGAAATTAAAAGAAGCATCATATTATCAGCTTGCTCTGGGATGCCTGCTTCACGATCTCGGGCTGAGGTATGTGACTGTTCCTTATATGAATTACAATATTGAGGAAGGGACCGCATCCGAAATATTTGAATTTAAAAAACATACCATTCTCGCCTATACGGCATTGGAAAAAGAAGAATGGCTTGAAAAAAGTGTGCGGAAAATGGTTTTATCTCATCATGAACGTAAAGATGGTTCTGGATTTCCGCTTAAACAAAAAACGAAAGAAACAGAATGTAATATTCTGCAGGTGTGTGATGCATTTGACTGTGCAATATCAGGTATGGAATGCAGACGCACCAGTATACAACAGGCAATGGGTTATCTGAAAAAATCATCCGGTACTCTGTTTGATTCGAGAATTGTGAATACGCTGCAGAGTTTTGTCGCATGTTATCCGGTGGGGACAAAAGTGTGCCTTAATACGGGAGAAAAAGGAGTGGTTATCTCTCAGACAAAAAATCCGCGCTATCCTGTCATAGGTGTTCTTGATCAGTCGGATACCATGACAAAGGGCCGGTATCATCTCCTCAGCGACAGAAAGGTATCCATTATTCAGACAGATAGTTCATGACATAAGGAGGGTAGAAATGCATAAATTTTTAAGAGCTATTGGATTTTCAAAATTGAAAAAAACAGAGCTGGAACAGTTGTTTGAAAAAATACTGCACAATCCTACTGTACAAAATGTATCAACAGATTCGGAGGGAAATGAATTTGCAGAAATCGTCAGAAATTTTGGCGAGTCATTTGGCATAACTGTCCGCGGAATATGCAGAGAAAATGATACTTTTGAGTTGGAGTACTATTTTCCTCATTTTTCAGGAAAACATATTTCTACCCGTGAAATTGCTGATGTTGAAAAGCATGCAGAAAAAGAATCTTATGCAGGAGTCTGTGATGAAATCAGAATAGGAGTGACACTCATCTTTTACCTGCAGAATGTAACTGAGTATCTCTCTGTGGGACATGAGAAAGGGTACAATCCTGCCGATGGAATAATCCTTGCAGCTCTGTCTGTGGATGGAAAAATACTTCTGCCGATCAGCAAAACAGAAAAGCAGGTACATCACGCAACACAGGAAAGCAATGAGAGAAATCATCTGATTGCTGCCGCGCGGGATGGAGATGAGAGCGCAATTGAGAATCTTACGCTTGAGGATATTGATACCTATTCTCTTTTGTCAAGGCGTATTACGCATGAAGATGTGCTGAGCATCGTGGATTCTTATTTTATGCCTTATGGGATTGAGAGCGATCAGTATTCGGTTCTCGGCGAGATAATGGATTATTCCATGACACAGAATGAAATTACAGGTGAGAATATATGTATGCTTGAAATTCTCTGCAATGATCTCTGCTTCAGTATCTGTATTAACAGGGAAGATCTGCTTGGAGAGCCTGAAGTGGGAAGAAGATTTAAAGGAAATGTCTGGATGCAGGGAAAGATATGTTATCGGAAATAAAAGAAAAATATGAAAAATATAAATTTCCTGTAGATTTTTTTAAAAGAGTATGATATAATATAGAAGTTCGGAAGTAACAGGTCACTATATAATATTAATAATTTAGTGGTGAATCAATTGTGTACTGAAAGGTTTGCAAATCCATATAATTAATCTGGATAGAGCGACCGGTTCATAAGTTTTAGTTGAGTTTGTTACTTTCTGCTAACGAAAGAGTTACAAAAGCGGTATCAGTTCCCTTAGTTAAATGGATATAACAGGAGCCTCCTAAGCCCCAGTTGTGAGTTCGATTCTCGCAGGGAACGCTGAAAAAGGCTGTAAATTCAAGGATTCCTGGATTTACAGCCTTTTTTATTTGTGTTCTTTTTAGAAAATGTGAAAATAGATTTCTGCGCCGGAAGTGCCTGGGATCGCTATGTTTGCGTTTTTATGGACGGCGGAATTAAAGATATCCACAATGATCAGGGAGCTGTTGTACTTATTTACACCTAAAAGGATGCCGTTGTCATCGCATATCTTCTGCCTCCCGCGCGTTTGCCGGGTACTGTGCCACCACCTCTTTTGTCCGGACAGGGAGGGGCTTTGCGGTGCTCTCCTTCCGGCACAGGAGATTATAGAGCACATCTATGGTGAACTCGTCCTCGTGTCCGGAAACACCACTTCATTTCTGCACTGGTGCAGGTAACCCACAGATGTGTGGACGGGGGACTGCAGGGAGCCGACGGCCTCCCCTTTCTCGTCCGTGCTCCTTGTGCCATTCCAGGGTTCGTATTCAGAGACCAGGAAGAAGCAGCGTGTGACTGCCTCGCGGGAACAGATCTGCTGCGCTGCCAGCCGGATATGCTGCCGATTTTTTTATTTCTGCCGTTTTTTTGCTTCTCTCTGTTTTTTCACTTTGGTTCATATGCTCTGACATCATGGTTTTATCAGGGCATGGTTTTGCTTTTTTCGCTTCCTTTCTTTTCTTTTTTGCACCGGGAGCCGTCCGCACTGTTTCCTGGCTTTCACCGCCGCCCACGATACGGCGGTTCTT
>OFGG01000408.1_pt1 | contig 38138 bp, 40 predicted proteins | sample 1521701 | NCBI WGS metagenome assembly OFGG01 (sample SAMEA3504081, study PRJEB24116) | mouse gut metagenome | biome: mouse gut; feature: mouse-associated habitat; material: faeces | place: Denmark | collected 2011
CTATATAGTGTGAAGCTGTTTCAGGATATGATCTGCTGGAACAGGGAAAAGAGCGGCAGGATCGTCCTCGAAAACCAGATAAGTAACCTGCAGGAACACATGGAGGAGATGGAGCGCATCTATTCCGGCATACGGGGCATGAAGCATGACATGAAGAACACCCTTGCCGTCATCCAGCGCCTTTCCGCAGGGGAAGGGGGCGGGGAGCTGTAGGAGTACCTGTCGGAGCTGAACAGAGGGCTGGAAAAGCTGGAAGTGCGGTTCAGGACGGGGAACACGGTGGTGGATACCCTGCTGAACATGAAATACCATGAGGCAGTGCAGGATGTGCCTGATCTAAGGATGGATGCGGATAAGCTGCTGCTTCCGCAGGGAATCCGGATACACAGCTATGACATAGGCGTCATCCTGGGGAATGCGGTGGACAATGGGATGGAAGCCTGCCGGAAGCTGGAAGCGAAAGAGCCAGGGGCGGATGCCTTTATCCGCATAAGCTCCCTGCAGAAAGGGAACCTGCTCATACTGAAAGTGGAGAACAGCTTTGACGGGCGGCTGGTGCTTAAGGCCAAGGAGGAGTTCCCGGTGACGGATAAGGCGGACAGGAAATCCCACGGGATAGGGCTTGTCAACATCAAAAGCACGGCGGAGAAATATCAGGGAGCAGTGGATTTCAGGGTAAAGGACAGAGTGTTCATCCTGTCCGTGATGATGAAAAGAGAGAGGAAGATGGATTTCGCAGTGACAGGTAAATTAGGAGAGGAAGATGGATTTCGGAGTGACAGGTAAATTAGGAGGATGATTATTATGGCAATTTCAGGAATAACGGATTACACGAACACCTATGCGGCAGACAGGGCAGACGGGAACAGTTCCCTTAACGGGGATTCGCAGGCGTACCTGAATAGTCTGAAAGAGAAATACCCGGATGTGAACATAACGGTGGCGGACTTCAGGAATGGGAAACAGGAAGATGCCTATATGCTTGGGAGCAGCGGCGGCAATAACATAGTCATTGCTTCTAATATGATCGAACAGATGGCTTCTGACCCGGCAGCAGCGGCAAAATATGAAAAGTATATTGCCCAAGTGCCCGAATCAGCGAAGATCATGAAAGACGGGATTGCGGCACATGGAAATGAGATGGTGGCCTGCGGCACAGCCATAGACAAAGATGGGAAAGTCACCTACTGGAGCGTCAGCAGGCATAAACCGTCCAAAGAAAGCCAGTCGGTATCCTATAAAAAAATACGGCAGGAGCAGTCGGAGGAGAAGCGGGCGAAGAAGAAAGAGGAAGAAGCCCTGAAGGAAAAGAGGCTGGAAAAGGCAGAAGCTCTGGAAAAGCTGCTGGAGAAGATCAGGATGAAAGCAGATGCGCCCGTGAAACTGCAGGAAAAGGGCAAAGGCGCACAGTTGGATCTGACCATATAGAAGGAGGGATTTTATCATGCGTATAGGAAATAACAGCCAGGGAATCTGGCAGCTTTTATCAAGGATGAATGGGGGCAAAGCACGCTGAAAGTAGGTGACCGTTCAGCAGCATCATGGACATTACAGCAGTTGGAAATAAGCATTGGAAGAAAAGTAGCCAGTGCCGTGAAAGAAAAGGTGCCTGGATGGACGCATGGCAATCAGATTCCGTCTGATGTGCTGGATATGAAGATATAATCTATACACCCTATTCCGCAGAGGGGCATAAAACTTTGCTTCTGCGGACTGCGTTTAAGAACATTGGCAGCCACTATGGACGGGTGTGGTCTGATGAAGAAGAAAAGCAGGGGTATAAATATCTGGCCAGTTGAATATACCCGATGACCCACAGACGAACAAGGGCAGGTCAGGCATCCCTTGTGATGTGTCACAGCCGGGATTTGCTTTGGGAACCGCTTTTGGCAATATATTGAAAAAAACAGAATATTGTAATTGTCTGACACGGAAATTTGTGCTATACTCCATCCATGGGAAAGTCATAGAGCCAAGGCGGCTCCTACCCTCTTGCTTTAACGGAGGGTCAAGTAACCCTCCAGACGAAAGAAAGGAGGGTGACGCGATGTATGTTACATACTCTGATCTGATTCAGATTGGAATATTCATTGTTGCCTTGATTGGGTTGTGCTACACAATCTTTAGGGGAAAAAGGAAATAGCCGCCACTACTACCAATAGTGACGGCCGCCCGGCTTCTAGCTGGGAAGTTTAGCTTATTCGGAGGGTAGAGCCGCTTCTATGGCTTTCCCTTTTCTATGATTACTATAGCACATCCCGGGAATGGACGCAAGAAGTTTTTATATTTATTCTCCGGTATCTCTCATTACAAATAACCCCTTGAAATCACAATTTAGAATGTCGGCTGTAAAATTCATTAAGTGTCTGCCTATGTTTCTATACAGGATGGCTTTTAATACTGACATTTATAGGCGTTTTTTGGCGGTTAAAGGTTTTCGTTTGCTGATACTCATATAAAATAGGATTTGATGAGGTGTTTATTATGATAAAAGAAGTAGCTGAGAAAGATATTGCTGAATGCGTAAAAGTGATCAGGGAAAGCTTTTCCACAGTTGCGATCGAATTTGGATTTACTGTCGAAAACGCGCCGAGATTTACAGCATTTGCAACCACAGAAGAACGATTGGAATGGCGTTTGACGAAAGAATATAGACTCATGTACGCATTTTGGGAGAAGGGAACCATTGTTGGATACTATTCCTTGCTATTACAGGAAAACAAGGCGTGCGAGTTGAACAATTTATGCGTCATGCCTGCATACCGACACAATGGGATTGGGGAGGAACTTCTGAGGGATGCATTTAAGGCTGCCGGGGCATTATACTGCATAACGCTGAATACTGCCTAATGTAATCATGCGATTGAACCAGTCAGCGTTATGCAGTCTGGTTTCACGGCAAGTGAAATCGTTATGCAGTATATATTGTGATAAGATAAACATAGGCATTGTGGAAGAGAACAAAGTGTTGAGAAAATGGTACGAGTCGTTTGGCTTTGTGCATACCGGGACGAAGAAATTCGATTTCTTCCCGTTTACATGCGGGTATATGGAAAAGAATCTCTAAGAAAATGCAGACACTGAAACGAAAGCAGAGCGCTGATTTACGGTAAGGGACGGTTCGGAGCCGGGATGGGCATTTGGTAGGCCGTCCATGCAGAATATATGCGGCATAAATTTCTTGTACCGGGGATTCGATTGTGCTATGATGGATACTGCGCATGGAATTCATGGGATTTTACAGTTTATCAATGGAAAGGAGCCGCATATACCACATGGCAGTGACGGACAAGACAAGGGAAGAGAGGATGGCGACGGAATCCATCGGCAAGCTCATGGCCAGCATGACCCTGCCGGCCATCCTGGCCCAGATCATCAATATCTTATACAGCATCATCGACCGGATCTACATCGGTCATATGGAGGGCGTGGGAGCCAATGCCCTCACAGGCGTAGGCGTCACCTTCTGCATCACGGTGTTCATCTCCGCCTTTTCCGCGTTCATCAGCAACGGTGCGGCTCCCCTGGCGGCCATCTGGCTGGGGAAGGGGGACAGGGAGCGGGCGGAGAAGATCCTGGGCAACAGCGTCAGCTTCCTGCTGCTGTGCGCGGTGGCGCTGATGGCATTCTTCTATCTGTTCCAGAGGCCCCTGCTGTACATGTTCGGCGCCAGCGACGCCACGATTGGCTATGCCATGGACTATCTGTCCATCTACCTGGCAGGGACGCTGTTCGTGGAGATGGCCCTGGGGCTGAACGCCTTCATCATCTGCCAGAGCCAGCCCAGGACGGCCATGCTCTCCGTGCTGATTGGGGCGGTGGCGAACATCATCCTGGATCCTGTGTTCATCTTCGGGCTTGGCATGGGGGTGAAGGGCGCGGCAGTGGCCACTGTGATCTCCCAGGGGCTCAGCGCGGCCTGGGTGCTGTCCTTCCTGATGGGAAAGAGGTCGTCTCTGAAAATCCGCAGACAGTGCATGCGGCTGGAGGGGAAGGTCCTGGGGAGCGTGTTCTCCCTGGGCATCTCTCCCTTTATCATGAACGCCACGGAGAGCTTCATCAGCATCGTGCTGAACCATGGGCTACAGGCCTACGGCGGGGATATGCACGTGGGATCCCTGACGATCATGCAGAGTGTCATGCAGCTGTTCTCAGCGCCCATAAACGGCTTTACCCAGGGAATGACGCCCATCATCAGTTACAACTACGGAGCGCAGAATTTCAGGAGGGTGAAAAAACTCTATGGCTGGATGATAGGCATGTGCTTTGGGTTCCGGTTCCTGACCACGGCCACCAGCATGATTTTCCCCCGGTTCTACGCGGGGTTCTTTACCAATGAGGCGGAGCTGGTGGCGCTGACCGGGAAGGTGATGCCGATTTTCATGGCGGGCATGCTGGTGTTCGGCCTGCAGAACGGCATCCAGCCCACCTTCCTGGCGTTGGGGCAGGCGAAGATTTCGCTCTTCATCGCGGTGCTGCGGAAAATCATTCTGCTGATTCCCCTGGCCCTTATCCTACCCCGGTTCATGGGGGTGATGGGCGTCTACTGGGCGGAGCCCGTGTCGGACGCTATCTCGGCCACGGTAGCCACTTTGCTCTTCGCGCTGAACATCCGGAAGATATTGTCCAGGGAAGCACTTGCAAAGATACGGTGAGCCGTCTATCCTATAAGATGTATTTTTTCAGAAGTAAGACCACCTCGTCGAAGTTGATCGGCTTGGCGGTATGGGCATTCATGCCGCAGTCCAGGCATCGCTTGATGTCCTCCGAGAAGGCATCTGCCGTCATGGCGATGATGGGGATGGCGGCGGCATCCGGATGCCCCGAAGCGCGGATGCCCTCCGTGGCTTCATAGCCGTTCATCACAGGCATGCGGACATCCATCAGGATGATGTCGTAATGTCCCGGCGCGGATGCCTGGAATTTCTCCAGGCAAATCTGCCCGTTCTCTGCCCATTCCGGTTCTATGCCGATATCAGACAGCAGCGCCTGCAAAATCTCCCAGTTCAGTTCATTGTCCTCGGCCACCAGCACCCGCCGTCCGGCCAGCTCTGCCTGGCTGCCCTCCGCGGCCTGCAGGTCCTCCACATCCATATATTTTTTCAGTCCGTAGAACAGGGTGGACTTGAACAGGGGCTTGGAGATGAAACCGTTAATGCCGGCCTCCTTTGCGTCCGCCTCCAATTCGCTCCAATCGTAGGCGGAAATCAGGATGATGGGCATGTCATCGCCCACGATCCGCCGGATCTGTCTGGCAACCGAAAGGCCGTCCATGCCCGGAAGCTTCCAGTCCAGCATGATTATCTGATAGTCGTCGCGGGCTTGATGATGCTTCTCCACCATGTTGATGGCATCCTCCCCGCTCATGGTCCAGTCGGCCTGGATGCCGATGGAATCCAGGGCATCCACCGCTGTGCGGCACAGGGTCTCATCGTCATCCACCACCAGCATCTTCCAGGCGGGAAGGATCATGTCCACTTCCGAGGGCTCGGCCTTTTCCAGATCCAGGATTACCTGGAACCTGGATCCCTTGTTCAGTTCGCTCTCCACGGTGATTCTGCCGTCCATGGCATCCACGATGTGCTTCGTGATCGCCATGCCGAGCCCCGCCCCTTCCGTCTTGTGCACGCGCATGGTGTCCACCCTGGAATAGGAGTCGAAGACATGCTTCAGGAATTCCTCGGACATTCCGGTGCCATTGTCCGCCACGGTGATATGTGTCCGGACATAATTCTCGCCCTTTTCGGGGGGATCCTCCTCCTGGTACAGGGAGAGCTGGATCAGGCCGCCCTCCTGGGTATATTTCACGGCATTGGACAGGAGGTTCAGCAGGACCTGGTTCAGGCGGACGCTGTCGCAGTATACGTCCTCCGATATGATATTGTGGATATGGACGTTGAAGTTCTGGCCCTTCCCCTTTACCTGGGGCTGCACGATGCCCACCACGCCCTCAATCGCCTCCTGGAGAGAGACACGTTCCGCGGTCAGGGTCATCTTGCCGCTCTCGATTTTGGACATGTCCAGCACATCGTTGATCAGGCCCAGCAGATGCTTGCCGGACAGGGTAATCTTCTTCAGGCAGTTCATCACCTGATCCTTTTCATCGATATGGGCCGTGGCAATGGCGGTCATGCCCACGATGGCGTTCATGGGCGTGCGGATGTCATGGCTCATGTTGGAGAGGAAGGTGCTCTTGGCCCGGGTGGCCGCCAGGGCCTCCTCGCGGGCCGCTTCCAGATCCCTGAGCTGCTTGCAGGTCATCCGGAAATAGATATAGAAGATGACCAACAGCGCTGTGAGGATGATGAAGCCCACCAGCAATGTGGCGAAGGTCCGGTTGGCGTTGAGGCTCTCCACGGTTTCGTTCAGAGGGCCGAAGGGCAGCACCGTCACCAGATGCCACTCCGAATAGGGGAGCAGCGTACAGTAGATCTGCTGGCTGGTGTTCCCCAAATCCAGGACGGTAGAATAGCTTTCCTTCTTTTCCATGGCATCGGAAAGCTCCCGGACATAAGCATCTATCTTCCGGCGGTCGCTGGCCGGATAGCGCTGGTACAGACTTTCGAAGTAATCCTTGTAGTCCATGCCCGTATCGCTGATGATGAAGCTGCCGTCCTTGCGGATGATGTTGGAGGATATCAGGGCGTTCTCCTCGTCCGTGCCCAGCATGGCGCTGATGTAGTCTATGGGGACGGCGGCCACCAGGGCCATGCATGCCTCGCCGTTTTCCATGGGATATTCCGCGCTGATGCCCAGGATGACCACCTCGGTGCCCAGGGAATCAAAGCCCACGGCTATCTTTTTCTCGCGGCGCAGGAGGGACTTCCGGAAAGAATCCGGATCCGCAAGCTGGATGGGGTTCCCGTCCAGCATCTCCATTTTCCCGTCCTCGGAATACAGGGCCAGGTAATTGAAGTTCCTGACGCCGGACCTGTAGACCAGCTCCTGGTACAGCTCGTCCCTGTCGGCCATATCTGACGGGACTACCTCCACTATCGCTTCGGCCTGCTCCAATTTCAGCTCGATCAGTGTGCGGAAATGGGCTGTGATATGGTTGTTGATGCCGGCCATGTACAGATCGCCAACTGTATGGATGGATTTTTCGCTCTCCCTGCTGATATAGCGGCCCAGGCAGATGAAGGCCCCTATGCTGATCAGCAGCAGCAGGGTGAAGCTTCCGATTAGAAAATAGGTTGTGCGATGTCCATTCTTGATTTTGCGGGTTTCCATGCTTGTCCTTTCACTGTAAGAGGTTCTTTATTGACAAAGATATTATACCATAATTTCGTGCGCTTCGGCGCACATGGAATCAAAAGTTGACTCAGTTCCCTTCTGAGTCAATATTATAACATATTCACAGAAAAAAGCAATTTACATTACGTACTTGTTTTGCCCGGAGTATTGACATGGGATTCAGGTTCGAGGTAAGCTTGAATCCGGGACATGCCGTCCCGGGGATTTGAAAATAGACGAAATTGAGGTATAAAATATGCGTATTTTAATTGCGGAGGACGAGGTGGAGCTTGCCGGGGCCCTGAAATTCCTGCTGGAAAAGAACAAATTCTCCGTGGACGTGGTCCATGACGGGGAGGAGGCGCTGGAGCGGTCCCGGGGCGCGGCATATGACGTGATCGTGCTGGACATCATGATGCCCGGGGCGGACGGGATGGAGGTGCTGGCCGGAATCCGGGGGAGCGGCTCCGCAGTTCCGGTGCTGATGCTGACCGCCAGAGGGGGGATCGAGGATCGGGTGGCCGGGCTGGAGGCGGGGGCGGACGACTATCTGCCCAAGCCCTTCGCCGGCAGGGAGTTCGTGGCCAGGGTGAAGGCGCTCTCCCGCAGGAACGCCGGATGCCCGGAGGCGCTTCTGTCCTTCGGGGACGTGAGCCTGGACCGCAACCGGTACATGCTGGGCTGCGGGGAACAGTGGGTGCGCCTGAACAATAAGGAGTTCCAGCTGGCGGAGCTCTTCCTGCGGCACCCCCGGTTCGTGTTCTCCACCAGCCATCTGATGGACAGGATATGGGGGCAGGATTCTGAGTCCGGCATCGACGTGGTCTGGACGCACATCGGATTCGTGCGCAGGAAGCTCAAACAGATCGGGAGCCGGGTGGAAATCAGGACGATCCGGGGCGCGGGCTATTCAATGGAGGAGACGGGATGCTGAAGAAGATGCGAAGACGCTTCATCCTGGCGGCCATGGCGGCTTTCGGGACGGTGATGGCGATGCTGCTGGCGGGAATCAATCTTGTAAATTTTTATAGGACCACATCCGTCCGGGATCAGATGGCGGCGAATCTCCTGGGCCGGGAGCAGCGGGCCTTCCACAGGCCCCAGGCCCCTCTGCCCCCCATGGAGGACATGCCGGGGGGAGGGCCGGAAGCGGAGTTCACCACCCGCTTTTTCGCTGCCCACTGCGACCCGGAGGGGCGCATCCTGTTCATCGCCAGAGACCATATCTCCTCCATAGATGAGGATATGGCCGGAGAATATACGGGGAAGGTCCTCTCCGGGGAGAAGACGAAAGGTTATTACAAGGAATATCGGTATCTCGTCAGCAGGGACGAGAGGGGGATCACCGTCCTGTTCCTGAATGTGGCGGATTCCCTGCAGTTCATGCGCTCCCTGTTCTTCGTGTCCCTGGGGACGGGGGCGGGCAGCCTGGTTCTGGTCTTCCTCCTTGTCCTGTTCTTCTCCCAGTATGCCATCCTCCCCTTTGCGGAGAACATAGAGCGGCAGAAGCGGTTCATCACGGACGCGGGACATGAGCTGAAGACGCCCATCGCCTCCATCGCGGCCAGCGCGGATGCGGCGGCCATGGAGCATGAGGGGGATCGGTGGATCGAGAACATCCAAAAGCAGACGGTGCGCCTGGGCAGGCTTGTGAACGATTTGGTGGCGCTCTCCAGACTGGACGAGGAGGCGCCATTTCCGGAGAAGGAGGATTTCTCCTTAAGCGATGCGGCCTGGGAGGCGGCGGAGCCCTTCGCTGCGCTGGCGCAGGCCAGGGGAAAGCGCTACGCCCAGCGCATAGAGGATGACCTGGTGCTCCACGGGGACAGGGATTCCGTCCGCCGGCTCATATCCATCCTCCTGGACAATGCGGTGAGGCACTCGGACGAGGGCGGGGATATCCGCATGGAAGTCTGCAGAAAGCGGGGCAGGGCCTGTATCCAGGTGGAGAATAGCTGCAGCCTGCCCCAGACACAGGATTTAAGCAGGCTGTTCGACCGCTTTTACCGGGTGGATCAGTCCCGGTCTGCCAGGACCGGAGGCACAGGGATCGGCCTGTCCATGGCGCAGGCGATCGTCCAGGCCCACGGGGGCAGGATCCAGGCGAAGCGCCCGGACGGGGAGCGTATCCTGATAAAGGCTTCTATCCCCCTGGCCCCCTTCTCCTGAATTGTTCAAAAAAGATACACAGTTTATTTCAGGTACATTTCAGGAGATCCCCTTATACTTTCCCTATGCACCGGGAGAACGGTTCCCAGGCCCGGGCGGGCACAGGGACAGGACAGGGAGGACAGGGATGGAGCAGAGGGAGGGCTTTCGCCATGAACTGAAATACGGTATCGGGTATCCCCGGTATCTGGAGATCCAAAGCCGTCTGCGGCGGGTGATGCGTACTGACCCGCACGGGGATGCGGCGGGCAGATATCTGATAAGGAGCATTTATTTTGACAATTTTACGGATAAGGCCCTGCGGGAGAAGGTGTACGGCGTCCCGTGCCGGGAGAAGTTCCGCATTAGGTATTACAATGACGCCTTCTCTTTCATCCTCCTGGAGAAAAAGGTCAAGGAAGATTCTCTGTGCCGGAAGTACGACGCTGAGATCGCGGAGGGGGAATGCAGGAGGCTGCTGAAGGGAGATACGGGCTGGATGCGGGGGCATCCGGCGGCTCTGGTGCGGGAATTGTACGCGAAGATGGGGTATCAGGCGCTGCGCCCCAGGGTATTGGTGTCCTATGTGCGGGAGGCCTATCTCTACGGACCGGGAAACGTGCGGATCACCTTTGACTCCCATATCAGGAGCGGCATGTACAGCCGGGATTTCCTGGGGGAGGGGAGGACGGATGTAAGCGTGGGGGAGGCCCCCGGGGACATGGTGCTGGAGGTCAAATACGACGCCTTCCTGCCCTCCGTCATCCGGGACCTGGTTCAGACGGGCGGGCTGAGGCAGCAGGCTTTCTCCAAATACGGGGCCAGCAGGAGGTTTGGGTAGTGCGGCGAGCGCTGATTGCGCAGGGATTCATGCAGTGGGCGCCGGGAACATGGCAGAGGAATATCGGGAGGATATAAGATGAATACATTTCAGGACATTTTCAAATCAGGATTTCTGGAGGGCGTGACGGAATTTTCTTTGGTGGATACTTTGGTGGGCATGGCGTTCGCCGTTGCGATAGGGCTGTTCATTTTCGTGGTCTATAAAAAGACCTTTGCCGGGGTCATGTATTCCACGGGCTTTGCCATGACGCTGATCGGGCTGGCCCTTGTGACCACGCTGGTCATCATGGCCGTGACATCCAATGTGGTCCTTTCCCTGGGCATGGTGGGCGCGCTCTCCATCGTCCGCTTCCGGGCCGCCATCAAGGAGCCCATGGAGATCGTGTACCTGTTCTGGTCCATCGCGGCGGGCATCGTCATCGGGGCCGGCATGATACCGTTGGCGGTGCTGGGCTCCGGTATGATCGGGTGTATATTGCTGCTTTTTTCAAATCGAAAAATACACGAAAATCCGTATATATTGATACTGGACTGCGGCGATGAAAGGGCGGAGGACTCCGCCATGGCGATTGCCAGGGAAGCTGTGGCGCGGCTTTCCGTGAAGTCCAAGACCGTGAATGCCGCCGGAATCGAGCTGACCATGGAGATCCGCATGAAGGACGGGGAGACGGCCTTCGTGAACCGGCTCAATGCCGTGGACGGGGTGAGCAGCGCCACGCTGGTGAGCTATAATGGGGAGTATATGGCCTGAGAGGCTGGCGCGGATGGCGGCGGGGGGCAGGGCGGATGACAGCCAGGGCAGGCGGCAGGCAGGGCAGATGCCAGCTCAGCCGGACAGGACAGATGCCAGCCAGTGCCAGACGACAGCCAGGGAGGACAGTGCGGGCGGCAGACAGGGCAGATGACAACTCAGACGGATAGGACAGACGCCAGCCAGAGCAAACAATAGACAGGGCGGATAAGGAACAGTCCGCCCGGAAAGGAAAAGGCATGATCAGCAGCAGATATGCGGTGAAAACAGCGTGCATCGCCATGGCCGCCGCCGTCCTGCTCTGCGTCCTGGCGGTGGCGTTTCCCCACAGGCTCGTGGAAGCGGTGGGCGGAAAAGGCATTGCCATGGAGTATGAGGCGGAGCTGTTCGGCGAAGATTCGGTGATTCAAATCGACATCCGGATGGAGGATGGGGCATGGGAGGAGATGCTGGACAATGCCATGGCGGAGGAATACTATTCCTGTGACGTGACGATTAACGGCCATGAACTTCGGAACGTGGGAATCCGGCCCAAGGGCAATACCAGCCTGTCCGCCATTGCCGCGGATCCGGACACGGACAGGTACAGCCTGAAGCTGGAATTTGACCACTATGTGGATGGACAGACCTGCCTGGGGCTCGACAAGCTGATTCTGAACAACAATTACGCCGATGCCACGAATATGAAGGAGGCCATCGTCTATGATATGTATCGGTATCTGGAGGCGGATGCCTCCCTGTACAATTATGCCGAAATTTCGGTAAACGGTACGTGCTGGGGCGTATATCTGGCGCTGGAGGCCGTGGAGGACAGCTTTCTGCTGCGCAACTACGGGGTGGAGGGCGGAAACCTCTATAAGCCGGAGGGGATGGATATGGGAGGCGGGCCCGGTATGGAGAGGGACGGCTTTCCGGACAGGAGCAAGGGCGGACAGGAAGGACAGAATATGCCCGGGGAGGGCGGCAGGCCGGGAGAGGATGGAACTTCCTTCGGAGGAGGGCTTCCTTTCGGAGGGGAGTTTCCCGCTGGAGAGGGACTTCCTACCGGAGGAGAGTTTCCCACTGGAGAAGGACTTCCTACCGGAGGAGATTTTCCCGCCGGAGAAGGATATCCTACCGAAGGAGGCTTTCCTGCCAGAGAGGGACTTCCTGCCGGAGGAGATTTTCCCGCTGGAGAAGGCCTTCCAGGGGACATACAGGGCCCCGGCCAGGGCGGCCAGGGGGACGGAGACGGCTCCACGCCGCAGCAGCCCGGAGGCATGCCCTTCGGAGGACGTTTTTCCATGGGCTCGGGCGGAGCGGATCTGAATTACACCGACGATGACCTGGACAGCTATTCCACCATATGGGAAGGGGAAGTGACGGACAGCGGCAAAAAAGACCACAAAAGAGTAGTAGAAGCGCTGCGCAACATCAGCCAGGGAAGGGAGCTGGAGGAATCCCTCGACATCGACAATGTGCTGAAATACATGGCCGTGCATACCTTCTCCGTGAACCTGGACAGCCTCTCCGGCAATATGGCCCACAACTATTACCTGTATGAGAACGATGGAAAACTGAACGTCATTCCGTGGGATTACAATCTGTCCTTCGGAGGGATGGGCATGGGCGCAGGGGACGGCGCGTCCGGGATGATCAATGACGCCATCGATACCCCCTTTCAGGGGACGGACTTTTTCGATGCCCTGCTGGAGGATGAGGCTTATCTTGCGAAATATCACGAATATCTGCGGAAGCTGACGGAAGAGTATGTGTCCGGCGGGAGGTTCGAGGAGGTCTATGGCCGTATCCGGAGCCAGATCGACGGGCTGGTGGAGACGGACCCCACGGCGTTCTATCCTTATGCGGAATATGACGCCGCCGCCGGGATGCTGTACCGGACCGTGCTGCTTCGTGCAGAGAGCATCCGGGGACAGCTTGACGGCTCCATCCCTGCCACGGACCAGGGGCAGCGGGAGGATGCCTCCGGGCTGATCGACGCCTCCTCCATCGACATTGAGGCCATGGGCGTGTTCGACATGGGCGGAGGAGTTGACTATTTCCGCCGTTCGGATTATACTGGAAAAGGAAATCAGAAAAAGTAGATCCGTACAGGAGGAAATGCGACATGGCATGGTACGATGAGGCAATCTTTTACCATATCTACCCCCTGGGGCTTACCGGAGCGCCCAGGGAGAATTCCTACACAGAGCCGGTGCACCGGCTGAACACCCTGATTCCCTGGATAGCCCATATCAGGGAAATCGGCTGCAACGCGGTCTATATCGGGCCCCTGTTCGAGTCCGTGGGGCACGGATATGAGACCACGGATTACAAAAAGCTGGACAGCCGCCTGGGCACCAACGAGGACCTGACGAACTATGTGGCGGAGTGCCACAGGCAGGGCATCCGGGTCATCCTGGACGGCGTGTTCAACCATACGGGGCGGGACTTCTTCGCCTTCCGGGACATCCGGGAGAAGCGGGAGAATTCCCCTTACAGAGACTGGTACCGCAATGTGAATTTCTGGGGGAACAACCAGTACAACGACGGCTTTTCCTACGAGAACTGGGGCGGCTATGACCTGCTGGCCAAGCTGAACCAGTCGAACCCCGCGGTGAGGGACTATATCTGCGATGTGGTGCGGTTCTGGGTCAGCGAGTTCGACATTGACGGCATAAGGCTGGACGCGGCGGATGTGCTGGATTTCGATTATATGAAATCGCTGCGCCGTGTGGCTGATGAGGTGAAGCCGGAATTCTGGCTCATGGGCGAGGTCATCCACGGGGACTACACCCGCTGGGTCAACGAGGGGACCCTGCACTCCGTCACAAATTACCATCTGCACAAGGCCCTGTACTCCGGGCACAACGACCACAACTACTTCGAGATTGCCCACACGGTGAAGCGTCTGTACGGCATGGGCGGGAACAGGCCGGACGGACTGAAGCTGTACAATTTCGTGGACAACCATGATGTGGAGCGGATCTACACGAAGCTGAACAACAAGGCCCATTTCGCGCCGGTGCATGTGCTCTTGTACACGCTGCCGGGCGTGCCTTCCGTCTATTATGGCTCGGAATTCGGTATAGAGGGTAAAAAAGAACGATATTCCGATGACTCCCTGCGCCCCGCGCTCTCCCTGTCGGATTTTGGCGACGCTCTGGAGAAGAATGCCTGCACGGGCCTGATCGCTGCACTGGGCAAGGCGCGGCAGAAGATAAAGGCGCTTTCCTACGGGGACTATCAGGAACTGCTGCTGACCAACCGCCAGTACGCTTTCTCCAGGAACTATAATGGAGAGTCCGTCCTGGTCACGGTGAACAATGACGACAGCGACTATGTGATGACCCTGCCTACGGGGAACGCGGCGGAATATGTCGGCGCCCTCAGCGGCCAGCGGGTGAGCGTGGCAGGAGGCCATATCGCCGTGAACGTAAAGGCAAATTCCGGGGAGATCTGGGTGCCGGAAAACGGGGAGTGGACAGAGGATCTGCCCCAGGATGCTTCCGATAAGGAAGCGGCGGAGGAGACTGTCAATCAAAGCCCTGAGCAGCCGGGGGCCGGGGAGACGGCTCAGGATGCCGGACAGGAGGTATCCGTTGGGGAAGCCGCACCGGAGACGGCTGAGGACACCGCTGAGGAGAACGCACGGAAAGCGCCCGGCCAGGGGACAGCGCCTCAGGAAGCGGTACAGGACGGGAGCTGCGGCAACATGGCTTCCGGAAAGCCTGCCAACGAGGAGGAAGCCCCGGCGGAGCCAGCAGACAGCCAGGGAACCGGACAGGAGGCAGAAGCCCTCAGGACAGAGGTTCCGGGGCCTGCGGACGGAAAGGCTGCCGCGGAGGAGGCATTGAAAAAGGTGTTCGAGGAGGGAAAGATCGCCGGACTCCAGGAAGCGATCCTGGCCATCATGGAGAAGAACGGCCCCGTCACCGACCAGATGCGCAGGGACGTGACGGAGAACGTGTACCATGACTCCCTGATAGCGTGGGTGAAGAGCTTCCGCTGAGAAATGCGGCGGGAGCCGGGTATACGGATCAGGCTCTGGGAATTTCCGGAATCGCAATCCGGCCCGCAGCAGAAAGGCGTCTGACAGAACAGCGGAATGGGCAGAAGCAAAGTTGGAATGCCGTATGTAAAGCGAGCAGGAGATTCCCAGAGCATATACGAATGTAAAAGGAGCAATAACCGAAATGAAATATTACAAATGCATCTTACGGCGCGCCTCCGCGGTCCTGCTGACTGCTGCACTCCTGCTTTCCTGTACTGCCTGCGGCCGGATGGCGGCGACTACCATTGAGCTCTTAAGGACACAGGGCGAAGTGGATGTGGCGGACAAGGACGGCAAGAGCGTCTCGATTATCGAGGGCCTGAAGCTCTACAGCGGATACCAGGTGGACACCCGCTCCAAGAGCTATGCCTGGATCAATCTTGACGATACAAAGCTGGCAAAAATGGACGTGCAAAGCCAGGTGGAGATCCAAAAGGAGGGCAGCCATCTGGAAGTCCTGGTCCATTCCGGCAGCCTCTTCTTCCATGTAACGGAACCTCTTGAAGAGGACGAAACCATGGACATCCGGAATTCTACGATGGTAGTCGGCATCCGGGGCACCTGCGGCTTTGTGGAATCGCCGGATGAGCAGCATATGAATGTCTGCCTTCTGGAGGGCAAGGTGGAATGTACGATTTCCAGCCCGGAAGGCGAAATCCTGCAGACAGCTTCGATAGAGGCCGGGGAGATGGCGCAGCTTGTCTACGCCGGAGAGGACAGCGCCATCACCGTCTCGACCTTTACGATTGATGATATTCCGGAGTATGTGACGGAGGAGATTGCGGATGCGGGCAATGCTGAAATAGATGCCCTGGTAGAGGAGCTGGAGCGGCAGAAAGAAGAAAGAGAAAAAGAAGAAGAAAATGCCAGGATCCTGGACAGCCAGCGAAGGGAGGCGCTTCTGGAGGCGCTGAATACATATAGCCCTGAAGAGGCCATGTACGCTGCGCTTGGGGACCTGAACGGGGACGGCACAGAGGATCTGCTGATATTTGGGAAGGGTGTTTTTGAAGAATATGGATCTACACGCTATCATTTCACCTTTACAGCCCTTATCTGGGACGGCGCCGAAGTGCAGCGCATACCGCTGGAGCAGGGCGGCATGAGTGACTTGGGATATTCCGACGATGGAGCAGCAGTCTACCGGGAGAGGGAAACGGGTACGCTCTATGTCCGCCACATTTTTGGCATGGATGGATGGCGTGAGACAAATTTTGAAAACGCAGCAGACTATGTTAGCTTTCCCTATCCCGACGATCCCTCTGGCAGAGGAGACGAGGTGACTGCAGAAGAGGCGGCAGAGATAGAAAAAGGAAGGAGGCAGGTAGATCAGGAGATAGAGGCCCGTTTCGAAGTGTTCGATTCCCTGGAATTCCCGGCAGTAGATGAGTACATGCGCACAGATACCTACTGGTATTATTATTGGAATGGGAACAGCGCGGATATGCCGGACTATCCGCCGTTCCATACCTCTGTAGAAGAGATCCGGCAGACGCTGTCCGCCCCATAGGATCCTGTCGGCAAAGCTCTGTCCAAACGCATGCTTAAGATATTATCAACTTCTTCTTAGGATATAGTTAGGATATCCGGGCGGCGACAGGAATTATAATACTGTCAGGCAGCGGCGCAGAAAAGGCTGCCGGAAAGAGGTATGGGACATGAGGCATGTCAGAAGCATTGCCGCATTCCTGAGCCTGGCAGTATTGACAGGAGCGCTCAGCGGATGCGGAAAAGGGGAAACGGAAGACAATGGGGCAAAAGAACAGCTAAAGGGCAGATGGGTGGAGACAAGACAGGAGCTGCCGGAGGAACTGGCATCGTGGAATCTCGGGCAGATATTTTCCGCAGAGGGCGAGGTGCATCTGCTGGCGTCCAGGCAGGAAAACGGAAAAACCGTTTTCAGCGAGTGGGCCGCACAGGAAGAAACCTTCACCGATGTGACACAGAGCTGGCTGGCATCAGTGGAGCTGCCCTGCGGGGAAGCCATGGGCGTCATGCTGGCCCAAAGCGGAGACGGCACACAGTATCTGGCCGCCAGATATGCCCTGCCGGAAGATGCGTCCTACAGGAGCTGCCTATGGAAGAGCGACGCCGGCCAGGCAAGGGACATCACGCCGGAGAAATGGACGGTGCTGAATGAGGAATGGGGCATGTACGAGAGCATCCGGGGAATCGCGGCGCTGGAGGACGGTTCCCTGTTCGCCCTCACCTACACTTCCATGGACCTGCTGTCAGGGGAGGACGGAAATGTGCTGGAAAGCGAAGAAGTATCTGCGCAATATAATGATACGGTGGTATCCGACGGAGAGAATATCTATCTGTGCGCCACAGAGAATCCCGGCATGCAGATAGAAAAGCGCCAGGGCAGTCCAGGCGGCAGCGTGACCAAAATCGACTTTCCCACAGACAGCGCGTATGGAGCGAATATCTGTGCCACAGAGGAGGGCAGCCTAATCGTGGCAGGCACGGACGGCATTTTCCGCCGCCGGGCAGAAGCGGATACCTGGGAGAAGCTGCTGGACGGCCTGGAGACGGATTTCGCCATGACCGAAAGCTGGTGCGCGGGACTGGCCGTTCAGGAAGACGGCAGCATCTACGCGCTGTTTCAGGAATCGGGAGGCGGCGCGAGGCTGAACCGCTATGCTTATGATCCGGAGGCGGTGGTCGAGATAGAGGAGGAGCTGCACCTGTACACTGTCTATGAGAGCCCTCTCCTGCAGCAGGCCGCCGTCATGTACCACAGGGAGCACCCCGAGGTGGCGATCACGATACAGTACGCCTATTCCGCCTACGACAGCGGGGAGGCTGATTACAATGCGGTCTACCAGGAGCTCAATACCCTGCTGATGGGGGAGGATGCGCCGGATATCCTGGTGCTGGATGGGCTGGACATGGATTCTTTCATGAAAAAAGGACTGCTGGCAGACATCGGGGAGGCTGTAGGCCCCATGGAGGAGCGGGGAGAGCTGCTGTCCGGAATTACGAGGAATTATATTCAGGAAGACGGCAAGCGCTATATCGTGCCCCTGCAGTTCGGCTTCAACATGGCCTTGGGGAGGGATATCGAAGCGGAAAACATGGCATCCATGGAGGCTCTGGCGGATTTCCTGTCCGGGACGGAGGAGAATTACCTGGGCCCTCAGACAGTCGGCGAGCTGGTGGATAAGTTCTACCCTTATTTCTGCGGGGATATCGTGAAAGAAAAGCAGTTGGACAGGGAAGCGCTGGGCGGCAGGCTGGAGTGCCTGAAAAAGATTGCGGACAGCTGCGGCATTGTGGAATCCAGAGGAAAGGGGGAGCGGGCCTACAGCATGTGGGATCTGGCCTCCGGGGCAAAGCTTGCGTTCAGCCAGGCCACCGGATTCAAGAACTGCATGTTCCCCATAGCAATCGTGGATTATATCCAGGGAAGCTTTGCCGCCTATGAGAACAGCTTCCTGCCGCTCCTGCAGACAGGGATATGCGCCAAGAGCCGGTATCAGGACACTGCGATGGATTTCCTGCGCCTGGCCCTGTCCGAGAGCGTGCAGGATAAGGACCATTACCTGGGGTTCCCGGTGAACCTGGCCTCTCTGGAGAAGCAGGCCCATGAGGACCGCTCGGAATCGGAGGCCTTCACATCCATAGAGGCGGAGGGCGGCGAGGTGGAATTCGCCATCAGGCAGTATTCCGACGAGACGGCGGAGGCTCTGCTGGCCATATGCAAGACCCTGGATAAATCGGCGGCGGAGGATGCGAAGATACGGGAGGTATTGATCGAGGCGCTGGGGGCATATCTGGAGGGCTCGCAGACCAATGAAGCCACTGTCCAGAGGATAGAGGACGGGCTGAAGATGTATCTGGCGGAGTGATGCCGTCCTTGGCAATGGACTTTTCCGGGCCTGCCGGGCAGCGCGCATGTGGTCATTGTTTACAGATTGTAGATGTCTCAGCGAAGCGCTTTCGCGCGCATTTTGCACGAAAATCACGAGACAGCAAGCGCATATGCATCGCCCGCCGTGAGATTTGAGGAACAGGTATTGACAGAAGAGGGAAAAATGTGTTATAGTCCCAGATGCAAATGAGTCGCATTTGCATCTGGGACTCTGTGGTGTGAAGGCAAAGCCCGGACGAATCATGCAGTATTCGGAAAAGACTGACTTTGCCGAATGGCTGTCTTTGAACAGAAAGGATGTTTGCAATGCTGCATTTAATAGAGGACGCGCTCATGGACAGCGTGAAGCTGATTCCCTTTTTATTCCTGACCTATCTCGCGATGGAGTACCTGGAGCACAGGACGGGAGAACATGCCAGGAAGCTGATCCGGCGGCCGGGAGCTGCGGAGGATACGGGGCATTCCCCGCGGAGGCATTTCGCCGCGGGCCTGGCCGCGCCCATTGTGGGCGGGCTGCTGGGGGCCCTGCCCCAGTGCGGCTTCTCCGCGGCGGCATCGAACCTGTATGCGGGACGCATCATCACGCTGGGCACCCTGCTGGCAATTTACCTGTCTACCTCAGATGAGATGCTGCCCATCCTGATTTCCGAACAGGCGTCCGCAGCCATGATTCTGAAGATTCTGGCTGCCAAGGCTGTTATAGGCATGACGGCAGGGCTTGCCATCGATCTGCTGTACCGCAAGGGAAATGAAAGCCGGGAGAAAATCCATGATATCTGCCGACAGGAGCGCTGTCACTGCGAGAAAGGCATCTTGCGCTCTGCCCTGTCCCATACGGTGAAGATTGCCCTGTTCATCTTGGCGGTGAATCTGGGCCTGAACCTGATTCTGCACTTTCTGGGGGAGGAGGCTTTGGAGAATCTGATTCTGAACAGGCCTTTCATCGGTCCTTTGCTGGCGGGCCTTGTGGGCCTGATACCCAACTGCGCCGGTTCGGTGGTGATTACCCAGCTGTATCTGGCGGGTTCCATGGGGCTTGGGGCCGCCCTGGCAGGTCTGCTGGCGGGTTCCGGCGTAGGCCTGCTGGTGCTGTTCCGGGTCAATCATGACAGGCGGGAGAACCTGAAGATACTGGGGCTGCTCTACGCGATCGGCGTGGCTGCGGGGATTGCCGTGGAGTGGATGGGAATCGCATGAAGGCTGTTCGCTCCCTGGGGGCAGTGGCCCGGGCGCTGGGTTGCTTATAGCCCGCACAGGACAGGGACGGACGAAGGCTCCGGCAATGGCCCATGCATTGCGGAAGGACAGGAGAAGAAAGCCATGAACAGGAAACTGAAGATGCCCGCCCAGGAGCTGCCCTACGGGGACTGCGGAAAAGAAATCTCCTATCCCCAGGGACTGAAATGGACGAGGCAGAGGAAAAGTGTATACAGAGTGCTCTGGGAGACGGCGGAGCCCCTCAGCGCCATACAGATTTATCAGCGGATAACGGCCGGTGGGGACAGCGGAGGGGGAGCCGGATATGCCGTTTCCACGGTCTACCGCATCCTGGCGGCTTTCGAGGAGATGGGACTGGTGGAGAAGAGCGCCTGGATGGAAGACGGGCCTGTGGTATACGGCCTGAACCGCGGAGGCCATACCCACTACGCGGTCTGCCTGAACTGCCATACCCGGATTCCCCTGCGGCACTGTCCGTTCAGCCATATCCATCTGGAGGAAGGGATGGAGGGCTTCGCGGTGACGGGCCATAAGCTGGAGCTGTACGGATACTGCAGGGATTGCCGGGAAAACGAAAGGCAGCAGGTGGAATAGAAACCTGCTGCCTGTGGGGCGATTCCGCAGATACCGGAAAGAGGGCGTATCCTCCGCCGGATCCTGAAAACCGAGAGGCTTACGGACGAAGCCCCATGCCGCCCTCTAAGGTGAGGGTCTCGCCCGTGAGGTACTTGAAGTCCGGGGAAGCCAGCTGGACGCAGACCCGGCCAATCTCCAGCTCGGAATCGCCGTAATGTCCCGCGGGAGGCATCTTCACATTCGCCTTGAAGGCATCTGGATAAGCCTTCTCGAAGTTCTCGAGCTGGGCCGTCCAGGCCAGAGGGCAGATGATGTTCACATTGATGCCGTCCTTGGCCCACTCCGTGGCCGCCACACGGGTCAGGCCCCGGATGCCCTCCTTGGCGGCCGCGTAGGCGCACTGGCCGAAATTGCCGAACAATCCCGCGCCGGAGGCGAAATTGATGACGCTGCCCTTGGTCTCCGCCAGGTGGGGATAGCATGCCTTCATGTAATAGAACGCCGCGTAGAGCCCGGAATAGAGCGCCAGGTTGAACTGATCCGTGGTGTGCTCCGCCAGCGGCACGCCGGAAGCGGAAGCCTGGGCATTGTTGATCAGCACGTCGATCCTGCCGAACTTCTCCATGGTCTGCTTCACCACTTCTCCCACCACGGCCTCATTGTCCGCGCCCGCGTTCACGTCCGCCTGCAGGATCAATACCTGGATGCCGTACAGCCGCTCCAGCTCCTCCTTCGCATCCTCCAGCTTCTTCATGTTGCGGCCCGTGATGACCAGGTTCGCGCCCTCCTTGGCGTATGCGGTGGCGATGCCGTAGCCGATGGAACCGCAGCGCCCGTCGCTCAATACCGCCCGGCCCGCGCCGGTGATGATTGCCGTCTTACCAGTCAGAAAACCCATGATTGTTACCTCCTTTAGATGAAAAATAGATTGAATTCGCGCAAAAAACACTGCCTTTTCCCGGGGCTAAATGTCCAACAGATCCGCAATCGCGGAGAAGCCGATCAGCAGATCGTCATAGATGCCTACCTTGATCGTGGAATCGAAGCTGTACGCCACATTGATAAGGTCTTCCTCGAAATAGTTGAGAGTTACCATCCGGCGTTTTGGATCCACGATCCAGTATTCACGGACGCCGTAACTTTTGTAGTAGAATGCCTTCCGGATATAATCGTCTGACGGATTGCCGGGGGAGACGATTTCGATGATGAAATCAGGCGCGCCATTGCAGCGCTTTCCGTCCAGTTTATCCTTGTCGCAGATGACCATGATGTCAGGCTGCACAATGGTAAGAGGCTTGTCGGACAGCTTTACATCGAAGGGGGCGGCGAATACCTGGCAGGGGCCCTTTTTGCTTTTGATGTAGTTGTAGAGGATATTCGACAGCTCCATGGACAGCGCCTGATGAATCTGTGAGGGGCTGGCCATATCATAGACGACACCGTCAAAGACTTCTACCCGCCTGTCCTCCGGCAGAGCCTCATATTGTTCCAGAGTAATGCATTCCGACTGTAATTGTAATGCTGGCGACATAGTGTTCCTTCCTTTCCGGATGCCAGGGAATGGCCCAACGCTTAGTGGTAGTATAACATATACGAAATGTGATGGCAATGACGATTGCGCTGGATTTTCCTCTTGGCAGGCCGGAAGTAAGACAGGACCAGTATATTGAGCCGCGGTTAATTTCTGTGAGCAATATTTAACATCTGTTCAGTTGCAGTCCCGCTGTCCATCTGATAGGATAAAAGACAGCAGAGGCCCATGCGAATCCGAATCATGTAAAGGAGATTGTCATATGGAGATAGGACAGGTCATACGGAAATACAGGAAAGAGAAGGACATGACCCAGGAGGAGATGGCCAGGCGCCTGGGCGTCACGGCTCCCGCAGTGAACAAGTGGGAGAGCGGCGCGTCGGCCCCGGACATCGCCCTGCTGGCCCCCATCGCCAGGATGCTTGGCATTACCACGGACACATTGCTGTGCTTCAGGGAGGCGCTTACGGAGGAGGAGATCCGCCGGTTCGTGCAGGAGGCGGGCGAGAAGCTGCGGAAGGAGGACTATGATGATGTCTTCAACTGGGCGAAATCCGTGCTGGAGCAGTATCCAAACTGCGACAGCCTGATCTGGCAGATGGCGCTGCTGCTGGACGTGCCCCGCAGGGTGGGAGAGATCCCGGAGGAGGCGGCAGAGCAGTATGACGCCTATATCAGCTCCTGCTATGCCCGGGCCCTGGAGAGCAGGGACGAGGGCATCAGGCTCCATGGCGCGGCAGGGCTGTTCGGATTCTATTTCTGGCGGGAAGAATACGACAGGGCGGAAGGCTATCTCGCGTACTATTCCGAGGAGGATCCGGAGCGGAAGAGGCGGCAGGGCGATATCTACAGCAGGACGGGGCGGGTCCGGGAGGCTTATAAGCTGTACGAGGAGCTTGTGTTCTCCGGATACCATAAGCTGCAGACGGCTCTGCAGAGCATCAGCCAGTTGGCAAAGCAGGAGAAGGACATGGAGACGGCCCGCTTCATTGTGGAGAAGCAGACAGGCCTGGCCCGGCTGATGGAGATAGGCCAGTACCAGGAGGCCACCATGGAGATGGACCTGGCCATGGCGGAGAAGGATCCGGAGGCCACCATGCGGATTGCGGGAAAGCTCCTGTCATGCATAGAAGACATAACCAGCTACAGCCGGTCTCGGCTTTATGGGCATATGGAGTTCAAGGAGCTGTCGGAGGAGTTCTGTGGGCAGATGCGGGAGACCCTGATAAAGGCGCTGCGGGAGGAGGAGAACTTCGGGTACATGAAAGGGGAGGCACGCTGGCAGGAGCTGTTGGAAAGCTGCGGGGAGGTTCCGTGGGGCCAGGGAGGTAGTGGGGCCCACTTCTCTAATAACCGCTAGGAAGCGCCGAGCTGCGCAGACTGGAATGGTCTGCACGAAACGGACACTATCCGCTTTGTGCAGGCATTCCGGTAGCTGCGGGCATGGCTATGAGGATCCCAAGGAGTTTAGAGTGGCATGGCTATGGGGGACCCCAGGGTTTTGGCATGGCATGGTTTTAAGGGATCCAAGGGTTTGGTGGGACATGGCTATGAGGGACCCAAGGAGTTTAGAGTGGCATGGCTTTAAGGGCCCCCGAGGTTTGGCGGGGCATGGCTATGAGGGGCCCAAGGGCTGCGGGGCATGGCTTTAAGTGTCTCAAGGGTTTGGCGGAGCATGGACAAGAGAGGCTCGTGGCGTAGTGCGGCCCATGGGCGTGGCGCATGTATTCCGGCAGCGCGGATGGCTTGCCAGGCGCTGAAAAAGCCGGTTCTTAAGGACAGTTTTTTCAGCATCGGTATCATGCTGAAATTATATTACATAGCTGTCGCCATCTGCTGGATACGCCATGGGGAAAGGCAGCGTGCTTTCCGCCTGCTTCAGGATATCATACTTATCAAGGGGCCATACATGCACCGGCAGCACCTTCTCCGCCTTGCAGCTTAGCAGCCGTTCTGCCAGCCGCTCCGCCGGGAAATGGGCGCACTCCACCACGAAAGCGTCCACCGGCTCCTCCTCCAGGAATGCCGGATAATCTATCGTCTCTCCGTTCAGGTCCCCGGAGATGTACACCCTCTTGCCGCCGCTTTCCAGGAGATACCCGTATGCGGGGCGGCCCTGGGCCCGCAGATGCCCGGTGGGGAAGGCGGTCACTTTCATCTCCCCGTCCTGATACACCTCCCCCTCCTTCATGAGCCGCAGGCGTACACGATCATTGGGGAAAAGGGCAGGATCCCCCAGGGTGGCCTCCAGAAAGGCAGTCACCGCGTCGATGCCCTTCTGCTCCGGCAGGAACACGTCAAAGCGCATATCCGTATAGTACCAGCAGGCGATGCCGATCAGCCCGAAGAGACAGTCCACATGGTCGCCGTGCATGTGGGTGATGAACACCGCCCTGATTTTGTTGATGTCCACGTTCTGCCGCAGCAGGCAGTCGAACACCGGGGCTCCCGCGTCGATGATGTAGCCGCCGTTCTCCGTCTGGGCAAGGATGCTCTGGCAATACCGGTCCGCCGCCGGGACGCCGTGGCTGGTTCCTAAAAAGGTGAGTTTCATATGTGATTTCCTCCTGTCCGGGCAGGCCATGGGCGCAACTTTCCGATGCAGCCATATTGTGCCTCCGATGATTTTGTAGTAATATTGTAACAGGCCGTTCACGCGGCAGCAAGTCAAAAAATGAATGGATTGCTTGGAAAGGATGGTTTTGCCGTGGTTCTTTATCATGCCAGCAAACAGAGGGTTGAATTTCCTGAGATACGGAAAACAAGATATAAATTATCGGCGCTGAACTGCCTGACTTATGAAAGGAGTGAAATCCTGTATGACCGAAAAAGAAAGAAATGATTATTTTTATGTGTGTTCATTGATTGAGTATATCGCGCGGGAGACGAAGAACAGGCGGGGAATCATCGCTGGAATATTGGGGAAAAACGGTGTGGAGAAGCTTCTTTATGATGCGAAGGTAAATCATTGCCTTTCCTTTGAGCAGGTAAGCGATGAGGTGATAGAACAGTATGGAATCTCCAACGGAGACTTCGATACGATTACAGAATGCAAATATGTAGTCCCCAGTTTTCAGGATATCGGGAAGCTGTACAGCATAATGATTGAAGACTGCGCGGAGCCCGGCGGAGAGGTGGCCGAGCTCATGAAGATTTTTTCGTCCTTCATCAGCGATGAGATATCCGATTTCCAGACAGATGTCTATTATCAGAATCCGAATTATCTGGAATGCTGTTATAGAGAGGGGCATCTGCTGGATTAAACAGAGGCAGGGGGGCGGATATGAGCAGGAGCTTCAAAAAGACACCGATTTATAAGGACGGGGGCTATCAATCAGATGGAAAGAGGATTGCCAACAGGAAAGTCCGCCGCGCCCCAAATGACACATTTTCCACCGGCAAGCGCAAATTGTATAAAAAGATATACGAGACCTGGGACATCAACGACTATGTAATCCGGTGGACGCGAAGGGACGCGGAGAAAATCGGGAGGCGGAAGGAGTGGGAAAGGTAAGCCTTTTCAATGATTTCACGCCATGCGGTTTTGGCTCTCGCTTTCCCGAATCCTATCGCAGTAAAATTTCTCTGATTTCTTTGATTCGCTCACTGGAAGGATTGGTCCTCAGGAGATTGGCAAGTCTCTCGATCATTTCAATATCTGACAGAGAAGCGTCATTGGGGCTGGCATTGATTGTGTGATAAGACAGAAATTTGCCGCTGACGACCTTTTTCTGCATTATCTCGGATTTCAGCAATTCATCTGCGAACAGCCTCAAAGTGCGTCCGGCCTGCAGGACATCGATGGGATTTGCGGAACCCCAGCGTATTTCCATGACATAATCGTTCGGATACGTAATATTGTGTATAACCTTATAGTTGGAGCTGCTTTGGCTACGCTCATTGAATTTGACTCTGCAGTCCTCAATCAGTTCTTTGTGTTCGCTGACGCTTTCTTTTGAGCGTACGAAATGTGCGCTTGTAATATATTCATTCATTGTCTGTCCCCTTTTGTTCTTTTCAGCATCCCGATAAGAGTAATATAAACTGTCCGCGGCCCGAAGTCAAGGGTATGATGAGGGGGGAAGTATTTGTTTTTTGGGGCTTGTATTTCTGCCTGGCATATGTTAAAGTATGATATAGATGCTGGTTAAAGCATTAATAGATAAGCTCTATGCTGGTATGGTGGATGGTTAGTCTCACGGATTCAGGACTTGTTTTTTACGAAAGGAGAAAAAAGATGGAAGAAGAAAAGAAAGTGAGGTTTAGGTCTGGGCGCATAGTGGCTGCAGAGGTGCTACAGAACAGATGGAAAAGGGGCAGCATTCAAGGAATTTTTCTTTAAGTCTTTAAGACAGCGCTTGAATGGGAGCCGGGGAGACCGGGGCGATGAAGAACGAATGAGTAATGAGGAATGATGAAGCTTTGAAGAGCGGGGAAGACCGCGTGGGAGGATTTTTTATGACAAGCTTACAGGCGAAATCTAAGATGAAGAAATATCTGAAAGAGCACTTCATAAAGTATCAGGAAGATACTGATGATGGTGTAAGCCGATACACTATGCTATATGAAGGCTGCGACTGCTGCCCTGACAAGGTGCTGGAGGCATGTATCTGGTTTTACCAGGATCTTATGGAATGCCGTGTCTATTATAATAGAAACGGACAGCAGTGGTGCAGGGAAAGCAAGAACCGTGATGACCTGCTTAAACTGCTGAATTTTATTAACGCAAGACTCTGGGTTAGCATGGATGACGGGGAAGGCGGCGCTCTTTATAGCCTCAATTATCTTTATACTTCGCGGTTCTACATGACGGAGGATTTCGATATTGTCATGACTACCATGATTCCTTACGATTTTTATGAAGTGGCGCCATTGGAGACCGAAGACTATGTCACTGGCGCCTGTCCGGATGTGCTCGAAATGCTGAGTGCCCACATCTTCTGTGTGCTTCTCGGAGAAATGAGCGCGGAACAGGCCATAATGAGGGTGAAGACGGAGATTCTCGGCGAAAGAGAATATGGGTGAAAGGAAGGAGAGACGGATTATGGCATACCGAAATATTAAAAAACTGATGCAGGACTGTGCAAGCCCATCCACCTATAACTTTGAACTGGAATGTGACTACGAAGATTACAAGGCCTTGCCGTTATTTGAAAGGTATCTTGTATATAAGTCCACAGCCCTGGGTGACCATATATTGAAGGAGGTGGAAAAGAGCGGACTTGACGAGAGATGGGCGGAGGGCTGCTACCATGAGGCGGCGAATTTTTGCGTGGACAGTTACCGGAAGTATGATCTTCCAGACTGCGATGGCTGGGGCGGCAGATGCAAATTGGCTATAGATCTGTATCAGCAGCTTTGGGGCTGGAAAGAGGGGGACAGTTCCCTTTATCGGGCAGTGGAACCAATCGTGTTGGGCGGGGATACATTTAATTCTGTACAGACGACGTTGAATCGATATATTCATAATATAGTAGAAAATGATTCGGAATATAAACAACACATAATGCCCGGCGGGAATGCGAGCATACGCTTCTGCATACAGTTGTACTGTCTGTATGGAAAAGGATTTATCGAACAGCTTGTGAAGAATGAGGAGCTCTCCCGTTTCGTGAATCTTACACATTCGATGGGAAATCTGGTGCTCATCCCGGGCGGTTATAACAGAAGCCGCGGCATGGCAAAGGAGATACGGGATTACGCGGATTTGTCGCTCTTCAATTTGCTCCATGACTGTGACGGCAAAGCCAAATATTTCGGAGAAGATTCGAAGGAGAGGGAGAAGCGCTTTAATAGATATATCAACTTTTCATTTCTCTGGGATTATGTGGAAAAGAGCGCTGAAGGTATCTATGAAGTGCGGCCTCTGTGCGATTCTCACAGGCTGAAAATGCAGACATGGGATTCCTTGGGCATATGGGATGATAAAAATGTCTTGCCGAATAAAGAGGAATTGGAGGATCTGTGCAGAAACATAAACAGAGGAATTGCCCGGCGAGGAGTGTTTATGACAGCCATGCTGGAGATTTCCATGAAATTTCCTGATGTGTATGCACTTCTCATGCAGAAGGTGTTCCTGACAGAGCGGGTCTATGATGGATATGGGGAAGTGATTGCGGCAGTCAAAGAACAAATCCGCACCTGCTCCGCAGATATAAGCAGGGCAGCAGCGATTGTGGATAAATTGGAGGATACATGGAGATAAAAGACAAAGAAACCTGCTTCCCAAGGACATTCAATGAACAGATGGCATGGATAGGCGAGGAAGTAGAGCATATCGTCAAACATAATGCAACACGTCAGACAAAGCAGAGTATCCGGCAGCAGGGCAGAGAGGCATACGGCCAGAACGGCTATACCCACACCATAAAGCGCATGTTCGACATCATAAAAGCCGACCCGAAGAACAGGGCGCTTATGCGGGAGGTGGACAGGGCGGAACAGGAGCTGACCGCCTTTCTCTATGATGAACCAGGCGCTTTGCCGGAGGAAGAAATCTTAGCATACTGGAACAACTACATGTGGGCCTATACAGCGGAACAGGAGTCCTGCCATGAACATTATTTCATTATGAGAGGTTGCGATGGCTTTCACGACAGCGATGAATGGATCGGCATATATCAGGCCTGGCATCAGGCAAGGGACGCCTACGTCAAAGCAGCCGTACAGTTGGAAGAGGAGCATCGAAAAACTGCCGATGATTCCACGAGAGCGCATGAAAAAATCATGGTCCATATTTTCGACGAGGCCACAGGAAAATGGAGCCATGACGTTGACCCGGAGTTGATGTTCAAAAGAAATGTCCCTGCGGATACAGACAAGCATAAAGAGATCGAATGCCTCATCGACGCGCCGTATATGTTCCTGTGGATACTGGAGAACGTAAGAAAAGGCCTGTCCGGGTATTTCTATGACCATTCCCCGGATAACGGCAGAAGGAACGAAGCCAAGACCATCCCCGTGCGGTTTGAAATAGAGCATACCTATCAGGCATTCGATTTCCTTGAATGGTACTGGGGCGACTTCAACGCATGCCCTGACTGCCAGACCATGAAGGAAAAAGCAAAGCAATGGCAGGAAAGCTACGGCGCGGAGCTCACAAGGATCTCCCACGATACCCTGACATTCCGGTGCCCCAGCCTGTCGGCAGAACAGGCCGGGGAAATCATAGCACAGGCCGCCGGGCTCCATGCGGAGATTGTAGACTGCAGGCCGGAGGAGCTGGTGTCCTATATGATGAGAGAACGCACGTTCACGTTGTGGTGGGACTAGAGGGAGTCCAGATGGCAATTACATTTCAGGAAATAAGGTACGACTGTATGCGCGTATACGGAATCGGAATGGAGGCCGATTCCGAAGAAGTGCATAACCCCAGATATAAGGATTGGGACACAACCCGGGTAAAAAGGATGGTAATCGTCCTGTCCTGGGAACCCAGGCAGGACATCATGGATTGAACCCGTTTAAGGAGGGACAAAGCCTGTGCAGACAGTGACATTCGTGATCGGAGCCACAGCCTCCGGCAAAACTTATTTCATCAATATGAATTATTCCGGAAGAGATGTCGATATTCTGAATATATACGATTACCAGCAGCGCGCATACCAGGAAGCCGGATTCGGCGATTCGATTCCCTTCGGAGCCCGGTTCCGCTGCCTTATGAGGGCCCAGGACATGCTGCTGGAGGATATCGTGGAAAGAATGTCGGTGGGCCGGGACGTGGTCGTGGAGCAGACCTTCTACAAAGCGAAACGGCGCATCACGTACATCGAAAGGATCAGACAGGCGGCGGAGGTCCGGATCGAGGTATATGTCATGTGCCCCGGCGATTCCCGCTGGAAGGCGAATCTGGAAAGCAGGGGGCTTAAGGGCAGCTATGAGGGGTACAGACGTGAAGCGGCGGAGCTGGAGTTCCCCAATCCCGCGGAAGGCTTCGACAGGATATATGAGGCCGTGGACGGAGCCGTAACGCTGCGGATGGATGCGCCCAGGCCTGAAATCCTGGAGAGGGCAAAAGAGGAGCTTGCCCGGGAGGCGGAAGGCATCCGGGAGGAGGACGAGGTTCGGCGCAGAAGAAAGGAACTGGTGGAAAGCATGTCCGTCAGACCATTCTGGCACTATTGTGAGGTCTGCGGCAGGAAGGAGTTCCTCACGGCCGGGGATGCCTATGACAGCGGCTGGGACTATCCGCCCCGGATGGGACATTTCGGCCTGCTTGGCCCCAGGACATGCGGCGACTGCGGGATAGGCGGCACCTTGTGGTTCAAGATAAACGCGCCCGGCAGATTCCCGGTGGTATTGGAGGGGGAGCTGACACCGGAGGAGCTGGCCACGTGGAGGCGGATCAAGGCCGAGCCGGAGAGCCTACTTGCAGAGGAGCCGGAATGAATTTCCAGCGGCTATTGGCTATGGCATAGAATCGGAGAGCCCTGACGCCTGTTGTCAGGAAAGTGCGGGATTGGCCGAAACAGAGAACAGGGCACAGGATTGGCCGAAACAAAACAGAATGGGAGGATATCCATGAATTACAGAACAGACAGATACGGAAACCGGATTTCCGCCTTGGGCTACGGCTGCATGCGGTTTTCCAGGACGGCAGGCAGGATCCACATGGAGAAAGCGGAGAAGGAGATCATGGCGGCCTACCGGGGCGGCGTGAACTATTTCGACACCGCCTATGTATACCCCGGCAGCGAGGCGGCCCTGGGGGAGATCCTGGAGCGCAACCACATCCGCAGCCAGGTATCCATCGCCACCAAGCTTCCCCATTACCTCATCAAGTCCGCGGACAGCTGTGAGAAATATTTCAGGGAGCAGCTGAGCCGCCTGCGCACGGATTATGTGGACTACTACCTGATGCACATGCTGACGGACGTGAAGACCTGGGAGCGCCTGAAGGCCCTGGGCATCCTGGAATGGCTGGAGGAGAAGAAAAAAAGCGGCGCCATCCGCCAGATCGGCTTCTCCTACCACGGGAATTCCGACATGTTCTGCCAGCTGGTGGATGCCTACGACTGGGACTTCTGCCAGATTCAGTACAATTACATGGACGAGAACAGCCAGGCGGGCCGGAAGGGCCTGAAATACGCCAACCAGAAGGGCCTGCCGGTGATAATCATGGAGCCTCTGCGGGGCGGCAAGCTGGTGAACCGCCTGCCCGGAGAGGCGGAGGAGATTTTTGAACGGTATCCCGTGAAGCATACGCCGGCCCAATGGGCGTTTCGGTGGCTCTGGAACCAGCTGGAGGTGACCTGCGTGCTGTCCGGCATGAATTCGGAAGAAATGGTGGCGGACAATCTGCGGACGGCCTCGGAGAGCCATGTGGGCGAGATGGGCCAGGCGGAGGAGGACATGCTGCGGAGCGTGGTGCGGGCCATAGACGCGAAGATGAAGGTGGGCTGCACGGGCTGCGGCTACTGCATGCCCTGCCCCAGGGGCGTGGACATCCCGGGCACATTCGCGGCCTACAACAGATGCGCTTCCGAGGGGAAGCGCGCCGCGTTCATGGAGTATTTCATGTGCACCGCCCTGCGGAAGGACTCCTCGGCGGCCTCCAATTGCATCGAATGCGGGAAATGCGAGGGGCACTGCCCCCAGCACATCGAAATCCGCCGGGAGCTGAAGAATGCCAGGAAGCAGCTGGAAGGGCCCGTCTACCGGATAGGCCGGAAGGCGGTGGAGCTGTTCAGGGCCTATTGAGGCTGTATAAATCCCCTTAAAACCGGCAAGACTCCTGCCAAAGGCAAAAGGCCGGACCGGAGCGCAGTACCTTCGGCCCTCGCAGCGGCCTTGCAGCGGGAAAGGGGAAAGGGCGATGATATCATTCCTGGAGATGGTGCAGCGGTATCCGATCGGCGCGAAGGTGGATCTGCCGAAGCGGGAGGGAAAGGGAGGCCCGCAGGAAATCGTGGGCTATGAGTATTACAATGGGACGGGGTTCCTGGTCTTTGGAGACGAGGAGAGGGTGAGCGTGGATCAGCTTTCGGGGGAGCCGCGCCCAAAGCTTTATTAAATCTTAACATTTACACAATAGAAAAGTAAAAAACCCGGGCCTCCTGCTATTTTATAATTGAGACAGCAGGAGGTTTTCATGATGGGATATTACAGGACGATGGAAAGAAAAGCGGCTGGCGGGAGGACTGTGCAGCCATATATGGAGCGGTTCAGCGCAGGGCAGCAGGGAACAGGGGGCCGGGGCCGCCAGGGAACGGAGGGCCGCAGCGCCAAAATTCCGGATATCAGGCAGCAAGGCCCCAGGCCGCAGGACAGGAGCCGCACCAGCACGCGCTCAGCCGCTGCCCGGCGGGAGCTGCGCAGGAGGCGCAGAAGGAGGCGGCAGGCCCTGGGATTTTTGAGGTTCGCGGTATGCCTGTTCCTGGTGTTCGGCATATTGGTGATGGTCAAAGGCGGAATAGCCCTGGCGGCTTCCCTGGGCCGGGCTCTGGGAATGGGCAGGGAGGAGGAGACCAGGAGCCTGATCCTCCCGGAGGAGGATGCAGCCGCCCTGTATGGGGACAGATACGGAGAGAAGCTGGCGGAGCTGCTGGAGCGCAATGAAGAGGCGGCGGACTATGTAGAAAGCTATCCGGAGCGGGAGGTCTACAAAAGCCAGCCCATAGACCTGACACAGGAGTTACAGAGCGGCAGCGTCCCTCTCCTGATGCAATGGGACAAGCGCTGGGGCTACGACGCTTACGGCAGCAACATGATAGGCCTTGCCGGCTGCGGGCCGGTATGCCTGACCATGGCCTATCTGCATTTCACCGGGGATGCCGCCATGACACCCCGGGAGATGGCGGCCTTTGCCTATGACAACGGATACTACACCGAGGACGCCGGGACGAAATGGAGCCTCTGGACAGAGGGCGTAGGGAAGCTTGGGCTCGTGGGGGAGGAACTGCCCCTGGACGAAAATAGGATGAAACAGGCATTGGATGACGGGAAAGTAATCGTCTGCAGCATGGGCCCCGGGGACTTTACCACGGAGGGCCATTTCATCCTGATTCGGGGCTATGACGGGAACGGCTTCTACGTCAACGACCCCAACCGCAGGAGCAATAGCGAAAAGCAGTGGGAATTCGACGCCCTGCGCAGCCAGATCCGGAACCTCTGGGCATTGTCCGCCGCCCAGTGGTGAGGCCGCCAGGTGTCTTCGCTTCTATCCTGCGGGGAAATCCCCGGCAAAATCCTAAGAAATCCCCAGGCATTGTCCCCGATGGCAGGCGCGGTTTCGCCGGATTTGTGCTTTACTTCCCGTTTTTTCTCACGTATAATGAGGGTGTCCATGTGGGAAAGGGAAGCCCGGATCGGGGGACCTGGAGCTCTGGATTCAGAGGAAAACAATGGGGAGGCGTTTCGGATGAGATATGAATTTTGGGCAGGTTCCTACGGAACAAAGGAAGAGGAGACGATTGCCAGATTTTCGCTGGATACGGAAACCGGGCAGATGGTGAAGGCCTACAGTTATCGGGGAGCGGAGAATCCATCTTGGATCGGCCTGAACAAGGCGAGGACAGTTCTGTATTCGGTAGAGGAGCTGTCACCCCGGGGGCGGATCCGGGCATTCGGCATAGGGGAGCAGGGGCTGTCGCCCAGGGCCCGCTTCTCCACCGGAGGGGCAGATCCCTGCCACATCTGCCTGGACGAAGGGGAGCAGCATCTGCTTACGGCCAACTATACCAGCGGCTCCCTGGCGGCCTTCGGGCTGGACGGAGAGGGAATCCCTGTCCGGGAGACGGATTTCATCCAGCACAGCGGCAGCGGCAGGAACCCCGCCAGGCAGGAGGGGCCCCATGTCCACTTCTCCTGTGTCAGGGGGGAGCAGGCCTTTGTAGCGGATCTGGGCACGGATTTGGTGCATATCTACGTTCTGGACAGGAAAACAGGACGTTTGGAGGATACGGGAAAGCCCCTGAGGCTTCCGGCCGGTGCAGGCCCCAGGCATCTGGCGTTCCATCCAGGCATCCCCGGGCTGATCTACGTGGCCTGTGAGCTGGACAGCAGCGTGGCCCTGTTCCGGGAAAAGGAGGGAGAGTACGTGCTGGAGGGGATGGTCTCGGCCCTGCCGGAATCCTTTCATGGGGAAAACACGGCCGCCGCCATCCGTATCCACGGGGACAGGCTCTTTGTCAGCAACCGGGGCCATGACAGCATCGCGGTGTTCTCGATGCAGGAGGACGGCGGGCTGTGCCTGTGCCAGACGGTTCCCACAGGAGGAAAGGTTCCCAGGGACTTTGCCATCATGGGGGAATACGTGGCAATCGCCAACCAGGGCTCCGATGAAATCACGGCTCTGCGCATGAATCCGGAGACGGGGAAACTGGAGCCCACAGACATCCGCACGCCCATGCACCGCCCCACCTGCATCTGCCCAGCCTGAGCCTTTGAGCCTTAAGCCTGCGCCGCCTTGCGCCATGGTCATGACGGCAGCGGCGCAGATTCCTTCTGAACCGTTGCCTATAATAGGTCTCGGGATTTTCATGCAAAATACGCATGAAAGCATCTCACGGCGGCTCGAGTGAACAGTAACCATAATAGTCTACTGCCATAACTTGGTTCGCCTGCGGGGTTGTAACTGGCGCGGAAATGTGGTATAATCTCCTTAAATTTACTATAAAAGTCCCTATGCCATTCTAGCACCGCGAGTGTTTTTGCGCTTCCTATGCGCAAAAAGGGAGACAGCTGTGCGCCAAAATGAGCTTCTCTTGCTCATTTTGTGTGCATCACCTAAACTCTCAGACTTTCAGGTATGGTGGTGCGGCTGGCTGCATGGGAGTTTAGGTAGGAATGTGGCCAAATGGGGAGGAACGAGTATGAATCTGGTAATTACCATGAGTCGAAGGTTTGGAACCGGTGCCAGCACCATTGCGGCGGAGCTGTCTGAGAAACTGGACATTCCGGTGTATGACAAGGCGTACATAGAGCATGAGCTGGAGGGCCATAGCTATGCGGACGAGACGGAGCTGATCAGGGAGCTGGCCTCTCGCTCCTGCATCATCTTAGGGCGCTGCGCCTCGGAGATCCTGCGGGATCAGGGGAACGTGTTCAACATCTACGTCTGCGCCGACAAGGAGGACCGCATCCGGCGCGTCATGGGCCAGAAGTCCCTGCCCTACGAGGAGGCCAAGGCTATGCTGGAGGAGAACGACAGGGCCCGCAGCGAATACTATTACCGGCATACGGGAAAGGTCTGGGGGGACGTGAACAACTACCACATGATTCTGGACACCTCCCAGTTCGGCATCCAGAACTGCGCGGGCATTTTGCTGAAATATTTCGAGCGGATTGAAGTGATATAAAACTGTATCAACGGAAAGCGGGTGATGATATGCCAAATGGCCTGGAAATCATGAAAGCAGCCATCGACGATTTTAAAAAGATTCAGGACTATATGATTCTGGCCAAAGAAGAGAACGCGGAAAGGACATACGCAAAGCTGAAGGACGAATATCTTTCTTTAAAAGCGATCCTGACAGTGGCCGGCGTCAACCTGACGGACATTGATAAGATGAAAGAGTGATTCCAGCCGGGAGCTGACAGAATCAGAATTGCACTTACGCACCCTTAAGACCACGACCACGGTCTTAGGGGTGCTTTTCATATAAAAAACTCTTTACTTCAAGCCCGATTCGGATTAAAATAACATACTTGTAGGGAGGTGCGTTATGTTCTTGATTTATTTTCTGCTGTGGATTGTCTTCAACGGCGCGGTCACGTTGGAGATATGCCTGTTCGGCCTGACAATCGCCGGGGGGCTGCTTGCCTTTTCCTGCAGGTTCATGGATTACAGCCTGGCCAGGGAGCGCAGGGTCTACAGGAATGCCTTCCTGTTCCTGAGATACTGCCGCCTGCTGGTCACGGAGATTGTCAGGGCCAACGTGAATGCCATGCGCATGATACTAACCCAGCGGGAGGAGATAGAGCCTGCGCTGGTGAGCTTCCGCACCGACTTAAAGTCCCGGGCGGGAAAGGCCCTGCTGGCCAATGCCATCACCCTGACCCCGGGGACCATCACGGTGACCCTGGAGGGGGCCGAGTACACCGTGCACTGCCTGGACGAGTCCATGGCGGAGGGCATCCAGGACAGCGAATTCGTGACATATATCCGGAAATTTGAGGAAACCATATAAATGCACCGGCTGACCGGCGGTGCGAGAGGGCATTTTTCAGAGGAGAAGGACAGGGATGGGAAGAGGAATCGAGGGCCTGGAGGAGGCTTATGGCATATTTTTCACAGGAGCGCTGATCGTGCTGGCAATCCTGGTGGTGCTTTGCCTGATACGGGCCATCATCGGCCCCAGGGTGGCTGACAGAATCGTGTCGGTAAACATGACGGGCACTATGGTCATCGTGATAATCGCCATTCTTGCGCTGATGCAGGAAGAAGGGTATCTGGTGGATATCTGCCTGATCTACGCCATGATCAGTTTCCTGTCAGTAGTGGTCCTGTCCAAAGTGTACATCGGAATCTATGAGGAAAAGCGGCATAAGGCGGAGCATCCAGAGGAAGATACAGAAACGGAAGGAGGTATGTCCGATGGGAGTTTTTGAGTGGCTGCGTCTGATTGCCGGGAGTGTGTTCCTGCTGATCGGACTGGTGATCTTTTTTACGGAAATCTTCGGCGTGTTTCATTTCCGGTATGTACTGAACAGAATGCACGCCACGGCCATGGGCGACACGCTGGGCATCAGCTCCTGTATGATCGGGCTGATGATCTTCTCGGGTTGGAATTACACCACCCTGAAACTGCTGTTGATCGTCGTCTTCCTGTGGCTGGCTTCCCCGGTATCTTCTCACGTGCTGGCCAGGCTGGAAGTGGCTACCAATGACAATCTGGAAGCGCACTGCACCGTCTATCCGGAATTGAAAACTTTAGAAAACGAACTGGCTGCTGTAAAATTGGAAGGATCTGCCACACAGCAGAATCATTTTGCAGATGATGTGATTTCAACAGGAGGCGATACGAAATGACCATTTTTCAATCTATACTGCTGGGTTTTCTGGTGGTGTGCGCAATCTCCGTGAGTTTTTCGCGTAACCTCTTAAATTCCATTCTGATCTATATGTCCTACAGCCTGATCATGTCCATACTCTGGGTCTGTCTGGAATCTCCCGACCTGGCCATCACAGAGGCGGCGGTAGGCGCGGGTGTGACCAGTATCCTTTTCTTCGCTACGCTTAAGAAGATTCAGGCGATCCGTATCGAGAGCGAGAAGGCGGAAACCACCGCAGCAAAAAATAACGACGCGGCGGCACAGGGCAGACAGGAAAGCGAAGCAGAAGACAGAAAGGCGGAACCGGCACATGAGTAGGCGAAAACCAAACGAAGAATATGACAAGACAATGGCCGGACGCTTTTTCGGGTGGCTCTCCGGCAGTAAGGATCCTTATCTGGGTCAGGTGGAGATGCAGGCACAGGAGGAAAAGGTGCTTCCCAGCGAGACGATCATCGAACGGATGCGGGAAGCGCAGATGCGCCGTGACAAAGTATACGATCCCGAGGCCAACACGCTGGCCCGGCTTTTCCATAAGATTTATACCGCCAGCGCCGTTTTTTTCTGTATTGCACTGGTAGGCGTCCTGCTGGTGACGGTATCGTATCTGCCGCCCAGCGGCAACCCGGATATCCCGGTCAACAACGTGGTATCCGAGCGTTACATCGAGGACGGTCTGCAGGAGACGGGCGCGCTCAACATCGTGTCCGGCATGATCCTCACCTACCGGGCTTTTGATACCTTCGGCGAGACCAACGTGCTCTTTATCGCCACCTGCTGTGTGATGATCCTGTTGATGGTGGACGACGCGATCCTTAAGAAACAGGAGGCCATGAGCGACCGCCGTTTCGAGCCGAAAAACGATGCGATCCTGCAGGGCACCGCTCTGGTACTCGCGCCGATCATCTTTATTTTCGGTATTTATATTATCTTAAAC